>Ga0209667_1000218_pt1 | contig 53252 bp, 65 predicted proteins | sample SaaInlV_165m_DNA_2_FD_184682 | JGI IMG/M metagenome (GOLD analysis project Ga0209667, IMG submission 184682) | Marine microbial communities from expanding oxygen minimum zones in the Saanich Inlet - Saanich Inlet SI037_S3LV_125m_DNA (SPAdes)... | ecosystem: Environmental > Aquatic > Marine >... | reverse complement strand
TCCTAATGCGCCAAACATTGGTCTATAGTAAACTGGCTCTGTTGTTGGAATGGATGCGTTAGGGTCTCCCATCAATGCATATGCAATGAAGCCACCCTTTATGATTAATTTTGGTTTTATTCCAAAAAATTGCGGCATCCATACAACAATGTCTGCAATCTTTCCAGGTTCCAACGAACCAACATAGTCTGATATGCCATGTGTGATTGCAGGATTAATTGTAATTTTTGAAATGTAACGTTTTATTCTAAAATTATCATTTTCTTCACTGTCTTCTGTTAGCGGACCTTTCATCTTTCTCATCTTATCAGCTGTTTGCCAATTTCGTGTTGTTACTTCTCCTACTCTTCCCATTGCTTGACTGTCTGAAGACATCATGCTGATTGCTCCCACATCATGAAGAATATCTTCTGCTGCAATTGTTTCGGCTCTAATTCTTGATTCTGCAAATGAAATATCTTCTGGAACTGATGGATTCAAGTGATGGCATACCATCATCATATCCAGATGTTCTTCTAGCGTATTTGTTGTAAATGGTCTTGTAGGGTTTGTCGATGACGGCAAAATGTTTGGCTCTGATGCTATTTTCATGATATCTGGAGCATGACCTCCTCCGGCTCCCTCTGTATGATATGTGTGAATTACTCTACCATTGATTGCTGCAATTGTATCGTCTACGTAGCCACATTCGTTTAGAGTATCTGTATGTATTGCAACTTGGGTGTCAGTTTTATCAGCCACATTTAGTGCTGAATTTATGGTGGCTGGAGTTGTTCCCCAATCTTCATGCAGTTTTAGACCGCAAGCTCCTGCCTTCACTTGCTCCATCAAAGATTCTTCTCTTGAATCATTTCCTTTACACAAAAATCCAAAATTCATTGGGAACTCTTCTACTGCCTCTATCATTTTGTGAATGTTAAATTCTCCTGGAGTGCATGTTGTTGCATTTGTTCCATCTGCTGGACCTGTACCGCCCCCAATCATTGTAGTAGTTCCATTACAAATTGCATCAATTGATTGTTGAGGTGATATAAAGTGGATGTGACTATCTATCGTACCTGGTGTGCAAATTGTATGTTCACCTGAAATAATTTCTGTATTGGATGAAACTACAATGTCAATGTCATCCATCACGTCTGGATTTCCTGCATTTCCAACTCCAAGAATTTTTCCGTCCTTAATTCCAATGTCGGCTTTAATTATTCCAAGTTTTGGATCAATGATCATTGCATTAGTGATTACCAAATCTGCAGAGTCTTCACGTAAGACACCGCTTGCTTGTCCAAGCCCATCTCTTGCACTTTTCCCTCCTCCGAATACTAACTCATCTCCATATTTTATGAGATCTTTTTCAATCTCCATCACTAAGTCGGTATCTGCTAATCTGACTCTGTCTCCTGTGGTAGGTCCAAATAATTCTACATATCTATTTCGTGGAATCTCAAGTGAACTTGATTCGTTTTCTGTATTTTCTAAAACATTCTTGAAACCTTTTTCACGAATGTTCTTTTTTGCATCTTCTCTTTTTGATTCTAAATCTCCACTTACAAGTCCGCTAAATCCAAATATTATCCCCTTTCCACCAAACTCTACTACCTCTACATGTTTTGATTCTCCAGGTTCAAATCTAATAGATGTGCCAGACGAAATGTTTAGATGAAATCCAAGTGCTTTCTCTCTATCAAATTCTAACGCCTTATTTGCTTCAGCAAAATGTGTGTGTGATCCAACCTGTATTGGTCTATCCCCTGTGTTTGAAACATTCAGTTTGAATGTTTTTTTTGATTCATTGGCAATTATGTTTCCTTCTGCAGGCATATACTCTCCAATATGTGGTACTCTGGAACGCCATCTAGATATCATATCTATCACACTATGGGGTCGTGAATGGTCACGAGTTTTGTTCCGTCATTAAAGGTGGCTTCAACTTGAATTGTATGAATAATATCTATGACTCCTGGCAAAACATCTTCTTTTGTTAAGACATTTTTGCCAGAACTCATTAGCTCTGAAACTGATTTTCCATCTCTTGCTCCTTCTAAAATATGGTCTGCAATAATTGCAACAGATTCTGGGTGGTTTAATTTCACTCCCCTCTCTTTTCTTCTTATTGCAACTTGTGCTGCGGTAAAAATTTGTAATTTATCAATCTCTCTTGGAGTTAAAAACATGAATAAATTTGATTTTTGGTGTATTTAAAAATTGAAATATCTAAAAATTTAACTTTGGCAAATTCCAATACTCTACATGTTGCTGATTAATTCAATTCTAGGTAATGCATACCTTGATAGTAATTTAAAGGAAAAAATTGAAAACGCAACACAAAATCGCACCATAAAACAACTCTCTTTGTCTAGAAGTGATATGGAAAAATCTAGGTTACGTACCAAAACTGATGATGGGACTGAAATTGGACTATCCCTTGAACCTGGAATAACTTTACAAAATGGGGATGTATTGGAAATTAATTCTAATTTAATTATAACTCATCAATTGCCTGAAAAAATAATGTCTGTTAAAGTAACTGATGATCATCACTCTTCTTCTATACGTGTACAACTTGGCCATATCATAGGAAATAGGCATCGTCCATTATCCATTACGTCTGATGGCTCTGTATTATTTCCAATTCACGATGAAAATGAAGTAGAGTTATTTGAGAAACTATTCTCTGAAATCATTCATCACATCTCAATGACTGTTGAAGATAAAATTTTTGTGCCAAATCAAGGAATGAATGTTCATGAACACTGATTTTTCTGAACTTACATTGATGCAGCTTTCAGATTCTTTTTTTCCTTCTGGTCTTTATACATTGTCAAATGGACTCGAAACAATATTTGATGAAAAACGTGCATCATCTGAAGGTGATGTTTATGATTTTCTTGAAGTTACATTGGAACAACAACTTGGCCCTGCAGATTCTGTAGCATTATCAAATGCGTATGACTGTGCTAAAAGTAAAGATATTTCGGGAATAATTAGGTGTGATAATGTTCTTTATTCGATGAAATTAATTCAAGAATCTCGTGCGGCATCATGTAGGGCAGGCTCACAAATGCTCAAATGCATCGTCGCAATATCTTCTGACAGTTTTCTCAAATCATACTCTGAAAAAATATCTAAAAATGATTCGCCTGGAACACATCCTGTTGTTGCAGGTGTGTGCAGTTTTGCAATGGGTATAAAAAAAGAACAGGCAAGACAGATGATGATGTATGGTTTTTGTGTTAGCACTACTGGCGCTGCATTAAGATTGGGAATGATTGATCATATCCAAAGCCAAAAAATTTTACATAAAATTAAACCAAAAATTCAGCAAACTTTAGAAAAATTTGTAGATACAAAAATTAATGATTGCTGGCAATTTTCTCCACAATATGACCTTATTCAAATGACTCATGAAAACAAATTTTCTAAAATGTTTATTACATAAAGAGAAATTTTTTGGTTATGACTAGAATTCTTCGTATAGGTATTGGAGGTCCTGTAGGTGCTGGTAAAAGTATGCTAATTGAAAGGGTCGTTCCATTTCTTGCAAAAAAAAATTATCGTGTATGTATAATATCAAATGATGTAATCTCAAAAGAAGACGCTGATAGAATTCGAAAAAATTTGGCAACAGACCAAGGTTTACTTCCTGAAAATATGGTGATTGGTCTAGCAACTGGTGGATGTCCTCATACTGCTGTAAGAGAGGATCCATCAATCAATCTTGCAGTAATTGAAGAAATTGAAGCAAAATATGATGATTTGGATTTAATAATTATTGAAAGTGGTGGAGATAATGTCACTACTACCTTTAGTCCTGCACTTGCAGATTATACAATATACATTGTAGATGTTTCTGGGGGCGACAAATATCCTAGAAAAGGTGGACTTGGAATTGAAACAAGTGATCTTTTGGTAATTAACAAAATTGATCTTGCTCCATCAATTGGTGCTGATCTAAATGTGATGGAACGTGATGCAAAAATTGTTAGAAAAAATAAGCCACACGTCTTGGTAAATTGTAAGACTGATCAAGGTATTGAGCAGGTGGCACGACACCTTATTCATGATGTTTTGTTTGATGAACCCCCAAAAAATATGATTACTCAGGTGAAATCATGAGTTTAGAACACTGTACTCCTTCTGATATCCCACAAGAAATTTCACAATACGATGGTGATGTTGCACAAATGAATGTGGGTAAATCTGGAAAGATTGGTTATCTACAATTAGAGTTACAGAATGATTCTGACAAACAAAAAACCATCATTACAAAAAAACGAACTCAGGTTCCACTATATGTGCAAAAGGCACTACATTATGATTTGGATTACCCTTCTATGGCTCATGTGTTTGTTTTATCTCCTTCAGGTGGAATTTTACAAGGAGATCGTTACAGGATGGATGTCGAACTAAAAAATAATGCCATATCTCATCTTACAACTCAAGGTGCAACTAGAATTTACAAAATGGACTCAAACTATGCAACACATATGGTGACTCTTAACTTGAAAGATAATTCATATCTTGAATTTATACCTGAACAAATTATTCCATACAAAAATTCACGTTTTTACCAAAAAACAAATCTGGAGATAGATGATTCCTCTACCGTTGTTTATTCTGAGACAATTGTACCTGGAAGAATTGCAATGGGTGAGATGTTTGATTTTGATGTATGTTATCTGAAAACTGAAGGAAAAATAAATGGAAAAATAAAATTTAGAGATACATCACTTTTAACTCCAAAAACACAAAAAATTCAAGCACTTACGATGTTTGATGATAAAACAATTCTTACCTCTGTCTATGTATTAACAAAAAAAGATGTAACAAAAATTAATGATTTGATTAATGAACTATTTTCTCATACACAAAACATGTCTGGTGGGTCTAGTGTAATGCCTAATAATTCTGGAATTTCAATTAGAATTTTAGGAAATTCTTCAGAAGATCAAAAGATAACCATCTATGAAATTCTAAAAATTATTAGAAAAGAAATCTTGCCTGATTATCTCTAATCTATTCTATCATCTTCAATGTATCTGATGCAGTTATTATCCCGATAATTTTGGTTCCTTTTCTAACTAAGATACATTTTGAATATTTTATGAGTGGCGCTAATGTGTTTGCAGGTGTTTCATTATCTACTATTGGAGGGGTTGATTCCATTATATCTTGAATTTTGATCTTTTTTGAGACTCCCACGCTCATGTGACTAATTATTCCTGAATCTGAAATTACTCCTACTGGTATATTGTCATCAAAAATTGGAATTTGACTAATTTTTTCTTTATCCATTTTTGACATTGCCTCTCCAAGTGTGTTTGTTGGTTTTAGTTTTACAATTTTTTGACTACATAATTCTCCTGCATTATGTGTGGATGCCTCTATTTCTTGTCTTTCTAATACTTCAAAAATTTTTTTTGCTGTATTATAACTTGGAGCACTTCGACCCGATTCTATTTGATTGATCATTGATGTGCTTACTCCTACTGCTCTGGCAAGCTCTTTTTGAGTCATATTGATCTTGAGTCGCTGTTGTTTTATACTCTCAATTGATGGTAACATGTTAGATTCTAAGTCCTGTTACTTTTCTAGTTTTTCTAATAATGCCTTGTACATGAATGGAAAAACAGTTGTAATCTCTGCATGGATGGTTGTTTCTGTTGCATCCTTTGTTACTTTGCCCCATGATATTGCCTCTCTTACTAGCGCACCGCTTAAACTTCCATCAAATTCTTGTGCTGTTGTAACATACACTGCATAGTCTAATCCTTCTCTGTATTGGTTCCACCACAATGTATGATGTTTTGGAACGCCTCCTCCTAACATTAATGCTCCTGATTTTTCTGCTTTGAATACTAACCCTGAAAGAAAATTTGCATCTTCAATTATGTTTAATTTAAAATCTGAATGTTTTTGTGAAAACATCCATACTTGACTTCCTACTGCTCCGTCCATGATTCCTGGAACCACTACTGGAATCTCATTTTTGTATGCCCAATACAAAAATGAATCTTCACCCATGGATTTTCCAATTTCTCTGTTAATGTCTATGGTGGACATTTCTTTTTTACCTTCATTGTATGCTTTTTCTAAAATTGCTTGAACCTTTTCTTCAATTAATGGTCCATAACTTTCCATTGGAACTAGAACATTTCCTAATCTGTGGATATTCTGATCTGCTAATTCTCTATCATCCATTGTAAATGATCCTTCTTTGTATTCTGAAAAATGTCTTGCAATGTCGTGGTCTAAGGCACCACATGTAGTGATTACAACATCACACCATTTTTTCTTTATCATATCTCGTATAATTCCTCTAAATCCTGTTGAAACAATTGCTCCAATAAAGGACAGAAATTTTGTACATTTTTCATCACTAATCATATTGTATAGAATATCGACTCCTTCGGCTACATTTCTTGCCTCAAATCCTCCTGACTGTCCTAATTCATTGAATATGTCATCTGTATTGGAATCTCTAGTAATTTCAACATCTTTGACAGGACGTCCTGGTGTAATCATGATATTTTGAAAAAACACCTTGGTTAGATATTCTTATGCTTTTTTTACTATACGTTATTAATTCGGAACACAAATCCCTGTACATGAAAAGAATTTTAGTATTAGGTGGTGGTTTTGCAGGGGTGGAATGCTGTTTAAAACTTGAATCTTACTTTGGAATCAATTCTGAAATTGAGATTACATTGGTTAGTGAAGACAATTTCATTCTTTTTACTCCAATGTTGCCTCAAGTTGCTTCTGGCACAATTGAGACAAGGCACATAGTTACTCCCATTAGAACATTAATCAAAAAAATAAAATTCTATGAAGGAAAAATCAAGTACGTCGATCCTCATGGTAAATCTGTTGCATTGTACGGAACAAATGAAAATAGAGGAATGCTAATTCATTATGATTTTCTTGTTGTTGCATTAGGTAGTAAGACTAATTTTTTTGGGATGAAAAATGTTGAAGAAAATTCATATCAAATGAGTACTATCAATGATGCTATTTTGCTCAGAAATAGAATTATTGATTTACTGGAGCAGGCAGAAAATGAAACTGATCCTATACTTCGAAAAGCTTTGTTACGAATTGTAATTGTTGGTGGTGGTTTTGCAGGAGTTGAAACTGCAGGCGAATTAAATGACTTTATTTCTGATGTATCTGAATATTATCCTAGCATATCTGAAAATGATGTAAAAGTAACTCTCATTGAAGCTACCACTGAAATTCTAAATGGTTTTCCACAAAAACTTGCTAATTTTGCAAAGGAGAAACTAGTAGAACGAGGGATTAATGTAATTCTTGATGCTGGTGTAACTTCGTTTGATGGAAAAGAGGTTTTACTGAAAAGTAGTTCAAAATCAAACAAAGTTTTACTGAGTGATTCTTCTCAACAAAAAGGCCACTCCAGATTAGTAGAAATTAACTCTATTTCTTCTCGTACTCTTGTCTGGACTGCAGGAGTCACACCTATTGATCTAGTAAAAGAATCTCTATTTCGAACTCATAAAGGTAGAATTCTAGTTAATGAGTATCTTCAAGTCCCTCAATTTCCTGAGGTATTCGCAATCGGTGATTGCTCTACATTTGATCCTGCATTATCCATGAAGCCTTTTCCTCCTACTGCACAAATTGCTGAGGCCCATGCAAAAATTGCTGCAAATAATCTGAAAGAATTAGTATGTGGGGGCAAGATGACCAAATTTGATTATTCTTGGAAAGGCCAAAGTGCAATCATAGGAAAACGAACGGGAATCGCCTCATTTTTTGGAATTAATATTTCAGGGTTTCTCGCATATCTTTTATGGAGAAATCTATATCTTTCCAAGATTAGAAGCTCTGACAAAAAATTTCGTGTATGGCTTGATTGGACCCTTGATCTATTCTTTAAACGAGACATATCTCGTCTGAAAATCATCAAAAAGGATCCTCCTCGTGATTACAAAGAATTAGATGAAGTTGACGATGTTTGGTAATTAGTAATTTTTCACAAAAATCATACTTTTATCGTCCAATTACATATTCTAATAATTGAATGAAAAAACCATTGAGATTGATGGTAATTCGATCCGATACATTGAGGAAGGAACCTCTAAAGAAAATCTTTTATTGATTCATGGCTTGGGTGCATCTGCTGAAAGATGGGAACACGTGATCCCACAATTTGCAAAAAATTATCGGGTGTTGGTACCTGATCTAATTGGCTTTGGTCTTAGTGATAAGCCAGTAGTTGATTACACCACTGATTATCTATCTGCTTTCATAAGAAAATTTCTTAAAAAACTCAATATTGATTCTGTGAGTATACTCGGTTCTTCGCTTGGAGGTCAGATTGGAGCTGAATTCACATATCAAAATAATTCCATGGTTGACAAACTAGTTCTTATCTCTCCTTCTGGAATAATGAAACACTCAACTCCTGCTTTGGATGCTTATGTTATGGCTGCATTATACCCAAGTGATTCTAGTGCATCTAATGCATTTCAAATTATGTCCGGAAGTAAAAATATTGATAAAAAAACCATCAAAGGATTTGTACAGCGAATGAAGCTTCCGAATGCAAAGATGGCATTCATGTCTACGTTATTGGGATTAAAAGACGCTGAAATAATTTCTGAAAAACTCATTTCCATAAAATCTCCAACATTAATTATTTGGGGCGAAAATGACCCTGTCATTCCTATCAAATATGCTCAATCATTTGTCTCTGAAATTGATGATTGTAGATTTGTGAAAATGGAAAACTGTGGTCATACGCCTTATGTTGAATCTCCTGATAAATTTTACAAAATTGTGTCGGATTTTCTAAAATAGCGATCATTTATTTATGCATATTTCCATTGGTATCCAATGACAGGCAAAAAAAACCAATTTGATCCTTCTGAGATGTATAAGCAATGGCTTGACAATATGTCAAATGCTCAAAATTTCATGAATCAATCTCAGTCTAATGTGCAAAATCCATTTACTAACATGCAAAATATGATGCCAAATTTTCTGTTATGGGGTGCATTCAAAACCACTGTTGGAAGTAATGGCAGAATCTCCATTCCTGAAGCAGAACGAGATGCTCTTGGAATTGAAGAAGGCGACTTGGTTCAAATAATCATCACTCCTATCAAACCTAACAATTAATTTCCATAGGTTGGTAATGATTGGTAACAGTTACCAATAGCTATATATACTAACACCATTTGTATACAACCATGAGTAATCAAAACAACGTAAAATCTGGTAACCACGGTAACCATGAAAACACATCTACAAAAGATGTATTTTCAAGTTGGAAACAAACAAGCGACAAATATTTTGACGCAGTTGAGAAATCAATTCCAAGTTATCACCAATCCGTTACCAGTTTACAACAAGAGTATCTCCAAGCATGCGATGATGCTATTGAATCCACAATTGAGTTTCAAAGAAAATTTGCAACCAAAGCAGGAATCAATACCAAAGTCCCAGAAGCAACATTGAAAGCAGTTCATGAAACAAGTGAACAAGTAGTCAAATCTTTTGATGTCCAAAACAAAATGGCACTTGCAACAGTTGATGCAGCACGTCAAAATGTAAAGACATTCACAAACAATGCAAAAGCATTTGGTGACCTAAATAACAATGTATTACAATCTTGGGTATCTGCATTCACACCAACAAGAAACTAGTGTGAATTTCTTTTTTTTCTATTTTTTTCTATTTTTTTCTATTTTTTTCTATTTTTTTCTATTTTTTTCTTAATTTTTCTCATTTGCATGATGTATTTTTGGATACATTCATACGTTAATATTTAAGAATGAACTCGCTAAATTATGACAACTAATTGCTTCAATTGTAATGAAGAATTTGAAAATCATGATTCACAAAAAATGATTGTCTGTTTAACTGCTCTATCTAAAAAAATGGAATCTATCCAAAAAAATTTGGATGCACAACAAACGCTTCTCAGAGTTCCAAACGATGATGAAGCACTTGAGCACTTTGCAAAAACAAAAACTGGTGAACCAAGTAGAATGGGTTCAAACTAATTACTGCATTTTAATCTGATCTTGTTTTAATCCATTTAGTTAATGTTGGTAAAATATTTTTTTGGCTATAAGAACTAGCAATCATTCCTACATGTCCTGTAGGATAAATCTCCAAATTTTTATCATTTGAGCCTACTGCATAATGTAATGGCATACTGCATTCTGGTGATACCAAATGGTCCCCAACGGCCACTTGAGTGAAAACTGGCATTGTAATATTTTTTAAAGATACATGTTGATTTCCTATAAACATTTTATCTTGTACAAGAAGGTTTTCTTGATAAATTCCTTTAATCCATTGTTTGAATAATTCTCCTGGTATAGGGGGTGTTTCTGCAAGCCATTTCTCAATTTTTAAGAAACTATTCACATATTTTTCATTCTCTAAATTCTGGAAAAATTTTAAATATTTCTCAATTCCCTGCTCAAATGGCTTTAGAATTGAAAAGCAATAGTAGATGAATTCAGGTGGCATATTTCCTATCACCTCTACCATTTTGTCAACGTCAAAATTTTTTGCAATATTGCTGATGACCGTTGTATCTTTCCATCCGTCTATGATTGGTGCAGTCGCAATAAGATTTTTCACTTTTTCTGGATGTAATGCAGAATATACTGCTGCCAATGTGCCTCCTGTACAATATCCTTGCAATGAAACTTTGTTTACACCTGATCTGTCACATACATTCTCAATACAATTATCTAGATAGTCGTTTACATATTCATCAAATCCTAAAAATTTATCCATTTTGCTAGGTGTTCCCCAATCAATCATGTATACATCAATTCCACTCTCAAGTAAGTTTCGAATCCAACTCTTCTTAGAATCTATGTCAAAAATATGATATCTATTTACAATTGCATATGAAATTACTAAAGGTGTTTTAATTTGCTTTGATGTAAGTGGTTTGTAATGTAGCATTCTAATTCGATCTTCTTTATAGACCACGTCATATTCACATGTGTCCATTTTTACCTCGTGAGGAACTGAAATTCTTGATGGTATCTCTGCAATATTTCTGTTAAAATTCAGAAAATCTCCTATGATTGATTCGTTTACACTAGTCTCAAGAGTCACTTTCTACATCTCTTCTCTTTTTTAATGAATCTAATTTTTTGACCCGCTTCTTTAGGTTGAACAATTCCTGATAAATCTCATCAATTTCTTCCTTTGTTGGCATATTTGCTGATTTGAGCATTATATCCATGATTGTATTCCATCTCTTGAGCAATTGCATTTCTGTTGAAACTAATTTATTATAATTTTTGGAAAAACTCTCTGTATCGAATAACTGAGTAAAATCATTTTCAAACATATCAATCCAAATTCTCTTGTACGCCTCCGTTGATTCTGTGTCCTGTGGAATTTCTGAAATTTTTGACATGACTTTTTTTTGTGAATCTGCCCATGTTTCTCCTAACTGTTTGTAATATTCCATAAGGTATGTGTTAAAATCTACAATTTCTTGATTTGACTCTATTAATTCTTGAGAAATTTTCTTTATGTTTTCTGTAAAATTTCTTAGTGGTCCTACAGCTGTTAGTGATGCTGGTTTTGATGACATCATAGATATCATATCGTTCCAAAACATCGATGTATGTTTGTAATAATCAAACATGTTATCAAGTGGTCTTTCCATGAAGAATACCTAGAAAACCGATCGCAATAAATAGTTCTATTAGCATACTCTATTGGTAATGGAAAATGACGAATTATGTGTCAAAATCGCCAAAATTGCCCCTAAAATTCGGTTTTCGGGTCTCATAAATCATCGTGGGCGCCTTATTGCTGGAGGTATGGTTACAAAAATCAAATCACTAGAAGATGAGAAAAAGGATGAAATGCTATACATGGAACTTGCATTGCGTGTAAAAATGAGACAGGAATTTGATGCTGATTTTGGACATGTACACTTTAGTCTCTCGTATCGTGAAAAACTAATTGTAATGAGTTTTCCAATGGGAAAAAATGTCTTATTGGTATCGATGGATAAAAGAAAATCTTTTGATGAAATCCCTTTCAAAATAGTTAAAATAATTGAAAAATTCACTTCTTCATGATTTTATATTTATCATTCAAATATGATTGAGAAAACTCCAAACAAAAGTACAAAAAGTCCTCCTAGTATGATTGCTTTAGATAATAGGCCCATTAATTGATCTACATATTTTGAAAAATTTAAAGTAGTAGTATTATGACATATTTATGTGAAAAATCTAGTTTTGCTAGCAATTTTAACTATAGGTATATTCTCTTTAGGATTTACTTCTGTCGCTGAGGCTCATCCACACATTACAATTGATCTAATGAATACGCATTCTCACGATATCTACACTAGCGAAGATTTTGTAATTCATACATTTGAGCATGTAGTATTGTTTGTAGAACAAATCCAAAATATTATCTTTGGCTAAATCTATTTTTTTGATTTTCTTTTAGGCTTTAATTTTTTTATATTTTCTTGCTCAATTACTGCTTGTGCGGCTGCAACTATTGCAATAGGAATTCTGTGTGGGGATGCACTAACATACGTTAATCCTTCTCCGTGACAGAATTTAATTGAACTTGGATCTCCTCCATGTTCTCCGCATATCCCAACTTCCATATTTTTTCTAATTCCACGACCTGCTGTAATTCCGATTTTAATTAAATTACCTACTCCATTAACATCGATTGATTGAAATGGATTTCTTTCTAGTAATTCTTTTTCCATGTACTCTGGTAAGAATTTACCTTCAACGTCTTCTCTACTGAAACTAAACGTACCTTGAGTTAGATCATTTGTTCCAAAACTAAAGAATTCAGCAGTTTTTGCAAGTTCATTTGCAGTTAATGCTGCTCTCACAACTTCAATCATGGTTCCAAAGTTTATTTTTAATTTCATTTTATGTTTCAATTCTGTTTCTTTCTTAATTCTATCATAGATTTTTTTGATATGATTTAATTCTGCAATGCTGCTAATCTGTGGAATCATAATTTGTGGATGTGCTTTAACTTTTTTCTTAGTTAATTCCACTAATGCTTCAAATACTGATTTAATTTGCATTTCATATATTTCTGGGTATGTAATGCCTACTCTAACTCCTCTATGGCCCATCATTGGATTGATTTCTGCAAGCTCTCTTGCTCTTTTTAGAACTACTTTTGCTTTGGTGATTTCTTTTGTTTTTCCACTTGATTCTAATTTTTGTATTTTCTCAACTAATTCTTCAGGATTTGGTAAGAATTCATGTAATGGTGGATCTAATAATCTGATTGTTACTTCATATCCTTCCATTGCTTTTAGTATTTCAATAAAGTCACTCTTTTGTAATTTGCCGAGTTTTGTTAATATTTTATTTCTCTGTTCAATATTTTCTGCCATTATCATTTCGACAAATAAATTAATTCTATCACTTCCGTTAAACATTCTTTCTGTTCTACACAATCCAATTCCTTGACCCCCAAACTTTCTTGCTAATTTTGCCATTTCCGGAGTATCTGCATTTGCTCTAATTCCAAGTGTTTTTGTTTTCTGTGACCATTGCAAAATTTGTTCAAAGTCTTTAGTTACTTTTGGTTCAACAGTTGGTATATCTCCAATAAACACAGTACCTTCGCTTCCATCAATAGTAATTGTTTCACCTTCTTTGATTTTGATTCCGTTTGCAGTTGCTACGTTGGTATCATAATCGATTTTTAATTCTGAACACCCAACAATGCATGATTTGCCCATTCCTCTTGAAACAATTGCTGCATGAGATGATTTTCCTCCTTGACTAGTCAAAATTCCTTCTGATGAAAAGAATGCTGGAACGTCTTCTGGTTTTGTATCTTTTCTTACTAAGATGACCTTCTTTCCATCATCCCCTAATTGTATTGCTTTTTTAACGTCAAATACTACTATTCCACTTGCAGCACCTGGAGATGCTCCAATTCCTTTTGCTAGTTGTTTATAATTTTTAATTTTTGATTCATCCATTGTTCTGTGTAGTAATGCTTCTAATTGTTGGGCTGGAATTCTTGTGAGTGCCCTATTTTTATCAATTAATTTTTCTTTAACCATATCTACTGATGTTTTTACTAATGCAGCTGCGGTCATTTTTGCAGTTCTTGTTTGCAATAGATAGAATTTTCCTTGTTCAATTGTAAATTCAATATCTTGCGGTTCACTGAAATGTTTTTCTAATTTTATACATGCATTGCTTAATTCCTTATGTGATCTTGGCATCTCTTTTTTCAATAAATCTATATTTTTTCCTGTTCTAACTCCTGCAACTACATCTTCACCTTGAGCATTAATTAGATATTCTCCTTCCATCTCTTTTTTACCGTTAGAACCATTTCTTGTAAAAACAACTCCTGTTGCACTGTCGTCACCCATATTTCCAAATACCATTGTGACCACATTAACTGCAGTTCCATTTGCAATATCTTTTGTAATGTTATTTTTTTCACGATAAACTATTGCTCTTTCACCCATCCAACTTTTGAATACTGCTTCAATCGCTAATCCTAGTTGTTCATTAGGTGTGTCTGGAAATTTTCTTTTTGTATGCTTTTCACAAATTTTCTTATATTCTGCAACAATTTTCTTCAAAGATTCTACGTTAAGTTTGCTATCATCTTTAACACCTTGTTTTTTCTTTGCAGAATCTAAAACATGATCAAATTTTTCATCGTTTACACCAAATACGACTTTACCAAATAATTGAATAAATCTCCTGTATGAATCCCATGAGAATCTGGGATTTTTTGTTTGTTGTGCAAAACCTTCCACCGTTTTTTCATTTAATCCTAAATTCAAAATTGTATCCATCATTCCTGGCATTGAGATTGCAGCTCCAGAACGAACTGAAACCAAAAGTGGGTTTTTTGTAGAGTTCCATTTTTTTCCTGTCTTTTTCTCCATCTTTACAATATTTTTCATTACTAGTGGCATGACATCTTTTGGAAGTTTTTTGCCATTGTCATAGTAGTTGTTACAAACTTCTGTCGTAATCGTAAATCCTGGAGGTACTGGAAGTTTTAGGCGCGTCATTTCGCTTAATCCTGCACCTTTTCCACCTAGCAACATTCTGTTTTTACTATCTGCTTCTTCAAATGCATAAACTGGCTTGTTTTTTACCATGCAGAATTTTGTCGATTTACTGGCTTTTTAAACCCTTACAAAATTCTGAGATTATTTTTTCCCAATTTTTTGCTTTGATGATTCCGCTTGCAACCAGGATTCCATTTGAGCCAAGATCTTTTGCTTTTGCAACATCTTGACCTGAAACAATTCCTGCCCCGCACAAAAGTTTTGTAGAATTTTTAGCAGACTTAACTGCTTGTACTGCATTTGTGATTAATCCTGGTTTCTCTGTAGAAATTGCTCTTCCAGTCCCAATTAATTCTGGTGGTTCAATTGCAATAAATGTTGGATTTAATTTTGCATATTTTTTTACCTCGTTAATATTTTTTACACACAATATTGTTTTCAGTTTAAGTTTTGTTAAGCGTTTGACTAATGATGTTATTTCTTTTTCAGAAATTCTATGTTCGCTATGATTTATTATTGATCCATTAATTTTTGATTTTTTAAGAATTTCTGGCACCATGAACCCTGTAGTGCTTCCAACTTTTTTATCATCCACATGTTGTGCCAAAACTATAATCTTGAATTTTATAATTAATGGAATTAGATGATATGGTGGTGCAATTGCAATTGGTACTTTGTATTTTTTTGAAATCTTTTCTGCAATTTTTGCAATTTTAATAATTTTATCTCCTGCTATTTCGTCATAGTTTTTACAATTTATGATAAACATTTTATTTCCTAATTGATTCGAAGGCTTTCTCATATTTTAGCTTCATTATGAGAACTGTCATTGTTAGAAACATAGCTGCTACGTTGACTCCTATTATGTATCTGTCATCAATTTCAATTCCATAGACAAGCCACAATGAGGCTCCTACAAATATGGATATAACTAAATATTTTGAAACATCTTCAAGCTTTTTTGTTTTATATCCTTGAATTATTTGTGGAACCCATCCTATTAGGATGAAAATTCCTGCCAATATTGCAACTATGCCTAGTGTAATTTCATCTAACATGTCTAATTCCAGAAAAATTGATCCAAGCCTGTTTGTTTTGGTTTACCAAGAATCGTATCGAAATCTAGATCCATGGATGATGTAATTTGCTCTAATGTACTTTCCATAAACTCCATGTATTTTCCGGAGTCAATTTCATCTTGTCTTGCTAGTTCCACTGGTTTTACGCCCGGTTTATTGAGTATTTTAACATATGATATGATGTCTCCTTTTTTTATTTCTCTAGTTGTTTCAAGTTGTTTTGCGGCTCGTATGTGTTGTGGAATTGTTTTTACATACTCTGATAGAGCCTTACTGAGTGTTACATTAAATGTTAATTCTTTCAATGGAATACTTTTGTCTTGAACTTTTTTTGCATATATTGCAATTTTATCGCTGACTTTTTTCTTTGCATTTTCGAATTCTTGTTCATTTTGAACTTCTGCAAGTATGTCTAATAATTCATAAAATAATGTTTTGATGAATGGTGGTGTGTGTGATTTTTTACCTGTTAATCCTTTAACATCGACTTTTCCATTTTTTGTAACCCCAAAATAATTTTTTTTCCTATTACTCAATACTACATATCTGTACTCTTTGTCAATTTCTAACTCGACACCATGATCTTTTTTGGCTAACTTGATGACATCTTCAACTTGTTGTTGAGTTGGATTTTTTACAAAAAGTGAATCTGTATCTCCATAAAGTACCTCTAATTGTATGCCCTTGCATTTTTCAATTGTATCCATAATGATGTGTCTTCCTAATGCTGTAGTTGCTTCTGCTGCTGGAAGAAAATACAATGGAAATATTTCTGCACCCATTACGCCATAACTTGCATTAAGAATAACTTTCAAAGCTTGGCTTACTACTGTATACAATTGTTTTTGTTCATCTGTTATATTTTCTTTTTTTGAAAGACTTTTGTAATAATTTACACGTAAATCTCGCAATGAACCTATAATTAATGACGTCAATCCATTTTTTTTTGTACATCTCCAATGAGATGTTCCAGGTATTGCATTTTTCTTACATTCTTCATGTGGGCATCTGACTGTTTCATATGAAAGATTGTTCACTTTGATTATGCTTGGATATAGACTTGCAAAGTCCATCACTGTTACATCAAAATGAACTCCTTCTACTGGTTCTATAACTAATCCTCCTCGATATTTTTTATCTTTGATGACTGCATCATTTGCCATTCCGGATGATTTTTCTTCAATTTCATTTCGTCTTGGAATAAGAAAATTATTTTTTCTATGTTCATAATATAGGAGACTACGAATCCATTGTGAAACGCCCATTCTTGAAATGTCGTCAATTGGCATTCTTGCAATTCTTGTAATTACAACTAGAAGATTCATGAGTAAATCTTCATTGAAACTTGTTAGCTTGAATGTTAGATATGCATCATTTTGACAATATTTGGCAATTTGGTAATATGTCATATTGCCAATTTCTATACCATAATCCATTTTCTGCTCTCCCAAAACTCCTTTTGAAACACTATTGAGAGAAAAGTCACTATATTTTTGTGAAAATACGTAAATCTGAAATGCTTTGTTTGAAAATGTTCTATACAAATCCAGATGTACACCTTTTGTTAGCGTTGCAGAATCTCTCATCATGTATAATGGGTTTATTTCATCAGAAATTCCTAGTCTTTTTGCACGGTTATACAAGTAAAGAAGATCAAATTGATCACCATTGTATGTGATTAGTACTGGATATTTTTTTACCAATCCAAATGCATCCTCAATTAATTTTTTTTCTTGATCTTTTTCGTAAAATATCACTTCAATATTTTTATCTAAATCATTAACTCCTTCTTCAATTCCATCTCTTCTTAACACAAAAACTCGCTTCATTCCGTCACTTGCTTCAAATCCTACTGCTGTAACTTTTTTATCTGCAATTTTTACATCTGGAAATACTTTTCCATCTGTTTCTACCTCTATATCCAAACTCATTCTTTTAATTTTGGGGACAGGCTGATCAAGAAGTTCTGCCCAATTTGAAACCTCTTCTTGAAACTGATTTGTATCTATCATTCCTGTATTTCCTAATTTATCAAAAAGCATTGTTTTCATTGTTAAATCTGTCTCATCTGACATTTCAAAGTCATGTGGAATTATCTTATCATTTTCGATTCTGTAGTATTTTCCAATAATTAATGAATTATCATATAGATATGTTTCATAATATTTGATATCTGATTCCCATGCTTCTACTACATTTCTAATACTCTGTGTTGTTTGTGTACCACCAATTGCCAACGGATCTGTCACAATAATTTTTGAAACTTCTATTTCTTTGTCTTTTAATGTATCAATTTTCTTCACGGTTTTGATTTCTACTACGTCATCTCTTTCTGACAAAAATCCTAAATCTTCAGGTGCCATTTTTGAAAAACAATATGGCTGATGACCTGTTTTGTCCTCCCACAGATAGATTTTTTCTGATTCTGGATTATAGAATTTAAGAATAACTTTCTTTGTTTTTCCATTATATGCGGCAGAAATTAATAATGAATTTGGTATATTTGCTACTTCATCTTGTTTGAAATCTTCTACTGCTTCCATATCTACTTCTTTGAGGATATCATACTTCCTGCCCATTTTTCAATATTATCTTTATTCAAAATTTCAATTTCAACTCCTGCCTCTTTAATTAAATCATAATCTGTTTCTGGATATTCATCAAGACACACAAATTTTCGAATCCCTATTGTTATTGCCATTTTTGTACATTCTAAACAAGGAACAAATGTGGAATACAATATAGCTCCTTTTGTTCCAGCTTCTATGCCTAAAATGGCACAATGCATGATTGCGTTGGCTTCGGCATGATTGCATAAACATCTTCCAAGACCTTCTCCTGATTTTATTTTCCCATCCATCCTGTCTTTGCATCTTTGGCAGCCCCCTTCAAAACAATTCTTTATTCCTGGGGGAGTTCCATTATACCCTGTTGCAAGCTGTCGATGGTCTCTGACTATCACTGCTCCCACACTTCTTGTCATACAATTTGATCTTAATGCTGCAAGTTTTGCCTGAAGCATAAAATATTCATCCCATCCAGGTCTTTCAAAACTATTAGACATGGAAATTATTTAATTTGCCAACATATAACCTCTAAGTGACTTTCAATCAATTGTAAACCATAAATGATATGCTTCTCTGTTCTCATTTTATGGGATCAGGATATTATGAGCATAAATTGATTAAACCAGACTCTATTGAGTTACGTGATTATCAGACCAACCTTGCTAATGATGCAAAAAATGAAAACTCTTTAGTTGTTTTACCTACGGGTCTTGGTAAAACTACCATTGCTTTACAACTCATGGCTCATGTATTGTCGCAAAATAAGGGGGGTGTCTTACTTTTAGCTCCAACTCGTGTACTTGTCAACCAACATTTTGATTTTCTTAAAGAAAATTTACTCTTAGATGATATTGGAATTGTAACTGGTGAGGATTTGATTAACAAACGAAAAAAATTGTGGATGAATAGTGTGATATGCGCAACGCCTGAAATTACTCGTAACGATTTACAACGAAATATGATTGATACTCAACAGTTTAGTCTTGTGATATTTGATGAGGCACATAGGGCTGTTGGTGACTATGCGTATACGAGCATTGCAAATCATTTCAAAGAAAAATCACTCATACTTGGTATGACTGCAACACTTCCAAGTGAGAAAGCAAAGGCTACTGAAATTATTGTATCTCTTGGAATACAGAATATTTTACAACGAACTGATGAAAGTCCTGATGTTCAACCGTATATTCAAAAAACAAATACTGAATGGGTTATGGTTGATTTACCGCCTGAGATGAAAGCAATTCAAAAATGTCTTCAACTTGCATTAGATGAACGTTATATCACTTTACGAAAAAATGGAATTCAAATTGGCCAAAATAAGTCTCTGTCCACCTTACTTCGAATTCGTCAGTACGTGTTAACACAAAATCGTATTTCTGCAAAGCCACTATTCACTGCAATTAGAATTACATATGCACTAAACATCTTTGAGGCTCATGGCATTACATCATTTCTAAAATTTTGTGATAGAACTAAAGCAAAAAAAGGTGTTGGAATTAAAGATCTTTTTGAAAAAGATCCTAATTTTATGCGCGCCATTGAATTAGCCAATTTTGCAAAATCTCAAGGAATTGAACATTCAAAACTTCCAAAATTAAAAGAAGTTATTGCTTCTGTTAAAGATAAGGTTCTAATTTTTACAAGTTATCGTGATTCTGTAAATGTGATAAATGAAACACTACAAAAAATGGGAATCAATTCTGAAATTTTAATTGGAAAAGCAGGGGATACTGGACTAAAACAAGAAAAACAAATTGAAACTGTTCAACGATTCCGGGATGGATTAACTCAGGTTCTTGTTGCAACTCGTGTTGGTGAAGAAGGGCTGGATATTTCTGAAGTAAATTTAGTAATTTTTTATGATAATGTTCCAAGCTCAATTCGTTTTGTACAAAGAAAGGGTAGAACCGGAAGAAAGACAGAAGGACGGTTAGTCGTTTTGATTGCAAAAGATACAATTGATCAAGTATACTATCACATCGGTCAAAGAAAAATTAAATCTGCTAAACTGATGGGTGATAAATTGGCAAAAAAACTTGAAAATAATGAATTATCTTCTACTGAATCTCTAGATAGTTTTCTCTAAGGCTTATCTTTCTTATCATCATCTGAGGTTTTCTTATCTCCTCCGGGTCCTAACATTTCTTCTGGTTTCACATCATTATCCCATGTACCTCTAATTCCTTTGATTAGCGCAATTCCACCTGCAGCCAAAATACCGATAACTCCTACAAACATCAAATTCCTATCTTGTAATCGTTCTTCACAATCAATTTTGACTGGAACATTTTCATCTGTATAATCATAACATTCTGAAAACTCATTTGTCTGAATTGTAATGTCTTGATATTGAGTTCCAAACACAGCCATTACAATAAATCCTATCGATAACACCGCTACACCGATCATCACAAAACGTATGTCACTCATTGCTAAATCTAGACATAAACAATATTTTAAGGAATTTGTAAAATCCGCTATACATTTCTAGAAAAAGCGTATATTGCACTTGACGAGTATTACTACAAATGACAAAGTGGGCGGATTTTGTAGTTAGCGCAATCAAAAAAGGATCTGGGCTTTCAAACATTTCCCATGTGCAAATACATGAAGATCTGGAACATGGTTTTGGTCGTCCTGAATTAATTGATAAATATCAATTATCATCAAAAATACAAAATGGCATATCATTTGTTACCGTCCATAAAAAAAATGAAAATGAATGGACTATAGGAAAAACTATTCGAACATATGTCAAAAATGGTGAGGCATACATACGTACTGATGATAACAAAGTTGATGGTGATAATCTTGGTCACATGCCATTAGTTGATGAATTAGAGATAGTCTTTGCAGAGGTAAAAAAAGAAGAACCTGCACCTACTCCTCCTCCAAAACCAGAACCAGAACCAGAACCCGAACCAGAGCCCGAACCTGTTAAAGAAGAACCAATATCAAAAATAAATAAAAATGATGGCGATTATGAATATGAAGATTCAAGACGAGAAGAACTAGCAAAAGAGGCACAGAAAGCTAATTCAAAAAAATCTATGCCTGAAAATTGGACTGACAAACCAAAAGAAGTTTCACATTGGAACGAAGATGGCACATTCAATAGTTCTTTCAAAAAAGAACAAAAGAAAGAATTTCTTGAATATGAGAAAGAGTATCTCGAACAATTTGAAAAAGGTAAATCTAAAAGTAAAAAATTAAAAGAAAAATTAAAAGAAACTGAACAAGAACAACATGATGCTAGAATCTCTAGACGTTTAGAGCTTGAAAAAGCATCTGGAAAAGATTATAAAAAATTATTATCTGAAATAAAACCTAAAATACCTGACATTGAACCTAAACCAAAGATCACTTCTAAGACTCCTGAGAAGAAGAGTAAATCTAAATCAAAACCCTCTGTAGAAAGTCGTATTTCTGGTATGATTAAACGTGTAACTTCTACTAATGAAACTTCTACAAAAATTGCAGATGACACAAGAAATTTCATTAGGAAAAAACGTACAACTGCTGAATCAGAAACACTTACTCAATCAGAAGTAAAATCTGAACCAAAAGTGGAATCAAAACCTAAAGCAAAATCACAACCTACATCTGATAATGTTACTGAGAATGCAAAACGAGAAGAACTAGCAAAAGAGGCATTAGCAACACGTTCTAACAAAACTTTACCAAAAGGATTCAATGAAGAATCCTCTTCTGGTGGTCCACATACTCATGATGAAAAATCTGAGATGGCAGAAGTGAAAACTAAAGATGATTCAAAAGATGAAAAAATTAAAAAAGAATTAGCTATAGTGAAAGCCGAAAAAGATGAGGCTATAAGACAAGAACGGAAACAACATGAAAAAGAAATTGAAGAATTAAAGATCCAAATTATGGCAGAAGCGAAAAAACAAGCCGAAGAAGAGGCTCAATCAATGCGTGATAACTTACAAAAAGAAATTGACGCTGCAAATGCTGCACAAGAAAAACTTCGTAAAGAAGTTGAAGAAATTAAACTTATAAAAGAAGAATTGGAGAAAATACAACAAAAATCAAATACTGAATCTTCACAAGTGCAACTTCAAAAAGAACTCGCAGCAGCTAAAGCAGAAAAAGAACAACTAGAGCGTGAAGAGGCTGAAGAGAAGGCAGCATCTGAGGCACAAGCTGCAGCAGAATCAAAACGAGAAGAACTGGCAAAAGAAGCATTGGCGACACGTTCTAACAAAACTTTACCAAAAGGATTCAATGAAGAATCCGCTTCAGGAGGTCCACATACTCATGATGAAAAACCTACCGAATCTCAAACTAATTCTAAAGATGAGGAAGAGCAACTTCAAAAAGAACTCGCAGCAGCTAAAGCAGAAAAAGAACAACTAGAGCGTGAAGAGGCTGAAGCCAAAGCAGCAGAAGCCAAAGCAGCAGCAGAAGCAGAGCAACTTCAAAAAGAACTCGCAGCAGCTAAAGCAGAAAAAGAACAACTAGAGCGTGAAGAGGCTGAAGCCAAAGCAGCAGAAGCAGATCAACTTCAAAAAGAACTCGCAGCAGCTAAAGCAGAAAAAGAACAACTAGAGCGTGAAGAGGCTGAAGCCAAAGCAGCAGAAGCAGAGCAACTTCAAAAAGAACTCGCAGCAGCTAAAGCAGAAAAAGAACAACTAGAGCGTGAAGAAGAATCTTCTCAAACTGAAGAATCTGATATTGCAACTGAACTTAAAAATGAATTAGAAAATTTGCGTAAAGAACTTGAATCTGTTGATGATGAAGATTCAGATTCAACTGATAATGCTAATCCTGAAAATATCAAAGAAGAATATGCTGCAGAAATGGCAAAGAAAGGTGCCACTCTACCAAAAGGGTTCATTAAAGATGCAAAAACAAATACTGGACATTAGTCACTAGTTCAAAAATCTATCAAAAATTATATACTCATTTCAAGTTTCTAGGAGTATGAGTAAATGGGCAGACTTTGTAGTCAGTGGAATGAAGAAAGGTCCTGGTCTTGCAAACATAACCCATGTCCAAGTACATGAGGATTATGGAAATGAATTTGGTAAACCCGAAATCATTGACAAGAAAACTTTGGCATCTCATATCAAAAAAGGAAAAAAACACCTGACTATATACAAAAAAAATGAAACTGATTGGGAACCTGGTGAAATTATTCATACATATGTCCTAAATGGTGAAACGCATATTCGAACTGATAACAACAAGGTAGAAGGAGATAGCTTAGGAACCTTGCCTGAAATTGAATCTTAATCTTTAGCCTGTCAAACGTTTTTGTTAGATTATCGACTGACTTACAAACAGAATGGTGAATCAAACTTTAGATAAGCCATTTTTTTCAAGTAACATAATGGGAATATCTGAAATAAATTATGATATCCAATTTGAGCCTATTTTCTCAAATTTTACATTCAAAGGAATAGAAATCCTATCCTTCAAAACAACCTCTTCAAACAAATTTGTATTACATTGTGCTGAAATTAAAATACAAAAATGCTACATACTTTCAAAAAGTAAAACAATTGAAGTAAAATTCAAACTTGATGCAAAAAATGAATCTCTTTCTATTACTTCAGGAAAAAAGGTCTCAGGAAAAATTAAACTTTGTATCGAATACACTGGAATCTTAAATGATCGTCTTTTAGGATTTTATCGAAGTAAATACACTGATCCTGCTGGTAAAACCAAATACATGGCTACTACTCAATTTGAGGCAGCAGATGCAAGAAGGGCATTTCCATGTTGGGATGAACCATCTACGAAAGCAACTTTTGATGTATCTCTTCTAGTGGAGAAAAATTACATGGCAATATCAAATATGCCTGTCAGAAAAAAACAAAACTTTGGTTCAAAAATAATATATGAATTTGAACGCACTCCGATCATGTCAACTTATCTTCTCTATCTTGGAGTTGGTGAATTTGAGTATTTAGAAACCAAATTGAGGAATATACAAATTCGTGTTTTAACAACAAAAGGAAATAAAAACAAAGCAAAATTATCCTTAGAATTAACAAAAAAATTCCTTGGTGAATATGAGAACTATTTTGGAATAAAATACCCTCTCCCAAAACTTGACATGCTTGCAATTCCTGATTTTGCTGCAGGTGCAATGGAGAATTGGGGTGCAATTACTTTCCGTGAAACCATACTATTGTATGATCCAAAAACATCTTCCACTAGAACCAAGCAATTCATAGCTGAGGTAATTTCTCATGAAATAGCTCATCAATGGTTTGGTAATTTAGTCACAATGAAATGGTGGAATGATTTGTGGTTAAATGAGAGTTTTGCTACATTCATGGCAACAAAAATCGTGGACAAATTCTATCCTGAATGGGATTTGTGGGACCAATTTTTAGAAGACGCAATGAATACTGCAATGTCACTTGATGCCTTGAAAACTTCTCATCCTATAGATGTCAAGGTAAATCATCCTTCCGAGATTAGGGAAATCTTTGATTCTATCTCTTATGATAAAGGAGGCTGTGTCTTACGAATGTTGGAACATTTTGTAACTGACAAAAACTTCCAAAAAGGCTTACAAAAATATCTCAAAAAACATGCATACTCTAATGCTGAAGGTCATGATTTATGGAAATCAATAGGTGAAGTTGCAAAAAAACCAATTGATAAAATGATGGATAGTTGGATCAATCAGGTTGGTTTTCCTATCGTATCTGTAAATCGAAAAGGCTCTCAAATTTCATTAAAACAAACTCGTTATCTGTTGGAAGAAACAAAGTCAAGTAAAAAGGGAATTTGGAAAATCCCTCTAATTATCGATGAAGGAGATGTCACTACATCTCATATCATGGATAAAAAATCTCAATCGATAAAACTAAAAAATAAAGAAAGAAATTTCATTATTAATTCAGGCCGAACTGGATTTTATAGAATGGATTATGATTCTGAAACATTAGATAATCTTTCTCTTCTAATTGACGAAAAAGTGCTAAATTATGTAGATAGATGGAGTATCCAAAATGACTATTATTCACAATGCGTGACTGGAAAGAAAAAGTTACAGGATTATCTTGACTTTACAAATGCATATTTTGATGAAGATAATTATATTTCATCTCTAAACTTAGCTCAACATCTATACTCGTTATACTCTTTAACGCATAAGGAAAAATTCTCAGATGAAATTAAACAATATGCTTTTAATTTCCTTAGAACCATTTATGACCGACTAGGCTGGGATGCAAAAAAGAATGAACCTCACACTAATGCTCTCTTGAGAAGCTTTGCAATTTCTGGATTAGGTAAACTTGGAGATGAAGAAATATTGAAAGAATCAAAGAAACGATTTGATAAATTTTTGAAGAATCAAAATAGTTTATCTGCAGATTTACAAGAAACGGTTTTTGTTCTGGTTGCATGGAGTGGCAATGAATCCACTTATAAAAAATTCATGTCATTATACAAAAAGGCAAAATCTCAAGAACAAAAACTCCGATTCTTAGCTGCGCTGTGTAGTTTCCAACAGAAGAATCTCTTAATAAAAACCTTGGAATTTACCTTGGGTCCTGATGTTCGTTCTCAAAATATTCAAATGCCAATCATGAGAATTGCTGTAAATCTATATGGTAAAGAATTCTTGTGGGGATGGCTCAAAAAGAACTGGAAAAAAATTGTCAAAAAGGCTGGAATTGGTAATCCATTATTGAATAGAGTCGTTGCAAGTATTGGTCAAGTTGTTGATGCAAAACAAGAAAAAGAAATACGCAAATTCTTTAAAGCAAATCCTTTACGAGGTACTGAAATGACTTTGGAACAAACCATGGAACGTGTCCGTGTTTCATCAAAATTCCTAAATTCAATTAAAAAAGAGTTTTCATAATTGATTGCACCAAAAAATTTTATAATTATTTTAATTGCAACTATTTCAGTCAGTACTGTAATAATCTTGAATCCTCTTTCTGAAAATACCGATTTTAGTAATTTTACATTTGATGCTGTATATCAAAAAGATAGTAATTCTGTATCAATTACTTTTGTTGACACAAATAAAAAATCATCATTTGTTGTGTTAGAAATTTTAGGTATGGAGAATACTTTTCATGAAGAATTTGAGATTTACGATTCAAAATTTACTAAATTAGTACCACTTGACAAAGTTCCAAAATATGGGTGGAAAACCACTCCTGTTACGTTAGAAATAACTTATGATGAATCTATTGTATACATGAAAACTGAAATTCATAATGAGAATCAAATCTCCCCTGTTGTGATTTTTGGCAAGAGTGATTAGTTTTTACCACCAGTTATCCAAATTAGCATTAGTTTTATACTCAGTTGTTGTCAAAACATTATGCAAAATTTAGGGGTTGTATTGATGATTCTTTCTATATCTCTAGCATTCGCTGCAATTGGTTCTGAAAGCGCATTTGCTGAAGTGATAAAAATTGAAAATGCACGTGGCTCATCGGAGCAAGGATGTGAAGTAACAAATCTTTGTTTTGTACCTTCATATGCAACTGCACACGTAGGGGACACTATAATTTTCCTTAACGGTGATGATGCATCACATACTTCTACTAGTGGCACTCCTATGACCGGACCTGATGGTGTTTGGGATAGTGGATTACAACAATCTGGCGTTGATTATGAATTAATACTTGATACTGCTGGAACTTTTGATTATTTCTGTATGGTTCATCCATGGATGGCTGGACAATTACAAATATTACCTGAAGGTGCAAAAATTACGGATGATACCGCATCTAACTATGGAACAACAGTTGATGAATTAGAATCCATAATCTACGGTGACAACACTCCTGAAGTATCTGATAAAGATCCTGGAGTTATCAGCCAAGTATTTGCAAATATTGTTACAAATGATGGAACAAAAGATTCTCCATTGATAGTTGAGGTTGAATTTATGGAATCAGATGGATTTGTAATTAATCATGTAAACTATGATATCAAGATATCACAAAATGAACAAGTAATATTTGCTGAAGAAGATGCACATCGTCATTTATTCAAATATCCTGTTCATACTACTGCGCCATTGGAATATGATCCTAAAGATTATCCTGTAGATATTGATGTAACCTTTCAAGGAATCGGACACTTTATTGGAACTTTAAATGAAGATGCAATACTTGGAGTTCATGGCCCTGTAGGTCAAACGTCTACGTTCCAAGTGGTTCCTGAATTTGGTGTGGTTGCCTCATTAGTACTTGTAATATCCATTGTAGCAGTAATTGGATTTTCTGCAAAAACAAGATTAATTCAAAAATTCTAAAATTCTTTTTTTAGATTTTTCAAAGATTGAACATAAAAATTAGATAAAAATTTAACAAATTCCTCAAATTCTTTCTTTGTTGATTTTGATGCAAAGTATGATTCCCATGTAATTTTTACTGATTTCAGTTTATTTTTTTCAATGGATATTGTAGCATGATATGCATCCAATGGAAGTCCTGAAACTGCAATATATGAAAAATATTCTTTTGTTTTCCATCCTACCATATGCTCCTCTACGTCCGATCCATCTTTAAATGAGATTAAGCGTTTAGCCCCAACTCCAATTTTTCTCTCTCCTAAAAATTTCGTTGATTTCTGACCTTCAAGCCAATGTAATTTTGTAATTTTACTGATTTTTGACCATACTTTTTCTATATCTGAATCAATTATCACCGATTTCTTTACTGAACCTGAATTCATATTGTAGCGCAACACTTCTCAAATTTATATAATTCAACTATTGATCCTTTGATTATGGTTTTTGGTTGGGGTAAAAAAAAGAAAGTTGAATACGATGAACCTGTAGAAAATTTTACCTCGTCATCTCAAACTATCACATTAGATGAAATTCCAAAAATTATGGAAGATATGGTGGTTCTCAGAAAAGGAACCCTTGCAGCAGAAATAAAATCATACCGAAATAGAATTGATCCTCAAAGAGAGGTTTTACTAAAAATTGCAAATGAGTTATCCGAAGATGAATTGGATCCTGATAAACTTGACCCACATTTTCAAATAATGGTAAATCGCGGAAAAAAAGAAGTTATTTCTGCAATAAAAAAAGAATTTGCAAATTCGTTTCCTGAAATCAATTCTCCAGATGATGTGATACGATTCAAAAAAGTAGCTACTGCAGGAATAAACAAAGTGGGTGACATGTTGGGAAAACATTCTAGAGTAATTCATACGTTTGCAGAAAAATATTCAAAAAAACTTACAAATGATCTTAAGGATCTAACTGATAATCTAAAACAAGTGGATGAATTAATTGATAATTTTGCTGCCACTGAAAATTCTGTTCAAACTATTAATGAATTATTGTCTTCTAGAGAAAAAACACTAGAAAAAATATCTAAACAAAATTTACGTATAGATGAATTAAAATTTATGATAAATGAAAAAAATGAAAAAATCTTAAAACTTAAAAATGAAATAAATGAAATTCAAAATTCTTCTAGCTACAAATCACACGTTGATATAAAATCTCAATTATCCAATTATGATTCTGAGGAAATTAAAATTCGTCATAATATTGATGATGAGTTCACTAAAATTTCTAGACCACTTGGAAAATTTGTTCATATCTCTTCTCATGATAAAGAATTGAAAGATTTGACTGCAAAATTAGCATCTACACCTTATGATGTATTGGATATTGATAATATTTCTGGAATTAAAAATATACTTGATTCTATTGTTACAGGGATTGATTCTGGATCTGTATCTGTAAAGGATACTTCAAAATCAAAAGATAGTGTTGCTGAAATAAAAAATCTAATTCCATCATTAATTACTACCAAAGAAAAATTTGAAACTAAAAAACTTGAATTACATAAAAAACTTGAAGATTTTGATTCTAAATCTCTTCAAACTGCTGAAAATAATCTAAAACGAGATGAATCAGATATTTTGGATGCTTCATCAAAACTGAAAGTATTTGAAGATGAAACTCTTGATCTTACTCATTCTTTACCTACAATACTACACCAAATAGAAACAAATCTCAAGGATGTCACTTCCACATCTTATACAATTTCGACAGATAGTCAATGATTTTTAAAACAAAAAAACTAGATCGTAGTCTTGTGTTTCTTAATGAAACTCGTGATGGAATTATTTCATATTGTAAAATAACTCATCCTAATGAAATGATTTTGATTCTTAAAGGTCATTCAAAAAAAGGTAAAATGTTTATTGAAAGCTTAGTGGTTCCACCATTTCATGAAACTGGTCCAACTTTTGCAGGATTCCCTGCCAATCAACTTCCATTTGATTCTGATTACATCGGGATGGTTCATTCACACCCTGTAGGAACTGCCGAACCTTCTTCTGAAGATTTACATAATTTTTTTGGTTTAGTTTCAGTAATTGTAAAATCTCCTTATAATGATCAAGATATCTTTGCGTGGGATAGTTCTGGAAATCCAATTCCAATACTTGATGAATAATAATTGCTAATTACTCAATAAGCCTTATATTTGAAATTATGATAATTTTCTTATCATGATTAACTACAAATCATATTTGATTTTTCTATTTGCATCTCTTGCTGTAAGTATTGGTTTACAAATGATTCTTCCATTTCCATATGGCTTGGGTGCAGCATTAGCTCTCTTCATTGCATTCCCATTAATCTTAAGACGAAGAATGATGAGTAGAATGCGAGGTGGTTTTGGTTCTGGTTCTAGTTCCGGTAGTTCTGGTGGATTTGGTGGTGGTTTATTTGGTCAAAATACCGTTAAACCTGGAATAAAATATGAATGTCTTGTATGTCACAAGGTCTATAATGCAAGAGAATGTCCACGATGCGGTTCTAGTATGAAGCGCGCGATGTTTTAGGATTAAAAATATGTCTCAAACAGATTTAGCATTAGATGTAATTAGAAAAAAAGTTTTCTTTCATAATTCTGTTGATGTTTGGATATCTGCATGTGATGAAAAAAATATTGAATGGAATAGTACTGAAAACTATAAAAAATTCATATCATATCTATTAAAGAATAATCTTCAACTCAAAGCATTCAATTTATGTGCTCATGAGGCTGGTGCAGTTGAAGAAGAAAAAACAAAATTCACTGAACTGTTGGCAGAAGAAAAAAACACAAATCCAAACGCTGCAACTTATACCATAAAATTAAATGATTCGTCAATTGGTCTAATACGTAAATTTACTCTTACTGAGTAAATTATCTTTTTAGTTTAGGGTTAACTATTGCATCTAATGCATTTCCAATAAAAACAAATGCTAATCCTGTAATTGCAATTAAAATTCCAGGTGGAACAATCCACCACCAAAATCCTTGTGCGGCTGCACCGTATGTGTTTGCATCATGTAAAATTTGACCCCATGTTGGAAATGATGGATCCCCTAATCCCAGAAAACTCAATCCTGCTTCGGTAGTTATTGCTGCTGGTACAGAAATTGCAATACTTGCAAATGCATATGGTAATAATTGAGGTAGAATGTGTCTAAAGATTATCTTTGAATCCTTTTGACCCATAATCTTTGCAGCCTCCACATATTGTCTAGTTTTTATTTGAAGTGACATACTTCGTGAAACTTTTGCAATTCCTACCCAGCTAAAAATCATAAGAAAACCTATCATCAGAAAAATACTGTTACTGATAGTAACGGCTAGAATTATTAAAAATGGCAACGCTGGTAATGCATAGATGACGTCATTAAATCGCATCATTGCTTCATCTGTTTTCTTTCCTTTATATCCGGAATAAACCCCATAGATCAATCCTACTACAACTGACCCAATTGATACAGAAATTCCGATGAATAGTGCTAAAGGTGTACCCCAAAGTAACCCTATGGCTAAATCTCTCCTAAGTTCATCTGTACCCATCAAACCGTATGCCTTTCCTCCCAAAATCATCTTTGATTCTAAAATCTCTACAGGTTTTTCAATTCCATACGAATCGACAATGAAAATGTAATTGCCTTTTTGAATTTTATTTTTATACAATTCTGAAAATATTATTTCAGTTGTACCTACTGTAAAATCAAAATCAAATTTATCCCTATATGCATTAAGATTTTTCTTTATCATGCTATCCGTTGAAAAATATCTTTGATTATGAACTGTTTCTTTATCTGAATATGGCAGTGACGTTGATAATAATTCTAATGTAATTCCATCAGGACGTATTACTTTAATCTGAACTAAGTGTGAATCTGTATATTTTGTTTTCATTTCAAAAATAAAATCACTTGGAAAATCATCATACTCAAAAGATACACCAAACTGTTGTGATATGAGGGAAATTCCATTTTCTTGTGACTGGAAAATTTCTGCATTGATAATTTTATGTTCTGGGATCTTATCTGAAGATAAAAAATTAACCCAACTAGGTACTGATGTTTTTGGATATGAAATCCATTTTTCTGGATTATTCCATTCTTGAAATGTTGATGCTGGAATTACTGAAATTGTTATTATTGAAACTAGAATTAATCCTGATAGAATAAAAATTCCTGTTAACCCTAATTTGCTTTTTAGGAATTCCTTTTTAATTTCCTGTGTTGATACACTACTCAATTTGATGTCCTTACTCGTGGATCAAAGTAACCGTATAACAAATCTGCAATAAATATACTCACCAAAAATAATACTGTTAAAATATATGTTGAACCTATAATTACTGGTAAATCCATTACACTGATTGCTTCAAAATACAATCTTCCCATTCCTGGCCAATCAAATACGGCTTCTGTAATTATTGCACCTCCTAATGATCCTGATAGACTCAATGCAAGTATAGTGACAATTGGTGGTGCAGCATTTCTTAATGCATGACTATAAACTATCTTCTTTTTACCAATACCTATAGTTTTTTTAGCAGTTATGAAATCTTCTTGCATGATTCCGACCATAAAATTTCTAACAAGATAGGCCCATGCCCCAAATCCTATCAAAACGATTGTTATCACTGGAAGTGCCATATGATACAATAAGGCTGCTATGTATCCTGGATCATCTGGTTCTATTGTCGGTGTAGCTCTAGCAGGAAAAATCTGATATACAAATGCAAATACAAATATCATTAACATTCCAATCCACCAAACTGGGAAACTACTGCTAATTACTGCAAATGTTGATGTTATTCTGTCTAATTTTGAACCAATTTTATTACTTGATGCAGCACCTAACAAAATTCCAATTATAGATATAATTATTGTGGCTGTAGTGAATAACAAAACAGTTTTTGGCATCTTCTCAAAAATTATCTCGCCAACATTTGATGAACCTGAATCACTTGTCAAAAATGTAGCATTTCCAAAATCTAGAATCAAAATCTTATACATTGTATATCCTAATCTTTGTGGCGAATACCATGGTGTGTCGAGACCTAGTGTTTCAATTCTTTCATCAATTTTTTGTTGAACAAACTTTTCAAATTCATCTGGATCATTAAATCCTTGTACAATTGATGTATTCTCTGTAATTTCTGCTCTCACCTGATAAATCACTCCTTGTTTTAGAATTGTATCCATATTTGATCCAACAAGAGAAATTGTTAGTAGTAATGTTATCATTAATACTCCAAACATTGTAATCCCTCTTGTGACTAGATATCGTTTCAGTCCCACGCTAAAATTACCATTATTAACCATATAACCGATTTGGGCTCATATGATATCGAATAAGTTTAAAACCTCAATTCTGTCGTTTATCTCATGCAAGAATTTGCTAATTCTCCTTCATTGAGAAATGGAATTTTTGATTTACTTTCATCTGCAAAACTTGCAACTGATGCAAATGTAAAATTATTGGATTATACTGTCCAACTGTTCAAGGATAATGGATTATTCAGTGATTATTATGGATATCATAATGTTGATCATGAACTTGAAGTAACTTATGTCACTTTACTTTCTGGCATACATGCACTTGAAGATAATTATATTTCTAGAAATGATTTGAATTATCTTTATGCATCTGCACTTTTACATGATTTCGATCCTGATAAATCAATAGACAAACCTCATGAAAAAAATGTCATACAATTTATCTCTAAAGATAAAACTATTCAAAAACTTCTCGCTGATGCTAATCTTGATCAAAATTTAGTATGTACTCTTATCTCTAGAACCGTTTATCCATGGAAAGGTGATGTTGTTACTACAACTGAAAAATTAATACAAAATTATTTTTCTAAATCAAAAATTAAGAAAGATAAAACACAGCAAAATCATTTTCGAGAATTAGGTCACTTTTTATCTGTCTCTGATAGAATTGGTGGCTATTCTCTTGGAGATTTCCAAAAAGCAATGGACATGGCAAAAATGAATGCTCATTCTTCTAGCTGGCATCCAGCATTTATTGTTAGACGTTCTGTATCATTTTTTGAGGATATGTTAAACAATGAATCTGATATGTGCCAACGTGTACTATATGGATTGCCTAAACATATGAGGAAAAATCTTCTGGATAATATAGTTGGGTTTATGAAACTTCGTCAGGAAGAACTTCAAATCTACAATCAGTTTGTTTATGATGGATTGCCTCTTGTTCCTTGTATCGAAAAAAACAAAATCTCTGATGATATCGCGGATGCATTATTATCAATTTATCGTGAACTGCCAAAACCATTACAATTTACAAGAGATGATTTTATTGAATCACTTGAGGATCCTGAAACAATCCTGAACACATTACGTGTTGGCAATGCTAATGGTCCAGTTGTTGGATTTTCAAAAGGTGGTCCATTAGAGAAATATCATTTTGATTTACAATTTGAAGACAAAAACCGTGGAAAGAATAATACTGTTTTCCTAGAACCTGTTGCAATTAAAAATGGTTACTGGGGATTTCATGGAGGTAGAGAAATTCGTCAATTATTCATGATGCAGGTTCAATCCAAAGGCTACAAATTCATGACCAGTTTTGCAATGCGTGATGTAATTGAAGAACGTAAGAAAAATGAGAAAAATGTTGTTTTTGTTAGAAAGTTTGATCCTGAACGATGGGATTATTTCAGAGTAACATTATAGATATCTGGTGACTGAACTAGAAACTTTAATTCAAAATGGAGTTAAGAATCTTCAAGATGGTAATTTTGAAAATGCATTGAGTTTTTTTGAGCAAGCATTACTCTTAAAACCTGATGATCCTGATTTATGGAATCAAAAAGGGGTTGTATTGAGAAGTCTTGGTAGATACGATGAGGCATCTGAATGTTATAATCGTTCACTTCAATTAGATCCTAGAGATCGTGCTTCCTCTTAAATCTGATTTTGTTTTTTCTTACCGTAAATTATTATGAAAACTCCAATTCCAATTACTACTAGTGATAATTTTTCTGCAGTTATGTCTGATGATGTGAAATATCCTGCAACAAATTCAGGTCCCCAGATTATTAAATTTTGAAGTGGTATGATTGCGCCACTAATAAAAAATAAAATACCAAATGCTCCAAAAACATTTTTGGGAAAAAAAGAAGAATTTTCAGTCATTTTACACTAGTATCCGCCTTTAGCAAATTCATATTCTTTTTTGTTAAAGTCGAACCTTGTTACTAGTATTTCACCCATTGCATCTACAGCTGCTTGCACTACATCTGGTTGAGTTGAAAAGAATCCTCTGAATTTTCCAACTCCGTATTCCTCTGCTATCAATCCAATTGGGCCATCAGGTCCTTTAGTTACTACTGCCCAAACTGTTGCTAGTGGTGTTCCTATACAGCTTAGTACTTGACAACTGTCAGGTACTTCTTGAGCTAGGTGTGGATTGTTGAAGTTTCCAATAACCCATGTTCTTGGAAGTTTTTTCATCAATTTGATGTATCTATCTTTAACGAATTCATATCGTTTGTCTGTTTCAAATGATGCGAGTAGTGGGGATGTGTGCTTGGATGCATAGTTTTCAATCATTATGCTTAGTGCAAAAAGATCTGAACGGTCTGCTTTGAAGTTTAGATATCCACCGTCTTGAAAATCCTGGAAATTCCAGTTCACAAAAATTTCGTCGCCTTGTTCAGTAATTTCCTTTTTTTCAGGAAATTTTTCAAAGACTGTGTCAATCAAACTGTCGTTTGTTAAATCCATAACCTTGCTACACGTTTAGAATATTTAACCTAGTGGAAATTAGTGAAAATAGTGGTAATTACTTCATTTTTATAATTCGGGGAATTTGTTCTAATGCATGAGCATCAGTAATGAGTTTTCCATCAAATTTGAAATTTGTTTTTTCTGAAAATGCTAGTCCTCCGATGAATATTGGGAGTTTTTTGTATGTTTCATGTATTTTCTTGACCATTCTTTGACCTGATCTAATATTATCTTCTAATGTTATGGATATGATTAGTGCATCTGGCTTGGCAGTTTTAATAAATTCAATCAGTGATTCTGCAGGAGTGGATGGTGAAAGATTGAATGTTGTAAAACCTTTTGAAACCAAAAATGAATCTAACACATTACATCCTAAGTTATGATCTTCTCCAACAGGCGTGGTTAGAACAATTTTTCCTTTGTCTTTTTTAGATTTTCTATTTTCATCAGCAATAATTTTCACTAAACTATGTGCAATGTTGCTTGCAACATGTTCTGTTGCAATTGACAGTTTACCTTCTGACCACAAGTATCCAATTTCGGACATAACTGGTGTCATTATTCTTTCATAAAATTGGTCTAGCGTATTGCCTGACACGAATGCTGAGTATATGTCCAATGTATCTTTTAGACTCCCTTCTGTAAGTGATGAAAATAATTTTGTTCTTAATTGCTCAATTAATTTTTCACGTTTTTGTCTATCTTTCGGAGTATTTTGCAGCAGAAATGAATTTATTTTTGCGTCTTCTCTAAATTCTGCCGGAATGTCATCTCTTGTAACTGATGATGACTCTCCTAGATATTTGATGGTTTCTTGTCTTGATGTTTTTCTTTCTTTATCCCATGTACTTTTAACTAGATACAGGTAATCTACTCCTTTTACTTTCTTTTTTCGTAGGTACACCATGCCCTGATATACTAATAGTGCCTAATAAGTATATCTAGTGCTAATTTTGTATGCTTAATTCTTGTATAAGCTCATTGATTTTTGAATAATCTTTATGGAATTGTTTACCTTTTTCAGTTACTTTGATCTGATCCTTACTATCAATAATTTCTTTATTTTTCATTTCTTCAAGATATTTTGTTAATTTATCATAGGATGTATTGCATTTGAACTGAATACGTGTTGGGGAAATACTATCATTATCCATTTCTTCCTCAAAAATTGCAGATATTATATCAAAATAGAGTTGAATTCATGTTCTTCTTTCCTTAGCCATAATTTTTGCATTGTTTTCGCCTGTAATAAATCGACAGACGACTAATTCCTTAACAAAATCTATATCTTATGAATTTATGAGGGAATTACTGGAATTATGGCGTAGTAAATACTTCTGTACCATTTTCTTCGGTCTGAAATATTATTGCCTTATGCGATTCCAATAATTGATTTAGGAATCTATCTCTTAGGTTTTGGTTTATTTGGCTAACCTCGAATGAGCAGAGGAAATTTCCATTAATTTTAGCAAAACCATCATCTACACATTGTTCAATTTCGGCCATTCTGTCAGTTTTTTCTTCAGTATTGAAATCGAAATAATGCGTAGATATCACTCTAATTTTGGCTTCTTCAGGAAGTGTTTCCACTTTATCTAATATCATCTTGGAATAGTCTTCAAATGTTTCAGGTATCTCGACAATATGGAGGCGTTCGTTATTTTCTGTATTAATCCCAAATTCTTTCATTTCATCTAAAATTTTCTGAGGTTTTTGAGTAGTGTAAAAGCAATGTTGACCCGTTTCTAATCCTTTTTTAATAAAATTATACTCTGTTTTTTTCGTTTCATCATTTCCATCATGAAATAGAACTATGTGTGTATGTTCTAATTCTTCTAAAAATTCATTTGCATTAATCGTTTCTGGCATGAGGATTTATTCCTCTCACATCTAATAAACCAGCACTCACCATGGTGAGTTTTTTAGTACTTATCACAATTCATCAGGCTTTATAATGAAAATTCGGTCAATTAGATATGTTAACTGACCCTGAAGTAGATTGTGTTTTCTGTGATAAATCCGTCTATGATCATTCTAATTTTGAAACAAGAGAATGCCTATCAAAGCATCTTCAAGTTCAAAAAATTCTACAAAGTGCATTAGAAGAAAACCAACATCTCAAATTTCCATAATTCTAATACATAATTTCTTTATTTTTGATAAAAATATTATATTTTTTAATTACGTAAAGTCTGTGTTATAGACAGGTCTTGCTCCACTTGGAACTTCTGCAGCAGCTGATTCTTTGACAGATTCTCCCTTTGCCTGGTAAACTCTAACTTTATGAAATACATTATGAGATGAAAATATTGCCAATCCTGCAAATGCAGCTCCTATGAAATTCCTTAATGTCACGTCTATATTTGGTTCTGCACCTATTACTGACATTTGGAATACAACGTAAAAGTTGTCAAATAACCAAAACGCCAAAGTTACCCATGATAATAACCCTCCAATGAGATATCCTAGTCTTGCTTTTTGCCTTACAAATAAAATTGCAAAAATAATTGCAACATACCATATTGCTGAACCAAACAACCATGAAATCTCCCAAACATCTGTTCTATCATCCATCCAATAGTATGTGGAGCCAATAATTGCCATGGCACAAAGTGAAATCAAAAGTAATTTTTGATTAACTTTGTATGATGTTTTTTCTTCAGGTGTTTTCCCGATTGGCTTGAATGCTACGGCTTCATCTCTTGCCTCTTTGATTGCCTCCGTCATATGTTTGAGATTTATTGGAACTAATTCTTGTATTGTGTTATCTTTTACGTAGGAGTCATGCACCAGGCTATCTACCAACGGTCGTGCCAATGATGCCTTTACTGGAGTTACTAGATCAATCCAGTATGATGATAATCTTGGAGTCAAAAATGGTATTTGTATGATGTTGAGATTTCTATTAATTATTGATGAGTACAATCTCATCATCTGTTCATATGTCATTTTATCTGGACCTCCTATCTCTAACGTCCTTCCAGCAGTGACGGGATTTTTCATAACTCCAATTAAATAATCTACAACATTATCTACTGCAATTGGTTGTGTTGTTGATTTAACCCATTTTGGACATACCATTAGGGGTAACCTTTCTACGAGATATCTTAACATGGCGTAGGATCCACCTTCTGCCCCCACTATTACCGATGCTCTTAATTCAGTTACCGGAATATCGCCTGAGGCCAAAATCTTTCCAACTTCATGTCTACTTCTCATATGTTTTGACAAATCCAAACTTTCAGTTACTAATCCTCCCAAGTAGATGATTCTCTTAACCCCTGCATTTTCTGACGCTTTAAGGAAATTTTGGGCCTGTAATTTCTCTCTATTTGCAAACTCTTCCCATTCTTTTTTTGAGCCTTCCATTGAGTGTAGAAGATAAAATGCAGTCTCAATTCCTTTTAATGCGTTAGACAATGACTCCATATCGAAAGCATCTGCGGCAATAAATTTAACATTCTGTGAATCTGGATGTTTTGTTCTAGACATCGCGGTAACTTTGTAACCTGTTGTTGCTAGTCTTTGAAGAAGTTTTTTACCGATGAAACCTGTTGCACCTGTTACTAAAATTGAATAATCTTTCGAGGATGAATTTTCTTTTAATGCTTCCATTTTCTGTAAATTACTTGAACTTGCTTGTTGACTCAAAATTACTCCTTATCCAATTTACGTAATTCTTTAAGATCTACAATCTCAATATCTTTACTTAATGTTAGGAGTGAAGATAGTTTTGGTTTTGCATCTTTACCCATCTTCAAAACTAGCTTATTTTTATGCAATACCTCTAATGTGACATTTTCCTTTTTCAGAACTTTACCGATATGTTTTGCCTCGGTCAATTGTTTTATCAAACTCATTTTTCCTGGAATTTTTGTAGGTAAATGCGCAATATTTAGTCGTCTAATATTGCCTTTGGAGGTAAATTCTATAGCGGTTCCGTCTCCATCGCTTATGGTAAATTCTCCGCTTCGGAGGTAAAGTAAAAAATTGGCAGGTAGGTCACTTTTCATTCAGTTTCCATTCCTGTTTATTTTGTTGTTATTGTCAAGCCACCTGATAGCACAACTGTTCCGGTTGAAACTTTTTTACCATTTCTATCTACCATTCCGCTAAGTTCTAACTTGTCGAATTTGTATGAAATGGCTGCGTGCTTTGCAGTTAGTTTATCAAAAACTTCTGCCAGGAGACTTGCCCATTCTTGTTCTTCTGTCATAATGGATTTTGAAATGTAATGATATTAAAGCCTAGTGCCCTATGGTGAGTCTAGTGCCTAAAATTACCACTAGACATACCCTAGTGCATAAGCCATAAATACAATAAATTGAAAAAAGTGTTTAATGAGCACTACACAACCACTTCCAACAAAGATCGCATTGATGAAGGGTGGAATCGGAGCCGGCTTAATGGGTGGCTTTGCATTATTTTCATCGTTCTTTGCAATTGATCAAATGTTAGATATCCCGCCAGGAACATTCTACAAAACTATCGGTGTTACAATGGGCGTAGATGAAGGATTAGCAATTGCAATGGGCTTTATGGCTCATATGGGCGTTGCAGCATTGATTGGAGGCATGTACTTTATGGCTTCAAACATTTGGAGATTCTTCAGATTGGTAACAGTCCCAAAAGCAATAATTACTGGTGTTTGGACTGGGCTAATTGTTTTCACATTAGCATTCTTACCAATTCACATGTTCGTAATGACTCCAATGATGGAGGTAGAATTGATAATTACTGACGTATCTAAATTTGACTTGGAACAACAACAAGCATTAGCAACCCTGTTGTATGAAAGCGATAAAATCTACATCAACGCATTCATTCTCCATATAATATATGGAGCAATCGCAGGATTCATTGGAGGTTGCATAATGCATGACGACTACAAAGGAGTGAAAAGGATTGCCGGATTCTGGTAACAACAACGAAAGAGGTCAAAAACTCGAAGGCATGTACAATGTCTTCATGCAAGACGTCTCGAAGTTATTTCCAAAGACCGACTCAAACCTGCTACTCAGTGTAATGGCTTTGGAAAGAAAATTCCCTGACATGATGCCACATGTGCATCTCGAGGTAATCTTTCCAAAGGGCACAAACGTCGATTTGCCAAAATACGAGATTACTGAAAAGTATCACGTCCAAGCAGCAACTCACCGATGGGACAAAAATATCCTTGTCGTAACTGGAATGATGAATGTGCATACTATTGCAGAGATTGCAGATCACAAAACTGTGGAAAAAATAAGCGGCACAGCTAACGCAGCCTTTTATTAAATCCCTTTTTTCTATTTATTTTTAATTACCATTATATTTGATCATTCTTTGCAAATTCCATGGTTGAAAAAAATGAATTAGAATCTCTAATTAAAAAAATTGGTAAACTACACAAAAAAATTCGTTTTGTTGCAATTATCCATAAAAATGGAAAAATAATAAAAACTGAAATGAGAGATGAAGTCCCGTCATTACTCAAGACAAAAAATGAAGAAAAATTTTGTCAGGATGTAACTATACGTAGAAAGATGAGGGAAGAATTTGATAAATCACTGGGTAAAGTGAGATTCGTAAATGTCGAACGTGAAAATATATCTCAAATAGTTATGTATGCAAAAACTAAATCATTTTTTGTTACTATCGAGCCTGAAATATCAATCAATGATAAAATCAAAATCATATCTCAAATAAAAAAACTCACTACTAATCTAAAATGAAAATTTTAATTGATGAAATGGATGACGGTATGGATGATCGTTTAATTCAACTCGGATATGATGCGTATAGTGTAAAAAAACTCCGGGTTAAAGGTAAGAATCTTCATACAGATTATTCAGTTATTAATTATGCAAAAGAAAATGAGATGATTCTGGTTACTCGAGATACTGAAAGCGGTCAAGCATGTGAGGAAAATGGATTACCTTGCATCTTGCTAGACAACAATGAGATTTTCAAAATAGTTACTGAAAAATTAAAAAATTTCTAACTAAATTATTTATTCAACCATTCTGAAATCTAAACATGAAAACATGTGATGGTCGAGGCACCTCATACATGAATGGAAATTCATATGAAGATTGTAAAAAAATTGCAGAGGAGATTAATACAAAATTAAAACCATTCATAACTGAACACGGTTCCATGCCTTGGAAACAATTATCTGAAGAAGTGAATCATGATGAACTTGTATACAAATTGGTCTTAAAGTATTTACGACGAGATGGATTTGATATTGGAAATATGGATAATCCACAAATCACTCTATCGTCTAACTAGTATTATTTTGTGATTTTAGTATTCTTCTAGATATGATAAATGGAGTTAGAATCAATATTGGCACTGTAATTGCAATTAAGAGGGTTTGCAATTCTGTTATTACAATAGTAAATGCAACCGCACTTGTTGCACCAATAATTAATGACAAAAATGATCCGACACATGTGGGGCATGCTATGAATAATCCTGTAGTTGCTCCTATACTTCCTAGTCCTCCTGTTTTTTTTGCAATTGAGATTGCATTAACTGCTAACGCGGTATTGACTGCAACCAGATATGACACTATGATTTGTAGTAGGAGATTGATTGGAACTATGTTTATTCCAATATGTTCTGTCAGATAAGCTACAAATTTTGGCATATATCCTGGAGGCCCACAACATGGTGTTACATGTGCTGAAGGTACGTCTGCTCCGTAATGATAAGAAAATATGACTTCTGGTTGATATACCAAAATTCCTGATGTCATTGAAAAAAATACTCCATAAATAATGAATGTAACAATAAATGTTTTTTTTGCTTTGTTTCCAAGAGTATTGTTACAAATCATGGATAATGCTGTTCTATTTCCTGTTGCAGCAATTCTTTTTTGAAATTTTCGAAGCCCCACTCCAATCATTCCAATTGAAATTGTAAATAATATGTAAAATGCTATTCCTAATCTCTCAATTGATTGAACAGCATCTGGTGTAATTTCTTGATATTCAAACCTGACATAGATCAAAAATAAAATTCCAATCGAGATGAATCCTAAAATGATTAGTTTTTTATCATTTTGACCACTTTTGGCAGTCTCTGTTTTCATGTGGGATCTCTTACTTAGTTCATTATATTTTTAACATATGTTCTGTAAGTAAATCTGATAATGGAAATCAATGAAGTTCAAGATCCGGATTATGAAGTAGTCACAATCAGCAATTTAGGTTTTGTAGATCCATACGGAAATGAAGGTTTAGTGATTTTACACTCTGATGATAAACGAGAATTTCACATGCGTGCATTTTCTGGAGAAGTATCTAGACACATCGCAAGCTTTCTTGATGGTGATCATGATACTGTTCCAACAATCTACAAAATGCTTGAAGACATCTGTGAAGCGAATGAACTATTATTAGTTAAAGTCAAAATTTATGAAAGTGGAGATGCCTTACGTGCAAATCTTTACTTGACTGGAAAAAAGGACCTTGTTTTACGAAATTATAGGGCATCGGACGCTGTTGCATTAGCCGTATATTACCAAATTCCAATTCTAGTACGAACTAATATGCTCAAAAGCCCAATAGAAGAAACTACGTAACGATTTCTTTAATTTTATCTTCTTCTAATGCTCGTTTAATTTCCATTGCTATGCGTCGACCAATTCCAAATGTTGTACCGTATTGATATTTAGTATATGGACTAGTTGTTGCGACAATTGGGTTTCCAGGCACTCTAAGTGATACGTCGTATACAATCATCTCCAAATCTTTTGTGATGACACTTTGAAGTGAAAATGGACCGATAATTCCTGGTGCATATTCTTTCTTCACTGCTCTAACAAATTTATCCCCCATTTTGAAGACTTTTTCTAATAATGATTCTCTAATACTTGCAGGCGTATGTCCGACCTCAATATTTTGTAATGGTATGTCCATCTCTAACTGCTGTTTTGCAGGAAGTGCATTGTAATCATGAATGTTGGTCTGTAATCTTCTTTCTATACCTATGAAGTCTACTTGATTAGAAATTGGTGTGTGGAAGAAATTAAAATTCAGGTATGTTCCAATGGCCAATTCCTCGATGCTTGCTTTTTCTAAATCCTTTTTGGCAATTAGTCCTTTCTTGATTTTTTCCTCTGATTTTTCTTTATAATCTGCATATGATGTAACTGTGAAAAATGCACGTTCTAATTTTCTATCTTTCTCCATTACTTTTACAATTGCTGGCTTATTGATGGATTTTGGATTCTCAAAGATCTTTGGATATTTGACACCTGCTTTTTTTAACAAATAATATTGATTTCGTTTATTTTCTCTTTCTTCGGCTTGGAAGAGCTTTCTATTTCCAAAGATTGGAACTTTTAATTTATTTTCTAATATGTCATATCCAAGATATGCTGTAAGTGAACGATGTGGAATGATAATCGTATTATTCTCTCTCATGATCTTTTGATTTGCTGGACTTGCCATGTCTTTGAATTTTTTGAGAATTTTTATCTCATCAGCAATTCGATTAAATCTCTGATAAGGTACTTCTCTTCCTTTCTGACAATAAACAACCGTCTCAAAATCTTCATCTTTTGCACCGTCCATTATCTCTAATGCTGAATGACTTCCCAAAACTCCAATTTTTGGATCTGTATATTCGGATGCAATCTTTTGCATTTCAGATCTTTTAATCATACTGAATTGAATTGCATTGTAAAATTAAATGCTTCTTTGGAAGAGTTTTCTACTGGTAATTTTTTAATTATATGATGAGCGTTGAAATGGTTCTAGTTGGGATGATTCTTTTTGGTGGAATGATGGCAGCTGGTATCAAAGTCTGGTTAAACAGACGAAAAGAATCTAAGCAATTAGACGAGCCTCAAGCGTGAATTTTCATATTCAGTTATATTTTGTAAAATATGATTCAACAAGTACATGAAACTTGTAGTTGGAATTACTGGAAGCACTGGAGTGATATATGGAATCCGTTTACTTGAGGTTCTAAAAGAAAAGGGAATTGAAACAAATCTTGTAATGTCTGAATGGGCAAAAAAATGTATTCCAATGGAGACAAAACATAACATATCGTATGTTGAATCCCTTGCTACTGAAGTAACTGATGAAAATAATATGGCTGCAAACGTTTCAAGTGGAACTCACAAGACTGATGGAATGATTGTAATTCCGTGTACAATGAAAACATTATCTAGTGTTGCAAATGGTTATGATGAAACTTTAGTTGCACGTGCAGCTGGTGTAACTTTGAAAGAGGCTAGAAAATTAATTCTAGTTGCAAGAGAAACACCATTAACTGCTATTAATCTAGAAAACATGTTAAAACTAGCTAGACTTGGAGTTGTAATTCTACCTCCTGTTACCGAATTTTATACAAATCCTACGTCAATTGATGCAATGATTGATCATATTGTTGGTAAATGTCTTGATCAATTTGATATTGACCATGATTTGTTTACCCGTTGGGGTAGCAAATAACCCAAAAAAATTTACACTAGTTTAATTTTGAGAATTCATGTTAAAGGTATCTTTTGAATTAGAAATTAAAGCAGATCTTGAAAAATCATTTGACATAATTACAAACTTTGAGAATTTTCAAAAATTATTTCCAGATTTTTATCCCTCAATTTTGATAAAATCTATACGAGATGAAAGCTCACTTGTGGCTGAACATCTTAAACTTCATGATACTGAATTTATTATAATGTCTAAACATTTTACATCAAAACCTTATTCACATGAAATGCGTGTTATTGGGGGTGACATTAAAGGAAGTGGCATTAATGAGATTTTTAGTTTCGATAATGGCAAAACACTGGTTAAAGTTAATGTTGAATTGAATGTAAAATCGTCTAGATTTTCTAAGAAAAATCCATATGGCGAATCTTTGAAAAATTTGTATAATGCAATGATGATTGAAATTGAAAAATCTTAATCTTTACTTTCTTTGATATCTTTTAGTTCTTTATCTGCTTCAATTTCTCCTTTCTTATATTCTCCTTTTGCTTTACCAAAAGTTTTTGCAAGCTCTGGAATTTTCTTTGCTCCAAATAGAAGTACACCTGCAGCGACGATTACAATTATCCATTCACTTCCTCCTGGTATGAAATTGAATAAGCTCTCAAGCATGTCTCATTTAGTGATAAATTCTCATTTAAGTCTTGAGGGTCTTTCTTTCTTGTCTTTCAGCTACTATCATGCCTGCAAAATATAATGCAATCATTGGTAATGATACAAACCACATTGTTACGCCACTACCATCTGGTGTGATTACTGCACCAAATACAATGATGGCGATTATTGCATATCTCAAATTCCTTCTCCAAAATTTGGCATCTACTAATCCTGATAGACTAATTGCATACATTATGAGTGGTAGTTGAAATGATATTCCAAATGCCAACAAGAATTGTAAAACAAATGTCACAAAGTCCATAATATTCAAAAATGTAACTAATCCTGCAGATTCTCCATACCTGTAAAGAAAATCTAAAATAAATGGAATAACTGCTGCATATGAAAATGTACAACCTGTAATGAATAATCCTACTGCAGGTAATGTTATGGAACGACCTACGTTAATTTCTCTTTCTTTTAATGCAGGTCTCAAAAATGATATGAACTCTCTCACAATGATTGGTATACTTACAACAATTCCGATCAAAGCAGCTATGTACACTTGAGAGAAAAATGCTTGTCCGGGGGCGGTTTGAATTAACTGAACTCCATCTGGAACTAATTCTCCTTTCATTACATTTGTGAATTGTGCTGCAATGTTGTTTAGCGGTTCTGGGTATGGATAATACAATGTAACTCCCATGACCTCAAATGGTGTTGCATGAAATGTTAGAATGAATACTGTAATAACTAAAATTGAAATTATAGAACGAATTACTCTTTTTCGTAACTCTTCGATGTGTACGTTTATCCCGCTAATCTCTGACATTCAAATTTCTTAATGTCACATCTTCAACAAAAATGTTTCAAATTTCCTAGGTAGGGATTGGGAGAAGTTTTGCTTCTGGATAGCCCCATTCTTTCAATTTCTCTTGTGTTGTATCATGTAGCTCAATTGTTATTATTGGATTAATTGTAAATTCTTCTTGTAACTCTTTTGCTAATTTGGCAATATCTTTTGCAGAATAGATCTCCTTTGAATCCACCAAGAAAATTCTTTCACCTTTTTCATATTCATTACCCCCAAACTTTTTCTTAAGAGATTTTGTAATAGGTGGTAATTCATCTCTTTCAATATTATTGTAATAGTATGTTATTCCTTGTTTTGATTCATAATCATGTGGTGTTCCTGCTTTGTATAGAAATACTCCAAAAAATATGGCATCTTCTTCGGGTTCTTTAGAACATTTGATGTCCCAATTGAGAACTTTATCCTCATCATGAACTACTTTTTCCATCTCTTCTGGAGTTAATTTCCAATAACGAAATTTTACCATATGACACAATATTTTTGCCATTATAAAATGAATTGCATGGATTCTAGATCATTTTTTACAAATGTGATGCAGTAGAGCACTTAAATTAATTAACGCAAACAAAAGATTATGCCTAATTTTCAAGTTGGCGTTGTAATTGAAAACAAACCTGGAATTAGTGACCCTGAAGGCGATACCATACTAAATGATCTTGTCCTAAAAGGTAAGAATACTCACATCACAAAAATTCGTTCTGGAACTATTCTAAAATTTTTCATTACTGAAAAAAATGCACAGGATGCAAAAGATGCAATCGTTAAAACTTGTGATGAACTCAGAATTTACAATCCTTTAGTGAGTAAAGTCACAGCAACTGTTGAAGAAATTTAATCTCCACTTATACTCTTCATTGTTCCATCAACTAAAATTTGGTCTCTTAGATAACTTGCAAGATCTGTTTGGGTGATGACACCTACTAGTTTTTCATTATCTAGAATCAATAGTCGACGGATATTATTATTTAACATTTTTTGAATCGCATCTTCTATTGTGGTAGTTGGTTCTACTGAACGAAATTTGTATGACATTATTTCTGAGATTTTAATTTCACTTGCTTTTTTGTCCTCTACTGCAATTTTACGAACAAAATCACTTTCACTTAGTACGCCTTGAGGTTTTCCTTCATTCAATATTACTAGAAAACTAATGTCTTTTTCAGCAATAATCTTTGCTGCATCTTGTGCAGTTTTGTCATTCTCGATTGTTATGACATCTTTCTCCATAATATCTCGGATTTGCCCCATAAATGAAATGTAATTTTCTTGAAATAAAAACATGTCATCACAAAATCAATTTTATACCCCGAATTCAATCATAAAATGTGAAAGTCGGGGTTATTGTTTTTCCTGGCAGTAATTGTGATCGTGACATGTATCACGTATTGACTGATGTTTTTAATTTGAATGCTGAATTTTTTTGGCATGAGAAAAATTTGCCGCAAGATATTGACGCAGTTGTTCTTCCAGGAGGTTTCTCATATGGGGATAGATTACGTGCCGGAGTTATAGCTGCACATAGTCCAATAATTTCTGATGTAAAAAAATTGGCTGAAAAAGGAATTCCAATTTTAGGTGTCTGTAATGGTTTTCAAATTCTTGTAGAATCTGGATTGCTCCCTGGGGTTTTGTTAAAAAATGAATCTTTGAATTTTATGTGTGAATGGACAAATTTAATTGTAAATAACAACACAACTCCTTTTACAAATAAATTAGAAATTAATCAAAAAATTCCGATTCCTATTGCAAATGGGGAGGGAAGATATTTTGTTGATGATGAATCTCTAACACAACTAAAAAAGAATAACCAAATTGTTTTCTCATATGAAAATAAAGTTAATGGTTCTATTTCTCAAATTGCAGGTGTTTGTAATTCTGATGGAAATGTGGTGGGTATGATGCCTCATCCAGAACGTGCTGCTGAAAAAGAAATTAACCAAATTGATCATAAACCTTCTTCACTAATTTTTGAATCCTTAATTGAAACTGTGGGTATGAAAAATTGAGTTTTCAAGAACATGAAAAAAAGCATATTGAAGAAAATGTAAAACGAAAACTAACTGACACTGAATTACAAATACTTGCTGCAGAGTGGTCTGAACATTGTTCTTACAAATCATCAAAAAAACATTTGAGAATGTTACCCACTACTGGGCCAAATGTAATTGTTGAGAAAGGATATGATTCTGGCGTTTTAGATGTAGGTGACGGTTATGTTGTCACTGTGCATATTGAGAGTCACAATCATCCGTCAGCTGTAGAGCCATTCGGTGGTGCTGCAACCGGTGTTGGAGGTGTTATTCGTGATATATTATCTGCAGGAACAAGACCGATTGCTTTGTTTGATGGATTAAGATTTGGTAATATTGAAACTGATCTACATGCACGATGGTTATTCAAAAATGCGGTTTCAGGAATTGCGGATTATGGAAATTGTCTTGGTATTCCCACTATTGGCGGTGAAGTTGAATTTGATGAATGTTATAAAAATTATGCATTAGTTGACGTTGCTGCAGTTGGATTTGGTAAAAAATCAAAATTAATTAAAAATCATGCAAATGTGGATGATCTAGTTTTATTGATTGGTGGTTCTACTGGTCGTGATGGTGTGGGTGGTTCACAATTTGCATCTGATGCATTAGAAGAAGAAAATCGTTCAGCTGTACAAATACCTGATCCATTCATTGAAAAATTAATCATTGAAGCGATTTTAGAATGTCGTGATGAAAACTGTATCAACGCAATGAAGGATTTAGGAGGTGGAGGTCTTTCTTGTGCTATATCTGAAACCGCAGAAAGTTTAGGAATTGGTATTGAACTTGATGTTAAAAATGTTCATTTACGTGAATCTGATTTATCTCCTGATGAAATAATGATCTCAGAATCCCAAGAAAGAATGCTTGTAATATCTGATCCAATCAATCTTTCAAAAATTAAACAAATTTGTGATAAATTTAGAATTCAATGTTCTGTAATTGGTAAAGTCAAAGAAGATAAAATGATGCATGTGAAAAATGGTGATGAGACTTTGGCATTACTTCCTGCAGATTTTGTTGCACGTGGTCCTTTAATAGATAGGGACAAATCAAAACCCGAATATCTCTCAAAACTTCCTTCTTCTCCCTCCTCTGAAAATGAAATGCCATTATCTGATATTTTATTAAAATTACTTTCATCTCCAAACATTGCAAGTAAACATTGGGTTTTCCGTCAATATGATCATGAAGTTGGAATTCGGACTGTAATTAAACCTGGATTTGATGGTTCTGTTTTACGTTTAGACAATGGAAAATTTCTATCTGTAAAAATTGATGGTAATCCAAAACATTGCTATATTGATCCAAGGCAAGGTGCAATTGGATGCTTTGAGGAGGCATGTAGAAATGTTGTCTGTACTGGTGCGACTCCAATTGGTATGGTGGATCATCTACAATTTGGCAATCCTGAGGATCCTGAAATATTTTGGACATTTATGGAATCTATTGAAGGCATAACTGATTTTGCGAAATTTCTTGATATTCCATGTGTAGGTGGTAAAGTTAGCTTCTATAATGAAACCTCTGATGGGCCAATCAAACCAACTCCATTAATCGGAGTACTTGGAATAATTGAAAAATCTCCATTACTTCCAACCCCTCCTTCAAATAATGATATTATCTTATTGATAGGTGAAACAAAAGATGAACTTGGCGGTTCTGAATACTATGAATATATTCATAATTTTATTGGAGGAGTTGCCCCAAAAGTTGATTTTTCAGAATCAAAAAAGAATATGAAATCTGTGTTATCATTAATCTCAAAAAATCTTGTTAAATCCGTTCATGATTGTTCTAAGGGTGGTCTTGCTATTGGAATTTCTGAATTATGCATTTTTGGTAAAATTGGATGTAACATTGATTTGCCATCATCTCTTTCATCAGAAAAAATGTTATTTTCGGAAAGTCATTCACGCTACATTTTAGTTGTAAATAAAAATAATTTGGATGATATCAAATCTATTTTGTCTGATGATAACTGTTCATTCTCTGAGATTGGAATCTTTTCTGGCGATCAGATTGTCTTTGAATCTGCTTCTGACCCAATTTTGAAACTAAGAGTTGATAAAGCAGAAAATAATTATCTAAATTCATTGGGGAAAATAATTCAAAATGGTTAAAGAAAACTGTGGTGTAGTTGGAATTTACAGTGAAGGTGACGTAAATGTAATTCCTATGGTAATTGACGCATTACGTGCATTACAACATAGGGGTCAAGAGGCTTGGGGATTAGCAATACCAAACAAGGCTCCATTAAAACGACTTGGGCTTGTTTCAGGTTCATCTGGAGAATTTAAAAAAATTACCGAAGAATATGCATCACATTCTGCTATTGGACATGTTAGATATTCTACTGTTGGAAAAAGTGATCTTGAGAGTGCACAGCCACTAAAAGTAAAGGATCTTTGTATAGCGCATAATGGAACAATTTCAAATGTTGAGGAACTTTCTAATCTTGTTGGCGGCTGTACTTTTACGCCCCAAAATGCTAGTGATACACTTGTTGCAGCACAAAGATTAGTTTCATTGATAACTGAAAATGGAAAGCTTGGAAATGCATTATCTATTTTAAAAAATGAAATGGTCGGTTCATTCTGTTTCACTTTTCTTTCTGATGATGATGCTGTATTTGCTGCAAGAGATCCCAAAGGATTCCGTCCTATGGTTTTAGGTCATAAAGAAAATGGTAATGTACACATTGTGACTTCTGAATCTTCAGCTATTTCTGCAATTGGGGCAAAACTGGTTCGTGATGTTGTACCTGGAGAATTAATTAAAATTAGTAAAGAAGGTGGTTTTGAAACTGAAATGTTTTCTGATGATACGAATCGTGCACATTGTTCATTTGAATTTACATATTTTGCTCAACCATCTAGTAAGATGGAGGGAACAAACATCTATCTTGCAAGAAAAAGAATTGGGCAATTTCTTGCAAAAAAATATCCAATCCATGATGCAGATGTGGTAATTCCTGTGCCTGATTCTGCAAGACCTGCTGCACTTGGTTTTGCACAGGAGCTTGGAATACAATTTGATGAAGGTTTGTTAAAGGATCGCTACAGCAAGAAAGGTCCGTTAAGAAGTTTCATTGAACCTCATCAAAGCGATAGAGTTGAAATTAATCGATGGATTATTCCAATTCGTGAAGTTATTGAAGATAAGCATATTATTGTAATTGACGATAGTTTGGTCCGAGGTACTAGTTCTAAAGCAATCATCAAAGCATTACGTCGTTCAGGAGCTAAAAAAATTAGCATGATGGTTACATATCCTCCAATTAAGTTCCCATGTTATGCTGGAATTGATTTTCCATCACAAGAAGAACTTGCAACGTATGACGGTGGTAAAGATCTTACAGAAAAAGAAATGATTGAAAAAGTTCGTAATGATATTGGTGCAGACTTTTTAGGATACAATGATGCAGAAAATCTTGCAAATGCTGTGGGTATTCCAAAAGATTCTATGTGTTTCACATGCGCAACGGGTGATTACACTCCGTTAGGAATAACCCCAAATTTTAATAAGATGCAACAGATGAAAAGTGTCTGATGGAAACTGCATACGTTTTAGTTCAATGTAAAATGGCGCATGAAATGGAAGTGCTAAAGGCGTTATTAGAAATTGATTTGGTAAAAGAAGCAAAAGGTACGTTTGGATATTATGATATATTTACAAAAATTCAAGGTGAGAGTTCTTCTGAAATTGAAGATATAATCACAAAAAAAATACGTAATATTGAAAATGTAACTGCGACCACTACATTATCTATAATTCCGGAGCAGGATTTTGAAAAATGAGTAAAGAAACACGTTCTATTGATAAGAAAGGATTTTCAAATAAATTCTTTGAAGAGTTAGACAAAGAACACGACAACGCAAAGGATTTTGCAAAACGACAAAATGAATTAAAAGAAAAAAAGAAACAACAAAGCTGATTTTTGTTCTTTTATACTAATTTTACAAGTAGGTTACAACCAGATTGAGAGTGATTCTCATCCTTCCTGCAAGTTAGGCTGAATCACTCTCATCTCGGGGTCTTAAATAGTAATTTTGTAATGATATGCCATGAAATTAAGATGTACTTCTTGTGCAAAATTTTGCTGTGATGGAAAAAAGTGTAGTTGTACCTGTCACAAAAAATCATTCAACCGCACAAACCCATATCTTTCAAACGTGATGGACGTACTAGCAAAAGAAAAAATCAAGAATGTACAAAATATTGATCTAAGTTGGCAATCTAGCATACTTGGGTCTATGATGAGACTTGAATAAGAAAAATCTATTATTCTAGTTTTCTATTGTTTTTTAATGGTGAATAAAATTCCTATAATTGGTGGAGTTACAGCTGCTACTGCAGGCGTCGTATTTGTTATATTTTTCACGCCTAATGGTCTAACACAAGACGAATATTCATTGTCTGTTGATCCAACAAAAGAAAAACAAACCTTGTTTATTATGGCGCGAGTTTCTTTAGAAAATACTGGAACAAAACCGCTAACAAATGTCGAACTTAATT
>Ga0209667_1000216_pt1 | contig 53406 bp, 42 predicted proteins | sample SaaInlV_165m_DNA_2_FD_184682 | JGI IMG/M metagenome (GOLD analysis project Ga0209667, IMG submission 184682) | Marine microbial communities from expanding oxygen minimum zones in the Saanich Inlet - Saanich Inlet SI037_S3LV_125m_DNA (SPAdes)... | ecosystem: Environmental > Aquatic > Marine >... | reverse complement strand
CCAGGGATGCACATCTCCTCCACTCCCTGATCGATTCACGTCGCAAGACGGTGGTTGCCATCTGCGCCAGAAACGGCGATGGGAATCCACTTCTGCCCAGCCGTCTGCTATTACAAGGGCCCGATGGCCTCGCGCGACTGGAGCAATTTCTCGATCGCAATCGTCGCCATCGCTTCCACCTCCCCGAGACTAGCCCACCCGCCAGCAGTCCCGCCTCGCTGGGTGCGCCGCAGGGGGTGACCTTGCCACCACCGGACTCGGTCTCCATCACATCTCTGTCGTACTATCTCGAGGACCCGGTTTTGTTTCAGATGAATCAAATTCTTCGTCTTCATGACTGCCACGATCGTGATCGCCAGCTCAATCCGCTCGCGTTCGGCAATCTGATCCACAAGGTACTGGAGCAATACGGTCTCGATCGTGAACTCCGAGAACTATCGGACGAGGGACAGATCCGCGACGCTCTGCACCAGTTACTCGACCGATATCGGCGAGAGCGAATCGCAGATCCGGCACACTCCGCCGTGCTGGTACAACTGGAACAGGCACGAGTTCGCCTCGATGCGTGGGCTACGGTTCAGGCCCACCAGCGCGCACTCGGCTGGCGATTGGTCGCAGCGGAAGTGGATCTCCTTCCTGCAACGTGCCGCATCGAAGTGGCAGAGGGGAGCATCGGACTCTCCGGTCGAATCGATCGCATCGACTATCATGAGCAGGAACAACGCTGGCGATTGCTCGATTACAAGACGGGCGATACGGGCCATCCTCCCGAAAAGGATCACAGGAGGGGTCGGTCAAAAGACGAGAAAATATGGGTACGCTTACAACTTCCGCTCTATCGGCACTTTGCCCATCAACTGAAGATCGACGATCGGCAAGTTTCTTCCGAAGCAGAGGTGGGATTTTTCCTGCTGCCCGCGAAGCCCGCTCAGACCCGGATCGAGATCGCCCGCTGGCATGAAGATGATTATGAGCAAGCCTACCAGCGAACCTGCGAGGCGATCAGTGGCATCCTGACCGGATGCCTCGATCCTCTCACGGTGCTGAAGACTCCCTGGCAAAGAGCTCTGGCCGGTGTCGTGGTCGAGTCGGCCGCTCGACTCGATGGCATCCTCTCCTCCGATGAGGAGGAGCAAGGATGAGTTTCTCTCCTCACCTACTGATCCGGGCCAGTGCTGGATCCGGCAAGACTCACTCGCTGACCAGTCGATTCATCGGCCTGCTGGTGATGGGAGAAGATCCTTCCGGAATCCTCGCCGTCACCTTCACCCGCCTCGCCGCTGGCGAGATCATGGAGCGAGTACTGCGTCGGATGCTCTCTGCCACGACAAGCACCGCTGCACTGAAAGAACTGCAAGCGTCCCTGGTGACGGCAGGATTCCCACAACCCAACGAGGAACAGATCGCAGTAGCACTTCGACGATTGCTCAGCGAGTTACATCGCTGCAATGTCTCGACCCTGGATGCCTTCTTTGCGCGGCTGGCGACCGCCCATACCTTTGAATGTGGCCTGCCCCCTGGCTGGACGATTCTCGAGACCGAAAAACTGGAAGCGATCCAGGCCGGAGCGATCCAGAAATTGCTGTCGATGGGTACACAAGTAGAAGCACGACTTCTGATGCACCGGCTGAGCCGCGGAAGTGCCTCGAGCCAGGTGGCAAATCAGTTGCAAGCGATCGTTTCCCACGCACACGACAAGTATCTCGAGTTCCCTCCCGAGGCATGGCTGAATCCGGAGCCGATCGCTGCGCCCAGCGATCGAGAGATTCAATTCGTCCGTGAACAGTTCGAGTCGGTGGAGTGCCCCAAGACCAAGAGTGGAACTCTTCAGAAGAACTGGAACAAATCCCTCGAGTTGATCCGCACCTGGTTCGACCAACCGGCATCGATCGACCTGATGAAACTTTTCGAATCCGGAATCGCCAAAAAAATTCTCGAATCGGAGACTCGCTTCGACTCCATCGATATTCCCGATGAATTACGTGTGACGGTCGAGTTGCTGGTGCACAGCGCCAGGGCCAGCATGGCCGCCGTGATTCGTGCTCAGAACATTGCCACCGGAGAGTTGCTGGCGAACTACGACCATTTCAGGGCCATCGGACTGCGCGCCCGAGGCGGAGTGGGATACCAGGATGTACCCCAGGCATTGGTCATCGCCGATGTCCTCGCCTCTCCAGGCACCATCCTCTATCGACTCGACGCCTCGACTCGTCACCTGCTACTCGATGAATTTCAAGACACCTCGATGATGCAATTCGCTGCACTTCGTCCGCTCATCGAGGAGATCGCCAGTGATTCTGCAGAGGGGCGCACGGTCTTCTGCGTGGGTGATCCGAAGCAGGCGATCTACGGCTGGCGGGGAGGGCGAGCGGAGGTCCTCGATCTGCTCGAACAGTACCTGGTTCCTGGATCGAGCATGAGTCTCGACGATTCGTACCGCTCCTCTCAAGAGATTCTCGATGGGGTTAACGAGGTCTTCTCCTCCTTACCCCTACCCCAATGGTTGGAGGAGGATCGCCAGGCGGTCGTCTCCTGGTGCGAGAACTTCCACGACCATGTCACCGCCTCCGGTGGGCCGGGAGACACTCCGGGTCATGTGGCGTTACGGGTGGCTCGTGAGCATCCAGAACGCGACCCCAACATTTGCCCCTACATCGATGCCATCGAGGAGGTGGAAAAAGTCATCCAGAAGTCACCGGAGGCTTCGATCGCCATCCTGGTCCGAAAGAACAAGAACATCGCCAAGATGGTGGCCGCCCTCAGAGAAAGAGGGATCGATGCCAGTGAGGAGGGTGGAAACCCGCTGGTCGATTCGCCGGCAGTCGGACGGTTGGTGGCATTGCTGGAACTGGTCGAGCACCCTGGGGATGCAACGATGCGATTCGCCGTGGCCAGATCTCCGTTACCCGAAATCGCCAGTAAACTCGCCGGTTTCCCCAGCGGTGACTGGCTTGATCCAGCGGTTGCGGAGAAAGTCACTACTCTGCTGAGAGCTCGGATTCACCAGTCAGGTATCGTCGACGCCATCGCTCCGCTGGCGGATGGATTGGCACAGATCTGCTCGCTCGAGGACCGCAGTCGAATTCACCAGATGATGGAGCAAGTGCGCCTCCGCAAACCCACCAACGGACGACTGCAAGAATTGATCTCTCATCTGAGAAATCATCGCCTCGCATCTCCCAGCGGGTCGAGAGTACAGGTGATGACAGTTCACCAGGCCAAGGGGCTCGGGAGAGATGTGGTGATTCTGCCCGAACTTTCAGCGGACTGGTTCAAAGTCCTTCCACAATTGTTGGAGAGAAAAGGAAATCCAGAATCTACCGATCCTCCGTGGCTCAGCCGCTACATCAAGAAACTGGAACAGCAGATTCTCCAGCATCCCTACCCCGAGATGAACCTTCAGGCGCGCCGCCGTCAGTTGCAAGAATCTTTGAGTGTCCTCTATGTGGCGATGACCAGGGCCAAGCGGTCGCTGACGATGATCATTCCAGCCACACGCCCACCGAAAGCTTCCGCTGCCTACCTGCTCTGGTCGACCCTCGGTCAATCGCAACCTCTGGTGCCAGGGACCACTCTGTTCGAAAAGGGAGACGCTTCAGTGGTCGGAGACATCATCGGAGAGGGAGATTCTCCCTCACAGGATGCTCCCATCCCCACTCTCGGTGCTTCCACTACAGGAAGCACCATGACCCCGTCGATGCATGCCTCCAGATTTCCCTCACTTCGTTCCCTTCATGCCCAATCACTCGGCACCCTGGCTCACCTTGCGCTGGAGCAGATCGACTGGGATGTGACTGAACCAAGGGACCTGACCGCAGCGCTGAATAAGCAACAACCTCGCCTCGCGTCTTTCACTGGAGAGACGATTGAGTTGATCGGTCACTGCCTCGAGCAAGAAACTTGTCAGCAACTCTTTGATCGGGAAGCGACACTTCAACGGCTGGAAGCCCAAGAGAATGATGAACTGATCCTGGAGAGAGAGGTCCCCTTCTCCTGTGAGATCGACCAGAACCTACTCAACGGAATCATCGACCGGCTGGTACTTTTAAATCGGAGCGGGAGTGCGGTCGCAGCGGAGGTGATCGATTTCAAGACTGACCAGTTTTCTGGCAGCGCCTTGGATGCTGCCGAGAAGCACCGCGAGCAACTGGAAAGTTACAGGAAGGCGGTGTCGCGGACCTGGGGAATCGAGCCAACGATGATCGCATTGAGGATCTTGCTGGTACGCAGTGGAGAAGTGATCACCCTCTAGGGGCAGGAGGGGTGGAGATCGCAGGTGAAGGCGGCATCAGACCCGATGATCCCACACTCTGGAAACGGAGCCGAGGGCGCTTCGCCACCGAGGAACAGGTACATCAGTAGATAGAGCCCATCCGAGATGTCGAGAAAGCCATCACTATTGGCGTCTGCCGCTTCAGTACAATATGGGATCGAAACTTCTCCAAACACCCTGCCGATCAGCAGTATCGCATCGGCGAGGCGAACTCCTGCCACGGCATCTGCATCTCCCCGGATGAACTGCGGCTCACAGGAATCAATTTGACCGTTCCCGTTGGTGTCCATGGCTGGATCGGCGAGATCGCACAGGTCTGGTATCTGGTTTTCGTCGCAATCTTCCACGACTCCAGAACTGATTTCGCATTCATCCGGAATCCCATTCGCATCACAATCGGGCTCACAGGAGTCGATGGTTCCGTTGGAGTTGCAATCGGTCTCGCTGCCGCTGTTGATCTGACAGACATCGATCACGCCATCGAGATCGCAGTCGATACCCAGTGAACCCAGAATTTCGCAACTGTCTGGAATCAAGTTCTGATTGCAATCTTCCTGACATGGATCTGGAATCCCATCGTCATCACAATCGGTCACCAGTCCCGTCGCGACTGCGCAACTATCGGGGATTCCATCTCCATCACAATCGGCGACCCAACCTTCGGCGGTCGCACAACTGTCTGGAATCAAATCTCCATCACAATCGACCGAGACTCCGGCGGCGATTCCGCATCCATCGACAATTCCATCGAGATCGCAGTCCTCTGCGATCCCCTGGGCGATGGCGCAGGAATCCAGCACTCCATCTTGATCGCAATCGTCATCACCATAAACATCGAGGGTGATATATCCTCCCACTGCGGCCATCTCCGAATCGAACGGTGCTCCCGCAATGACGACTCCATGATCGACCGCCACCGACGACCCGAGGAAAGAACTCGAATTGCCGATTCGTACTCCCTCCAGTTGCCAGTCTCCTTGCCAGCGATAGGTAGAGATGGAACCGGAAGGGAATGCTTCGCTTCCGGTATCGGTGGGAGCCCCGACCGAGAGCACCGTGCCGGACAGTGCCAGCACCGCGCCGAATGCACATCCGGATGCTCCAGATGGCGGTACCAGATGAGGACCGATCACCCACAGTTCGCCCTCTCGATGGTAGTTGGCGACCGCTCCTGCAGCGGATCCTGCGAGATCGGAGTAAGGTGCACCGAGGAGCAGATGATCATCCGAGATAGCCACTGCAGTGCCCAGCCGATCGCCTGGATTGGCAACCCCGGTTCCGATCGAAAGCTCCTCGATCCAACCATCTTGTCCACCGGAGAAGAGGTAGGCAGCTCCTGTATCGGGTCCGAGATGATCTCTTCCCGGAGCTCCAACCAGCAGATCCTGTGAATCGGAAAGATCGAGAGAAGTGCCAAACTGATCGCCGGGGACTCGATCGATCGCCATCAATCGATCCTGAAGAACCCACCCGTTATTCTCATCACTCACCCATATGGTGACGCAGCCGACCGACTCAGAACCAAACTGAAAGTAAGGACTGCCAGCCGCTAGAATGTCGCCGGAAAGAGAAAGTGCAGAACCAAAGCCATCACCTTGCTGACCCTGTGGATCACTGAGTTGCTGGATCAGATTCCAGCCAAATCGGTCTCTTTGCCACATCTGGATGGTCCCGGAACCGACTGCACCGATCGCGAGCAACGAATCTTCGGCCGCCAGTGCAGCACCGAGCTGTGCTTCAGCGGATCCGATCAACAGTTCTTCGAGTTGATAACTGCTGTCATTTTTGCGGTAAATCCGAACGCTTCCGCTGAGGGTTCCTCCCGCATCATCCCCGATGGCGCCGATGAATAATCGACCTCCAGAGATGGCCACCGATCGGCCGAGATAATCGCCACCACTGATCCCGAAGATTTCCACTTCACCGGTGGCGCATTGTGCTGGTAGTTCACCGCATGGCCAGATCAGACAGAACAGCGCTACCACTGTAGCGAGTAGAGTCCATGAGATCGGTGATCTGGGGGATGCTGGCATCGAGGGATCTTTCGGGACATGAGTGGGACGTCACCTCGAGGGAGGGTGACCGAACTGACTCTAATCGTCCCGTTTACCCGAATTGTGTCAATCCGTGCCTTCTTCAACGGTTCTTGAGGGTCACGATTGGGAGGTCGTCTCCTTCGGTCCGAATCCGTTAGAGAGGATCCCCCAGTCTCCGCGGCCAGTGGTCTTCTGGCGCTGGTGGATCATCTTCTCCAGCCGGTCGGATATGGTCGAGTAATCCCTCTTCCATCTTGTCGTACTGAACCTTGCCATCGATGATGGCCCAGCGGACATGCGACATGTAAGACAGCAGATCTCCATCCATGATGATGAAATCGGCATCTTTTCCCACCTCGATCGATCCGATGCGATCGGCAACGCCAAGCATCCTGGCGGGCTCGATGGTGATCGACTCCACCGCGGCATCCTCAGGAAGCCCACCTCGAACCGCAAAGGCCGCTTCCAGTGGAAGGTGTGAGAGGTCTCGTCCCGCCAGTCCCCACAGAGCGATCCCTGCGCTCGCTGGCATGATGGAAAAGGGAACCCCACTCTCGTGAAGGATCTTTGCATTCTCGATGCTCGATCCTCCTGCGGCTCCTCGACTTTCATCTCGATCTCTCCGAGAGCGAGGTGTGAGGACAACGGAAGCACCACAGCGCGCCAGTAGACCCGGCTCGATCCATGCTTCCTCCGCCCCTTCGATGATCATCTTGAAGCCAAATCGACGGGCCAACTGACAGATTTCGCGCAGATCGAAGATGGTGGACACCCGGGAGATCGCTACTTTATCCCCCAGCAAGAGGGAACGAGCCGTGGCATAGGTTCCGCGGATCCACTTGTCATCGGGAGCCTTCGCATCCGGATTATCCTTCTTCTCCAGAACATGTTGCTCCACTTTTCTGAGATGCTCCTGGACCTTCTCGAATGCTTCTCTCAACTCTCTCTTCTTGCCCGGATTACCACTGCGATAACTGATCGAGATGAAGGACTGACGTCGTAAGGTCAGATCGGTGACCTGTCCACGAATCAACTTGGTGACTAGACGACCATTCCACGTCGAGGTGATCCCTGCCGCGAGTCCTGTGACCGTTCCCAGTGCAAATGGATCCTGTGACAACTCCGCCTCTCCCGATCCGACCAGTCCATTGGATCGAAACGCTACCAGTCCGGGATAGAGATGATGACCGCTGGCATCGATCTTCTCCGCTTCATCGGGGACCGCGATGTCGACCCCGATCGAGACGATCTTGCCATCTTTCGACAGCACGGTACCGCCGCGAATCACCGATCCGGTGATGGTGTGTATCGTGGCTCCCTCGATCGCCAGGTACTCCCCTTCCGGATCGTCGAGTTCTTCCTCCGGCGCATCGGGTACAGGTGTGGGTGGAGGCGGTTGTGGTCGACGACCGCGGCGGCGACGAGGAGGATCTTGCGCCTCGGCCACTCCTGCGATCTGTACCGCAGTTCCCGAAGTGAACGGGATGTCGGTCACGAGCAGCGCAATCGCCAGCAATACCAGGGAAGATTTGAACTCTTTGATCATCATCGATCCTCTCGATCCCACACCACTTTGCCTGCGATGATGGTCTTCATCACCCGCGCACCTGGCTCCAGGGGGTCGGCGTCGAATAGAACGAAGTGAGGCTCTTTCCCCTCCTCAACCGTTCCCATCCGATCATCGAGTCCCAGCAATCGCGCCGCTTCCAGAGTCACCGAAGCGAGGGCGGCCTCGCGCGAAAGCCCGTACCGAACCAACTCGGCAAGTTTCGCCGGTACCCCTCTCATTCCCGCAAAGTTGTCTGTTGCAGGTAGCGTGATCACGGTGCAACCACCCCTGGCCAGCACCACTGGAATGTGAATTCTCGAGTAAGTATCGGGAAACGCACTGAGCGCAGGGGGGACCAGAACCGTGGCCTTACGCTCTGTGAGGAGTTCTACAACCTCGTGAAAAGCGCCGGTGCGAGACACCGGCAACTGGAAGATCGACAAGGGATCTCGATCCTTCAGTTCCTTGACACTCGCGATGGCAGAGTCGAGATGCAGGATCAAGCCAGGAGTCTGGGCGGAAAATACGATGGGAAGCGCATCCTCCTTCTCCTCGAGAATCTTGACCAGTTCGATCACCGCAGGATTCATCTCTGGTGGCTGAAACTCCTTGGGCTTTCCATCGTCTGCTTTTTCAGTTGCGGGCTTGTCGCTCTTCTTGTCACCCGCGGCGGCATCTCCAGCATCTTTCTTGGACTCCTCTTGTTCCTTCTTCTTCGCCGCTTCCTGCTCCTCGTCCCACTTCTCTCGCGCCTTCTTGACCTTATCGATCTCGCCGCGAGCCACATCGAAGCCCTTCCCGACCGAGGTGTAGATCCCTCTCGGAGATCTGCCGTTGAGAGGGAGATAGGCGGCCGCCTTGAGGATTCGATCGGAATCGTCTGGTGTCGTCTTCACCACCACTGCGTGACCCGGGAATCCTGACCCTGAGGGAACCAAAGATGCCGCAACGAAGCCCGCCTCAAGAAAGTCCTCCCACGGCATCAACTCTTCGTCCAGTTGCCTGAGCGGCGACAAGTTGCAGTTGGTTCCGTTTTTCGACAAACTCTGAAGTCCATGACTCGATCTCGCCAGGATCATCCCTGCCATCAAGGTCTGACCTGGAGCATCGATGATGCGTGCATTCTTCGGATACTCCAGCTGGTTGCCCACCAGCGTGATCTTGCCCTCATCGATCACCACTTCACCCGGCTCCAGCACCTCACCGGTTCCGGTGATCACCCGAGAAGCACGGATCACCGTGACTCGTTGAACATCGTCGGACGCTCCAAACAGAGCCAGTGGTTGCCACAACAATACCAACAGCAAGAACCGAATCAGTGGTCGACAGTCGTCGCGGCGCTTCATCAGAAGACCCTCTTCCCGTTGGCGTCGTACGTCACCTGGCCGTCGATCACCGTCATCTCACAAGATGATCGCGGGTCGATGGGGTCTCCAGTCCAGAGACAGAAATCGGCATCGAGCCCCACTGTGATGCTGCCGAGGCGGTGATCCATCATCAGGGCTTCTGCTGGAATCCTGGTGACTCCCTTGAGAGCCTCGTAAGGAGTCCAGCCGTAGTAGCAAGCCATCGATGCCTGGTAGAACAGTTCCTCCTGCGGCACCACCGGAGAGTCGGTATTGATCCCGAGCTGGCGAACGCCTCCCTGCCACCACCTCGCAGCGTTGCCCATGATGCGACGCTGGGTCCGGTCGTAATGAAGTTGCCGCGGCCCATTGATGGTGTAAATACTCTGATCCTCATTGACCAGCCGCGCCACCTTCCAGGCATCGAAGGTGGAGTGGTCGAGCACCGTGCGAATTCCGAACTCACCGGCGACCATCTTGACGGTGGTCATCAGCACCTGATAGATCTGGGTATGAACCGAGGCCACGGTTTCTCGACGAAACAGCGCCCTGAACTCTTCCCAGTGCAGATCCTTGGGAGGTTCATCCGCCCGTTCCCCCTGCTCCCATGCAGTCCGCGCCTTGTGGTATTCCATCGCCTTGCGCAGCGTCTGCCGGGTGTTGAAGTTCATGAACGATCGCCCCACTCCATAGAAGTATCGCTCGGGGTTCCCCGCCTGGGCGATCTTCAACGAGCCGGGGGCCTTCAAGACCGCCTCCTCGACGCTACCGGTTCCGGCGGTCTTGAGGATGGTGCCGAATCCTGACATGTTGTTTCCACTGCCTGGAATCGTCAGCACAGTGGTCACGCCGCCGGCACGAGCTCGTTCCATCTCCACCCCATCGGGAACGATCGCCTCGAGCGTTCGAAGCCCTGGGTTGGTCAGGTAGATGTAATCATGGAGGTCGGGACTGGAACCACCGGTGTGGTTATGACACTCGACCATCCCCGGAACCAGCCACAACTGGGGTTTTTCGATGACCGTAGCTCCTGGCGGAACTTCAACATCACGGGAGCGCCCCACCGCTGTGATCTTGCCATCGGTGACGATCACTATTGCGTTATTGATCACCCGGTCATCGCCATCCATGGTGACGACCTTGCCCACTCGAAAAGCGTGCACCTCTGCCGCTGCAAACAAATCGCTGACCGAGGTGACGATGAATAGTGTCAGTAATATCCAGGTGCAGGTCCTCATCTCGGGACCTCCTCTCCATGGATGAAGACCCTCTGAAGGCGACTTCCCGCCTCCAGTGGATGTCCATTCCAGATCAACAGGTCTGCATCGAGACCGCTCTTGATCGATCCCACTCGATTGGCTGCCCCCAGTGCCTGGGCTGCTCCGATAGTCAGTGCATGCAATGCAGCATCGGCACTCATGCCACGCTCGACCGCTTGCATCGCCTGCTGTTGCAGGGAACGAGCGCCATCCGAAGCTTGGCTCTGAAACGCCACGCTGATGCCGGAGCGACTCAGGAAATTGCCCGGGGCAAAAGTCTGCCGCTGGATGGTGAAACTCGATTCTGCTGGCAAGATGACCGATACAGATTTCTCCGCCAGCAGGTCACGGTATAGACGCATCTCCTGACCCAGCCGCAGGGTCAAAGGAATCTTCTTCTCAGAAAAGAACTCGATCACCTTGGCGGCCACTTCCAGTCCCGTGGGAGTCACCACCACCGGAATCTGTCCCTCGAGGACCTTTCGAACCGGCTCCAGCGCAAGATTGACGCGGGGAGCGTTGGGTCGTCCATCTTCATCGCGTTTCTTGCGCCGTTCCACCTTGAACGATTTCGCTTCCTTGCTGGAACGAGTACCCACCACATCTACGCTGAATTGCATCAGCGAGATGGTTCCCACCAACGAATCTTCACCTTCCAGTTCGGCTTTGATTTTCGGCACTCCAGGTAGAACGCCATCTTCGATCTCGATGGTCGCCTCGATGGTGGTCCCAGCGAGTGTGCCGACCACTCTCACCGGGAACGGAGGGATCGGATCGACGACTCGGCCCTCGAACTCCGTACCATCGAGTTTGATCGAGATCTTGGCCGTCTCTGGTTCCGGGATCGGTCCACCGGAGATGGTCAATTCCCAGACCCCGGTGAGGGGATCCGGCCCCTGCTCCTCGACCACTACCTCCTCGCCCTCTTCCTCCTTCTGTTCGATCTCTTCTCCGGCGGCCTTCTTCTTTCTCCATTCGGCGAGACTCTTCTCGTACTTCTTCCACGACTCGAGATATTTCTTGCCCTGGTCCATCAGTCTCGAGATTCCGCCAAGCGCTTCATCGGGATGGCCACTGGCCTCCAGTAACAGTACAGAGACCGGTTGTGGCACTCGCTGCGATCGGGTTCTGCCGGATGTCTTGACCACCACCGCAGTGGCTGCACCGCGCTGCAATCTCATCGGGGTCAGCAACTGGGAGGTCACACCCGATCTCGCCACACGGTGCTCCGGCTCATCGGATGCACCGATCAGACGGTAGAGGCGATCTCCAGTGCCGTAGGAACCCGTATCCCCTCGTAACCCGAGGTGTCCGTAGCTATCGATAAAACCGGGCACGAGAAAACTCCCCGACCCCGCGTCGATCACTCTCGAGTGAGGTGGATGCGGCACTCTTCTCCCCACCGCGGCGATCTTGCCCTGCTCGATCAGAACCTCACCGCCGTCGATACGATCCTCCGGAGAGAGCCAGATCGTCTCCGCACGGATCACCGTGGTCGGTTCCGTCTGCGGTTGCCAGGCCACCGCCCCGTCGGCAATCACCTCGAGAGGATGGGCCGTGACCTTCCACGGCCCTTCGTTCCAGATCACCAGGTCTGCATCCGACCCTGATTCGAGGCTCCCGACCCGATCCTCGACTCCGAGGATTCGAGCCGGATGCTGAGTGACCAGAGCAATCGCATCATCGGGTCTTTCCATGTGAGGAGCCGCCTGCACCAGCGCCCAACGCAACTGACTCAGGTCATCCTTCGGAGGTGCCAGTGCCAGCAGGGCATCGGTGCCCAACTGTGGCCAGTCGGTCAAGCCCTCCACCGGTTCACGATCGGTGAATCCGACATCCCCGCCAACCGGTTGGATGCGTAAAACCAGTGGAATTCCTGCGGCGGCCACAGCCGCGGCTACCTGCCCGATCTCGGTACCGCCCACGATGTATCCGTCACGATCTTTCCCACGAAGGAAGGAGATCGCTGCGAGGATCTCGGATGCCTTGCTGGCGGCGACCCGCACCGGCAATCCAGAATTCCACACTTCCCCTAGCCCTCCATGGATGGCCGGGTCTTGGTTCGACCTCTCCAGCGCTTCACTGAGCGCCAGGAGTCGACCGATGCGACTCCTCGGTCGCTGGGGAGTCGGGGCGGTGATGGCCACATCGCTGGATGCAGGGAAGGGAACCTCGAGCAAGGGCCTCGCTCCATCGACGGCATCGGTCAAGGAGAGGGAAAGATCGGCACTGACCCGAAGGATTCGCTGATCCGCAGCGCCGACCAGTTTCACCACGGCACCCTGGCCACTGAGCAATCGATGCTCTCCTGGACTCAGATGGGCGGTGGTCACTGCGGTCTCGAGTAGCCGACGATGGTCGCCATAACGGTCGTACCCATCCGCCGCCCTGAAGTCTGCATGAATCGATTCCGGCGCGGGGTGTGGGGCCACCAGATTGCTCGAAGCCGCGACCCAGCCCGGCGTCACGTAGGCGTCGGGCCAGTGGATCAGCGGCAAGTCGCTGATCGCCAGTGACGGCGCCAGATCCTCCCACCGACCGGCCTCGACCACCTTTCCATCTCGCACCACGATGGCTCCATCTTCGATGACCCGAACACCGGTGTGTATCGTAGCCGCCCGCAAGATGAAGCCGTCTGCCGCCTCGAGTGAGACGGACGGTAGCCACATCAGCAGGCAGAGGATTGCCGGCCAGATCGGAGAAATGCGCATCCTATTCTCCTCCCGCAACCGACGATTCCTTGGGCGGATCCACCGGCTTGTCGGCGGGGGCTTCCCCCTTCTCGGAGGATTTCTCCTCCAGAGGCTCGCCATCATCGGCGGGTGCCTCTCCAGCGGTTTTTTCCGGAGTCCCTTCCGCAGGCTTTGCGTCCTGGCCCTCCTCGGAGGTGCCCTCATCATCAAGTGGAGCGGGTGCTTCCTCTGGCTCAGGTTCCTCGGGAAAAAGACGTTCGAGTCGAGCATCTTTCTCCAGGTCATAGGCGAGGATCCCCTCGACGAAGACCTTCTGTACCCATGAATTCAGATCGAGCGGATCGCCGGTCCACAGCACGATGTTGCCGATCTTGCCGACCTCGATCGAACCGTAACGATCATCGATGCCACAGATCTCCGCGGCACCGAGGGTGACGATTCGCAATGCCTCGGCGGGCGTGATCCCGGATCGAACCAGTCGTGCCGCCTGGTAACCGATGAATCTCTCCGGCATGGCGCCAGAGCGAGAAGGCTGGATGGCAAATCGAACTCCAGCACGACGATACACATCGGGGATGAAGGTCTCTTCCACATCCCCGGTGAGGAGATCTCGCTTGCGATGGATCAGATCGGAATCGAGAACCACATCGATGCCCGCCTCCTTGATCTCCTCGATCGCCAGGTGGGCATCCCCTGCCAGCACCAGAACTGCACGATCCTTCCAATCTCGATCGGCCACCAGAGCCAGCGCGGGAGCCACATCGGTGGCAGACCCGCAGTAGATCCAGGCGCCGAGTCGACCGTCGATCAAGTGTGCGAGATGACGGTGCTGGTCATCGAGATCCTCGTCACGGATCAGCTCCTGCCCCTGACTACGACTTTCCTCCGGTGGCAGTGTATCGCTGTCATCGTCATCTTCCTTGTCCGCTTCTTGCTCGTAACGACTCTCGGCCAGGTTCTCTCGCCACCGATCGTATTCCTCGAATACCTCTCGAAGTTCTGCCAGTTGACGCATCCGGCCGTAACCCCGACGTGGTGAGGTGGAGAGTTTGAGTGCCACTCCTGCTTGCCTCGACATCTCATGAGGTGTGAGCCCAATCGGATGGACGATCCGACTGACGCCGCCGACCACGCAGTTGTTGCCCTGCATGACATGAATACTGGTGACTCCATTGCGCAGGGAATCCTCGAAGAAGAAGCGAGAAGGATCGAGCGCATCGAAGACATCAACGAAGGGTGCGGAAGGAAGATTCTCGTTGGGGATATCGAGTCCATCGGAACTGTGCGGATCGACAAATCCCGGTGCCAGGATCATCCCCGTACAGTCCACCTCCATTGCATCATATGGAATCTCCGTTTCGGCAGTTCCCACTGCTGTGATGATTCCATCTTCGATGAGAACCACTCCGCCAGCGATACTCTCGCCAGAGACGGTCATCACCGTGCCTCCGGTCAAGGCCAGTTTGGCTTCTCCAGCGGGTACTACTTGTGTGCTGAAGAACAGTAATAGCGCGGCCACCAGGGACACCATTGGACGTGGGGTCAGCATCATTTTAGACAACATCCTATTAGGCAACATCGGTTCCTTGCTTCCTGAGACTCTCGACATCATTTTTTGACTCCACCTCGGACAAAGGAAAACTCTCCCTCATGCAATACCTTTTCGATTCTCGAAAGGGAGGAGAAGGGAGTTCCACTCCACACCACCAGATCCGCTCTCTTACCCGTTTCAATCGTTCCAACCTGCTGATCGATCCCGAGCAGTTTGGCCGGGTTTTGTGTGACCAGTCTCAACGCCATCGCCGGATCGACCCCGTGTCGGATCGCCAGCATCACCTGACGGGAAAGACCCTCTTCACCCCTCAAATCCTGGGCGCTCAACGACACCTCGACTCCGGAAGTGACCAGATCTCGCAAGGTGTGGAGTCTCGATTCGCGGCTCTCGTTGGTTCCCGCGAGGATGCCGCTGGGTACGTCAAACACCGGCCCGAAGACCACGTCCACTCCACTGCTGGAAAGCAGGTCGATCCGCTTCCACGCCTCGACCGGATCTTCCAGGGTGAAGCGGACACCGAACTCTCCACAGAGACGAAATGCCGTCTCGATATCGGGACCGGTACGAGCCTGGATTCGCAACGGGATCTCCCCCGCCAGCACACTCGAAAGAACACGGGAAGCACTCGGACTGGAAGTATCCGCACCGCTGGGAGTGACCCCTTTGGCTCTCAGGAGCGCATCGTGAAACGCCTTCCTGAAGACCCACGCCACACCCATGCGAGAATCAGGTCTTCTGGTGTAGACCGAAACATTGGTACGGAAGGGACTGCGATTGCGACTCCCATAGCGGTAGGCGTCGCTCCCGAGAACCCCCTTCACCGCTCCGGCACCGAGATATCTGGAGGCGAGTGGGCCACCAGTCTTCATCAGCGATCCTCGCGCACCGACCACCGCCGAGGAATCGGGGCTGACGTAGATGGTGGTCACTCCCTCTTTGAGCAGTCGATCGAAATCATCGGATCCCTGATCGATGGCATCGAGTACCTCGAAGTGTGGGACCACCTCACTCGATTGCTCGTTGATGACTCCACTGGGCGCCGGGACACCTGCAGCCTGGTCGCCACCGAGCGATCCAGCGATCAGTTCTTCGGCAGGATCGTGCGGGTGAGGATCGTGATCGGGCCAGCCACAGTACAGACACATCACATCGGCGACATGAAGAGTCATGGCAGGGCAAACAGAACCGCAGGGACAGACATCGCCACCGTGATAGTGTTCTTCAAGTCCCATCGCCCGGAGGATTCGCAAACGCGGATCCTCTCCTGGAAAATAGATCGCATCAGCGACGTCGATCCTGGCGTTCGCATCGATCAAACCAGGAGTGATGTCGGAAACTTCCAGCAGGTTGACACCCTCGGGAGCGGTGCCATTGGCCACGACACTCACGATGATTCCATCCTGGACCTGGATCAGAGCATTCTCGAGGACCCGGCCATCGCCGACATGAGCCCGCTGCGCCCGGATCGTCACATCCCGGAGAACCTCTGCGGGTGTGACCGCGTCTTCTCCCTCCGCTGCCAGCACCGCTGGCAAAGCGAGGATTCCCGACCAACATGCGATGGCGAACCACACTGCACATCTCATCAGAGAAGTCTTCATCGGTGACAGATGCCTCGGTTGCTGATTCATCGAATTCCTCCCAGTTCCCGGATCGAGCCGTGAGTTTTCATCCCCATCTGCTGGCCACCGCGCCAGACCCGGAGTACCCGGGCTGCTGGATCGAGCGGATCGGCGGAGAACAGCACCAGGTCGGCACGAGCCCCCGGCTCGATCACCCCTATGCCGTGGCCCGCCACCACCTGCGCGGGGTTGCTGAAGAGAGCTCTACGTGCCGCATCTCCATCGAGTCCAGCCGCCACGGCGATGGCTGCGCTGCCTCTCAGGTGGTTTGCAGGAGCGGCGGGTAATCCACCGCGAAAGGCCAGTTCAGTACCGGTTCGCGCCGCCCGCACTGCAGTCGCGACCGCTGCCGGATTGCCGTTCTCGAGGAAGGGCCCCACCACCATCAATGCATCTTTGCCGGCGAGCCGCTCCACCGGAGATCGTGCGTCCCCCTGGTGGACCAGCACCGGCAAGGATTTCCAGCGCAGAGAGAGGGACTGACGAAAATCGATCGCATCGGGGCAGAAGAGAACTCCTGGATCCCTGTTCTTGCCCGCACCCTCGACCATGAAGTCCTTCCACAACGAGACCATCGCCGATCGACTGGTCGGCTCTCTCGATGACAGCAGGACCGAATCGGCCAGCGCGTACATCGGTCTTCCAGCCGCCACCGACTGAGCAGTAGCATCACTCTTGCAGAGGAATGTGGCACTGCTGCCATTGCGGATCCCGCTCGGGACTGCCGCCACCGTGGTGTAAAGAATCCCGTGTCGTGCCGCTTGGTCGAGTGCGCCAGTGGTCGGATCGAAGGCCGCCGCCGCGTCGAGTTGAGAATCGAACAGGACCGTCCCCGCCATCAAAGCGTCCTGGCCGCAACCGAGGGCTCCAAACAAGTCATGGAGCCCCGGGGTGAGCACCGATCCCGCCGCAGCGTGGACCGTGGGCAGTGCCGGATCGGCCTGGTCCGCTGGAATCACCGCAGCGATGGTTCCATCGGAGCGAATCACCACCGCCATCTGCTCGCAGATGCTGCCGTCGAGAGCCACCACTGCGACCGGGCGGATGACGACACTGTTCTCAGATCCCTCGACCGTCGTGCACCAACCGATCCATCCGGTCAGTAGTATCAGCCACCATAGGTTGCCACTCTTCATCAGAAACTCCCCTCACGGGTACCGGAGGGTCTTTGCCAGACCACCGTTCCGTTGATGATGACTCGATTGGGTCGGGCCAGCGGATCCTCCGCTGGATTTCCTTCCCACAGAACCACCTCTGTTGCGCCTCTTCTCAGCCAACCTCCAAAGGGCCCCTGGGCTCCCTGAGCGAGAGCCAGTGGCAGCGGAGATGCTGTGGACAGTTGTCCGGAGAGTTGCTGGATCGATCGCCACAGCGAAGTACTTTCGCCGCCACTTCCCACCGCCCAGGAAATCCCCTCTTCGTCGAGTTGTGCGATCAGATGAGGATCTCTGCGGGGGCCCGCACCGCGCGTCAGCGAGAGGCGCGGTACTTCGAGCAATAGCGAGACCTTTTCCAGTTCTGCCAGCCCCTCGAGTACCAGGTGAGCTTCATCGGCACCACGAAGGATGGCTGAAAGTTGAAACTCCTCGATCAAATCGATGGCATTTTGCAGATCTGCACTGCGACGTGCGGTGATCATCACCGGCAATTCGTGATCGAGGACTTGCAGCAGAATCTCCGCTGCGGGGTCTCGTTCTGGCCGATCCGGTTTCTTGGGGCCCTCCTCCTCCTTCTCGCCCTTCTCCTTCTCGCCCTTCTCCTTCTCGCCCTTCTTCTCGTCCTTTTCCTCGTCCTTCTCCTCGGCCTTCTTTTTGGCGGCTTCCACCAGATCTTCGATGTACTCCTCCAGATCGGAGGTGTAATCGTCGACCGTCTCGCGCCGGTTCAGCGCCGACTTCAAGGCGCCTCGAACCTTTTCATAGGTGCGGATCCGCTCGAGGGGGGTGCCACTGCTCAGGTCGATGCAGAGCGCAACATCTTCACTGTGCAAGATGCCGTAACCACCCTCGTCGCGACTGCCAAGGGACAGAGAACTGACTCGTCCAACGATGCCACCAGGTCCCATCGGTATCAGGTGGATCCTGGTCACGCCGCTGGCAAGGGTGCGCAGAATCTGCTGGGAATCGTATCGATCGAAACCATCCCAGGCACTGTGTATCGCACTGCTTGATCGGACATCATCCAGGGTCAGGGTGGAAGACAGATCGGTCAGTCCAGCAGTGGCGAAGAGTCCCTTCACCTTGAGTTTTTTCGACATCATGGGAGCGTCTGAATCGGGTCCCAGTTCGACAATCCGTCCGCCCCTCAAGACGATGTTGGAATCTTCCAGCACCCTTCCGTCGGGACCGGGGATATGCACCCCTTCCAGCACCAGCGCCCGTTCAAAGAACTGAGCCTCCACTGTCCCAGGATGGCCCCAGACCAACAGCATCGTCAGCGAGGCCAGGAGCAGGGTGAGCCATCTCGGCAGCGGTTGTAGATGGCCGCCGCGCTGGATAGCGGATCGCTTCGAGACGCCTCTGGAGAAAAGTCGGTTACACTTCATCTTGGGCAGTTTCCTTCGGTCTTTTGGCTCGAAGAAGACCCAAGCGGTGCAGTCGTCGCCGGATCCGAGATTCACTCGGGCACCTGCGAGGCGGAACCGTTGTCGACCGCGATGGATCATCAAAGTTGATCCACGCGGACCGTTGAATTGGGCTTCCTGAGCGGTCCAGTCGTCGACATCGATCCAGCGACCACGCGCCGCCAGATCACAGGGGATCGGCCTCCATCTTGGTCCCCAGCTCCGGAATTCATCCGAAGATTCCCCCAGGCACCTTAGATCTTCCCCTCGTCCGGTAGGTCTGGCACTCAGAGTATCGGATGGTATGCCCCTCGGAAAGAGACTCCATCGATCATCGATCCACTCGCATCTGTGCCTCCCAAGGGGCAAGATCGGGATCTCCCGGCGGAGTGCTTCGTGGCTCCGCCCATCGAAAAAGAGAGGATGGGCCCCTTTGAACGATCAATTCTCGACACCGATGCGGGGCATCGGATCCACCGAAGAGTTCCGTACCAAGGTCGGGCTCGCCGAGATGCTCCGAGGCGGAGTCATCATGGACGTGACCACTGCAGAACAGGCCCGAATTGCCCAGCAGGCCGGGGCTGTCGCCGTGATGGCACTGGAGCGAGTTCCCTCTGATATCCGCAAAGATGGCGGAGTCGCCCGCATGTCGCCGGTCGACAAGGTGCGAGAGATCCAGCAAACCGTCGACATTCCGGTGATGGCCAAGGCCAGGATCGGCCACTTCATCGAGGGTGAGATCCTGCAAGCACTCGAGGTCGATTTCATCGATGAATCCGAGGTCCTGACCCCTGCCGATCATGCCCATCACATCGAAAAAAGTCGCTTCAAGGTGCCCTTTGTCTGTGGAGCCACCAACCTCGGTGAAGCTCTGCGTCGCATCGGTGAAGGAGCCGCGATGCTTCGCACCAAGGGCGAAGCGGGAACCGGCGATGTCACCGAGGCGGTACGCCACCTGAGACTGATCCGAGGCCAAATTCGATCACTGACCCAGGCGGACCCGGAAGAGTGGATGAGCATCGCCAAGGAACTGGGCGCCCCTTATACACTGGTCTGCCAGGTGGCAAAGGAAGGTCGACTTCCAGTTCCTAACTTTGCTGCCGGTGGCATCGCCACTCCTGCCGACGCCGCACTGGTGATGCGTCTCGGAGCCGAAGCGATCTTTGTCGGATCCGGTATCTTCAAGGCGGAAGACCCGCTGCTCACCGCCAAGGCGATCGTTCATGCCACCGCCCACTTCGATGATGCAGTGCAACTCGCCGAAGCTTCGAGCGGACTGGGTGCAGCGATGGCTGGCATCGATGCGACCCGTTTGCCCGAGGACGAGCGCCTTCAGGTGCGAGGCTGGTAGCTTTGGCGGCAATTTGTGCCGGAGTACTGGCACTTCAAGGGTCGGTCGAACCACACCTTCGGGCACTCTCGCGTTGCGGGGTCGATCCGGTCGAGTTGCGTCGCCCTGACCAGCTCGATCAGATCACACACCTCGTCTTGCCCGGTGGGGAGAGCACGACCCTTCACCATCTGCTGAAACTTCACTCCCTCTCGAGTCAAATTCCACAGCGAGTCGCAACTGGACAAATGGCTCTGCTGGGTACCTGTGCCGGCGCCATCCTGATGGGCCGAGAGTGTCAAGAGTCGCCACCGCGCTGGAACCTGATCGATGTCGAATTCCAACGAAACGGTTTTGGTCGCCAGGTCCACTCCTTCATCGAACCGATCGAGTGGATCGCTGGCCCTGATCTCGGGACATCGGAGGGGATCTTCATCCGCGCTCCTCGCATCGGCTTGTCCTCCCCTGCGGTCGAGGTGCTCGCCACCCTCGGATCGGAAGCGGTGGCGGTACGCCAGGACCGGTGCGTGGCCTGCACCTTTCATCCCGAATTGACCGGGGATGATCGGATTCATCAGTGGTTTCTTCGGCTCTGATCTGGTTCAGGTGGCCCGCAATCGCCATCCTGGAAATCACGCTCGATGATCGCTTTCCTCTTCCCCTGGAAATGGGGAGGATATCGTTGAGAAAAGAGGCCCCGGTTGAACTCGCAAGAAACGAAAACTCGCCGACGAATCGGTATCTTTGGTTGGGGAGTGGTCGCTCCTGGCTGCCAGGATGTCGATCAATTCAGGGATAAACTGGCCGCTGGCGGCAGCTGGTTGGAGCCGTTTCAGGACTTCGGCCCCAGCAATTTTCTGGTGGGTGATCCCGAGTTCGATTTCGAGAAGTACCACCAGTGGGTTGAGGACCGCTTCCCCCCCCGTCGATTCACCCAACTACAGGCCAAGATGGGAAACCCGACCCTCTATGCGGTGGGTTCCTTCATCCAGGCTCTCGAACAAAATCCTGGTATCGAATCCGCATTGCAGGAGATGGGTAGCCGAGCCCACGTCTATGTCGGTACCGGCCTCGGAGACATTCCGACCATCTCGGAGATCGCCCTCAAGGCGGATCGTGCCCAGCGAGAGTGGGATGCGTTCTGGGCTCATCCGGAACGATGCCCCGCCCGAGCGGCACACGATGCGGGAGACTCGCCAGCAGCGATTCGCGATCTGGTTCCACCTGCAATCGAGGATCTGGATGCGGCCCGGCAAGAAGAGGGACGACGCATCTGGAATCGATTCTGGGCGAGCCAGTCAACCCAACTCGAATCCTATCTGTCCACCCTGCGGGAGATCGAGAACCTGAGCATCGAAGGAGAAGTCGAGACGGGCAAATCATCGGTACTACGGGAGAAGATGAAACGATCTGCCCGGTTGCGAAAGGACTGGAGTGCTCCGATCGAGCCGTGGGCAGCAGTCAGTTCCAATGTGCTGTGGAACATCCACAGTGCTCCGGCAACGCAGATCACCATGATGGGAAAGATCACCGGGCCCTCTTTTGCTCCGGTGGCCGCCTGTTCCACCTTCAGTGTTTCATTGAAACTGGGAATCGATTCGATCCACAGTGGCGAGGCAGAAGCGGTGGTCATCGGAGCCACCGACCCGGCCCCCTGCTCCCTCACCGTGGGAGCCTTCAGTGCCGCCAAGGTACTCTCCAGCGATGGAGAGGTTTCCAAACCGTTGACCGGATTGCGCGGCACCCATGTCAGTGGAGGCGCCTGCGTATGGATCATCGGCGACCTCGAAAAGATGCGCGCACGAGGATTCGAACCGCTCGGGATGGAGCCGATCTCGGTCGGCCTGACCTCCGATGCGGATCACATCATCACCCCGAGCGAGGAGGGACCACAGGAAGCGATCCGCAGCGCCATGGCCACTGCCGGAGCCGAGCCCTCCGAGATCTCCACCTGGGATCTGCACTGCACCGCCACTCCCGGCGATTTCCTCGAGGTGGAGAATACCCGCAAGTTACTCCCTGAATCGGTTCTGATGACGGCGCGCAAGGGGACCTTTGGCCACGGCATGGGTACCTGTGGCGGCTGGGAGTTGACCGCCCAGATGTTTTCCGCCGAGCAAAATAGCGTTCCCCCCACCGCCTTGACCGGGTCAGAATTGAACCCCGAGATCTCTCGCATTCACGACAACTTCGTCGGGGAGACTGCAGCCCCTCTGCCGGAGGGATTCGCCGGAAAACTCTCGATGGGAGTGGGCGGCATCAATGCCTGCGTCATCTCACGACCCTGGAGTCCAGAGGATCTCGCTACCGACCCTGAAGCCCGCTGCTGATGGTTCAGTGCCAGCCCCGGTGAGGAATCGAGTGGCCCTCGAACCACTTCCGCACCCCGTCGACATGATCGCCCTGCAGTTCGATGGTGTTTTGTTTGCAGGTACCGCCACTGGCCAGACGCTTCTTCAGGTCTCGCAGTAACGCCTTCACATCCTTTTCGACCAGCGGGATCTCATCGACCACCGTGACCGTCTTGCCACGACGCTTCTCGATGCGGATCCTCGCTGGCCCGGTCGGCACCGCTGAGGGGCTTGCCGCTGAGCAGCGGCAGCGCCCTGGCAATTGCCCACAGCCGCCACAGGGGGAATTCCCATCCGACCGCCACACCACCTTGCGAGACATCTCGAACTCCTCCCCGGCGCTCTCCATTCTGGGCCCTCTTCTGGCCCCTCCAGCGGTGAGACGACTGGAGCGCCTCTTCCGTCTCGATGGCCCGGGTAGATCATCGTCGAGAAATTGCCAACCGTCACCCCTTTCAGCACCAGAATCGGCCCCAAGTGGCTCACCAGCGCCTTTGATCGTCTTCCAGATCCACTCGCCATCGGTTATTCTGACCACTTCAAGAGGACTCCCCCGATCGGGAGTCTTCCTCCACCTCGACCCATTGCAAGGAGTCTTTCGATGTCGATGATTTTTCTAACGGCTTTCCTGGCCTGCTCTCCACTGGCCATCGGTGACGAACCGGAAACTCCGGCGGTCGAGGTTGGCCTACCCTGGGTGCTGGATATCGATACCGCCAAGGAGATGGCTCGCAAAGAGGGTAAGGACATCCTCATCAACTTCACCGGCAGTGACTGGTGTGGCTGGTGCAAGAAGCTCGATGGCGAGGTGTTCTCACTGCCGGCTTTCCACGAAACCGCTGGAAAGCAGTACATCTACCTGTACCTCGACTTCCCGCGCAGTGAAGAAGCGAAGGCATTAGTCGTGGATGAGGCGCTCAATGGCAAAAGCCGCGACGAGATGGGAGTGGACGGATTCCCCACCATCATCCTCGCTGACCACCAGATGCGCCCCTATGCCAAGACCGGATATCAGCAGGGCGGGCCAGAAAAGTACCTCGAGCACATCGTCGAACTGCGTGCCAAGGGCGACAAGATCAAAGCGTTGCTCGCCACCGAAGATGAGGCTCAACAGGGCGAAATGCTTCCTGCAGCTTTCGACGTGATGGCAGACCAGGGCCTGCTCGGGTTTCCCGCCTTCGGAAAGTACCTCGAATTGGCGGAGAAGTCCGACAACCCCGAGTTGGTCAAGAGAGCCGCTTCCCATCGTGCTCGTGGACAGCTGTTGAAATTGCTCAACACCCAGGAGCCGGACTTCCCGACACTGGTGCAGTTTCTCAAGGACAATTCAGAGATGGACGGCCCCGAGGTGCTCAATGCACTCTGGTTCTGCCAGGGCTGGATGGCTGAGCAGGGAGACAAGGATGGGGCCAAACTGTTCCTCAGCCGGATGTTGAATAGCGAGCTGGTCAAGGAGAACGATCGCGGTCGCAAGATGATCGAAGATGCTCTCCATGGAATCGATCATGATGCGACGGACGGTCACGATCACGACGGCGACGGAAAACCCGATCACTAGAGCCGCTTGACGCCAAAGTTCGAGAATCTATCAAAAGGTGGCCGGGTCGGGATCGACCCGGCCACCTTTTTTATCGGTTCGATTCCCCTTCCAGGCCGCATCGATTCGATCCGATCGGTGCAGTTCTCCCGAAGCACTCGGCAGGCTATGATCTCGGCGACGGAGGACAGTTTGGCCAGAACGGGTAAACCACGTGAGGGATGCGAGGGATTCAGAAGGCCTGCTTCTCGATTCCCTGGCCGATCGGGTCGCCGTCGAGCGATCGCACTCGGTGCCGTCCACCTGCTCATCGGACTTCATCTGCTCCACTGGGTCGTCACCGGTACCACCCTCTCCCCGGTCGAGCCATCCGAGTCGATGTACACCCTCGAGAATGGCCAGGTGAATGCGGGATTCATCTTTTTCATCGTGGCGATCCTCTCCACTGCTCTCCTGGGAAGATGGTTCTGTGGCTGGGCTTGCCACATGGTGGCTCTACAGGATCTCTGCGGCTGGATGATGAGAAAAATCGGCATTCGCCCGCAGCCGTTTCGTTCTCGACTGCTTGGCTGGGTGCCGTTTCTACTCGCCTTCTACATGTTCCTGTGGCCCACCCTGAAGCGGTGGAGTCTGCCCTGGTTCGAGGGTCAGTTCGCAACGGTGGCGAGTTGGATCGATCCCGTTCGCCCGTGGGTTGGATTCACCGATCACCTGATGGTCGCCGATTTCTGGGCCACCTTCCCCTCCTGGTGGATCGCCATCCCCTTCTTCCTGGTGTGTGGCTTCGCCACCGTCTACCTGCTCGGATCCAAGGGCTTCTGCAGTTACGGATGTCCCTATGGTGCCTTCTTCTCGGTGGCGGATCGGATCTCTCCGATGGCCATCGTCGCCAACATGGATGCGTGTGAATCGTGCGGACTGTGCACCGCCAACTGCACTTCCAATGTTCAGATCTCACGAGAGATCAAGATACACTCCCAGGTGGTCGATCCGGGCTGCATGAAGTGTCTCGATTGCGTCGATGTGTGTCCCAACGGGGTCCTCTCCTTCGGGAGGGGCGCCTGGAATCCTCTGGCCAAAGCCATCGCGCCGACCCGCAATACGCACCTTTCACTGCAGGGAGAGGTGAGCCTCGCCATCCTCTGTGCACTGATCTGGTTCAGTTGGCGAGGTGTCTACGCTCAGATCCCGATGCTGATGGCGACCGGAATCGCCATCAGCGTCTCGTTCCTGATCTGGAAGAGTCTTCAATTACTGCGCCTCGAGGATGTTTCACTTCAAGGGCAGCAATTGCGACGAACGGGCGCCATCACCACGCCCGGTTTGATCCTGCTGGCGATCACCATCTCGAGCATCCTGCTGACCTTGTCGGCGGGCCACACTCGCTGGAATGAAGTCCAGGCCGACCGGCACTTCAACGAAGCCCAGGTCAATCTCGATCAGGTGTTGATTCCAGGCCAGCCGCCCATCTCACCGCAGTTGATGGAGTCGGCAGCTCTAGCAGTGCAGCATCTGCAGCGCTGCCGCCACTTCTCGCGCGGTGGCTTCGCCCTGCTGGAACCACCAGGGACCATCCTCGAAGAAAAATTGGGCTACATGAGTGCGGTCAGTGGTGACCTCATCGGTGCAAGTTCGTGGTGGGGACTGGCACTGGAGGAAAAGAGCAGCGATGACCTGCTGGTTCGCTACGGTCAACTCGTGGAGTTGCAAGAGGGGCCACAGGCACTGGCCCGGTGGCTCGACAGTCAGCGAGAACGACTCGGGAACCGTCTCACACTGGTGAACTTGAGAGGTGACCTGGCCCGCCGTCAGGCCCTCTCAGCATTTCAAGGAGGACAGGCGGAAGCGGCGGCACGTCACCTGCAGGCGTTGATCGGCTGGATCGGCGAGGAACCGGAATTGCTGCGAAACATCGCCGATCTGCTCGACCAGGCCGGGATCTCCGAGGAAGCAACCTCGTTTCGCCAACGTGCTCAGCTCAGCGAACAGAACTCAGCGCCCCCCGCGGGCACTACCGATCGTCGCTAGTTGTTGCTGCTGCCGGAGCATCGGACTCATCTGGTTCATCTTCAGTTCGATCATCTTCAGTTCGATCATCTTCAGTTCGATCATCGAGCGGCGCGGCTGCCTGCTCCGACTCGCCCGTGAGTCTCAGATACGCTTCCTCGAGACTCGCGCCCTCTCTCAATCGCCGAGGAGCGGCTGCCAGTTTCAACAATCGATGGAGGAGTTGATCCAGCGCCGCATCGAGACCCCCATCGGCACTGGCATCGAGATCCACCGTCAGTTGAGTCCCATCCTGACTGACTCCGCGCACCAGTTCCTCATCGAGGATCTGTTGCAGTTCCCCGGGGGAGATCACCCGACCCAGCCGCAGTTCGAACCTGCGAGCGGAACCTGTCACCTCGTCGATCGGGCCACTGGCGACCATCTTTCCAGCGACGATCACCGCGACCTCGTCGATCAGGTCCTGCAACTCCAGCAGATTGTGGGATGAAACGATGACCAGCGCGTCTTTTCCGAGACTGCGAATCAGTTCACGCACCTGCAGCGCATTGGCAGGGTCGAGCCCGGCGGTCGGCTCATCGAGTAAGATCAGTTCTGGTGACCCGAGGATCGCCTGGGCGACACCGAGTCTTTTTCCCATCCCGTGAGAGAGAACCGCCGCACCTCGATCCAATTGGTCGGCGAGCCCGACGCTCTCGAGCGCTGCAACCACCTCCTGGCGAGCGATGGTCCCGGTCACCCCATCGAGCGCTCTGAGAAACAGCATCTGATCGACGATCGAGACATCGCGGGCGAAGATGGCATCCTGCGGCATCACCGCGACCCGGCTGACCAGCGATCGAGATCCCGGTGCGGCACCTCCCAGCACTTCGATCGAGCCCCCTTGCACGCGAAGGAACCCGGCGATCAGCGAGAAGAGGGTGGTCTTGCCGGCACCGTTGGGGCCGACCAGCCCCACCACGCCGCACTGATCGAGTTTCCAGTCGACGTGGTCGATCGCCACCTTGTCGCCGAAGCGATGGCTCAATTGCTCGATCTTCAGGAGCGAAGGGGAATCGATCACAGGTCTGCCCTCCGAAGTCGAAGCAGTGCGATGACGGTGAAGATCAAACCATGCCCCAGACAGTAGAGCGCTGTCTTCACGACCACTGTTCCGTCAGGAGAGAGCAAGTGATGGGCATATCCCCAGGGCAAAAGATATAGCAGATTGCCGAGTGGTTCCCACGCTTCTCTGGAGCTGAAGGCGATCAACGGCACCGTCAGGGTGAAGCCGACCGATCCCATCAATGCGACCATCGGTGAGCGAAAAATGGTGCTACAAAGCACTCCCAGGGCCACATAGGGAACAGTCAAGGCGACCAGAGCCCCCAGAGTCTGGAACCCCCACGTGATCAAGGCACCCCACCCATCGAGGGGCAAGACGATTCCCAGATACATGACGACCGCCCCCTGCAAGCAGGTGATCACGGTCCAGGAGAGGATCAGTGCCCCCAGCAGCCGCCCCAGCAACAGCGATGTTCGGGTGGTTCTGGGCAGCAGGTAGCGGATCGAGTGATGCTGAACATCGCCGGCGATGCACGCAAAGGAGCCCAGTGGCAACAATACTGGCAGCAGCAGCCCCAGCAACATCACCGTCAATGACAGCAGTACCGGATGATCCAGCACCAGGTACCGGCCCCACATTGCCAGTTCGACCAGTTCTTCCGACTCGATCTGTTCACTGAGGGTACTGAATTTCCCGGGCTGAAGCGTCGCCACCGCAAGAAAGGTGCCCACTCCCTGAGCTGCATTCTCCTTGAACTCTTTCGCTGTGACCAACTCCGACTCGATGGGAAAGAACACCAGACTGGCGCAGCCCAGCCCCACCGTCACCGTAAGAACGATGAATGCGACTCCCGATCCTGAACGAAGCGATTGGGAAAGGAAGTTCCTCGCATGGAGCAGAATCTGCCATCGGCCCATCATCGAAGCCTCAGATCCTTGCGAAAAATCCCATGGATCATGATGAGCAAGAACAGCGGATAGAACATCTGACGCACCAGATTCATACCCACTCCTCTCACAAGATCCGTCGGTAACACCTCGACGGCGAGCCAGGATATCGAAGCCATCCCCACTGCAGCCAGGGTCGAACCCCACTTTCCAGCCCAGTGATTTCGTTTCAACAGGCCCCACACCGATACGGCGAGCAACAAGGCGACCACCAGGCCCAGAATGCCGAGCAGTTCCATCTGCTGAGGATCCACATCGGCAGCGATCAGCGATTCCAGATCCCTGTTGCTCCAGCGATCCGCGGTGGCTTCAGGGTCTTGCAGATGAGCGTGGAGGCGGGAGGAGGAGAGGATGCGCTGGAGCCCCGGAAAACCGCAGGAGATGGCAAAGAAACCGTTCAGAGCGGCTAATGCGGTCAATCCGCCAGGACGATCACTGATCGCCAACAGGAGCCTCCACCAGCAGCATCTGTAGTTGAGCGACGTGCTCCGATTCGACAGCCACCTGCTGTCGGGCAAATTCCTCCAGCACCACATCCCCACTACCGTCGACATGGTCGAGCAGGTCGCGGTAACCATCGAGCGCTGCCTGTTCAAAGATCAGCGCCTCGGCAATCGCCTGCGGGCCAGAATATCGCCGACCATCGAGATCCAGCTGGATTCTTGGAGTCGGATTGCCACCGAGTTGAAGGATCTTTTCGCTGACCTGTTGAGCGTGCTCGATCGTCTCCTCGTGATTCTCTTGCAGGACCTTTTGAACGATCAATCGATCGATCCCCTGCACCATCGAACTGAGGTGCAGGTAGCGGATCGAAGCCTCCAATTCCTCGGCGAGCAAGGCATTGAGTTTTTCAATCGCTTCTGTACGAGAGAAGAATTGGGTCATGACGGATGATCCTCACCTTGGGGGTCCTTCTTCTCGAGTCGAAGAGCCAACTCTTGCGTCTCGTTTCCTGGAAATGAAGTAGGAGTGGCAGCGGCTTGCCGCTGGAGAGATTCGAGCAAGAGGGTCCACTGCGAGTCCAAGGAGATCTTCTCCAACCCGACCAGGAAACCGCCAGCGGCTTCTGCGGTCTGATCGCTGATGAGATGCTCAACCTTGCAGGCATCTTGTTCCGCCACCTCGTCGGGAACTCCCAGTACCTCACGAAAAAGTGCCTGGATCAGGATCCTCTTGGTACGAATTCCTCGGGCGATTTGAATTCCTTCCTCCGACAGAGAAAGGTGCTTGTGATCGTCCTCGACCACCAGCCCTCGCTGGCGCAGCCCCTTGAGTGTGACCGAGACGCTGCCTCGGGTGATGCCCAGGTGCCTCGCCACATCGGAGACGCGGGCATATCCCTGGTCATCGAGGAGCCACTGGATGGTGGTCAGGTGATGCGCAGCCGAGTGGCTCACGGGATTCTGCTCGAATTCTCGCCAGTCGCTCACGACTCCTCCTGAAAAGTCAGAACCAGAACTCGCCGCAAAGGCCAGCATTGGCACCCTTGGGGGCTTTCGCAGCCGACAAGTTTGGCAACCCAAACATGTTGACACCCCCCCGAACAGATCGCTACACTCTCATTCATGAGAGCGGACTTGGCGCCGGTGCCAGAGCACCTGACAAGGGTAGCCGCAGCGGAGCGGCGAGACAATCCGCCATTTCTGGCGATCCAGGCCTTTCGAGGAGTAATTGATGTTTCGAGAAATCTCCAACCAGGATCAGCGGGGCTCCACGCCCCTCCCGCAGCAGTCCCGGTCTGTCGACTCATCTGCACTCGATTCCACTGCACTAAGTTCCACTGCACTCGACTCCGCTGCCAGCGAGTTCCCCCCAGTCGCCCCCCGCTTGCTGAGGGATCTGAATCGGGGCCAACGGATCCGTCTGGTCCGCGAATCGGTGCCCGAATCTCACCGGCCCCTGCTCGAAGCGATGGGGCTGTGCAACGACTGCGATCTTCACCTGTGTCAATCGAGAGGTACCTGCATCCTCGATATCGATGGAAGCCGTGTCGGGATCAGTGAGCAGGTCGCTTCCTCGATCCTCGCCATTCCCGTCTCTTCATAGCTTCAATTTCACGGGCGGGCCGGTCCAGTGACTCGATTCTACAAGCAAGCCAACTTCACCCTGGCCAGGGCCAATCCATCGACCCGAGTACTCCTGACCCTGTTCTTGCTGACGGTCCTGCTCGGTTGTTTTGTGGCACTTCTTCAGTATTCGGGACGATCCGGTGGATTCACCGCAGTAGATGCTCGCCAGTGGGTTCAGGGAAATGAAGAGCAACTCGATGCCGAGGTGTTGATCCCCAGCAAGAGTTCTGTCGAGATGCTCGCCATCATCCACGACCACATCTTCTCACTCGCAGTGCTGCTCTTCGTGGTGCTGCATCTGGTTGAACTGACCCCTTGGACCGAAGGTCCAAAGATCACGCTGTCATTGCTCGGATACGGTTCCCTGCTACTCACCCTGTTCGCTCCCTGGTGGCTACAGCATGAAACCCCCGGCAGCGATTCGATGACTCCGCTATCGATGATGCTAGGCGGCAGCCTGCTGCTGCTGAGTCTCTCCATCGGTTCGATCGCTTGTCTCGATGAACTGTGGTGGGCTCCGATTCGAAGAAAGGGGAGGAAACAGCCGGAACCGGCTGCTCCCTCCCCACTCCATCCGGGTCATGGGGCTCGATCGGATCGTTGCCCCATGGGGCACCAAGATCCTCGCTCCTCGACCGACGACGACTCGCCTGAGTGATCGCTAGAGTTTCGCCTCCGCTTCCCTGGCCGCCTTCCACAGGTCGATCAGAGTTTCGAGCGCAGCGTCGAGAGTTTCACCCCGGACATCCTTGTAGCGAATCACTCCGTGCTCATCGAGGAGATAGGTGGTAGGCCAGCCGCTGACATTCCAGCGAGTAGCGATGGGGCCATTGGTCCCACCTCCATCGAAAAAGCTCTTCCAGGTCAGCTTATTTTTCTCCACCGCTTCCCGAGCCGCCTCGATGGAATCCTCGGAATTAACACCAACGATGGCAAACTGATCTGCTGTGTGATTCTTCACGAGCGACCGCTCGTGTGGGTACATTGCCCGGCAAGGGCCTCACCAATCGCCCCAGAAATCGAGTAGCACCACCTTGCCGCGAAATGCCGAGAGTTGCATCAGATTGCCATCGATGGCGGTCCCGATGATCTCGGGTGCCACTTGCCCGACCTGCAGATGATCCAGTTCGAACAGATCTCCTGCGACCTTCTCACCATAGGTGGTCTCCCGAAAAAATAGCACATCCGCAAACTCTTTCTGGACCCGTTCGAGGAGTTGCTTCCCCTCGGCTCTCGTCTCTTCTGTCGATCCGAGCAATTTTCCAAGGGCGTAGAAGGCCGAGCCCTGAACACTGCGATGGGGTGATCGATCTGCAACGGCTCTCAGCAGTAACAGGTTCTGTGCGGAGGGTGGATTGTAGTGGCCAAAGCGAACCAGGTCCTTGAGGTCAGGATGCTCGATGTAATCGACAAGGATCCGGTCCACCACCTTCTCGAGAATCCAGCCATTCTTTTCATCCCGCGAGGCCATCGAGATCACCTGAGAAAGAGCTTCGAGACACGCAGCAGTCCCCGGATGGTCACTGCTGAACTTGAACAATTCAGGCAGGAACATCACACCTGGATCCTTTTCTGGATCCAGTTCGATGGCATCTCGTTCCTCGGCAGTCTTCGCTTCTCTCATCGGGGCCAGGTACTCGGTCCATGCCTCATCCATCCGCTCCTGCAACTTGTCCAGCGCATCGCGTGCGGAAGTCTCCTGTGCCTTGGTCACAACCGTGGGAGTTGGATCGTCGAGCATCACCTCAGTCGATGCGAAACCGTATATCGGTGCGAGGAAAAGGAGGATGGCCACCTTCAGCAGGAGAAATGCATGAGTAGTAATCTTCTTCATTGGACTGGACCCCTAACTTGATTTCCCGAACGATTCGGAGCATTGAACCCTCGGCATCCAAACACTGAATGTGATCGAGTTCCAGCGCCAATCGCAGCTATTTCGAGGAGCAACCACCGCAAGAACCGTTCTGATCTTGATCGTCCGATTGACGAACTCGTTTCACGATCAGAAGTACCACCGCTGCCACAGCAAATAGCGTCACCCACCAGAACTGAGGATCGGAGAGGGGGAATTCGTTCATCCAGAAAATCCCGCAGCCAGCATCCACTGACGTGTCAACACCCCGAGAATCCACGCTACGGATGTCATCCAGATCAGTTGCAGCAATGCCCAGCGGATTCCTCCCGCCTCACGACTCGTCACCACCAGGGTCGGTAAGCATTGCATCGCCAGGATGAAGAAGACCAGCAGTCCTCCAGCAGCCGCAGGAGGAAGCAACGGCGATCCATCATCTCGTTTTGATGCGCGAATTCGAGCGATGGAACTCCCTGCCGCCTCCTCTGCATTGACCCCCACCATCACATTGAGTGAAGAGACGAACACTTCTCTCGCAGCAAAACTCGCGAGGACCGCCACCGACAGTTGCCAATCAGCACCGATCGGGGCCAGAACAGGCTCGATCCAGCGACCCAGTTGCCCGGCGTAGGATCCCCTCGCCGACTCCCTCAGATGGAGAGACTGCGCCTGGTCCAGCAACAGTTGCGACTCCGCCGGATCGGAGTGTGCTTCTGCAGCGACACGAAGTGCCTGGATCTCCGGCCCTTCTGGCGTCGACGGATAAGCACTGAGCCACCACAAGACGATACAGATCAGCAGGATCACCGAGCCGGCGTTCTTCAAGAAGGTCCATCCTCGATCGATGGCGATGCGAGCCGCGTCTCGGACTGACGGCAGGCGGTAGGGTGGTAGTTCCAGAACCATCGGCAGACTGGGTCCGGTCAACAAGGTCTTGCGGACCAGACCAGCGGATCCCACTGCCACCACCGCTCCGAGCAAGTAGCAGCCGACGAATACGCAGCCCGCTACCAGCGGGTTGGCCGGGGCGAGGATCCCGACCATCAAGATGTACACCGGTAACCTCGCCGAACAGGAGAGGAACGGCGCCACCAGGATGGTGGCGAGCCGATCTCTTCGATCAGGGATCAGTCGGGTACAGAGGATTCCTGGAATCGCACAGGCATGACTCGAAAGGAGCGGTACGAACGCCTGTCCCGGCAAGCCGAAGGGCCTAAGCCAGCGGTCCGCGACGAATGCGGCTCGCGCCATGTACCCTGTTTCTTCCAGCAAGGAGATGAGAAAGAAGAGCAGCAGGATTTGCGGCAAGAAGACCATCGTTCCCGAGATTCCGCCGATGACCCCGTCCACTAACAGTCCACGCAACGGACCATCTTCCATCGAAGTGGAGATCCACTCCCCGACGGTTCCAAACGCCACATCGATCCACTCCATCGGTACCTGAGCCAGCCAGTAGACCGATCCGAACATGATGATCATCGCCAGTAAGAAGAGAAGAGAACCGGCGATAGGATGAACCAGCACACGGTCGAGTCGATCATCTCTCCTTCGCCTCCTGCGGGCCTGCTCGGGACGAACCGGAAGACTTGTCTTCGCCAGCAGATCTGAACTCCACTGCTCGATCGATTGCTGATCTCCGGGAACCGGTGTGGGAATCCGTGCAGTAGCGATCAGCGCTTCCACATCGAGGGTCCGCATCGCCGATTTCTCCGCAGCCTCGACCACCGGGATTCCCAGCGACTCTTCCAACGCCGGCAACTGGATCTGGTAACCACGAAGTTGTGCCTCGGCAGTTTTCGTCACCACCGCAGCCATCGGAACTCCCAGTGCCATCAACTGTGCCAGAAGCTGAAAATTTCTCGGGAATCCCACCGCTTCGATGACCACGATGATCAGATTCTGTTGCTGACCTTGCAGCGGTACATCGAATTTCAGGTGCTGGTGACACAACTGAGCCTCGGGAAGATCGAGCTGGAGGCTATAAGTTCCCGGCAAGTCGGTGACGATGCGTAGTTGCTCTGCCCCGAAAAACTCACCGATCACCGAATCCGCAGTGATCCCCGGGTAGTTGGAGATTCTCGAATTTGCGCCCACCAGAGCATTGAAAAGAGTGCTCTTTCCGACGTTGGGATTCCCCACAAGGGTGATGTGTACCGGCGCACCGGCGGATTCCCTGGCCATCAGGGTTTTAACTTCCCGTAGCCGCGCGCGCTCTTCTCGCCCGCGACCAGGATCAGGGCTCCTGCCCCGGAAACTCGATCCAGCAACGGATCGGCATGGTCGGGACCGAGCACAGCCAGTGCGGTACTGAAGGCATCCGCCCGGGTGGCATCGGGGATCAGGACGGTGGTCGACAGCGCCACCACTGCAGCCTGACCCTGGTGGGGATCAATGATGTGATCTCCCTTCTCATAAGTCGCACTGGTGGCGAGACTGGAGCCCACCAGCGGGATCGAGCGTAACAGCGAGTTCGCCCCGTTCCCCTTCACCCTTGGATCATGGATCCCGACCAGCCAGGACGATTCTCCCGGGGGAGGATCCAGTGCCAGTAGTTGTCCGCCAAAGTCGAGCAAAGCTCTCGAATGACCGAGTTCCCTCAGGATCTCGGCCGCTCGATCCAGAGCATATCCCTTGCCGATCCCGCCGAGGTCCAGGATCAAATCGTCGCGTTGTCTCGTGATGGTACCAGTGGCCCGATCGACATCGATCTGCGAGTAGCCGTCCGCCACCAGAGTCGGATCGAAAGCACCACCGCTCTCTCTGGCGATCTGTAACGCTGCACTCACACACTCGATCGTATCCGTGGACACCTTCACCGGATGACCCGCAGGTGCCTGCTCGACTCGACTCACATCGCTGTGTGGATTCCAGCGGCTCAACAACTGCTCGAGACGTCGCACCTCGTCGAACACCTCGGAGATGACCTGCTCCGCCTCGGGTCCGTAGACCTCGACCCGCAGGACTGTACCCATCGCAGGCCGAACTCGAACCACCGAGACCGATCGATCCGCCTCCACCTCGCCCTCGACCGTCAAAGAGACCGGAGAGGGCCACGGCTTCCAGCGGATCGGACTCTTCCCATCGCAGACCTCTGCGACGGTGGCGAGGGCTCTACGTACGGCACGCACCGAGGCGCGCGCCGAGAGGGTCGCCCCGGAGAGATTTCGGATCTCTCGGTGTAGTTTGAAGGGTGGTTGAGCAGCGCGGTTTCTGAACTGTCGGGTAAATCTGGGCGATGCGATCTGCTTGCCGATGTGCTCCCGGTAAACCAGAACCTGAAGGTCGTGGACCCGCTTCTCTGGATGGATCGCCACCAGAAATGTGATGGGACGGTACTTCCCGATCTCATCGAGAAGCACTGCATCTCCGATCCACTGTTGTTTGGCATCGGAGACCCGGACCAGCATCACTGGCGCTGAGGGTACTGCGCTTCCACAACGCTGGGCGATCCGTTGACGGAGATCGCCCTTCATCTCCAGCACCACCGATTCGTACCTGGCAGCCTGTGGCCATGCGGTCGAGATCGCTTGCTCGATGCTGGTTGGAGTCAGCCCGAACATCTGGGCCTCCGCAGTGGGAGCCGCCAGCAGTAGTGAGAGTAGTATCGTCAGCGTCAACGTGTCTTCTCCTAGAAGTAAGTCGCCATCGAGCAGATGATGGTCGCGTCTGGGTCGGCTTGGTCTTCCACCTTCACCCGTTCGAGATCAAACTTGAAAATCGTCTCATCGGAAGGACGGATGTTGAAACCGATCGTCGATCGGCGCTTACGATGGCCTCCCAGATCTTCACCTTCAAAGCGAAGGGTCAGGCCGGAGGAGGACTCCGCTCCGAACCACCGCTCGAGGATGGCCGGATAGAAACGGCGTGAAAGTTGAATCGAACTGGCCGCCAGTTCCGCAGGAACCCCGGCGGACCGAGCGGGAGCATCGAGTTCGATGGCGACCCTGGCCACTTCCAGTTGCACCTCGATGGGGCCGACGGTGTCGATGCCAGCGGTGACCTCAGTGGTGACATCGATCACGGCGATGGTCAGGTCCAGTTCCCCCTGCGCATCCCAACTTCCGTTCCAGGCGGACAATCCCACCTCGGTTCCCAGCTCTGGTCTCCACAAAAATCTCCCACAGAGGCTGGGAGATCGGTCGCCATTCTTCTTCAATCCGGGACGTGCAGCACGAATCCCGCTGGTCGAATCGATATTGTAGCCATCGATGGCATCCCCACCGTTGAAACCATTGAGGGTATAGATCTCGAGGAGCCAATCTCCTTCCGCTCCCTCCAACAACGCTCCGACTCCAGCACTGGTCAGGGTGGTCGGCACCACTGTGCGCGCCACCAGCGGTCGCTGGGTCAGCGGACGAATCGGTGAATCATGGTGCAGGTTGGTCGATCCGAGCGGCACCAGGATGGCACCCGTGCGCAGCTGCCAACCACCCAGATCCACATCGACATGGGCGTACTCGACCTTGACCTCTCCGTCACCGGTCGCCACCTGCGGTCCGCCGTACTCGAACTCGATCTCGCAGGAGAAGTGCACATGCTCGGTGACCACTGCGTCGAGCATCGGCACCAATCGATGATTACGAAAATCGAAGCGATTCGAATTGATGAAGAGTTCGAGATCGAGATAACCACCGATCTGCACATCTCTCACCCACTGGCCCCCCGACTCGCCATCGAGATCTCCATCGAGATTCCCCGCGAGATCCCCCTGCTGGGCCCAGCCGGGTGACCACCCCGAGGTCAGAATGGCGACCATCAGCAGCCCGCAGAGCCATTTCGCCACGGGAGAGTCATGTTGTTGCCCCATCTGAATCCCTTCCTCGATCGCTCAGTTGCTCGACCCCTGCGGCGTTCCAGCGGTGTATCGAGGAGCCCGTCATGCTCCACAAGGGACCATGAACCTGTTTGTTTGGCAACCCAAACAAAAAAATAGTGTTCCAATTCGTACACCTGGCAGCGGAATTCCCTAGGATTTGAGCATGGACCCCATCTGGACCCGACTGCTCGCTGGAGAACTTGATCCGTTACTGCTCGCCGCACATGGCGTCGAGCCGGGTCGCCTGTCGCAACTGTCGCAGTTGCGCAAGTATGGCAGCCGCGATGAAGTCGCCGCAGTGCTGTCGCTGTGGGACGCTCGACGCCGCGCCACCGGCCGTATCGACCAGGCGGAGCGGCTGTGGGTCACCGCCGAGGCGGTTCAACAAGCGACCCGCTCGGCGGTCGCCCGACACAAGGCCGCTCGCATCCGGCAGGCGTGTAGCGAGTCCCCGGTGATCGACCTGTGCTGCGGAATCGGCAGTGACTCGATCGCTCTGTCGCAGGGAGGGCCGGTGGTGATGGTCGATCATGATCGTCTTCGTTTGACCCTGGCCAGGGCCAATGTCCGGCTGACCGGAGGCAAAGGCGAGGCCGTCACTGCCGATGCGGCGGCACTCCCCCTCACTCCCTTACCGCTACATATCGATCCAGACCGACGCCTCGACGGTCGGCGCCGTCACAGTTACCCGGAGATGCTCCCCGGCCCCGATGTTCTCGAGGTACTGATGGAAAAACACCCGGATCTCGCCCTCAAGTGCGGCCCCGGAGTGGATGTCTCTCAACTGCCGGCGGGCGAGGTGGAGTTCATCCAGGAGAGTGGAGACCTGGTCGAAGCCACCTTGTGGCGCGGATCCTTCGATGGAGGTCAGCGGCGACGAGCCACCCTGCTGCCGAGTGGAGAATCGATCAGCGGCGAGGAGGAGGTGCTCGACCTCTTTACTGACCCCGACCCCGCATGGATCCATGAACCGGTTTCGGTCATCGAGAGGGCGGGGCTGGTCGCGCAATTACTCTCCCGGCACTCCATCGGAGAGTTGCATCCAGGACTCGGCTGGCTCGCCGGTCATCAACGGATCGATTCGCCATGGCTGAAGAGTTACGAGGTGGTCGAACGAATGCCTTGGCGTGAGGATAAAGTACGACGGTGGTTACGAGCCCATGGAGAAGGGATCTCCATCGTCAAGACGCGGGGAATCTCCGAGAACCCGGCCCAGTTGGCTCGCAAATTCCGCGGTAGTGGTGGCGACCTCATCCTGGCACTGCTTCGACACGGCAAGAAACAGGTCGCCTGGATTCTCCGTCGCTCCCTGTGATGTCGGTTGAAGTTAGCAGGGCAGTTGGAACTCCTCGGGAATCGGCGATCCATCGAGCATCGAATCCACCACCATGGTGGCGGTAACAGGTCCGATCAGTAAGCCAGCCCGGTAGTGCCCTGTGGCGACCCACAGTTGCGGTCGACCGGGCCATCTTCCGAGCAAGGGGCCGCCATGACGCGTCGCTTTCGGACGGATGCCCGCCCGGTGACCGGTGATTCTCGACTCCACATCTTCGCCGAAGATGGAGCGGGCCACCTCGACCAGTTCATCGCGCCCTTCTGCAGTCGGTGCCACCGCATCCGATGACGGGTCCCCGACTGTTTGCTCCACTCGATTTCCACTGGCGACACTATTGCCGAGCCAGGATCCTCCACCGGGAGCGGGAATCCACGAGTAGATCGAGCGATTCCCCGAGGGATCTCTGAACCCGTCTCGCAGGAGATTAAAATGTACCAGGTGAGCCGGTGCAGCGAGATCGAGTGTGATCGCCTCGCCGGGGACCGGCTCGAGTGGCAGCGGCGATGGAGCCACCGCCAGTGCCGCAGACACGCTCTCCCATCCCGCTGCGAGGATCACACTTCTCTGCTCCGATGGCTGAGACAATTCGATGCCCGCTGTAGCGACCAGCGTGATTCCTCCATCGCCGATCGGCTCGATGCGAATCGGACCGAGGTTTTCGCGAATATTCACTCCCGCACCGTGGCAACTTCGACGCAGTGCCTCGATGGTCGCCAGGGGATCGATACGGGCCTCCATCTCGACCAGTAATCCAGCCTCTGGACTCCTGACAAGATCCGGCAGAAGTTGGCGAATTTGATCACGCGTGAGCACCTCGACCCGGCCTCCAGAATCTCGCAACTTCCTCAACTCCCGCTGTGGATTCCGGATGGTCCTTTCGCGAATGTCGATGGCGCCACATCGGAGATAACCCACATCGATGCCGGACTCTGCAGAAAGTGTCGCGGCATATTCGGGCCACATCTGCCACGCTCGGGTTCGTAGCTGGTAGAAGGGAGTTCGTGCGTGTTGAGGTGGGGTCAGGATTCCGGTGGAAGCACCAGTAGCGCCTGTTCCGACACTTCTCGAATCGAGAAGATCGACCTCAATCCCACGACGCCGCAACTCCCTGGCGAGAGTGAGTCCGACAATTCCGCCCCCCAGTACCGTCACCGCTCTCATCGAACTTCCCCGCCTCTCACGGCAACCGAATCTACCCACTGACCGAATCCTGTGGGAAGTGTACAATCTAAGAAGATGGGAAGGTGGTTCGCCATGAAGTTTCTGCTGATCTTTCTGATGTTGTGTGGGCTCAATTCAGAACTGCTCGCACAGGCACTCAACGACGAATGTACCGGTGCCAGCGAGGTGTTCCTCGGAACCAACGCGATCGACACCTCCGATGCGACCAACAGCCTGGAGGAAATCCCCACCAGCACCTGTCCTGGAACCGCACTTGGCGGTGTCCATGGCGATGTCTGGTACCACTTCACTCCTGCAGAAGATGGTCTGATGACCATCACTACCTGTGACACCGTCGATTTTGATACTGACGTCATCGTCTATGGCGGTGCTTGCGGATCACTGATCCCCATCTCCTGCCACGGCGACACGGCAGGTTGCCTGGTCCAGGGAACCACCAACAACTGGAATACCACCCTTGAAAATGTGCCGGTTTTTGTCGGCGAGACGATTCTGATTCGCATCGGCGGCTATAACGATTATGACATTGGCGGAGGTACCTTCGACATCTCGATGACGAGCGCCCCACCTCCGCCACCCGGAGCTCCTGAAAATGATGAGTGCAGCGGTGCCATCGAAGCGGTGATCGGCGACAACCCCATCGATACCACTTCAGCCAGCGACAGTATCGATCTCTACAGTAGCGGCGCCAGTTGCAATGCTCTCGGAGTGATGAACCAGGATGTCTGGTACCGCTGGACCGCACCGGGTGAGGGTTCTCTCACTGTCAGCATGTGTGACATCGTCAACTTCGATACCGACCTGGTGATCTATCTCGGCGATTGCATATCCAAGGTCGAAGTCGCCTGTAGTGGCGACGCGCCAGAATGCCAGATGCAGGGTAACGGCGCTTCCTACGCATCGGTCGTCGAAGGTCTGCAAGTCTCCGCCGGCGAGGAGTATTTAATCCGCATTGGAGGCTGGGGAGATGGACAAAACGGTACCGGTAACGTCAATGTTCAATTTGTCCAGTCGCTCATCGAATCACTGACCCTCAGTTCGGTACCCGGCAGTGCCGAGATCGATTGCGAGGCAGTGGTTTCCGGTCCGTGTGATTCAGTGCTGTTCGCAGCAGGGTTTGTGGGCTCCAGCCAGGTGACCGTGAACGGTCCTTTTGTCGCGGGTAACGTCGTCACAGCAGCGCTCCCGGTATCGTCGATCCAGACGATGATCGAGGTCTGCGCCACGCCGCATATCGGAAGTGCCCCCGGTACACCTTTCTGCGATGAAGTCGCCGTCACCGGGCCAATCACTCTGGAAAATTGTAGTGCACCGCTCCTCGATATTCCCGATGGCGGAGAGCCTGTCGATTCCATCGTCGTCATCAGTGGCGATCCCGCGACCATTCTGTGGGATCTTCAAGTCGAGGCTCACATCAATCATCCCGATGCCAGCCAACTACTGATCGAACTCTCTTCACCCGATGGCATCACCGTGACACTTCATGATCAACCGACCGGTGCTTCCGGGGGGATCGATCTGACCTGGTGGCAAAGTGGATCTCCCAACCAACCGCCTTACGATTCCGACGGATGGATGCAACCGGTGGGAAATCTTTCATCTTTCAAGGGTGCCAACCCGATCGGAAGCTGGACCCTCACCGTCTCCGATGAAATGACGGGTGAAACGGGGATGCTCGAGGAGTGGTGTCTTCGCATCTACGACACGGCACCGATGCCCAACTCGGGGCAGGATCTGATCATCGGTGATTCGAACAACCTGGTGATGGTCGGTCGCGAGGGATCCCAGGCCAGTTTTGGCTCGGAGTCGGTGATGTGTAACGGGGGAACCGAACCACTCGACTGGTTTGCCAACCCCGACCCACGACACCCGATGATGGCGTTCAACATGTTTCGCCTCGATGCCGATCGTCTGATCCAGATCGGCGGCTCATGGGTCAAGCATGGCTGGTCCTCGGCCCAGGCCAACGCTTGCGGATTCGGCTGCAATCCCAGTCCCACCAGTACCTATACCGGTGTCGGTTGTTCCGACACCTACGGCGCCAGCGGCAATGCCAACCAGAACACCATGGGGCCTCGTAGTGAGATCGATCCCTGGAGTGGTGGATTCATTTACGAGGGATCGGAGTTGCAGTCCGACTCGGGCCCCTGGGACCAGGTGGAAGAACGGTTGTGGGTCGAAGATGACGATCTCGATCCAACCTTGCACCCCGGCTCGATCTGGATCTCCGAGGTTTCGGTGGTCCATCCGGGTGACATCGACCACACCACCAATCATGCCTGGGAACCGATCGGTGTCTCCGGTACCCCGGGTAGCAACTGGTCGATGAACATGTCCGCCCCGAGCCAACTGGGGACGGTACAGGCGGCCTGGCCCGGAGCCTCCATCGAGATGGTGCAACCGTTCCCACAGATCGATGGCCGCTGTTACCTGGCCCACAAGGTCTCCGACAATGGAGACGGCACATGGCACTACGAGTACTCACTGTACAACCATGACATGGGACGCAATGCGGGGTCTTTCTCGATTCCGGTCGCGGCCGATGTCGAGGTCAGCAATATCGATTTCTTTGCACCGGAGATTCTCAGCTATTCCTTTTCCAACGACAGTTGGTCGGCAGTTCGCGATGCCGATGGGATCACCTGGTCTACCACCGATCATGCCAGCGGCGCCTCTGCCAATCCGATCCGATGGGGATTCCTCTACAACTTTGGTTTCGATGCGGATGCTGCACCGGAAACCGGCACGGCAATCCTCGGCGTCCACTCCCCCTCTGCAGTTCCAACCATCGAGGTCGAGATCGCCACTCCACCGACCGCCCCACCGCCTCCGACATTTCGCAGAGGACTGTGTAATGGCGATGGCACCTTCGACATCGGCGATGTGATCTTCCTGCTCGGATACCTCTTCTCCAATGCTGAAGCGCCCGGTTGCCACGACTCCTGTGACAGCAACGACGATGGCGATCTCAACATCGGCGACGGAATCTCGATGCTCGGAAGCCTCTTCAGTGGAACCACTCCGCCGGCGCCACCGGGACCCGAACTGTGTGGTGAAGATCCCACCGATGACGCACTGGGCTGCGACCAACCGACTCAGAACTGCCCATGATCGACACTGGAGTATACTCGGCGGGGGTCAGCCCCATGCAGGATGCTCACTGAAGGAGTGATGGCCATGAATGAAGAATCTACAGCAGGATCATCTCCCTCTTCTTCCATCGAGGATGGTTTCGAGGAGAAGACCGCCCGAGAATGGGCGATGATTCTCCATTTCTCGATGTTTGCCGGCTACCTCGTTCCCATCGCAGGTTTCATTGCCCCATCATCATCTGGCAGATCAAGAAAGATGAATTACCATCCCTCGATGAGCACGGCAGACTGGTCGCCAACTGGCTCATCTCCAGTGTCATCTACGGCGTCGTGGGATTTTTCCTGATTTTTCTGGTCATCGGGATTCCAATGCTGGCCGCCCTCGGTATCTGCAACATCGTTTTCCCACTGATCGGTGGCTTGAAGGCGAATCAGGGCGAGGTTTGGCGCTACCCGTTGACGATACAGTTCTTTTCCTGAGATCATTCCGTAGCGGCCTCTCACCGTCCAGTTCCACAACTCTGATGTAAGGAAGCTCCAACTTGGCTCTGCTGAAGCGTCTCCAACATGACGGACACATCCGTAATGAAGTCGGCCAGATGTTTCGCAAGTACATCGATACCGGCAAGATTCTAGACATCCCCTCCGGTGATGGAGTCAACGCCAGAAATCTGGTCGATTCAGGCTTCGAAGTGGAGTGTGCCGACCTCTTTCCCGACCGAGCCCGGGCCAACGGTTTTTCCTGCACCCGATGTGACATGACCGCCCCACTTCCCTACGAGGACAACTCCTTCGAGGGAGTTCTCCACTCGGAGGGGATCGAGCATGTCGATAACCAGGTCGCGGTGCTGGCACAGTTACAGCGGGTGCTCAAGCCGGGCGGGGTCCTCATCGTGACGACCCCGAACATTCTGTTTCTCGCTGCGAGGGCCGACACCATGCTGTCCGGACATCCGCGCCCGCGCAGATGGTTAGTGACCGAATCTCACGGATACTGGGGTGGATCGAAAACCTACGGAGAAGACACCTACTACGGCCATGTCTTCCTCATCAACGCCTTTCAGTTGAGGTTCTACCTGACCCATGTAGGACTGGATGTACTGGGGGTCGAGGCCACCAGATATTCCCTCAACTCGATCTTGCTGGCTCCGCTGATGTTTCCGCTGGTGTGGTGGGGAACTCGACGCATGTGGCGTAATCGCCGCTTCGAGACCTCTACATCGCTGAAGCGAGCGATCCAGAAGGAGATTCTCAGTCCTGCGTTACTGTTCGGCCCAAAACTCATCATGGTCGCCAGGAAACCTGAAGAGTAGAGCGTTTCTCCGCTGCACTAACCGACCGATCGCCTCCGGCATCGATCCACTCACTGCGGTAAATCCATCACTCTGGCGCATCCTCGATGACCGATGCGTGGCTGGCCCAGCGAGATCCGGCGTGATCCTTGACCACCCGGTTCCAGTCGCGCCTGAGTGGCTGCCAGTCAAACTTCCCTGCGATGAAGGCAGCCATCCCGCGTCGGTAAAGAATCTCCGCTGTAGCGGGTCCACCCTCGGCCGCCGCCAGCGCGGCATCGAACTGCTCCACCGCACCGGATGGATCCTTGCGTTCCAGCAGATCCACACCACGTGCGATGTAAAATTCGGCGATCAGTTCTTCTGTCGCCATCCAACCGGTCCACTCTCGCAACAAGCGTTTGCGATCAGAACTGAACAGACGAAACCGCGGCGAGAAGGAAATCTTGGTCATCACCGCAGCCTCACGAAAGTCCTCGTGGCGATCGGCGATATTGATGCGAATCGGCGCGACCAGCGAATCGATGGCAGCGATGAAGTGAGGATCTGAATACGTCACGGTATCCAGGCGCTTGCAACCGAGTCAGCCCGGTGCCTCGAGAATGATCAGGATCGGTCGTTCATCGACCTGCGCTTCCTCTTGAGCTTGTTTCAGGCTTTCATGCCAACCGATGACACCCTCCTCCGTTGGTCGTTCGATACATCCAGGTCATGCGCTAACTGGTGGTCACAGGATTCACCACGATCCGAACCGATGCACCCTCGATCTCGACATCTCTCGACCCCACCCCGTCGATGGCCTGCATCGAGATCTCCACCGAGAGTGTTTCCTTCTGCAGGTGTGAAGCGTGTTCATCGATGGCAAGAGCCAGATTTCCTTCAGCAGCGACCGAAAGACGAATCCTCTGGTCATATCCGAGATCCAGATCTCTGCGGATCCCTTGAACATGGCTGATCACTTCCCGGACCAGGCCCTCTCGATGCAACTCTGGAGAAACCTCGGTCGAGAGGATGACCACCACTCCCTTCGCTTCGGCAGCACTCCATCCATCCTTTTGATGAACTCGTACATCGAGATCCGTCGCTTCGAGAGTCACTTCACGATCTCCGTCGAGCATCAGTGGAATCGTCTGACCCGAGTTCGCCGCTCGCACCAGCGCGGACGGATCGTCATGCTGAGAAAGTGCCTTGGCGACCGCCCGTGCATCCTGTCCGAATCGGGGCCCGATCGCCTTGAAGTTTGGCTTCACCTCGTAGGAAACATACTCCGAAGCATCTTCCACGAACTCGACCCCTTTGACATTCAGTTCCTCGGAGATCAACTCTGTATCTGCCGCCAGTTGGGAGACCATTTTGGAGTTGGCCAGCACGATCCGGACCGCCGGAAGCGGTTGCCGCACCTTCAATTTCTCACGCGAACGACAGGCCCGTCCGAGCGATGTAATCTCACGTATCATCGCCATGCGTTTACACAAGGAATCGTCACAGCGTTGTGCTTCAGATTCCGGGTAATCACAGAGATGGACCGATTCCGGAAAATCGTCCCCACGAGATTTGACCAGTACGCCGTAGAGGTGCTCGGTGATGAAGGGAACAAACGGTGCCGCCAGCATGGTGGTGGTCACCAGGCAGTGATAGAGGGTCGAATAGGCCGCTTCCTTGTCGGCATTCATCCCTTCACTCCAGTAGCGATCACGGCCACGGCGTACATACCAGTTGGACAGTGCGTCGACGAAATCATTCAATGCCGTCGCAGCGGTCAGATTATCGAAAGCATCGAGCGCAGTTCGAACCTGATCGACCGTGGCATTCAACTCTGCCAGGACCCAGCGATCGAGTTCCGAAAGTTTCACATCCGGCGCGGGAGCCGCCCTCAGGTCTCCGGTCGGCTGCCAGCCATCGATGCGGGCGTAGATACTGAAGAAGGAATAGACATTCCACAGCCGCAGAAGGAACTCCCGCTGCCCTTCGGTGATCGACTGCTCCTGGAAGCGAAGGCTGGTCCACGGAGCCTGGCCGGCATAGAAGAGCCAGCGCATCGCATCGGCGCCCTCCTTCTCGAAGATGTAATCGGGGGTCCTGTAATTCTTCAGCGATTTCGACATCTTGAGGCCGTCTTCGCCGAGTAAGTGGCCCAGGACGATGCAAGACTTGAATGGATGCGGCCAACTGGCATGCGCTTCCTCCGGGACCCGCTCATCTCCGTGTGCCGCCCCATCCGGGCCGAACAGGATGGTCGAGATCGACAGCAGCGCATAAAACCAGCCGCGAGTCTGATCGATCGCCTCGCTGATGAAGTCTGCTGGAAACTGGCTTGAAAAACGGTCGACATTTTGATGCGGGAATCCCCACTGCGCGAAGGGCATGCAGCCGGCATCAAACCAGCAATCGATGACATCCGGAACCCTTCGCATCCTCGCGCCCTCCGAGTAAGGAGAGGCGTAGTGGACCGCATCGATGTAGGGCCGATGGACTCTCAGGTGGTCATCCAGGGTTGGATCCGCCTCCTTGGCATCGGTGAACTTTTCCTGCCCCACCACGTCCGGTTTCGAGAGCAGTTCCTGGTAGTTCTCGATCGCTTCCATCTGTCCGGTCTTCTCGCAGACCCAGATCGGTAGCGGTGTGCCCCAGAACCTCTCTCTCGAGAGGGTCCAGTCGACATTCGATTCGAGATACTTACCAAATCTTCCGTCCTGGATGTGCTCCGGCTGCCACTGGATCTGTTGGTTGTTTTCCAGCATCTGGTCGACGAATCGAGTGGTCTGGATGAACCAGGATCGACGCGGGTACTGGATCAACGCATCCTCACGCGCGCGCGGACAGAAGGGATAGTCGTGGCGATACACTTCCTGATGAAGGAGTGTCCCCTCTTCCTTCAACTTGCGGATCAGTTCCTTGTCACAATCCTTGACCCAGCGTCCGTGGAACTGCTCCCCTGCAATCTCCCCGAAACTACCGTCCGGTTCCACTGCACAGAGCAGCTCCAGCACTTCAGGATCCACCAGTTTTGCTCGCTCGGCGACCAAGACCTCATGATCCACCTCACCAAATGCCGGTGCCTGGTGTACCACTCCACTGCCGCTCCCGGTGGTCACGAAATCAGCAGCGACCACTCTCCACATCAGAGAAACCTCGCCGCCTTCCACCAGGTCAGCGACCCTCTCACCATACTGCTTCCAGTAGCCGTCGAAGGGAGGACGATAACGGGTGCCGACCAGGTCCGCTCCCAACACGGTTTCCTCGATGCTCAGTTCCATCTTCCACTTGGTCGCCATTTTCTCGACCAGATCGGTTGCGACGATGAACCTCTGATCACTCCCGGCATCCTTGACGGTGCTGTACTGCACTTCTGGATGCACTGCGATGAACTGATTCGAGATGAGGGTCCAGGGCGTGGTGGTCCATGCAACGAAGTCGACCCCGTCCGCCTGCCCCTGAGCATCCAACCGAGGCATCCGAACGAAAACGCTCGGATCATCCACTTCCCTGTATCCTTCCCCGACTTCACCGGCGGAAAGACCCGTACCTCCCTGGGCCCACCACCAGACGATCTTTTCGCCCTGGTATAGCAGCCCCTGATCAAACAATCTTTTGAGTGCCCACCAGACGCTTTCGACGTAGCTCTGATGGTATGTGGCGTAGGCATCATCGAGATCGACCCAGAAACCGATGTTACGGGTCAGTGACTCCCATTCCTTGACATAGCGAAATACCGATTGCTGACAGCGCCGGACAAACGGTTCGATGCCATACTCCTCGATCTGATCCTTCGAGTGGATTCCGATCTCCTTGCAAACCTCGGTTTCGACCGGCAATCCATGGGTGTCCCAGCCCGCCTTTCTTTCGCAGAGGCGACCTCGCATCGTCTGGTAGCGGGGAAACAGATCCTTCATCGCACGGGTCAGTGCGTGACCGGGGTGAGGCATGCCGTTGGCGGTGGGAGGTCCCTCGAAGAAGACGAAGCGTTCTGCTCCCTGGCGAAGTGCCAGCGCCTTCTGTTCGATGGAGTTGTCATCCCAGAAAGTCCGGACCTGAGCTTCCAGATTGGGGAAATCTGGAGACTGCGGTGGTTCCGGAAACTCGAAGCTCTGTCCCACTTCACTCATGGAAGTCCTCCCGGGATCGCCTCGCCCTCTGGCGGCCCTTGCCCCGGAGGATATCCGATCCGATCGACGGTGACACCCGAAGCCAGTGGGTTCCGGCAGTGAGCAGGGGGAGCAGTCGCCGAGGATGATGGCGATCCAGAGGACTCTTCAGTCGCCAGGATGAGGCGAAAAAAAGGCCCCAAACGCTTTCACGTTTGGGGCCTGCATCATCTTGTTTCGTGTCGAGTCTCTAACCGTCGAGGTCTAGTAGTCGACCTGACGGAAGGTTCCGCCGTTCATGGCGGCGAGGTTCACGTAGAACTGCTCTTCACCAGAATAGAACGAACTCGTGAAGTAAATCGTGTGAACCGGCAGGTTCTCGAAGTTGGCTGCCGTGATCGACTCCATGCAGATATCTGCGTAGTTTCCACCGCCGGCACCGTTGCAGTACGGCTCACGAGCACCACAGATAATCACCTGCTTGTGGGCACCCGAAGCTTGCTGGGCCAGGCCCAGACCTGCGAGGGCAGCGTCGAGGAGACAGTGGTTCTCAATCGGAGCGAGCGTACCCATCCATGCCTGAGCCGATGCCTTGTGACCGGGTGAGGCATGGCAGCAATCAGGACGCCAGATGTAGGTGGTCGAGTTGTACGCCACGATGGCGAAGTCGACCGATGCCGAGAGCTGGTTGAGAGTGGTCGACACTTCCTGACGAATCATGTCGAAGATGTCAGTCTCACCGCAGAAGCCATAGGCCGGCACGATGAAGACGAAAGTATCTCCTTCGAATTCAGATCCGTAGAAGCGAATCGCTTCCGGAGCGTCTTCTTCTTCATCATCACTACCCGCACCACCGGCAGGAAGATCGAGTGGCTTGCGAAGTCCACCGTCGTCATCCGCGGCAAAGGCCACGCCTAGAGCGACAGGTGTGAAGAGAAGTAAAAGGGCCAGTCCTAGAAAACTGCTCATTCGGTTCGACAAATCGAGCCTCCTCTCGAGAGGTTCAGCGCTGGTTCCGGGATGATTGGACCAGCCAGTATCTTGAGGACGACTCCAATTCAAGAATCCCCCATGGAATCCTCAATCGGGCCCAGTCCCCCCGCGTACTGCCTCCAGTGTAATAGGCATCTCCGGTGTAAACCAGTCTGAATCTGGCGGGGGCTGCCACTTGTGCCTCAGGGGGCCGCCGATTACCGTGAATTCAGGCCGTGGACCGAGAGATTTGCGGTCCCACTGATTTTCCTGGGTTTCCGTGAATTCTCGACACATCTGGCGATCTTCCGCCACGAGGAGTGATCTGTATGACATTTGATCGACTCAAGGCTCATCTGGGTACCTTGCTACTCGCATCCCTGATGCTGTCTCTGCTCCAACCCACCTCCCTTCCGGCCCAGGCTGGCAATGATGAAGAGGAACAGAATCCTTCGGCGAAAGCGGTCTGGAAGGTCGAGAGAACCCGGGGAGAAGAGGTCCTCGAATTCGAGGTCACCATCTTCCAGATCCCAGCACCCGGTGGAAACCGCTGGGTCTGGCGTGCGACCGCTTCCAATGGCACCTATCCGGGCGGATTCCCCATCGGTTCGATGATGATCCGCGGCTCCGGCAAACCGAGACCGGAACTGTTCGATCCCCTCTCCCCTGCAGTGATGGAGATGTTGCTCTCGGTCCACGGGGCGGGATCCGAGGGAGCTGGGCTGGGCTGGGCCGATGGCACCCCGGTCGGATTGAGAAGGCAGATCTCGGTCGAACGAACCGAAGCGATCGACGACGATGGGCAACTGATCCTGACGGGCCTGCTGGCCGGGGGCCAGATCCAGATCCGCGGAGGCGCCAGAGCGTTGCGCCTGAGTGCGTTCAAGGAAACATTGTACCTGAGTGGCGGCGGATCGCTGAAGCGAGCGGAATGGGCAGCCACCTTGCTGCGTGGCGATGAAGAGAACGCCACCTCCGAGGAGCGCACCTTGCGAGTCGAGAGACTGGAAGCGGGACTGATCGAGGAGGAGGAATCGCAGCAGGTCGAAGAGGCCTATGAATTCCTCGCCCCGGTGGTGAGAGTCCTGCGCAAGGGGATGTCGCTGGCGGCGGTCGAGATGGCGGAGAAGATGTTCGAGAAGGGACGGAAGGACCACAAGAAGGGCCCCCTGGCTGAAGTCGTGGAGGAGGTCGCTTCTCTGCTCAAATCGAGCAAAAAGATCGCGTCCCAACCGCTCGATCCAGATGTTCGAGCAAAGAAGATGATGGGGAAGCCAGCCCCCGACTTCTCCCTTGAGGGTCTCGACGGGAAGATGGTGAACCTGTCCGATTTCAAGGGGAAGACCTTGATGGTGGCGTTCTGGGGTTATTCGTGAGGTGCCTGTCGTGCGGAGTCTCCGCACCTCAGCAAGATCCAGAAGGACTTCAGGAGCAAAAATGTCGAGGTATTGGCAATAAATGCTGACAATGACGGCCGGACCCGCATCCGGGAGTTCGTTCAGGAGAACCAGTTACAGCAGAGAATGCTGATCCGGGGCGATGGAGTTGGATTTCAACAGTATCATTTAAAGAGGTTACCCACGGTCTATTTCATCGACCGCAAAGGTAATGTGGTCGGCCGAGAAGCGGGCTATCAGAGTTATGAGCAACTGGAGAAGTCCCTTCAGAAAGCCTTGAAGTAGTCAGTATCGGAGGCGAAAGTGCCGTTATCGGCCCTTTCATTTGCCGGTGATCAGAGGAGCGAGCCATGCAACGGAATTGTCCACGTCGAATCCTGGGTGTGCTTTCTCTTCTCGCCTTGTGGATGACGCTGGCTCCGACATGCACCGAAGCCCAGATTTGCTTCGAAACTCGCTGGCTGACCGTTTCCGATCAAGACGATGTGGTGCGACGGGTCAACCCTCTCACCCTCGAGGTCGAGGAGGAGTTCGCCATGTCGATTCCCGGAGCCATCGAGATCGATGGGATTCGAGGAATTGCAGTTCACCCCACCAGCGGCAACTGGTACATGCTGACGCTGACCTCCCTTCCCCCCTCTCCTGCGCCCTCCCCCTGGCTGATGGAATACAATCCCATCGATGATACGCTAGCCATCGTCGGATTCACCGTACTCGACTTCAATGATCTTGATTTCAACTCGGCTGGCGAGATTCGCGCCATCACCAATCAACTGAGTACCGGAAGTTCAAACTTGTGTGAGTTGAGCACCATCACCGGCGGCCCCACCGATCTGTGTCAGTACCCCGGCAGTAATGGCGGCGACAGTCTCAGCCTCGGCTCCGGCGGAGCCATCTTCCGCGCCTCGGGAGGATATGTCACGGGAGAGCCCGCCAGCTTTGAGGAACCTTCCTCTGCGCCTGGCTCCAACAGCTGCGATACGACCAACATCAACATCTCTGCTCAGCTCTCGAGTGAACCGATCCGCAGCCTGTCCTACCTGGCGGACCAGGATTCATTTCTCTGGGCGCAGGGGGATACCGCTCGTTCCGCCTACACGGTAAACGTCAACGGCGATGAAACTTTCCTCGGAACCTTCGACCACGACATCAATGGCCTCGCCCTGATCGAGGTGGCGGTGCCATGCCCGGTCGGCGATGAGTTCATCCGAGGCGATTGCAATAGCGACACGGGAGTGAATGTGGCCGATGCGGTATTCCTGTTAGGGAGCCTGTTTGTCCCCGGGGAGCCTCCCCTCTCCTGCAGAGATGCTGGCGACATCAATGACGATGGTGGGGTCAATGTCGCCGATGCAATATTCCTGTTAGGGAGCCTGTTTGTTCCCAACTCCCCCGGCATTCCCGAGCCCAATCTCCAGAGTGGCTGCGGCGCAGATCCGACCGCAGCCGATAGCCTGGAGTGCGATCTCTCCGGCTGCTAATCGAGCCCCAATCGCCCTGCTGAACCGCATATTTCTGGATGTTCAACCCATCCGATAGAGTTCCATCCGATGCCCACAACTGCTGGATTTCTGCGGCTGGATTCCTGCCGGTCGAATCAATTCACGCACATCAACGCCGTGGTGGACTCTGTCGCTCTGGACTCTGTCGCTCTGGACTCTGTCGCTCTGGACTCTGACGCTCTGGTTCCTTTTGCTCCACCCAGCGCCTGGTCAGGGTCCCTGATCCCAGAGAAGGAGGTCGCGATCTCGACGGGCGACGACGGTGACGACGGTGAGGATTGCGCTTCCGCCGCTTGCCAGGGTTCTCTCTGCCGAGGGACAGAAGCGATCGATGTGAGCGCCGGCAACAATAGCGCGACCGAACTCACCAGCCGCCAGGCAACCTTTTTCTGCCGTGGTGCCGATCCATCCTCCAGGTCAGCGCACCTTTAACAGGATCACGATCAGCAAGGGTGCCAGCACCGCCTGTAGGATGACGAACCTGACCAGTACCTGGGTGCTGGACCAACCACAATTCTTGAGGAAGTGATCGTGCAGCGGACAGCGGACACTTTTGAGCAGGTCTATCTTGAGGTACTTGATGAACCCGATCTTGAACAGACCGATGCCTCCATTGGCGAGGATCAGTAGCGCCACCACCAGCAGCAGGAACGGATTCCCCGTCGCCAGCACGAACACTCCCAGCAACAATCCCAGCGCCCGAGAACCCGCATCTCCCATCATCAATTGAGATGGATGAGCATTGAACCAGAGGTAGGCCGCCAGCGTCCCGAGAGTGGTGGCGACCACCACCGCCCAACTGGCTCCATCCTCATAGAAGGGAACGAGCAGGTAATGCGCCGAGTCGATGTGCCCGACCACGCCGTAGAGAACCCCACCCAGTCCCAGCAGGGCCAGTGAGAGCAAACTACCCGAGAGTCCATCGACTCCATCGGAACAGTTGGTGGTGTTGATGGAGAACCACAGTAGTAGGGTGGCCATCAATCCGTACTGCCATGGCTGCCACAAGATCGGTGCCAGCATCCCGGTGGTTCCATCGAGCAGCGCTTCCGGTCCCATCTTCGGTGCGAAGAAGGGTAACCAGATTTCCATCGACGACTCTCCACCGATCATCGCCCAGGCGACCACCATCGAGATCGCCAGATCGATCAGGCCCTTGCGCACCCTTCCCCACGAATTGGGAGATCGATCATCGAGATATCCGGCGCCCATGGCCAGCAGCACGCAGAGTAAGATCACCGCTCGAAAGGGGTCCCATGGGCTCACCAGCAACGCCACCAGGACGGTGACGGGAATGAACAGAGCGCCAGCGCCGGTCGGTTTCCCGATCGCCTCCGTCGCCTGGGCGGCATGCTCTCGACCACGATCGAGAGGTAGAGTCCCCGCCCAACGGCGTAGCACGATAAAGGACCCGACCGCCGCAAACATCGCACCCAGAGTGCAGAGCACCAGATGCGACTGGAGCAGTCGCATCGGTCCCCAGAGACTTTCGAATTGTTGCCCGACCCAGTACAGCACTGATCCAGTCCCCCCCGAACTCCGCTTCCTTGAGCGTGAATCCCGGCAGCAGGATAGCGGCCTCTTACAAGGTGTGGAAGCGGCTAGAATTTTCCCTAAGAGAAGAGGATGGCAAAAGTAGTCGAAGTCACTGCGGCAATGTCACTGCGGCAATGTCACTGCGGCAATGTCACTGGCGGC
>Ga0209667_1000199_pt1 | contig 56773 bp, 55 predicted proteins | sample SaaInlV_165m_DNA_2_FD_184682 | JGI IMG/M metagenome (GOLD analysis project Ga0209667, IMG submission 184682) | Marine microbial communities from expanding oxygen minimum zones in the Saanich Inlet - Saanich Inlet SI037_S3LV_125m_DNA (SPAdes)... | ecosystem: Environmental > Aquatic > Marine >... | reverse complement strand
TAGTTCTTCCTATAGAGCCGTGGTAGACCACCACGTTGATAGGCTGGGTGTGGAAGCGCAGTAATGCGTGCAGCTGACCAGTACTAATAGCTCAATTGGCTTGATTTATGCACTGAAAAAAATTTTATTTTATATTTGATATTATAAACAAAACCCCTTCAAGTATTTATATTTGTGAGGGGTTTTTTTATATTCTAGTTTTTATTAAATTTAATTTATTAACACCTTCAATTATTGCAGAAAATATAAATGTTGAAATCATGCTATATGCAAAAAAAGGTATAGCTAAAGTATAGCATAAGACGAGTCCATCTATAGTGTAACCATAAGACCCTATACTCCAAACACCAAAATTAGTTATTATGAAGAATAACAAAGCTCCAGCTAAAGCACCAGAAATTCGTGTTGTAATGTTAGATATAAAAAACTTTGATATGAAACCAATTAAAATCACACTTCCCCATGTGAATAAGGTTGTTCCATGAAAGCCTATGATTAAATCTGTGACAAAGAAACTAAAAACAAGAGCGGGTATAAATCTTATACCTAATATTGCTGGCACATAAAAACTTAAAGCTAGCAAGCTCGTAAAGTTAGGTGGGTGTGGAAAAAATCTACTTGTAGCTAATGCTAAAAATATACCTAATGATATTTTTAAATAATTCATAATATATTTTAACAATATAGAAATTTATTACAAGGTTTAAAAATTAAACCTTGTAATCAAGTGCAATCATTTTATTGGCAACTGCAGTCAATAACTACAATTGTTTTTTTAATTTCAGATAAAAAGATCTACCTGGTGTACTATAATTTAACGCCTCATTATAATTTTCATCTAATAAGTTCTTTAGAGAAAAATTAAATTTATAGTCATTCTTTAAATTATAATCAGCGTAAATATTTAGAAGAGAATAATCGTCTAAAATAACTTGTTTAAAGCCATTATCACTTCCTCCATAATCCCTTCTTTCACCAACATATTTGTATTGTAAAGTAATGATCCAAAAATCATTAATATTTTTTACAACTGATGTATCAAAAACATATTTTGGAATTCTCACATTCATCTCATCGATGCAAGCATCATTAGGATTACTACAAGTTGAACCATCATAAGATTTTGTATAAGTTCCTCCAAAATTGATACTTAAATCTTCATTTGGATCCCATTTAGAGGATAATTCTAATCCACGACTATAATTTATAGCCGACGTATTCTTTTGAACATAAGTGTTACCGTTATCCACATTTGTTGCCCAACCACCTATATAGTTTTCATAATCTACATTAAAAATTGTTGCAGAAAAATTTAGATTATATTTTGTTATTTTTTTATCTATTCCAAAATCAATGCTAGTACTTTCTTCGGGCACTAAGCTGGATCGATTTAAAACAGATGAGCCAAAATAGTATTCATTTAAAGATGGAAACCTTAAGCCAGTTCCAAAACTTGATCTAATTTTGGTATCATTGTCTAATTTGTAAGCAACTGTAGCTCTACCAGTATGGTGCGCCCCAGCGATACTATGATGATCCCTTCTTAAACCAAATGTTGAATACATATTTACCATTGGTCTGAATTGTAAGTCTATATATTGAGAATTAATTTCTTCTGATGCTGAAGCATATTTTGCTGCATGATATGAGCTACCTGTTGTATAGTTAGACGGTATTTCAGCCTCATCCATTTCTAATTCTAGACCATAATTAACTTTTGTATCTAGATTTAAATTATATTGACCAACTAAACTAAGAGCATCTCTTTGACCTTCGTACATCTTTTTTGCTGGAGATCCACTGTTGTATCCTTCAACTGTTTCTCTTAGAAAATATGTTTTATTAAACGCGATTGTGTTCAATAAATTACCATTATCTAAAATTAATTTAGTGCTAAACAATGTTTGTTGATCATCTGAACTATTATCGTCAGTAGATGACAAACCAACAGCATCGTATTCAAGAAAAATATCTGTATAATTAAAATAAGTTTCGGTTCTTAATTGATTGTTTATTTGATAACCAATGTTTGCAATGTAGTTATCATTTCTGTACCTATCGTTTTCATCATCATCAATTCTAGCTGAAATTCCACTTGAACTAAAATTTAATACTTGAATTAAATAATCAATATTATCTTCTTTACCATCATAAGTTACATTTACATTACGAGTTCCAAATGATCTCTCTGATATAGAGCCACTTGTATTATGACCCTCTCTACCTTTTTTTGTATATAAATTTACAGTACCAGCAATTGCCCCACTTCCATACATGGTCGACTGGGATCCTTTTAAAACTTCTACAGCTTTTAGAGAGCTGTTCATTAAATTATTAAAATAATAATCATTAGATGGAGTTGATGGATCAGATAATTTTATTCCATTGAGATATACAGTGCTGTACCTTTTGGGCTGACCTCTTAATTGAATTCCTGAAACTGACCCATATCCACCTGATTGAAAGTAATTCATACCCATTAAATTTTCACTTAATATATCTCCAACAAAACTTTCACCAGAATTGGAAATAGTGTTTTCATTAATCACCGAAACATCACTACCAACAACACTTTTTGATTGGGGTGATTTACTAGCTGAAATAACAATGACAGGAATTTCATTTGCTTGAACTTTTGAATATTCTAAAAATATAAAAGTTAGTAACAATACGCTTAATCTTAAAATCATACGACACATCCTTTTAGCATCTTGTTAATTACAAGATGAGGTTAATTTAATGCCGTTGCTAATTTTTTATTGCAGAATTAGGCTTTCCCTGGCCATCATCCAGCAGCGGACTTAACTGGGTGGCGCTCCGACTTTACGGTTGCAGGAACAGCAAATGAATTTCACACTTATTTCCCACCATGCATTTCAGTTATTCTAATCTTACATAAAATCTTAAAATTAGTCAATTAAATCAATATATGATTTCTAAAAATCAAATGTTCCTAAATTATTTCTGAGCTATTGATCATTGACATTTTTTATTTATTGTAATATTGAAATTTCTTTATTTATTTTAATATTGTACAATAATCTTATGAACTATAAAAATCACACTAAAATTTTATATAAACCTTCTCATACTCCAAATAAGAATTGGGTTAAAGAAATCGATCTGAGAACTTTAGAGAATAATTTAACGAATTTCAGTGCTGAAAAAAATGATAAAAGATTAGTTACACTTTGTAGACCATTTGTAGCTTTATCAAAAACAACTTATAGTACTCCAGTAACTTTACCATTAGGCTTAGCTTATGTTGCATCAGTTTTAGAAAAAGCTGGGTACAACACACAGATTATAGATGCTCCAGGAGAGCAGGAGCCAATTAAAATAAGAAGGTCTAAAGATGAATTGTATAATATTCAGGGTTTATCTAGCTCTGAAATTATAGAAAAAATAAAACCCGAAACTTTTATTTTTGGAATATCACTTATGTTTTCCCAAGAATGGGTTTTGCATAAACCTTTTATTGAGCAAATAAAAAAAAAAATTCCAAATGCAATAATAGTTGCAGGAGGAGAACATGTTTCAGCAATACCCGAGTATGTTTTAAGAGATTGTAAAGCTATAGATTATATTATTCGTGGTGAGGGTGAATTCTCAATGTTAGAATTTACTCACAATGTATTTTATAATAAATCACTAAAATCTATTCCAGGCGTGTGCTTTATAGATGAAAATGATAAATTTATAGATAATGGATATAGTAAAAGGATAGAATATATCGATACCCTTCCAAGGCCGGCTTGGCATTTACTAAATGTTGAAAATTATTTTAATGACTATTTTACCAGCGGGCTTGCAAGAGGTCGAAATATGCCAATTTTAGCAACAAGAGGATGTCCATTTCAGTGCACATTTTGTTCAAGCCCATCAATGTGGACCACAAGATACGTCATGAGGGATCCAGAAGATATAGTTGATGAAATGGAATGGCTAATAGAAAAATATAATGCAACTGATTTTGATTTTTTTGACTTAACTGCAATTATTAAAAAAAGTTGGATATTAGAATTCTGCAATGAAATAAAGAAAAGAGATTTAAACCAAATTACATGGCAATTACCAGTAGGCACTAGATCTGAAGCACTTGATGAAGAAACATTAAAAGCCATTTATGAAACTGGTTGTAGGTTTATTACTTATGCACCCGAAAGTGGAACCGACAAAACATTAAAAATCATAAAAAAGAGAGTACAACTAAACAAATTGTTGAATAGTGTAAAAAGTGCAATTAAAGTTGGACACACGGCGAGAATGAATTTTATTTTAGCATTTCCTCACGAAACACATTTTGATTGTTTGAGAACTATTTTTTTTGCAATATATGTTGCGGCTAGATACGGAGTATCAGATATCAATTTTGCAGTATTTGCGCCTTATCCAGGTTCAGAACTTTTCGAGCAATTAAAGAAAAAGAAAAAAATTAAGATGAATCAAGATTATTTTAAAAAATTATTAATACAATTTGATATAACCAAAGCATATTCTTATAGTGATCATGTATCTGGTGCTTCTGCACGAATATATAGAGTTTTAGGATTTAGCTTATCATATTTAACAATTTATTTATCAAGACCAAAAAGAATATTTAAATTACTAACTAGTGTTTTTGCTAAAAATTTCTATGCAAACAATCTTTTAGAGCAAAGATTATATGATCTATATGTAAGGTTTAAAATCCAAAAAACAGAAAAAAAATTAGAGCAAATATCGTAAAAAGACAATTGTTTTAGTACTTTTTTTTCTCTATGATATTATTTATGATGCTTGATTTATCAATCAGATATTGAATAGCATAATTATTTAAGCATTGCATAAATAGTGAAATACTTCCAAAAAAAAGAATCGTTAAAATCAAGCTGTAAAAACCAGGAACATTAGTTCCAAAAAAGAAATATTTTGATAAAAAATAAACTCCAAGTCCAAAACTTATCAAAATACTAGTTAAAGAAATTGCCAATCCTAAAAAACTACCTATATTTGAGTAAATAATAAATGATGATAACGTCATTTCAATTTTTTTCTTTAAACTCCATTTTGAACTACCTATTTCTCTTAAAGTTCTGGTGCCTTTTAGAATTTTTGGATTTTTAGAAACGAGAAAAAGATCGACAAAAATATTTAAAGAATTATCAGATGTATTAATAATTTTCTTCCTTATACCATTATTTAAACAACAAAAATCAAAACCTCCTTGTGGAAAATCATTAATAGATATTCTTTTTATCATTCCCCAATATAATTTTCCAAAGAATTTATTTAACAAACCATCATTTCTTATATGTCTCTCAGATACAATCAAATCATTTTTTTTAGAGGCATTTATCATTTTGTTAATTAATCTAACATCATCTTGAAGGTCACATGATAGAATTATAGTGTATTCAGTCTTAATTTTTTTAAGTCCAAAATTTATTACTTTGTATTGACCATAATTTCTATTTAATGAAATGATTGAAATTTGTTTATTATGTTTTTTTTTAAGCTCAACAAGCTTCTCTATGGATCTGTCGTAGCTTCCATCATCTATGAATAATATTTTTATACCTCTGTCGATAAAATATTTGAGCTTTTTCTCTAAAGGCTTAATATTATTTTCATTTTGATAAATAGGTACTAGTATTGTATAGTTTTTTAATTTATTTAACATAATTTTAAAACAGAAATATAATATAGTGACAATTAATCAGAATTATACCAAAAAAGATTTAAATTTTATAAAAAAAGGTGCTTTGTCTAGCGAAAATTATCATGAAAAAGTAAAAAGTTATCTAAAAAAAAAGTTTAAGTACAACAACTCCATAGTTACAACATCATGCACAGCAGCATTAGAAATTATAAGTCTAGCGTTAAATTTAAAAAAAAATGATGAAATAATAGTCCCAGCATTTACTTTTGTTTCTACAGCATTACCATTTTCAAACTTAGGGGCCAAGATAGTCTTTTGTGACATAAATCCTACCAATCTAAATATGTCTATTAGTGATTTAAAAACAAAGATAAATAAAAAAACTAAAGCAATTATTTTTGTTCATTATAATGGTAATCCAGAAGGTATAGACGAAGTAATTAAGTTAAAAAAAAAAAATAAATTTGTAATTATTGAGGATGCAGCACACTCATTTGGTAAAATTTATAAAAATGAATACGTAGGAAAGAAAAGTGATTTTTCTGTATTCTCATTTCATGAAACCAAAAATATATCTTGTTTAGAGGGTGGTTTATTGGTTGTAAATAATAATAAATTTGTAAAAAAATTAGATATTATCGCTAATAAAGGAACAAATAGAACCAGTTTTTTAAATAATAAAACAAAATATTATAGCTGGAAGTATAAAGGTATCTCCGGAATACCCTCAAACTATACGTGTGCACTACTTTATAGCCAGTTATTAAAATTTAAAAAAATATTAAAAAATAGAAAAAAGCTTTATTTGTTATATTTAAAAGATTTATTAAAAAATCTTAATCACAAGCATATTACTTTTCTTTCTAAAGAAACATATTTGAAATCTAATTATCATTTATTTTTTATTTTTATAAAAAATAAAAATTTACGAAAAAATTTTATTAAATATTCAAAAAAAAAAAATATTGAATGTTCTCGGCATTATGTGCCGCTAGATAAAAGCACGTATGGAAAAAAATTTTTAAAAAATGGACAAAAATTAATACATTCCACGAAACTAGGAAATGAGTTGGTTAGATTACCTCTAAATAACAAGATGACAATTAATCAGATTAAAAATGTAAATAAATTAGTATTAAAATATTTTCAAAATTTTTAATAATAATAATTAATAGTAGTTAAATTAATTAAATATTAAAAAAATATATGTCAAAATTATTAAAAATTTCAAAAAAATTATTTAATCAAAATTATAATTTAGTTTTTTTTATTTCTTTATATCTTTTTTTTGTATGCATAAGTTTTATAACATCAAATTATTTAATTATCTGGGGTGAAAATCAATTCTCATATAATCCACGTTTAAATCTTCAAGAATTATTTAATAGTTTTAATTTTAACGATAGTATTTTTACTAGTGTTGAAAATTTACCCCGAGGATATCACACAGGTATTATTTCTAGTATTTTAAGTTTTTCGATATATTTCATTGCTGACTTACTAAATATTAATAGTCCTTTTTATAGTATTTTTTTTTCATTTTGCTTAATGTATTTAACTGTTAAAAAATTTTATTTTGTATTTAATAAAAGAATAAACCCAACCCATATTTATCTTTTAAGTTTAAGCCTAGGATCTTTTTCACAAAGTGTTGATTATGTATTTAGCGGTATGATGCCAAGTGTATACCAAGGCTTTTTTTTATATAGTTGTGCTATTATTTATAAAAGACTTGTAATTGGGGAAGAGAACTTTTTAGAACGTTTTATTTTTATTTTATCTTTCTTAATTGCCTTTTATTTAGGACCACATCATTATCTGGTTTATGCATTAGGAATTATTTTTATTCACTTATTCGCTTTTATTAAAATAAAAAAATTCTTCAAAACAAAATTATTTTTTGATTACTTTATAATTGGATTAGTTTGTTTATTTTTTATAATTGAATTTTTAATTCATCCTACACCAAATTTACCATTTAATAAGACTAGTTTTTTAATGTTGCTCTCCGCAGGGTTAATTAAGCCAGAGATATTTTCAAAATTAACTTATATTCTTTTATTTTTAATTTCCCTAATAATTTGGGCACCTTTAATTAATAAGAAAATAAATTTGAAAATTAAAAAATTTTTTATTTTTACTATTATATTTATACTTATTATTGGTTCGACAAAATTTTTATTTTTCTTTAAAGATTATATTTTTATTTTTGATGGCTTTAGATCTGGATGGAGATTGTCAACATTAACATATTTGTTGATAATAATTTTATACACTTGGCAAATATCTGATAATCAAAAAATAATTAAACTTTGTAAGTACATTATTTTATTTAATTTATTTGCTTTATCTTTAAATTTTTCAAGCAAATTAACCTTAAATCAGATACCACAAGAATATTTTACAACAGCAAGTTATCTGAATTTACATAATGATAAAAAAATAATACTTCCCATCTCTAAAAAATATTCAGATATTTTTTCAAATTATGATTTTTTTAAAAAACCAAAAAAAAAACATACTTATTATTCTTCAATTTTTGGCTTTCTAGTTCCCATTAGAAATTTAGTAGATCTAGACTTTAGCGATCACTATTCAAGAGAAAAATTTCAAAATCTAAGAATAATAAATTATGAAAACAACAAATTAAAAAAACTTATGGAAAATTGTATTAATAAAATAATCATAGATAAAAAAAAACAGGGCTATGACTTTGAACTGATAGAATTAAATCAATTTTACAAATTAGTAAAAAGTAATTATTACCTAGATATTTATGAATTAAAAAATTTATATAAAAAACAACATAACTGTAAAAGAGACCCCCAAAGTTTTGAATATAAAAATTATTTAAAAAAAATATACTTTAAGGGAACTTTTAACAGAAATAACAAAAAAATTTTTGATTATAGTCATGTTTATGAACCAAAATTTTTAAAATTAATTGCTCATCAAAATATTTTTCAAAATCAAGTATTTCAATCAGGTAAATTAAAAAGAAAGAGATGTCTACATTTTTGGACAAAAGGTAAATTTATAACATTTCACCAAGACGAGTATTCTAATATTTTTTTTGAAAAAAATAATTTATCAAAAATTATACCCACTCAAGTTAAATTCCAGATTGAAAAAAAAAATTACATTAAAAATATATTTTTAATAGATAAAAAAGGAATATATTGTTTTGAAAAATCAGAAAATAAATCATTTATTTTCTTTTTTAATAATCGTATTTATAATTATGAAAAATAAAATACCTTTTTTTAAATTTGAAAAAAAAAAATCAACGATTACAAATATTAAAAAAGTAATAAATTCTGGATGGTTAACAACAGGTGATCAAAGCAGAATATTTGAAAAAAAATTTCAAAACTTTCTTAAAGTAAAATATGCACTTTCAGTTAATTCATGTACATCCGCATTACATTTATCAATGATTGCAAATGGAATAAAAAAAAATGACAAAGTTGTAGTACCATCTATAACTTTTGTTTCATGCATAGAGACAATTCTTTACTTAGGAGCAATACCGATAGTAATTGATGTAAATACGGATACTAATACTGTAGATTTTGAGAATTTAAAACTTTTAATCAAAAAAGAAAAAAATATAAAAGCGTTAATTTTTGTTCATTTATCAGGATACCCAATTAAGTTGGATGACAAAAAACAAAATTTTCAAAAAATTTGCGATAATAATAATATTAAAATTATCGAAGATTGTTCTCATGCATTCCCAACTAAAATTTTTGAAAAATATATTGGTAACTCAAATAATTTATGTTGTTTTAGTTTTTATGCAAATAAGACACTCTCTACAGCAGAAGGTGGAATGATTACAACAAATAACAAAAAATTATCTGATAAAATTAATCGAATTAGGAATCATGGTTTTGATCGAGATGCGTGGAAACGGTATACAAATATAAAGAGTAAATGGGAGTACGATGTAATTGACATGGGTTTTAAATATAATTTACCAGATTTAAATTCAAGTTTAGGCATATCCCAACTACCGTTTGTCTTAATCGACCAAAAAAAAAGAGAGAATATTGCAAATATATATTACAAAAATCTCTCATCATTTAAATATATAATATTGCCAAAAAGACCAATTTCAAATTCAATGCATTCATGGCACCTTTTTAGAATTCAGTTAAAAAAAAATATTAAAATTTCAAGACAAAAAATTTTGGCCGAATTAGCTCATTTAGGAATTGGGACATCAGTTCATTATAAGCCTTTACATAGGCTAACTTATTATAAAAAAAAACTTGGACTTTTGAACAAAAATTATCCAAATTCGGAGAATATTTGGAAATCGACAATTTCATTGCCAATTTATCCGTCTCTAAAATTGAGAGATGTTATTTATATTTGTAAAAATCTTAAAAAAGTTATTAATGAAAATATATAGAAACTATATAAAAATATTTTCAGATAGACTATTGGCTATAGCCCTCATAATTTTTTTTATCCCAATATTTATAATAATTTATTTATTAATTTTTTTAACTGATGGAAAACCTGTTTTTTTTTTACAAACGAGAGTAGGAAAAAATTTCTCTTGTTTCAAAATGATTAAATTTAGGACCATGAGGGTTAACAATTCTAAAAAAAAATTAACCTCATTCAAAGATGAAAGAATTACAAAAATCGGTTTTTTTTTAAGAAAATACAAATTAGATGAATTACCTCAATTATTTAATGTTTTATCTGGGGATATGAGTCTTGTGGGGCCAAGACCAGAAATTAAAGAATATATTAAACTTTATAATAAAATTAGTATTAATAAAATTTTATCTGTGCGCCCAGGTATTACTGATTATGCATCCATTTTTTTTTCATCCGAAGAAAATTATTTTAGAGGTAAAAAAAATATTATTTCTGTTTACAAAAACAGAATAATACCTATCAAAGAAAATTATTGTTTAAAATATGTCAATGAAATTTCATTTATTACAGATTTAAAAATTTTGTTTTTAACAATTAAAAAGATTTTATAAATATAATCACCATTCAAAAGTTTTTACTCCCTCATGATCAAAACTAATATTTGTAGGATTAAGATTAAATTTTTTTTTAATATTTTTAATTAATTTACCTTTTTCTTTTGTTAGAAAAAAAATAAATCCACCCCCACCTGCACCTAAAAGTTTTCCTGAAAGCGCACCATTTTGGTTACCAAAAGTGATTACGTCATTTATACTAGATTTTGAAATATCTTTACTTCTATTCATCTTATTTTGCCACTGATCATTGATTAAATCTGCAAAATATTCAAAATCAGATAGATTTATAGCCTTTTCAACTTTTTTACGATTTGTATTTATGAATTTCATTTTTTCTAAAAAAGACACATTTTTTTGTTTAATAAGTTTGTTTTGAGATTTTAATATATTACTAGCACTTCGAGTGTAGCCAGTAAAAAAAAGAACAGAATTCATTTGTAAATATTTCTCAAAATTTTTTGAAATTTTAATTTTTGACACCTTGTTATTATTTTTTTTAAACTCAAGTTTTTTTAGACCTCCAAAAGAAGCTATATATTGATCTTGTCTTCCAACATTCATTTTCAAGTCTTTTATTTCTAAAATACTTGCTTGCTCAGCAATCTCTAATTTATTAACTCTAATTTTGTTTAATCTGTTAATAGAGGATAATAATGCTACAGAGAAACTTCCAGATGAACCTAATCCTGTACCTGATGGTATATCTGCAAGTGTAGTAATTTCAATTCTTTTTGGGATTTTAAATTTTTCAAGTATCTTCTTGAAGTAAATATGTTTTATATTTTTTATATTATTTACCTTTTCATTTTGAGAGTATTTTAAAATTATACTTTTATCAAATGGCCTTATTACAGAGACGTAAACGTACTTATTTATTGCAGCAGACAAAACTTTGCCTCCAAAATTATCTGAAAAACTAGGAAGATCTGTTCCTCCCCCAGCCAAAGTAATTCTTAATGGTGCTCTAGAAATAATCAAATTATTATCCTATAAGTTGATATAATATTTTTTATGAAATTAATATCATTTATATTTAGCTTAAGTAGAAAAAAAAAATTTTTTATATTATTAGTTATTGATACCGTCATTTTATACTTTAGCTATTTTTTTTCTATTATTTTAAGATTCGAAAATAATTTAACTGAATACGTGCTTCAAAATATTTATGCAACATTAATTTCAGCTCCAATTGCAATTTTTTTTGCGTTAAAACTCTGTAGGTTTGATAAATATGTTGTGCGTTCCTATTCTTTTAGCAGTATTCAAGAAATATTTAAATATTCAATAGCTACGCTTGTAATAATTGGAATTATAACTTTTTATTTTTATTCATCATTTCCAAGATCTATATTAATTATATTATTTCTAATATTCTTTCTTTTTATATTATTATCAAGAATATTAATTTATAATTTTTATAAAAATAATATATCTAAAAATCATAAAAAAATTGTAATCTATGGATTGGATAAGGAGCTTTTGTTTTCCATGGATCATTTTGAAAAAAAATTTAATGTAAACGTATTAGCAATAATTGATAATAAGAAAATTTCTTCTGGGTCAATATTTAATTTTACAGAAGTTTATTCCGAAAAAGAATTTGAAAAAAAATACAAAAAAATTAAATTTGAAGAAATATGGATCTCAAAAGAATTACAAGACAATAATAGAATTAGAAATAATTTAAATTCTTATAACAAACCAATAAAATTTTTAAAAAATTTCTATGAAAATTTACTTTTAGAAAACAAACTACAAAATAATTTTGAGACTAAAATAGCAGGAAGAAAATTTATTAAATTCAATGAAAATGAATTAAAATTTTATAATAATAAAACAATAATTGTTACTGGAGCAGGAGGAACGATTGGTAGTGAATTATGTGAGCAAATTTTGAATTATGATCCTAAAATGCTAATATTATTTGATCATAATGAATTCTCACTTCACAAAATATATAGTCAGATTACCAATTTTGGCCAATCAAAAAATAAAAAAGTAGTTCCAATTTTGGGAAGTATAATTGACTCAAATCTTTTAAATTTTTTATTTGAAAAATACGAAGTAGATGTAATTGTTAATGCAGCAGCGTATAAGCATGTAGAGCTTGTTCAAAAAAATTTCTTAACTGCTTTTAGAAATAATGTACTTGGTATGGAAAATTTGCTATCATCAATACCATTAAACAGAAAAATTAGTTTTATACAAATTTCAACTGATAAGGCTTCAAAACCATTGAATATTATGGGTTTTTCTAAGTTTATATGCGAGTGCATGATCAATCAATACAAAGTTAAACTCAAGAATACAAACTTTACTACTGTTAGATTTGGAAATGTAATAAACTCATCTGGTTCAGTAATTCCAATTTTTAAAAAACAAATTGAAAGGGGTGGCCCAGTTACAGTTACAGATCCAAAAATGGAAAGATACCTTATGTCTGTTTCAGAAGCTGTAAAATTAGTTCTGTTGTCTCATTTAGCAACAGAAAATTCTAGTGAGTGTTTTGTATTAGATATGGGAAAACCTGTTAAAATACTAAATATTGCAAAATTAATGATAAAGAGTATCACGGGGTTAGATCATAAAGACTCTTCAATCGAAATAAAATTTATAGGTATAAAAGAGGGTGAGAAAATCTATGAAGAGCCACTGATTGACGAGAATTCAATTAAAACAAAATTTGATAAAATTTATTTTACTGAACAAAATACTGTAAATTTGAACGATTTGAAAAGTTTTTTAGATTTTATAAGAAAATTTTATTTTAAAAATGATATTAATTTTTTTAAGAAAGAAATAAAAAGCAAATTTTCAAAATTCATTTCTAAAGATTTCAGCTAAATGATTAATAAAAACGTTCTATATGTTGGAACATCAATTGATGGATCTACAAGTAAATCAAGACTAGACGCTTTAAAAAGAAAAATAAGAAACGTAGATGTAATTGAGTCTATAGATAGAACGAAGATAAGTAATAAAATTAAATTAAAATTAAATATTAATTTTTATGAAAAAATTACGGATCAGCTTTTGATGCAATATAAAAAGTATGACTTAATATGGTTTGATAAACCAACGATAATTAAAAGAAAAACTATTGAAATTATAAAAGAAAAAAAAATATTATTAATATGTCACATCACAGATGATATTGATAATAAAAATCACAACATGATAGAATTAATCAAATCATTACATTTGTATGATTTTATTTTTACATGCAATAAATTAAATATAGAGTCATACCCAAACCATAACTTTTTTTATAATGAATTAGGTTATGATCATAATGATTATTACTTCAATATTAAAAATGTTAAATTAAGTCAGCAAGAAAATTTGATATCCTTTTTTGGCCATTATGAAAAAAGTTATTTGAATAAAATAAGAAATATATCAGATGGTATTAGCTCTAATTTTAAACTAAACATAGGAGGTGTGGGATGGTGGAAAGTTCCAACACTTTTTTTAAATCCAAAAATAAAACTAAAATTTGGTTGGATTAATAAGGAACAAATGATAAGAGAATATAAAAATTCTCTAGCATGCATAGGTCTGTATTCAGAAATAAATAGAAACTTAACGAGCGGTAGAATATTTGAAATGGCTGCATTAGGATTACCTATAATTTCAAAACCCAATATAATTTTAGATAATTTGCTTGAAGATAGTTACATAAAACTTAATAATAATTATGATGATTTGAATGATAAGCTAATGAATGTTGAATACTTAAATTCAATTAGAAAAAAAGCAAATAATTTAATCAAAGAAAAAAAATGTTCATGGTCGGAAAGAATAGATGAATGTCTTAAAATAATTGGATATGAAAAATAATTTTGCAGTATGTATTTTATCATACAATAGAGAAAAATATTTAGACAAAACTTTAAAAAGTTTTGAAAGAATTAATTTTCCCAAAAAAAATATATATATTTTTGATGATAAGTCTGATTTTGTATTGGATAGAAAAAGAGTTTTAAATAAGTATAAAAAATATAATTTTAACATAAATAAAAAAAAGATTGGTCTATCAAAAAATATTTCAAACATAATAAATTTAAAAAATTTTGATTATATATTACTTTTTGAGGATCACGATTTAATACATAAAAATTATTTTAAAGAAATAGAAAAAATTTTACAAAAAGAAAAAGACATTTCTTTCATTGTGACAGAGAGACTATATATAAACGATTATGATCAATTGATTAAAAAATCCATACCATTATATAACAATTTGGTTGATGGCAATAATTATATACAGAACGAATTATCTAAAATAAATTATTCTCATCCATTATGTGCAACTATTAAATGCTCTGCTCTAACAAAAAAAATTATTCAAAATACAAGTCGATTTTGGGTTTATGGGGATATATATTTATGGCTTTCTCTTGCAAAAAACCAAAAAGTATATTTCTGTCAAAAAAACTTATATTATTCTAGAATAAGAGAAAACGACCATTTCCTTGATAAAATTGAAAAAAATATGAAAACCATTAAAGAGGTTTCAAAAATACATAATTTTTACATTAAAGAAAATCCTGAATTTGATACGCTTAATATTAAATTTAACTTTGAATTAAAAAAAAAAATCAAAGTTTTTTACGATTTAGTAGGTTATAGGATTAAAAACAAAAAAAAAATAATTTTAAAGTATGATTCTTTCACAAATTTAGTTTCATTAATCCTAAATTTAATACCTTTGTTTATATTAACTCAAATTAAGAAAATCATAAATCCTTGAAAAGAAATTTATATATATTTGCAAATCCAGAAAAAATAACTACTGCACAAAGTTTTAAAAAAATATTTAATAAGAATTTTAATCTTTTTTTCTATGACAGGAAAAAAAAAATTAATTTTAAAGATAATGATTTAGTTCTTCATTTTGATCCATGTAATTTTTTAAATTTTAATGTTCTTGATTTTTCAGCCATTAAGGCAATTTATTTAATTGATACTCACAGAGACTACAAATCAAGAAAAATTATTTCTAAACTATTTGATATTATTTTTGTTGCCCAATACGATGATTTTAAAAAATTAAAAAAATTGAATAAAAATACAATTTGGTTACCGCTCGCATTTGATAGTAAAATAAAATTAAAAAAAAACTATAAAAGAATTTATGATGTAGGATTTGTAGGTAAGTTGAACTTTAAAGATATAAAAGCAAAAAAAAGATCTGAAGTAATAAATTCAATATTAAATATATATAAACATAATCCACAAAAATTTTATTCCACAAAGGAATGCTATAAAATTTATAAACAGTCAAAAATGGTAATTAATAAATCAATTGATAATGATCTGAATATGAGGATTTTTGAAGCAATGGGAAATGGATCTGTTCTTGTAACAGATAAAATCACAAATAAAATGAATTTTCTATTTAGAAAGAATTACCACTATCTAGAATATAAAAATTTAGAGGATTGTATTAAAATATTTAAAAAATATTTAAATCCACATAATCAAAAAAAATTGCATATAATTTCAACCAGAGCTAAAAATATTATTTTAAAATATCATACATACGAAAAAAGATTGAATTTTATGGTAAAAATTATGGTGTCTTTAAAAATTCATAAAAAAAATAGTATGAATGAATTGATTAATTCAGAAATTTTTTTTCATTATCATTATCCTGATCTAAATTTTTTTATTAAGAATCTTTTTAAAAAAATTTATAATCGTAACTTTAAATTTTTTTATTATTTCCTTCTAACAATTGTAAAAGTAAATGTAAGAAAATATGTTAAATAAATTAGCTCTTTTTTTTTCACATTCAATTTTTCAAAAACTTATGTCTTTTGTAATTATGAGTCTAATATTAAATGCCTTATCAAAAGAAGATTATGCGATATTTAACTTATTTTACAATTTTGTTTATATTTTGACTTCTATTTTAATTTTTGAGACGAACAGGGTTTTTCAAACTAATATTTCATTAAACAATGAAAGTGAAAAAAAAATAATATCACAGTTTATTTTAATATTAATCCTAAGTTTCACATTTATTGCTAGTTTAATTACTGCCTGGAAGTTTTTTTTATCAGATATTATTTATTTATCACTGAAAAATATTCCATTAATTTACTTTTTAATTTTTTCATTAGTAATTATTAATTATAAATTTTTTATTTCTTTTTATACTGGTAAGCAAGATTTTAGGAAAATGTGTTTTGTTTCAATTTTTTTTCCAGGACTAACAATTTTCTCTGTTTTATTTTTTTATGTATTTGATTTTAATTTTTTGACAATGTATTTCTATATTAATCTTATTACATTACTGAGTTACCAAATATTTTTTAGAAGTATAATTTTCTTTGATTTTAAAAATTTAGCTAAAACTTTTTTGTATTTTTCAAATTATTTAAAAAAAAGCATATATTATTTTTTTATTGGTTTTAAAGATCATATTTTTGTATTAATTATTTTTGCTTATATTTCTCATATAAATGTGGTTGTTATTGCAGACATAGGTTTTTTACTTTTTTTTAGTCAATTTATTCAATTAGGAAATTTATCATTAATTAATATTTTTTTAAATAAAGGAAATTTATCTTCAAGAGAAAAATATTTATTGTTCCCAACATTGATTTTAGGAGGTTTTATAATGATATTTCTTGTTTATTCAAATAGTTGGTTAATAAATTTGTTTTATGAAAAATACCTAAATACATTTTTAGATAATATATTATTAGCATTCAGTTTTGCTATTGTATCCGGAACGCTAGGTTTGTTATCAGTGACTGTAGAAAAAAATAAACTTAAAAATATTTTAGTAAATTTAGTATTATATATATTATCAGCTATATTTATTTTTTTTTTAATTACTGATGAATTTTCAATAATAAAAAAATTCTTTTTGTATCTAATTATTTCTAATTCATTGGTAATTTTATATCTAGTACTCACAAATCAATTATTAAAAAAATATATAAATAAAACTAAAATAAACTTAACATTTTATACTTTCATTTGTCTGTCACCAATTTTTACTAACAATTTAAAATTCTATCTTTTTTTATTTGTCTTATTTTTGTTCTTAAATAAGAAATTAGTTTTATTTTTTATATATGATTTTTTAAAATTTTTTAAAAGACGTTTTCTCTAAATAATACACATATTTTCTAATACCACTTTCAAGGCTAGTAAAATTATTTATCAATTTAAATTTTTTCAAAAGTTTATTGTTGCTGCAGGTAATATACTGATAATTTTTTTTTATTTTTTGGGGTATGTCTCTAATAATAATTTCTTTTTTATTCGTATATTTACAAACAAGTTTAGCAACATCGAAAAAAGACCTTGGCGTAGATGTTCCAACGTTAATTATAGTTTTAATTTTTTTAATTTTTAATAAATTTTTAATTATTCTAATAACATCTCCTATATAAATGAAGTCTCTCTTAATGGTCTTATTTTTTATAAAATCACTATATAAGATAGGCTTATTATTATTTTTAATTTCATGATAGAATTTATATATTGGACTGCTTTGTCCCAATTTATGAAATTCATTTATTCCATAAACGTTAAAAAATCTTAGTCCAATTATTTTATTTATCTTAGTTTTGTTAAAATTGTTCAAGATATAAGTGTCAAATTCAAGTTTAGATTTTCCATACAAGTTTAGTGGTTTATACCTTTTTTGTATCTTGGTGTTTATAAGATCTTTATATCCGTATTTACCATTTCCATAAATTGCTGCTGATGAAGCATAGATAAAATCTATTTTTTTTTTTTTACAATAATCAAAAATTTTTTTTGAAAAAGTTACATTATTTCTTTTTATTTTTCTTACGTTTGTTTCTAGTGTACTTGATATAGCTCCCAAATGAATGCAGGCTGAAAATTTATAATTATCTAATAAATTGCTATTAAATTTTTCACAGTCGATAATTTTTATTATCTTATTTTTATTTTTAATATAAAATTTTCGTTTAAGGGCGTAACGTGTATTTTCTATTATTATAAATTTTGAATTAATACTATTTATTATATTTGAACCAATAAAACCTAAGCCCCCAGTTATTAAAATCATTTAAAAAATCCATTTCCTATTTGAAGTATTGATTTAAAATCTTTTGCTTTTTTTCCTATATTAAAATATTTAATTTCAAAATTCTTTGCAAATTTTTTATCACACAAGTTATTGCCAATCATCAAAGAATTATTTTTACTAATATTATATTTTTTTTTAATTTGTTTTCCAAAATATATTTCTGGTTTTCTGCATTTACATTTATCTTTTGGATGATGAATGCAATTATATATCTTACTAATTTTTATACCTTTTTTTTTAAGTTTATTTATAATTTTTTTATCTATCTTTTTTAGTTCATCTAGTCTTATTAAATTTCTAGCTACTCCAGATTGATTTGATACTATAAATATTAGAAATCCTTTTGATTGAAATAATTTAAGACCTTCAAAGTTACCTTTTATAAACTCTATTTTACGCCAGTCGTTTAGATAATTTTTTTCTTTTATTAACGTCCCATCTCTATCTAGAATTAGTGCTTTTTTCATTATAATTTTTGATTATTTTAGTTGTACTAAAGCCAGTTTTTAAATTAGCTAATATAACTTTTCCTCCATTTTTTTTTAAAAAATCGTATCCAACAATGTCTTTCTTTTTATAATCAGACCCTTTAATTAATAGATTTGGTTTAACAAGCTTGATAAGCTTTATTGGTGTTGAGTCGTCAAATATAATAACCATGTCAATTATATTTAATTGAGACAAAAGTTCTGCACGCATATTTTCATTTATAATAGGTCTATCGCTATCTTTGATTTTCTTAATGCTTTTGTCAGAATTAATAGCACATATTAAAAAATCACAATTTTTTTTGCAGAAATTTAACATTTTAACATGACCTGCATGTAAAATATCAAAACATCCATTAGTAAATCCTACAGATTTATTATTTTTATTTAAAAATTTTAAAATTTTTTTATTATCTTTGCCAAATTTAAATATTTTATTTTCATTACCTTGACTTAATTCTAAATTTGAAATTACTGATGTGCCTTTCTTTGCTATAACTTTTGATGCACCTAAATTTGATATTCTTAATATTTCATTAAAATTATTACCTTCAATAAACTTTTTAAAAAAAATTGAACCAAACGTATCACCAGCACCTGATAAATCAAAAAAATTGACTTTATTGCTTGAAGAATAAATATTTTTTTTTTTATTAATTAAGATTGAGCCTTTATTACCCATGGTAATAATGCAATTAGAGATTTTATATTTTTTTAATAAGCTTCTAATAAAGTTAACACTTTTTTTGTCGTTGTGATTAAATTTAATGAAATTATTTACATACTTTAGATTAGGTTTTATAAAATCAAAACCTTTAAATATTTCTAGGTTTTTATTCTTTGGATCACAGAAAACAAAACAATTTCTATTTTTATTTATTATATGATTTACCTCTAAATCAATCGTCCCTTTTTGATAATCAGATACATATATTCCATTATAGTTGTTTTTTTTTATTGTATTTTTTATTTTTTTATAATCTTGTCTAGAATTTTTTACTAAATTTTCTTTATCAACTCTTAAAATTTGTCCAAAATCAGTGACAAATCTATTCTTTACAATTGTATTTTTTGTTAACAAATTGACAAAGATAATTCGTTTTTTTTTTAAGATTTCTTTTATTTTTTTTCCATTTTCATCATTCCCAATTCTACCAATTAAAGTTACATCAGATTCTAATGATTTTAAATTTAAAGCAACATTCGCTGCTCCACCCAACATAAATTCTTTGTTATGCAAATTAAATACTGGAGCATGACTTTCGGGAGAAATTCTTTCAACACTACCGTAAGAAAATATATCTAAAAATATATCTCCAATAACAAGGATTTTTTTTTTCACTAGTATTTATCTATTAAATTGCAGATTAAATGTATACAAAATATATGCATCTCTTGTATTCTTGATACTTTAGATGATGGTGCTTTAAATACATAATTACTATATTTTTCACAATTATTTTTTTTATTTCCGGTAAAAATAACTGATGTAATTTTTTTCTTTTTAAGAAATTTAAGTGCGTTAATAATATTCTTACTTTTTCCAGAGGTAGAAAATACAATAACAATATCTTTTTTGTTAATTACAGCTTGCAACTGCCTAGTAAATATATCTTCGAAAGCAAAATCATTTGAACATGCAGTGATTATACTTGTGTCGTTTGTTAAAGATATAAATGGATATGCTTTTCTTTTTTTTTCATACTTTACCACCATCTCTGCAGCAAAATGTTGACAGTCTGCAGCACTACCACCATTTCCAATGAGATAGATTTTACCTTTTTTTGAAATAGTTTTTTTAATTTTCAGATAAATATTAGATATTAATTTAAAATGACTCTGATTTAATCTATTGAATACACTTAAATGTTCTTCTAAGTTTAATTTTATCAGTTTATGCATTTATTTTAATATTGATCTAAAAATTTTTTCTGGACTTATACTTGTTAAGCATTTTATATTCTTATCACAGTTTCCCCATAAATTTGTATTTATACATGGCATACAATCTAGTTTTAAATGTGACCGAATTATTTTTACACTTGAAAACCCTGGTTTTGTAGCCTCATGATTTGTAGGTCCAATGACAGATATTATATTTATATTTGAAATTAAAGAAGCCAGATGAGCTACGCCAGTATCGCCAGAAATTAAAACTTTAGCATCAGATAAAATTTTCCTTAAATCATTAAAATTTTTGGAAATTTTTTTTTTAAAAGGTATTTTTTCTTTTAAATCCATTTCACTTGGCCCAATTAAAAAAGAAAAATTATATTTATTTGTTTTTAACAAACTTCCTAACTTTAAAAAATAGTCCAATTTATACCTTTTCCATATTTGAGATGGATCACTTCCCGGAAAAATAATTATGTTTTTCTTATTTTTTGAATTAAACAAATTCTTTTTTCTTATCAAATTTACTTCATTTTTTAAAATTATTTTAAATTTAAATTTATTTTCAATCAATTTTTTAAAAGTATCTCTTCTGTGCCCATCTAATTTTTCAAATATAACTTTAAATTTAAAAAAAAGGCTTAGTATGCTGAAATATAAAAAAATTTTTTTAGTAAAAAAAGGTGGAATAATAACGTAGTTATACGAATATATTTTAAGTTTAATCAAATAAATTAATAATGATAATGCTTTGAATTTTTTTTTTTTAGCTAGCACATTGTTTAAACTAATTATAGTAATATTTTCATCTAATAGTTCTTTTGCTATTTTTTTTTCTACTTCTCCTTTTACAATTACAGAAAGTAAGTTATTTTTATTTTTTTTTTTTATGAAATTAAAAAATCCATTAATTGAAGGAGAAATTAATACTAAATCTCCTAATCCCCAAGCAGAAAACAATAAATATTTCATAAACTAAAAAAATAATATATTAAAAAAAAAATAATTACATGAAAAAAATAAAAATTGCCTTAGTAACTGGTGCCGCAGGTTTTGTGGGGAGCAATCTTGTTGATTTTTTACTTAAAAAAAAAATAAAAGTAATCGGAATAGACAATCTAAAAACTGGAAAAAAAAAATTTTTAGAAAGAGCATTAAATAATAAAAATTTTAGACTTTTTAAAATAGATTTAATTAATCTCAAAGCTTTATCAAAAATTTTTAATAATAAAATTGATATTGTATATCATCTAGCTGCTAATGCAGACGTAAGATTTGGATTCAAAAATCCAAAAAACGATATAAATAATAATATTTTGTGTACATTTAATGTACTAGAAGCTTGTAGAAAAAACAAAATAAATAATATTGTATTTTCATCTACCGGATCAATTTATGGTGAGGCTGAAGAAATCCCTACAAAAGAAAATACTAATTTTCCTATACAAACTTCAGTTTATGGGGCGTCTAAATTAGCAGGCGAAGGTTTGATTTGCGCATACTCTGAGGGTTATAATTTAAAGTGTTGGATTTTTAGATTTGTCTCTATATTAGGCCCAAGATATACACATGGACATGTTTTTGATTTTTACAAAAAATTAAAATCTAATCCAAAAAAATTACTTGTATTAGGAAATGGAAGACAAAGAAAATCATATTTGCATGTTCAAGATTGCATACGAGCTATCGATATTGCTTGTAAAAAAACTAATAAAAAAATAAATATTTTCAATTTAGGTACGGATGATCACTGTGAAGTTAATGACTCTGTTAGATGGATAACAAATGCTTTAAGAGTCTCGCCTAAATTAGAGTATTCGGGTGGTAAAAGAGGTTGGATCGGAGACAATCCATATATCTATCTTGATACTAAAAAAATAAGATCTTTAGGATGGAAGCCTCATTTTTCTATCAAACAATCAGTGGAAGACACAATTAAGTATTTTTTAGAAAATAAATGGATATTTAAATGAAAATTGTAATTGAGGGTTTATGGCATTTAGGTCTTGTCACTACTGCTGGGATGTTAGAATTGGGCAATGAAGTAGTGTGTTATTCGAGTAATAAAGATGAGATTGTTAGGTTAAATAGTCTAGATTTACCATTATATGAGAAAGGTATTCTTAAAATTTTTAAAAAAAATATTCATAATAAAAAACTAAGGTTTTCATATAATAAAAAAGAAATTTCTACTGCAAAAATTTATTGGTATTGTCATGATACGCATATAAACAAAAGAGATGAAGCTGATACTAAAACACTAATTAAAAATATTTTAAATAGAGTTTCAGAATTAAAAAATTGTAGAGAATTCATAATCTCATCACAAATTAGTGTTGGGACCATTAAAAAAATTGAGCAAAAAATAAAAAAAAACAATTTAAATATTCGAGTTTCTTATATTCCAGAAAACTTAAGACTTGGTAAGGCTCTTGATAGGTTTTTAAATCCAGATAGGATAATTCTTGGTTCGAGAAATAATCAAAGTATAAAAATAATAAGTAAATTATTTAGAAGGATTTCAAAAAAAATATTTACAGTGAAACCTGAGTCAGCAGAAATGATCAAGCATTCTATAAATTCATTTTTAGCAAACTCTATCTGCTATATTAATGAGATTACTAGAATTTCTAATTCTGTCGGTGCAGATCCTAAAGAAGTATCATTTGGATTGAAAAGTGATGAAAGAATTGGATACAAATCATATTTATCTCCTGGAGGTCCTTTTGGAGGAGGTACTCTTGGTAGGGATTTGACATTTCTTAAAAAAATATCGAAGACTAGAAGTATTAAAAATCCCATAATTGAAAATATAATTAAATCAAATATTGTTACAAAAAATCATTTGAAAAATTTTTTCAACAAGAGTTCTAATAAAAATCAAAAGGTGTTAATTTTAGGGTTAGCATATACTGAAGGAACATCAACCTTAAGACAGTCAGACGCCATAAATTTTAGTTATTGGCTGAAAAAAAAAAAAATTAAACTTTATATGCATGATCCAATAATTAAAAAATTACCAAAAAAAATTAATTCAGTGTTTGCAAATAAACTTTATGATAGGTTATCTGATACAAATATTTTTATATTAATGTATAATCACAACTTTTATAAAAAATACCAAAAAATATTATTTAGTTTAGCTAAAAAAAAAAAAATTTATATCTATGATCCTTTTTTTATTTTTGAAAGAAACAAGAATATTAATTATATTTAGTTAATGATTGAAAATAAAAAAAAAAACATTCTTATAACAGGCGGTAGTGTTGGATTGGGATTTGAATTTGCAAAACATTTTGTTTTAAAGGGATCAAATATTATCATATGTGCAAGAAATAAAAAAAATCTTTTAAAAGCCAAATCATCTCTCGAAAATTTAAAAAAAAAAAATCAGAAGGTTTTTACTTATAAGATTGATGTTTCAAACGAGAGTGATGTTAGGAGATTGTATAAAAATATTTCAAAGAAATTTAAACATATTGATGTACTCATCAGCAATGCTGGTGTCTATGGGCCAAAAGGAAGTTTAGAATATTCATCTTGGAAAGAATGGCAATCAGCATTCAGGATTAATTGTTTTGGATCGATTTATTTAATTAAAATATTTTTAAGATTATTAAAAAAATCTAGAAGAGGAAAAATTATTCAATTATCAGGAGGAGGAGCAACTTCGCCATTGGCAAATTTAAGCTGTTATGCAACCTCTAAAGCAGCAATAGTTAGATTTACAGAAACATTAAGTTTAGAAATAGCAAAATACAACATCGATATAAATTGTATTGCTCCAGGAGCACTAAACACTAGACTCTTAAATGAAATTATTAAAGCTGGACCAAAAAAAGTAGGTAAAGATTTTTATAAAAAATCATTAAAACAAAAAGCAAATGGTGGAGCCGGATATGAAAAAGCTCTAGAATTATGTGATTTTCTATGTTCAGAAAATAGTAACGGTATAACTGGAAGACTTTTATCAGCCCAATGGGATAATTATCACATAATTAAAAAATTAAAAAAAAAAATAAGTGATAGTGATATTTTCACTTTAAGAAGAATCGTTGGAAAAGATAGATCACTAAAAAAACTTGATAAATGAAAATTTACAATATCGGTATCATTGGGTGTGGATTAATTGGTCGTAAAAGAGCGGATGTAATAAAAAAATTAAAATTTTGTAATATCAAATACTGTTCTGATAGTAATTTACACAGACTTAATAATTTCAAAAAAAATTATAAATCCAAAAGTTATTTAAATTGGAAAGATTTAATCAAAAATAATGATTTAGATGTTGTTTTTGTTTGTACAACACATAATTTACTTGCAAAAATAACACAATTAGCAATTAAAAAAAATATTCATGTATTTTGTGAAAAACCAGGTGGAGTTTCATTTAAAGAAATAATTAAAGTAAAAAAAACATACGAGTCTAATAAAAACTTATCATTGTATTATGGATTTAATCATATTTGGCATCCTGCATTTTTAAAGTTACAAAAATTAATTTCAAAAAATAGAAAAAAAATTGGTTCAATAATGTATGTTAAAGCAAGTTATGGACATGGAGGTAGATTAAATTATGACAAAGAATGGAGATTCAAAAAAGAATTATCTGGTGGAGGAGAATTAATTGATAAAGGATCGCATTTAATTAACCTTGGATTGTACTATTTAGGTGACTTAGTTTTATTAAAAAGCTATCTAAGGAATTTTTATTGGAAAATAACGTCAGATGATAATGCATTTCTACTACTTGAAAATAAGAAAAAAAATTTATTTTTTTTACATGCTTCATGTACAGAGTGGAAAAATAAATTTATTTTTGAAATGATATTTGAAAATTCAAAGTTTATTGTTGAAGGGCTAGGTGCATCATATGGAACAGAAAAATTAAAATACTATCAAATGAAAAAAAAAATGGGAAAACCGCCTCTCAAAGAATGGAAATTTGAAAAAAATGATAAATCCTGGAAAAGAGAAATAGATTATTTTTTCAATTCTATTAAGAAAGAAAAATTTATTTCTAACATAAATATTACTGTCAAGACCATGAAAATAATTTCTGATGCTTACACAAAGAAGATTAAATAAAGAAGCTTATGTTATAATATTGGCCGGAGGCTTAGCTTCTCGCCTTGGAAAATTAACAAAATTTAAACCAAAATCTTTAATCAAAATAAATAAAAAACCATTTATTATACTTCAACTAAAAAAACTAGAAAAACTTGGTTTTAAAAATGTAATACTTTGTTTGTCACATTTTTCAGATAAAATTATTAAAGAAATTTCAAAGTATAAATTCAATCTAAATATAAACTTTTCTTTTGATGGAAATACACAACTTGGAACAGGTGGAGCAATTAAAAATGCATTAAAACAAAAATGTTCAAGTTATTTTTTTGTAGTATATGGAGATGTTTTGTTTAATCTAAATTTAAAAAAAATTTTAAATAATTTTAAAATAAAACAAAAAAAAATTGACTCTCTTATGGTAATTTTTAAATCTAAATCTCACTATGAAAAAGGAAATGTATTAATTTGTGAAAATGGTTTAATTAAATATGATAAGTTTAATACAAAAGATAATATGGATTTTATTGATTATGGAGTAAGTATATTTAAAAAAAAAACTATTTTGTCAGAAAAAAAAAAACGATTCGATCTGTCCATTGTCCAAAAAAAACTAAGTAAAAAAAAAAAATTAATAGGTTATATAAGTAAAACTAGATCTTATGAAATAGGATCTAAATTAGGAATTAAACAAATAAATAACTATAAAGGGTAAAAATGAATTTTATAAAGAACTATCTTAGAGAGACAGAATTAATCGTTAAAAAAATAGATCAAAATAAATTATTAAGAATTATTAACTTAATATTAAAATTGAGAAAATCAAAAGGAAGAATTTTCTTTTTAGGGGTAGGGGGAAGTGCTGGGAATGCATCACATGCAGTAAATGATTTTAGGAAAATTGGAAAATTTGAATGTTATGCACCTACAGACAATGTGTCAGAATTAACAGCTATTACGAACGATGAAGGATGGGATAAAGTTTTTTGCAATTGGCTTATAACTAGTAAACTTTCAAAAAAAGATATCTTAATAATATTTTCTGTAGGAGGGGGAAATGATAAAAAAAAGATAAGTGTAAATCTTATAGAAGCTATTAAATTGGCTAAGAAAAGAAAAGCTAAGATATTGGGTGTTGTCGGAAAAAAAAATGGTTATACTGCAAAAATGGCTGATGAATGTTTGGTTATACCAATTGTCAATTTAAAGCATATCACTCCTCATTCAGAAGCCTTTCAATCAGTTATATGGCATCTAATAATTTCACATCCAAAAATGAAGATTGAACAAACAAAATGGGAGTCCATATCTGCTGTCTAAAGCAATATTTTTTGATCGTGATGGAGTGGTTAATCATGCTAAAATATTTAAAGGGAAACCTTTTCCACCAAAAAATGTAAATGAATTAAAATTTCACAAAGGTATTATAAGTTTTTCTAAATATTTAAAGGCTAAAAATTTTAAAACGTTTATTATTACAAATCAACCAGACATATCTAGAAAAAAAATATTAAAAAAAGATGTTGAAAATATTCACAAAAAAATATTATCAAAATTATACATAGATGAAATCAAAATATGTTTTCATGATAATGTGGATAACTGCAGTTGTAGAAAACCTAAAATAGGGATGATAACAACATTAAAAAAAAAATATAAATTAAACTTAAAAAAAAGTTTTGTTATAGGTGATAGATGGAGGGATATTGAGTGTGGCTTTAGAGCAGGGTGTAAGTCAATTTTTATTGACAGACAATATAATGAGCGTATATCAAAAAACTATGATTACAAATTTAAATCAATTCAACAACTAGCGAAAAATTTCTATGAAAAAAAAATTAAACACTAAAGTTTTTGCAGATGGTGCAAATTTAGAAGACATGATTGAATTATCAAAAAACGAAATGATAAAAGGTTTTACTACTAATCCAAGCCTTATTCGAAAAGCAGGAGTAGAGAATTATGAAAATTTTTGCAAGGAGGTTTTGAACAATATTACTGAAAAACCGATATCATTTGAGGTATTCGCAGATGATTTTGATGAAATGGAGAGGCAAGCAGATAAGATTTCTAATTGGGGGTCAAATGTGTTTGTAAAAATACCAGTGATGAATACTAAGAAAATTTATACTTATGATCTAATAAAAAAACTCTCAAACAAGGATATAAAACTAAACATAACTGCTATTTTTACAAATGAACAAATTACAAATGTTGTAAAAAACTTAAAAGAAAATGTACCAGCTTACATATCAGTATTTGCTGGAAGAATTGCAGATAGTGGTAAAAATCCAATAGATACAATAAAACATGCTGTCACTGAGTCAAAGAAAAGTGATAAATTTGAGGTAATATGGGCGAGCCCAAGACAAAGTTATAATGTTATTGAATGTGAACAGGTAGGTTGTCATATAATAACTGCAACTAAAGATATAATTAAAAAAATTGACTTGTTTGAAAAAGATTTAGAGGAATTTTCATTAGAGACTGTAAGAATGTTTTACGAAGATGCACAAAAGGCTAACTATAAGCTTTAGAAAGTCAGATTAATGAAAAAAATTTTAATCACTGGTGGTTCAGGTTTTATTGGAACAAATTTTATAAATTATTTAGATACTAAAAATAAATTTAAAATATATAATATCGATAAAATATCTTCAGTATCTACACCAGAAAAATTTAAGAAAATTAATAACAAGAAAAAATATCAATTTATTAAACTAAATTTGATTAATTTTTTAAATTTAAAAAAATGTATTAAAAAGATAAAACCAGATATAATAGTACATATGGCAGCCGAAAGTCATGTGGATCGATCAATTGATAATCCAGAAAAATTTTACTTTGAGAATATAAAATCAACGCAAAATATTTTAAATGCTATTCGATTGCAAAAAAATAAAATGAAGTTTATTTATTTTTCTACAGATGAAGTATTTGGAAGTTATAAAAAAGGAAAAGCTAATGAAAAAAAAAACTTTGAAACTAATTCACCATACTCAGCTTCAAAAGCTAGTTGTGAAAATTTAATAAACTCATATATATCTACTTTTAATTTAGATTGTATAATAATAAGGCTTAGTAATAATTATGGACCTTATCAATACCCTGAGAAATTGCTGCCAAATATTTTAAATAAATTAAAAAATAACAAAAAAATTGAACTTTATGGAAAAGGTAAAAATGAAAGAGAATGGATATTTGTTAGAGATACTTGTGAAGCATTATATAAACTTATCATTGAAAAAAAAATTTATTCCGACTCATACAATGTTGGCTCAGGCAAAACATTTAGCAACATTGATATTGTAAAAAAAGTTTTAAACCAATTAAAGAAAAAACCTTACAACGAGTATTATAAATTTATTAAAGATAGACCAGGCCATGATGAAAGATATTGTTTGGATTCAAGAAAATTCAAAAAAAAATTTAGATGGAAACCAAAATTTAATTTAAATACTGGACTCAAACAAACATTAAGTTGGTATGAAAATAATTATAAATGGTTAAAATATATAAAAACTAATTTTAAAGATAAAAGAATTGGGACTATCAAAAAGTAATTTTAAAGGAATTTTATTGGCTGGTGGTACAGGGTCCAGACTTAGCCCAATCACTAAATCCATCAATAAACATTTAATCCCTATTCTAGATAAGCCAATGATTTATTACTCTCTATCAATATTAATGATTGCTAAAATAAGAGATGTTTTGATTATATGTAATAAAGAAGATGAAAAAAATTTTTATAAACTTTTTGGAAATGGTTCTAGGTTAGGAATGAATATTGAATACAAAGTACAAATTAAACCAAATGGAATACCAGAAGCATTTACGATTGCAAATGAATTTACTAAAAATTCTAATGTTGCATTAATACTAGGAGACAATTTTTTTTATGGTCAAAGTTTGAGTTATAATATCTTAAAAGAGAAAAAAAACTTTTCAGGTTCAAAAATTTTTTTATATAAAGTAAATAATTTTAATCAATATGGAGTTGCCAAAATTAAAAATAATAAAATTGTAGGAATTAAAGAAAAACCAAAAAGTTATTACTCAGATTTAGCTATTACAGGCTTTTATTTTTTTGATAAAAACTCATATATTTTTTCAAAAAAACTTAAAAAATCCAAAAGAGGTGAACTCGAAATTGTAGATTTGCTAAAAAAATATTTAAAATTAAAAAAACTGAAATTTAGCATTCTCGGAAGAGGATCAACATGGTTGGATACTGGAACACCAGAAGGTATTTTAGATACATCAAATTTTGTTTCAGCAATAGAAAAAAGACAAGGAATGAAAATTTCATGTTTAGAAGAAATAAGTTTTAATAATGGGTGGATTACAAAAAAAGAACTTAAGAAAAATTATAAATTTTATAAAAATAGTGATTATCTTAAATATCTAAAAAAAATAATTTGAAATGAAATCTATACTATTAACTGGAGGCACAGGTTTCATTGGAAGTTATTTAATTTATGAATTAGCAAAAAGATATAAAGTATACACAATAGTAAGAAAAAAAAAATTTTATAAAAATAAAAATATTATTTCATTAAGCTTAAACCAGCTCAAAAAAAATAAACAAAAAAATTTTTATGCATTAATCCATTTAGCTACTCACTATAAAAGTGAAAACAATATTTTAGAATTTAGAAATTTTTTAAATTCAAATATTCTATTTGGAACAGAAATACTTGAAATAATAAACTTAAAAAAAATTTCAAAAATAATGTATTTTTCTACAATGATGGAACATTTAGACTCTAAAATTTATAACCCATTAAATTTATATGCTTCATCCAAAAAAAGCTTTCAAGATGTAATCATGTTTTATAAAAACAAATATAAAAACATTAAATTCTATAATATTAAATTATATGAAACATTTGGTCCAAATGATAAAAGAAAAAAAATAATACCATTACTAATAAAAAATTATAAAACCAAAAAAAAAATTATTTTAAATTCAAAAGAGCTTAAATTAAATTTTATTAGTGTTTATGATGTTTGCCTAGGAATAAAAATTTTATTAGAAAAAGAAATTAAATCTGATACATATTTGATGAAAGCTAAAAAGAACACTAAAATTTTAAATTTAATCAAAATGTTAAATTTAGAAAAAAATGTTACATACTTAAATATTAAACAAAAAAATTTTAAATTTAAATTTAAAATGATTCCAAATTGGAAACCTAATTATACAATTGAAAAATATATTAAAAGTTTTACATGAAATTGATAAGAACTAAATTTAATAAATTGTTTATTATAAAAAATAAAAATAACTATGACCGAAGAGGTTTTTTAAAAGAAATTTTTAGTAAAAGTAAAGTTAAATTCAATACTGTATTTCAGTATTTTTCAGTGTCAAAAAAAAATGTTTTTAGAGGTTTACACTTTCAATTACCACAACAATCAAAGCTAATTACAGTGGTCAAAGGGGAAATTATTGATTACTGTTTAGATCTTAGAAAAAACTCGAAAACATTCAAAAAAATATTTAAAACAAGATTATCGGATAGAACATATTCATCAATCATAATTCCAAAAGGAATTGCTCATGGTTTTTATACAATAAGCGATGAAGCAATCTTAATTTACAATAATAATTATCACAGAAGCGCTAAGGAGTATGGAATAAACGCATTAGATAAAGAAATAGGTATTAAATTAAATTCAAATGCCATAATTTCAAAAAAAGATAAAAAAAACCTTTATTTAAAAGAATTTTTAAATATATACAAAACATTATGAGAAAAATTTATTATGGAAAAGCAAATTATGGAAATGAAGAAATTAAAGCAGCCATAAAGGTTTTAAAAAATTCATCATTGTCTTTAATGGATGGAAAAAAAGTAAGACTTTTTGAAAAAAAAATTCCTCGATTGTTTGGGAAAAAATTTGGATTAATGGTGAATTCTGGATCATCAGCAAATCTGTTGGCATTATTGTCGTTAAATCTAAAGAAGGGTGGTGAAATTATTACTCCACTTTTAACTTTTTCAACAACAATCGCTCCAATTTATCAATGTAATTTGTTACCAAAATTCGTAGATGTAAAAAAAAATACTTTTGTTGCAGATTTAGAACAAGTATTAAAATCGATTAATTCAAAAACAGTTGCAATAATGCTACCCAATCTTCTGGGTAACATTCCCGATTGGGAAGAAATCAAAAAATATATTAAAAAAAAAAATATAATCTTAATTGAGGACTCAGCGGACACTATTGGTTTTAAAATAAATAATTTATATCAAAAATATACTGATATAAGTACTTGTAGTTTTTACGCTTCTCACCTTATAACAGGAGCAGGATTTGGAGGAATAGTCTGTTTTAATAATGAAAGTAACTATAGAAAAGCTCTTCTTTTGAGAGGATGGGGAAGATCCTCAGCTTTATCTAAGGAGAGTGAAAAATTAAAAGATAGATTTGCAATAAAAATATCAGGCATTGATTATGATAATAAATACATATTCTCTGGAATGGGATATAATTTTTTGCCATCTGAAATTTCTGCAGCCTTTGCACTTGAACAATTAAAAAAAATTAAAATTTTTAAAAAAAAAAGAAATGATAATTTTAACTATTTAAAAAAAGAAATTGATAAAACGTTATCAAGTTATTTTGATACAGCACATATAGATGAAAAAAATGATACTGTATGGCTTGCATTTCCATTGGTTTTAAAAAATGAAAAAATTAAGAGAAAAGATTTACAAATTTATTTAGAAATTGCTGGAATTCAAACACGTACTATTTTTACTGGGAATATTTTACGTCAACCATGTATGAAAGGTTTAAAATATAAAATAAATAAAAAAATTTCAAAACATGAAAGCGACAGAATTATGAAAAATGGAATTCTTCTAGGCTGCCATCAAGGTTTATCAAAAAAAGATTTAGATTATATGTTAGAAAAATTAAAATCATTTATTTACAAGTTAAAATAAGTTATTATTAAAATCCGCAGCTTAGATATATGGTCAATAATAATTACAAAAATTTAACTCAAATAAATAGTTTTTTTTTTTACAAGATTCCATATTTATTAATTTTATTGTTACCAATTAATTTAATAATTGGAAGCTTCCCTAGTGATCTTACGGTATCAATTATTGGGTTAATATTTTTAATAAATATTATTATGAACAACACACAAAAATACTCTAAAAGTATCTTTTTTAATCTCTTTTTATGGATATGGGGGTTTTTTTTAATGAATTCAATTTTCCATAATTTTAATTTGGATAGTTATCGAATAGCTATTTCATACATAAGATTTGGTTTATTTACTCTTTGTTTTTGGTATTTGATTGATTTAGATACTAAAATTTTAAAGCATCTTTTTTTTATTTTTTTAGGATGTTTTTTAATCTTAATTATAGATGGGATATTTCAATCTTATACTGGAAAAAACTTTATAGGATATGAACTATACAATGCAGGACCAAGAGTAAGTAGTTTTTTTAAAGATGAATTAATATTGGGAAGTTATTTATCAAGACTTTTTCCAATTTTATTAGCTTTGTTTTTCTTTAGTTTTAAAAATAGAAATAAGTATCATTATATTGGATTATTAGTATTAACATTGTTTGTTGAAATAATGACAGTTCTATCTGGTGAGAGAACATCATTTTTCTATCTTAATCTATTTGTTTTCTATTTTATATTATTTAACAATCTAATCAATTTCAAAAACAAAATAAAAATAATAGGATCCTTAATAATATTTTTTATAATATTATTTGTTTTTAGTTCAAATTTTAAAAATAGAATTATTTATCATACATTAGAGCAAGGGAATTTATTTCAACCAATCACTGAGAAGATAAATGAGAGTGAAAAAAGAAAAAAATATATTTTTAGTGAACAACACCATTATCATTTTTTGACTTCAATTAATGTAATCAAGAGTAATTTTTTATTTGGAGTGGGAATTAAAAATTACAAAAATATATGCACTCAATACAGTCAAGATTATATATTAACAAATACAAAAAAATTTGATTGTAAAACGCATCCTCATAATATCTACTTGCAAGTTTTTTTAGAGACAGGAATAATTGGATTTATGTCTTTATTTGCAATTTTTTTGTTTTTAATAAAAAAATCAATTCAATCATTATTTAAAAAAAAAAATAACTCAAATCACATATATATATCCTTGCTAGGATCAATTCTAATAAGTTTATGGCCTTTCGTACCTACTGGAAACTTTTTTAATAATTATTTAAATATTATATTTTACTACCCAGCAGGTATTTTGCTTTGGTTAGTTCAAGGATACAAAAAGAAAAATGGATAATACATTTCAATCAGTTAACTTTAAAATTTTAAATTTCTTAAAGCTAAATATTAAATTTTTTTTAATGAACCTGCCAAATTTTATTTTAAATAGAAGAATTATTTTAAAAAAAAAGGGTTTTAATAATTGGGAAAATTTCAATTTCACTGGAGAAAAATATTATATCAATAAACATGTAGTAAACATTGAAAAAGAATTTGACTACATAATAGATATTGGTGCCAATATTGGAGAATGGACTCAGTTAATTTTGCCAAAAAAAAATAAAAAAACAAAAATTATTATGGTTGAGCCTCAAATTAAATGTTTAGAAAAATTAAAGATTTTAAAAAAAAAATTTTCTAGTATTTATATTTTAAATAGAGCTGTGTCTGATAAAAATAAATTTTTGGATATTTATTTTGAAACACCTGGTTCACAGTTAGCTTCATTAGTTCAATCAAAGAATATCTTATCTAGATGGAAAAAAAATTCAAAAAAAAAAATTTTTCGACAAAGAATAAAATCAATTACAATTCAAAAGTTATACAAAAAATTTAAAATAAAAAAAAAACATAAGGTATTTTTAAAAATTGATGTTGAAGGAATAGAGGATACGGTTCTTATTAACCTATTGAATAGCAATATTAATTTTCATGAAATAATGTTTGAATTTAACCCTCAAAATTATCAATCTATATTTAATTTATTTGAAAATTTAAAAAAAAAGAAATTTAAATTTAAATTATTCAAATTATTACCATTCAAAAAAGGAGTCGAAGAAATTGTAGTAAAAAAATCTTTATTTCCTAAATTATATTGCAACTTATTGCTAAAAAATTTAGCTAATATTTTTGAATAATTCTAAGCATTTTTTTTTTAAATTATCATTAAAAGAATATTTAATTTGTTTTTTTTTTGATACAAAAATTAATTTATTTTGTGCATCGCATTTTATAAATGATAATATTTTTTTTATATATTCTGTATCATATAGTTTTTCGTAATTTACAAATAAACAATTTTTATTATTTTTATATTTATTATAAACATCATTATAAAATAAGTACCACTGTTCTAACCAGTAGTTTATATCTTGTTTATCTTTAAAAATTATTGGTTTATTCCAATATTTGTGATCAATACCAAATTCATGATGTCCTAAATAGTTCATATATTGTTTAATATATTTATCTTTTTTTTGGTTTAATAAAAAATTCTTATTTTGTTCATATAATGAATTTGAATGATCAAGAGGATCTCTAATTGGTATGAGAATTTTTACATTTGGAAACAAAGAGATTAAATCATTAATTCTAGTGTAATTAAGATTATTTTTACTTAAATATTTATCTTTTTTTTTATTTAATAATATTAGATTTACAAAGTTTTTAAATTCTTGAAAGTTTTTTTGACTTATTGTCCTAAAAAAAATCTCATCAAAAGACTCTGGGCTTTCAATATTATACCTTAAACCATCTCCATGAAGTCTCTCTTTATCTATAATTTCTCCTTTTTTTTTAAAAATAGAGTAAAAATTTGTAGCCATAACAAATGGCATATCATTATATGTAAGAGATGCGTATTGACCTGTTTCATAAAAGTAATTTAATAAAAAAGTTGTTCCAGATCTGGGTAAACTTGATATAAATAAATGGTTATTTCGAAATAAGTTTTTAGTTTTTTTTAGAAATAAAATTTTTTCTAATTCATAAATAGACTGAGAAATGAAATTGCTTTCAAAAATTATTTTATGAAGTATTTTTTGAATTTTTGAGTAATTTTCCATTTATAAATTTTTTAAAATTATAATATAATAAAGAGTATATAGTTAATAATACAAAACTTTTGAAATTAATAAGGTATATATAAAAATCAGTGAACAGAATATTTAATAAATAAATATAAATAATAATAATAATAATAACTAAAATTATTTTAAATGAAGAGATAAATAATTTTAATGAATAATTTTTTATAACTTTTTCTTTCCAAGAGTCTGAAACTTGATTAAATTTAAAAAGCTTATAATATTTTTTATATATGATTAAATTTTTTAATAATATTTGTTTTAAATCAAAAAAAAAAATAATTTCAAATACACCAATTATAAGAAGAATTAATGCCCATTGATATTGCATTAAAGTTGTTTTTTATCCTCTTTATTTTTATTTTTTCTTTTATTTATTAGTCTTTTTATTGGAAACCATATTATACCAAAGATCCCAGCCAGTATTGCTATAACAATACCAATTATAGCTGTCAAAAAACCACCGCCCATTCCAGGTCCTATGTATGCGATTGCTGGACTATAGTTGGCAATTAAAACAGCAAAAAAAACAAAATTAATAATTAATAATTTGTACATTTTTTCTTTTTAAAATTTTTATACTCATATTTTAATTTTTCCACTAAACTTTCATCAGTTATAAGTCTGCTCCAAAAAATTGCATATACTGGTCTTTTTTCATTATTTTCATCTATATTTATAAATTCCCATTCAAGGCCATCTGAATTAAAAAATAATAATCTACCTCCATTAGTTTCTTCAATCAAAATTGAACCTTTTTTTGAAAAATCAGCTAGTCCATTATTATAGCTTTTAAAATTCATTGACTCTAATATTTTATTATGAATTTTTTTAAATTTATTAGTTCTGAGATTGTATATTAAGATTTCAGAGAATTCCTTTGTATTTGGAACTTGGTTGTTATTGAATATTGATATTTCTTCATTTGAGATTATATCCGGATCATGAAACGATGAAATAGGACCTCTAATTGATCTTAATACTTTATTCTTTTTATAATCATATTGAACTACTACATTTTTATTTCTTATGGAAATAAACAAATCTCCTTTTTTAAAATATTCACTGTCGTAAAGAGCTGGCTCTATATCATTATCATGAAATGGATCTTCCGATGCAAAAATATCATCTCCTGCAATTGAATTTTCAATCACTAATTCAGCTACACTTTTAGAAAATAATGTTTTTCCACTTTTTACATCAATTTTATTAATTGCTCCCTCATGATACTCGCTATAATTAGGTAATTTTTCTAATACGGTTTGAGAATATGGTTTTTTATCACTTCCAACCCAAATATTACCCTCATGGTCTTTCATAATAGAATGCCCGTATTCATCATCATCATTTATCCATACAGGTTCTCCACATAAATTTATCCGAAATAAAAGACCCCAATTATGAGCAATCATATCACCATTTTCGAGAATTAATGGATGTTTATAGAAAGTCCTGCCTTCAGTAGCACTATCTTTTAGCCGACTAATATTAAATTCTTTAAAATTTTTTATGTAATCTCTATATTTTAATGGATCATGATTATAAGAAAAAATTTTTTTAAAATTGTTTAAATCAATTATATCAACTACTCCATGTCTTTTGTTAAAATCATAAATCGAAAGTGCAAGTAATTCATTGTTTTTTTTGGCAGGTGCATATCTTTTAAATCTAGGTTTGTTATTATAATTTAAGCTCTTTCCTGATGGTGTGCCATATGAAATCCCTTCAAAGCTATCTTTATATTCAAAATATTTTTTTAATTTAGTTGGAATTTCTGATGACCAAACTAAATATCTATGAAATTTATTTTTAAATATTTTGTTGTTATGGTAATGATCAAATACTAGATGACCATAAAAAACAGTAGTAAAAAAAACTATAATTAAAAAGATTAAAATGACCCATACTTCAATTTTTTTGAATAAAAATTTTTCAAATTTGTTCATATCTTTTATTTTTTGAATATTAGATTTTCTTTTATCATTTTACTTATCATAAATAAATTACCTGTGGCATAGGCATTATGAATTATAAATATTGCAAAAAAAGAAAAAATAAAAGACAAAAAGTTCTTATGTTTAATTAAAACTTTAATTGAAAAAAATAAAATAAATAAAAGATAAAAAATCATAAAAATCAAAAAAATTTTAAGTTCTGTAATATAAAAAATTGGTACGCAAAAGATTAAATTAATTATATTAAATAATGGAATTAATTGTCTAAATGAAGATGTAGCTTTATGTTTTTTCCAAATCATAGGCTTATAATAGCCATAACCAAAAAACATTTTACACAAGCTACTAAAGTTTGTTCTAGCAAAATCTTTCACTTTTATTGAATTAATTAAAACTATTCTCATACCAAATTTTTTTATTCTTAAATTAAACTCGTCATCTTGATTTCTAATAAATTTTTCATCAAAAAAACCAATTTTATGAAATAATTCTTTTCTAAAACATCCAAATGGCACTGTATCAACATCTTCTATCTGTTTGCTTTTTATTTTATTAGTTCTAAATTTAGAATTACCAACTCCAAAAGAACTAGATACAGCTTCAGCAATACATTTTTCTATTACTGAATTTTTGTGAATTATTGTTTCAATTCCACATCCCACATTTCCAACATCTGGATTTTTATTTAAATAATCTACTAAAATTGAAATATACTTTTTTGGATATATTTTATGTCCATCAAGTCTTAAAATTATTTTTCCTTTAGATTTTTTTATACCAATATTTAATCCAGAGGCTACTATCCTTTTTGGGTTTTCATATAACTTAATATTTGAATTTTTTTTTTTGAAGTGCTTAACTATTTCAATTGTTTTATCTTTGCTTTTGCCGTCAACAATTATTATTTCATAATTTTTTTTATTAAATTCATTGTTTATAATTGAGTCTAATGTTTTTTTTATTGTTTTTTCTTCATTTCTAATTGCTAAGATTAATGATATTTTTTCTTGCATTAAATACTTATTACAATCTTTTTATTCTTTTGAAATTTACCCCTAGTATCAAAAATCAGATTTGAATTTGAAAGTATTTTTTTATAGTCATATACATCATGATCTGTAAGAAGAACTACGCAGTCAAAATTTTTTAGTTTTTTATAGTCCATCTTAAAAAACTTTGCCTTATTAAAATCTTTGTTGAAATATGGATCATTAAAATATAATTTGGTTTTATATTTTTTTAGTAACTCTAAAATTTTAATACTTGGCGACTCTCTAAGATCATTTACATTCTTTTTATAAGTTAGACCTAATATTAATATTTTAGATAACTTAATTGATTTTCCTAATAGATTAAGATTCTCTAATATTTTATTTGATATCCACATTGGCATATTAGAATTTATTTCTCCTGCTAGCTCTATAAATTTAGTTGAAAAATCAAATTCTTTTGCCTTCCAGGATAAATAAAATGGGTCAATTGGAATACAATGACCTCCCAAACCAGGTCCTGGATAAAAAGTTGAAAATCCAAAAGGTTTTGTTGAGGCAGCGTCAATCACTTCAAAAATATTTATATTCATTTTATCAGCAATCATTTTCATTTCGTTAACTAAACCTACATTTACAGATCTATAAATATTTTCTAATAGTTTAGTAAGTTCAGCAGTTTTAGTTGAGGATACAGGTACAGTTTCTTTTGTGATGTAATTATAAAAATTTATAGCTAATTTTAAGCAATTCTTTGTATGACCGGAAACAACTTTTGGTACATTAGAAATATTATATTTTTTGTTAGCAGGATCTTCCCTTTCAGGAGAATATATTAAAAAAAAGTTTTTTCCCAAAATAAAATCTCCTAAATACTTTTGTGCTAATTCATCTGTAGTGCCAGGGTAAGTTGTACTTTCTAAAAAAATTGCTTTTCCTTTAGATAAATATTTTTTCATTTCCTTCATACAATCATTAATATAGCTTAGATCAGGTTCTTTATTTTTTGTAAGAGGTGTAGGTAAACAAATAATAATGAAATCACAATTTTTTATGACATTATATTTTGACGTAAACAATAAATTTTTTTTATTTTCAAATATGTTTTTGGCGTCAATATTAGAAAGATGAGATTTCCCTTTTTTTAATGAATTAATAATTTTTTCATTTTTATCAATGATAGTTACATTAAATTTTTGCTCTGCCAATCTAATACCAAGTGGTAGACCGACATAACCAGCTCCAATTATACAAATCTTGTTTGTTTTGTTTTTTAGTTTACTAAGATTTAAATGAAGATAATTCATATTATAATTGTTGATAAAATTAAAAAATATATCTAATACTTTTTTAAAAAAAAGAAAATAAAAAAAAGAAATTTATTATATATTCATTAAGCGTATTTTATGAAAAATATTATTGTTGTTACTGGTGGTGCAGGATTTATTGGTTCAAGTTTGATTGAATATTTACTAAATCTAACAAAAAAGAAAATTATCAGTGTTGATGATTACTCAAGTGGAATAAAAAAGAATCAAATTATAAATAAAAGGGTTCAATACATTAAAGGCAATACGTCAAATATTGAAAAATATTTAAACAAATATAAAAAATCTATTGATGTAGTTTTCCACTTTGGTGAGTTTTCAAGAATATATCAAAGTTTTTTAAAGCTAAATCAATGCTACTTGTCTAATTCGATTGGTACTCATGCAGTATTTAATTTTTGTTTAAAAAATAAAATCAGAGTTATTTATTCAGCAACATCTGCCAGTTTAGGAAAGATAAAAAATAAATCTCTTTCTCCATATGCTTTTACAAAACAAAAGAATTTAGAATATTTAGAAAATTTGCACCGATGGTTCAACTTTAAATTTGATGTTATATATTTTTATAATGTGTATGGGCCAAAACAAATCTCCATAGGAGATATGGCAACAGTAGTTGGAATTTTTGAGAATTGTTATTTTAATAATAAACCCATTCCAGTTGTTAGACCAGGCACTCAAACAAGGAGATTTACGCATATATACGATACAATAGAAGCCTGTATGCATGTGTATAACAAGAATGCTAGTAAACATTATATTATCACTACTAAAAAAGAATATAGCATTCTACAACTAGCAAAATTTTTTAATACTAAGACTAAATATTTAAAAAAAAGGCCAGGAGAAAGATATTTTTCTGCTTTAACTAAAATAAATATTAATAAAAAAATTACTAAAATCTTCGGAAAAAGAGATATTAAAGACTATGTACAAAAAATTATTAGCAAAAAATAAAATAAAAATTACTGGATTAGGTATTTTACTTATATCATTACTTCATTTAATAATTTTTTATAATATTAAAAATAAACTTAATATTTATATAAGTCTTGTTCAAGATTACAAAAAAAATGGAGTAATTTATAATAATGACCAAATTAAAAACTCTTTGTATTTTGCTAGAAATGAAATTTATTTAGATGTCAAGAATAAATTTAAAATTTATAAATTATTATATAGTTACAATAACAATGAATTCAAAATAGTAACAAAATCAATAAATTTAAAAAAATTTTTAAATTATTTTGAAGAGAGGATAAGCAAAATTGCTCATGGGCATTTCATAATTTCAAACAAACAAAATTTGAAAATAACCGAAAGTATAGTTAATAATAGTGATATCAATAAAGAACCAAAATTTTACTTTTATCTAGAACAAATAGAAATTACCAATATTGAGTTATACCATCTCATTAAAAACAAAAAAATATATTTCAAAATAATTACAAATTATGAAAAAGCTAATTTTTTAAATAATATTTTAATAATTTTTATAACAAACATATTTCTGTACTTAATATTTATAAAAATTTATTTTAAAAAATGATTTTTAGTTTATCAATTTTTTTTTCAATATTAATTCTATTATATATTTTACGATTAAAAAATATTAAGATTGATAATCCTGCATATTTAATTTTATTCAATTTTATTATTTTTTTTTACATAAGATACTATTACATTCATTATAAATGGAGTCATCAAATGGTGACACATACGCCATATTTTAATCCAGAAATTAATTTAGCATTAACTTTATCAGCTGTATTCTTTTATTTTTTGATAGTCTTTTATTTGTTCTTATTTGAAGATAAGAAAACCAATTTTTCTCAAAATCATAAAATCTATATCTTTAAAAAAGAAAAAGGAGATAATGAACTTATTAAGTTCATATTAATTTTAAGTTTCTTCTCGTCTATATTATTTATAGTTTATCATCTATTAGTTAACAATTATTTTGTACTTCAATTTGCCAAAGTTACAGGTGAAGTTGTTCAAATCGACAGGTGGAAAAATTTGTATTCTTTAAGGATTATATCGTCTACATGCTTGATTCCCTTTTTTTATTATTACTATGATTATTTAAAAAAAAAAAAGATAAGTTATTTATTTTTATTTTCAATATTTAACACATTGCTTTTCTTATTGTTGCTTGGAGCTAGAGGTGGTTATTTAGATTTTATTTTTCTTATGATTTTTTTTAATATTATTTGTGGTAAAAAATTATTTAACAAAAAAATATTAATATATTCTATTTTTTTTTTTGCAATTTTCTATATTTTAACATTCACTTTTCTATTAGATGAAAACACCAAAAATAGTAAGGATAATTTCATTTTTTTTATTATCAGTCTTTTTTATAATAGATTTTATTTTTTAGAATATTCTACAAATATTTTAAGTTTAGTAAGTAATTTTTCACAAGTGCACCAATCGATGGGTCAAATAGTTTTTAACTTTTTACCTGGATTTATGATTGGTGCAAAAGAAAATATAGCACAGAGTCTGTGCGTAGGTGTGCAACTCTCTAATTATTCAGAATATATTTCAGCTTGCACATCATTTGCTCCTTTTTACTATTTTTATGACAGTGGTTATTTGGGACTTTTATTCTTTCTTTTGTTTAGTTTTGTGATTATGGCATTATGGAATTATTTTTATATTTCAAATAATTTGTTAGATAAGTCTATTTACATGTTTTTATTTCATAAAATATTCTTTTTTTATACATTTGGGCCAAATAATATGATTTTTTTTATATATTTGTTAGGAATAATCCTAGTATTTTTTTTAGTAAGGTTTTTGTTTTTAAAATATTTTTTGTTATGTAAAAAAGATAATAAAAAACAAATTTAAAATACTATTAGTATTTATCATTTTGTCTTCCTCTATAAAATTTTTAGTAAAGCTTAATTATTTTGTTTATAATAATTTTAACAATATAATAGAATTTTAAGAAAATAATTTATTTGTTATAATACAACTATCTTAGTGAAAATTTATTTTATATTCATTTTGTTCTAATCAATTATTGTTTATTATCTTTGCGGTAGTTGTAGAAATATTATTTATGATTTATCATAAATTTTATAAGAAAAAGTTTATTAAATGATTTCGAAAAAAAATATAATTTTATTATTAGGATTTGCATTTTTGTCTTTTTCAATTTTTATTAAATTTGCACATATAGATAAAATTTATACAGAAATCGATGATATTGGTGTGATTTCTCTTCATAAGCATTATCCTTCAGACAAAAGTATAAATATATTTGGTAAGGATATAACTATTGAAAAAGAAAAAATTCAAAATTTAGAAAATTCAATTTTATTTTCCTCATACATTACCTTTAATTGGACGTACTCACCAATTCAATATTTGTCTTATAAGATAGTTGACTATGAAAATATTGACTATAAATCTAAAATTATCTTTAGCAAGTTAATATCATTAACAATTTCTATTTTTTGTGCAATTTATTTTTTTATTTTTTTATTTATTACAATGAAAAAAAAATTGTATCTATCAATTTTTATTGTTTTTATATTGTTTAATTCGTTCAATTTTAGCATCTATTCTTTGCATATGTCACCATATATGTCTTACTTATTATCTACAATAATAGGATTATATTTTATTGAAAATTCGAAAAAAAAATTAAACTTATTACCTACATTAAATATAATTTTTATAAGTTTGTATTTAGGATACATGAATTTTATTTTTATATTGATATTAATTTTTACATCTATCCGAGATAAAAAATTTTTTTATAATTTAAACATATTATTTAATAAAAAAAAAAAATATCTAATATTTTATTTCTTACTTTTAGCCCCATTATTTTTGTTATTTATTATAAAGTCAAGAACTAGCTTTTTAAGAGGAAAAAATATAGATGGGATCTCTAATATTGAAGAATTTTTTTATTATATTTATCATCAATCACAGCAAGTGTTTGATTTTTTGTTTCTTGGTTTTTTTCCAGATTTGCAAAAATTAAATTTCCTATATTTTATTTTTTTCTTATTTTTGTTTGTTTTTTATATTTTAAGAAATAAAAAAAACTATATATTTTCAATTTGTTTGTATTACTTATTAATCTGGATTTGTTTGCATTTTCTGAACTTATTGCCGTTTGATCAAACCAGGCATTCATTAATATTTTATCCAATAATTCTAATTATACTTTCTGAAATAATACCAATTAATTCTTATTCAAAATATACAATAATTTTTATGATAGTTTTACTTTATCCTCTATCAATCTTTAATCTTAATAAGGTATTACATTCAAAAAAAGATAATTTTGATTTAAATATTTTAAAAAATGAAAAAACAAAAAATCTTATAATTTATAGCGGAACAACTCATACTAAATTATTCTTTAACAAAAATGATTTTAACATAATTGATTTTAATATTGGTCTAGATAGTTATTCTAAAAAATTCCCTGAAGAAGCTATATTAACAAGTCAAGATATGAATTATATTGAGTATTCAAAATTAAATAAAGATTTTGAAAATTTTTTAAAACTATACCATATTAAAAAAAAATTAGAAAAAAATTCAATGATTTATATGCCTTACAACAATTATAATGTTAATTCTAATCAAAATGGTCAATTTGTATATGAACTAAAATTAAGGAGTAATTAATTTAATCTATCATGAAAGTCTTCCTTCAAAAAAATATAAAAAAAAAAATTAACGAACTAACATCTTTTATAGGAAGAAACTTTTTATGGACTCAAGGTCCTGGAGGCAATAGTTCAGTTAAAGATAATAATATCTTATGGGTAAAATCTTCTGGAAAGTTAATGAAAAATGCTAAAAAGGAAAATATATTTACACCTCTAGATCAAAAAAAAATATTAAAAAAATTTAAACAAAGCTTAAACAAAAAAAATTTAGAAGATTTAAATTTAGATAATTTTGTCCTAGGAAAAAAAAGTAAGCCTTCTATAGAAGCTATAGTTCATTCAATAATTCCTCATAAGTATGTTGCTCATTTGCATTGTTTAAGAACTCTCTCTATTTCTGTGCAAATATCATCAAAAAAAAAACTTATATCTAAGTTAAGAGGCTTGCCATGGAAATATATCAGCTATCATAAACCGGGATATACTTTAGCTCGAGCTATTTTTAAAAAAATAGATTTAAATACTAAAATATATGTATTAGAAAATCATGGAATATTTATATCTTCAGATAACCCGAGCGAAATAAAAAAGATACTTATAGAAATATCCAAAAGAATAAATATAAAAAAATTTATAAAACCAAAAAATAACTTTAAAATGTTAAATATAATTAATTCTAATAAAAAATTTATTTTACCAAAGAATTCAAAATTTCATATCTTAGCGTATAACAAAAATTTTTTTTTAAATAATAGACTTAAAATACTCTTTCCAGATCAGGTGGTTTTTTTAGGAAAAAATATTCCCTATATAAATCTTTCAAAAGAAAATTATTTTAAAATTAAAAATATTGATGATTCAATTCAGATGATAATTTTTAAAGATATAGGAATTTTGATAAATAGAAAAATTTCCTTAAATTCACAATATATTATTAAATGTCTTTACGAGCTATGTTTGAGAATTGATCAAAAAAGTAGAATAAGGTCAATTCCAGAAAAAGAAATTATAAAGTTAATTAATTGGAGTGCAGAGAAATACAGACAAAGGATTTTTTCATGCAGATAGTTATACCCATGTCTGGTTTTGGTGAAAGATTTAGAAAAGCAGGTTATAAAATACCAAAACCATTAATTAAAGTGAATGGTAAGGAAATGATACTTCATATAATGGATATGTTTCCTGGGGAAACAAATTTTATATTTATATGCAATCAAGAACATTTAGAAAATAAAAAGTATAATTTGAAAGAAATTATCAAATCTTACATGCCAAGTTCAAAAATAGTTGGTATCAAAAAACATAAACTAGGACCTGTTCATGCAATCATGAAATCTATTAATCACCTTGATTTAAATAAGCCAACATTTGTAAGTTATTGTGATTATATGTGTAATTGGAATTATAAAAAATTTTTGACAAATATTAAGTCAACTAAACCCTCTGGTTGTATTATTACCTATTCTGGATTTCATCCTCATATGTTAAATTCAACAAAATTTGCTTATATCAAGAAAAAAAATGACTTAGTAGTTAAGGTTAGAGAAAAAAAATCTTTTACCAAAAATCCAATGAGTGAAGATGCTTCAACAGGAGGTTATTATTTTTCATCAGCTCTAAAAATGAAAAATGCCTTTTTTGAATTAATTAAATCAAAAGAAAAAATAAAGGGAGAATATTACGTTAGTTTGGCATTTAATCACTTAATTAAAAAAAAATTTAGCGTTACCAATTATGAAGTATCACATTTTATGCAATGGGGAACCCCGGAAGATCTTAATGATTTTAATTATTGGCTAAATATTTTTAAAAATGAAAAAAATAATAATAATAAGCATATTTTTAAATCAGGAATTAATTTAATGCCAATGGCTGGTAAAGGACAAAGATTTATAGATGGGGGTTTTAAAATTCCAAAACCATTAATTCATATTAACAAAGTCCCAATGTTTAAAAGATCTATAAATTGTTTGCCATCTTCAAATAAAAATATTCTAGTACTAAGAAAAGATTTGAAGAGTTTGAATTTAATAAAAAAAGAAATAAAAAAATCAATTAATAATTGTGAAATTAAAGTTTTAAAATCAATTACAAGTGGACAAGCCATTACAGTTTATGAAAGTGTAAAAAATATAAAAGAAACAAACCAATTTATAACAGTTGGAGCAGTAGACACTGAGGTAAGCTATGACTCAAGTATATTTAATAAATTATTAAGAAAAGATAAGACTGACATAATAGTATGGGGATTTAAAAATTATAAACTCGCACAAATTAATCCAAAAATGTACGGGTGGGTAATTTCTAATAAAAAAAAAATAAATTCAGTTAAAGTCAAAATTGAACCAAAAAAAAATGAAAATGCTCATGTAATAACTGGAATCTTCACTTTCAGAAACTTGGAGATTTTAAAAAATGTAATTGAGTCCTTAATAAAAAGTAAAGATAAAGTTAATGGTGAATATTATTTAGATAGTTGTATTAGTCATGGAATAAAAAAAAATTATTCTTGTAAATTATTAGAAGTTAAAAGTTATATTTCTTGGGGAACTCCACTAGAATTAAGGATTTACAATTATTGGCTTAATTGTTTTAAAAGTTGTATAATTAATCAATAATGAAAAAATTTTTTTTAAATAAAACTTATTTTCCATCTCATAAAGATAATTTAATGTTAAATGAAGGAGATGTTGTTAGTGCAAGGAAAAATTTTATTAATGAAAGATTTACAAATCTAAATGAATTATTGAAATCTAGATACTCATGGATGAATAAATTCTTAAATAAAGAAAAAATTATTGAAGTAGGTGCTGGAGCTGGTTTTTCAAAATTTTTTCTTAATAAACCAGTTATATTGACTGACACTGTAAAAAATTCTTGGATAGATGAAAAAGTTGACGCAACCAAAATGCCATATGAGGATTCTTCTGTGGATGTGATAATTGCCTCTCATTGTATTCATCATATGTATTCACCTTTAAAATTTTTTAATGAATGTAATCGAGTTCTTAAAAATGATGGATTGTTATTAATTCAAGAGATTAATTCCTCTTTATTAATGAGACTACTTTTAAAAATTAATAGACATGAAGGTTGGTCATATGAAGTAGATGTATTTAATGAAAATGAAATTGCTAATGATCCGAATGATATCTGGTCTGCAAATTGTGCAATTCCAGAACTACTTTTTTCAAATAGTAAAAATTTTGAAAAAAAAATCAAATTTATGAAAATTTTAAAAAATGATGTAAATGAATTTATAATTTTTCCATTATCTGGTGGAGTTATTGCCAAAAAAAAAATGATTGAAATACCAAAATTTCTTTATCCTCTAATAAAATTTATTGATAAATTATTAATATTTGTAGCACCAAATATTTTTGCTCTTGGAAGGTCCGTGGTGCTTAAAAATGTTAAATGAAATTTTCATTAGTAATACCCTGTTTTAATGAAGAAAAAAATATTCCACATTTAATAAAAAAATGCAATATCTTTAAAAATAAAAACACAGAAATCATTATTGTTGATAATGGGTCAACTGATAATACAAAAAAAATTTTATCAAAAATAAAAAAAAATAAATTTATTAAAACTATAAGAATTATTAAAAACATTGGTTATGGGAATGGAATATACTCTGGCTTAAAAGTTTGCTCAGGAGATGTAATTGGTTGGACACACGCAGATTTACAAACAGATCTCAATGATGTGTTGAAAAGTTTTAAATTTTTTAAAAATTTTAATCATAATCTTTATATAAAAGGTAGAAGGCGAGGTAGAAATTTTAGTGATAATTTATTTACAATTGGAATGAGTATCTTCGAGACTATTTTATTAAAATCTTTTTTATGGGATATTAATGCACAACCAAATGTATTTCATAGATCTTTTTTAAGAAAAATAACAAACCCTCCAAAAGATTTTTCATTTGATTTATATGTTTATTATATTGCAAAAATCAATAAGTTAAGGTTAAAAAGAATATCTGTTTTATTTAAAGATAGAATTCACGGTAAATCAAGTTGGAACATAAATTTTAAATCTAAAATTCACTTTATTATTAGAACTATTGAATATAGCTTAAGATTAAAAAAAAAAATTAAATATAAATGATTATTATCTGTCACAGAGTGAATGCATTACACAAACTTATAAAAACAAATGAAGAATATGGTATTGAAGTTGATTTAAGAAGTCTAGGAAATAGAATTATTATACATCATGATCCATTTTCAAAAGGAATATTTTTTAATGATTGGATAAAAAAATTTAAACATAAATATTTGATACTTAATGTTAAAGAAGAGGGCCTTGAAATGAAAATATTAAATATTTTAAAAAAAAATAAGATATCAAATTTTTTTTTTTTAGATCAATCTTTTCCATTTTTAATAAAACTTTCAAAAAAATTAAAAAAAAAATCAGCAGTTAGAGTTTCAGAATTTGAGTCATTTAAAACAATTTTGAGCGTAAAAAATAAGGTAAATTGGGTATGGGTTGACTTTTTTAGCAAATATCCCCTATCATCAAGTGAGTTTAAAAAACTCAAAAATCTGAAACTAAAGTTATGTTATGTATCACCTGAGTTACAAGGTTATTCAAAAAATATTACAGAAAAATTTATAAAGTATATTAAAAAAAAAAAATTGATACCTGATGCTGTTTGCACAAAATACCCAATGATTTGGAAAAAATTAAATGTTTAAATTGTTTCATAATTTAAAGTTTTTATTTTTTTTTGGTTTTTTTATAAAGGTTCTAGTATTTTATCATAGCGATATAGAAATTGTAAATATTTATTACTCAAAATTTATTTTAAATAGTTTTGAAGATATATCGTTGAACCCATGGAAGTCTTGGGTAGATATTGGTGGAGATTTAAAAGCTTTTCCATATGGATATGTAGCTTGGTTTTCTTTTTTTCCAGTAAATTATTTTTTTTATAAATTTGATTTACCAATTGTTAATGGTTATATGCTCACGCTAATTATCTTTGACTTAATTTGCCTTTATCTTTTGTTAAATCTCTTCAATGGAAATAAAAAATTTGTATTCATTCTATATTGGCTTTCTCCAATTATAATTTTTTCAACTTACTACTTAGGCTTTAATGATATCTTGCCAATAACTTTTACAATGATTGCACTATATTTTTTTCAAAAAAAATTTATTTTTTTATCTGGTTTATTTTTCGTAGGTGCAGTTTCTGCAAAGTTTAGTATGATCTTAATTATTCCTTTTTTTATTATCCTTATGCTAAATAATAAAAATTATATTGATAGATTTAGCATTTTTATTTTTGGATTAATATCGGGTTTTTTGATTTTTATATTACCAATTCTCTTTAATACTTATGCGTTTGAAATGTTATTTAGTAATCCTGAAATATCAAAAGCAGTTTATTTAACATTTGATTTTGGTACAAATAGAGAAGTGCTGTTTACTCCAGCAATTTATATAATATTTTTATATTTGATATCTAAATTTAAAAATCTTAATTTAGAGGTCATTTATACTTTTTCTTTCTTAATATTTACCGCAATAGTTCTTTTCCAAAACACTTCATTTGGATGGTTTGTTTGGATTGTACCTTTTATTGTTTTGCTAGAAAAAAGCCATGATCTTAAAGGAATTTTTCTGATTAAAACTTTTAATATTTTATTTGTAATTTTAGTTATCTTTAATTCGACAGAAAGTGATGACTATTTTAAATTAGCCTTAGATAATACTAATATTTTATATCAAGTAAGTTATAAAGATATAAACCTATGGGTCTTTAGCGTTCTTTTTATCATAGGTTCGATATTATCATTGAAGATTTTTAGAGAAAATATAATTAACAATAAAATTTTAAAATTTTATTCAAAAAAATATGTTATAGGGATTGTTGGCGACTCTGGAGTTGGTAAAGATACACTAGCAAACAATATTGAAAAAATATTAGGTTCAAATAAAATAACTCATCTATCTGGGGATAATTTTCATATTTGGGACAGAAATAAGCCCATTTGGAATTTTTTAACTCACCTTAATCCTTTTGCAAACAACTTAGAAACCTTTTTTTTGAATCTTTTACAATTAAAACAAGGCAAATCAGTAACAATTGATTACTATGATCACTCTATAGGTAAAATTAATAAATCTTATAACTTAAAGGCTAATGAATTTATAATTGCCTCGGGATTGCACACTTTATATTTAAACTCACTTCGTTCATTAATAAATTTAAAGATATTTATTGAAATGGATTTTGAGTTAAGAAAATTTTTTAAATTAAACCGAGACATAAAAAAAAGAAATCATAAGATGCTAGATATTTTGAAAAAAATAGAATATAGAAAAAATGATGGTAAAAAATTTATTGATACTCAAAAAAAATTTTGTGATATTTTATTTCGTATAGATCCAGTAAATTCAAATTTTAAAGCAGTACACAGTTTTAAAAATAAAACTCACCCAAAATTACTTTTATCAGTTATAACTAAAAATTCAATTTATGAACTAAAGCTGGCAAAATTACTTAGAAATGTTTCTAATTTACTAGCAGAAACAGAATTAACTGAAGAACTTGGTGTTTTAAAATTAAAAGTTTTTGATGAAATAAAAAAAGATGACATAAAACAAGCTTACAAAACAATATGTAAGTCATCATCTGATTTTTTGTCTCTAGAAGCTGAATGGGAAAACGGTATTTCAGGTTTAATGCAATTAATTGTAATGATAAATTTAGATCTAACATTAGAAAAAAATATTACAAATTAAAACTATGATATTTAAAAAACCAAAGCTAATAATTTTTGATTTTGATAATACACTATACGATTATGATTATGCGAATAAAGTTGCAATTAAAGAATTGTTAAACAAATGTGGTCAAATGTTTTCAATAAATAAGAAATTAATATTATTAAACTTCAACAAAGCTAGAGCTCAAATTAAAAAACAATTAGGAAATACTGCCTCATCGCACAATAGATTACTATATATATATAGAATGTTAGAAATATTAAATTTAAAGTCACAAATAAATTCTGCTTTAGAATTAGAAAGAATATATTGGAGAAGTTTTATATCAAATATGAAACTATTTCCAAATGTAATTAATTTTTTAAACCAATTAAGAATTTTAGATATTAAATGTGCCTTGCTTACAGATTTGACATCAGACATACAATTTAGAAAAATTTCTGCACTAGGTTTAGAAAAGTACTTTGACTACGTAGTAACCAGTGAAGAGTCTGGAGCAGATAAACCAAGTAAGCAATCATTTGAGTTGCTTTTAAAAAAAACGAAAATTTTACCAAAAAATGAAATCTGGATGATAGGGGATAATATTATAAATGATATTTATGGGGCTAAAAAAAATTTAAAAGCCAAAACTTTCTTTAAAAAAAAAAATTTATTTGAAAACAAAACTTACAAAGGAGTAAAACCAGATAAGTTATTCTCAAATTTTAGTGAAATGATCAAATTAATGAAAAATCACTAAGTTAAGCTAAAATATCATTCAGTATTAATCTTAAAATATTTATTTTGACTTATTGTAATAAAAAGATATAAAACCTTGCCTGGTAATTATTGCGAAGATGTTACACCCGATACCATACCGAACTCGGAAGTTAAGCTCTTCAGCGCTGATGGTACTTTGTCTTAAGACACGGAAGAGTAAGTCGTTGCCAGGCAAATAAATAGTATTATGAAAATAAAAAGTTCACTAAAATCTATAAAAAAAAGAGACCTTAATTCTAAACTAGTTAGAAGAAGAGGTCGTGTTTACGTTATTAATAAAACTAATCCAAAATTCAAAGCAAGACAAAAGTAATTTTTATGGATAATGAAGACCATAAAGATACTTGGAATAATTTTACAAAGTTTGTGTTGTGGGGAACCGTCGCAGTTATTGGTGTTTTAGTTTTAATGGCAATATTCTTACTGTAAGATTGATGCATGAGGATCGCTTCTATTTTAGAAAACCAAAAAATTGAAAAAAGATTAGCAATTACTCCTGAGATTGCAAAAAAATATATATCCCTTGGTCTTGAAGTCTCATTATCTGAAAACTACGGAAGTCATCTTGGAATAATAGATGAAGAATATAAAGAGTTAGGAGTTTCAATTTTAAAAGATGAAAGAGAAATCCTAACTAGCTCAAATATTATTGTTCAGTTAGGTTTATTAAGTGATGATAAAAATTCGTTATTAAAAGAAAATCAAACATTTATTGGAGTTCTAAATCCATATGATAATAAAGATAAAATAGACAATTTAGTTAAGAAAAATATAAATATTTTTTCTCTTGAGTTGCTTCCAAGAATAACAAGGGCTCAATCTATGGATATATTATCCTCACAAGCAAACCTTTCAGGTTACAAGGCAGTATTAGAGTCGTTTGCTCATTTTGAAAAAGCAATTCCGATGATGATGACTGCAGCAGGTACTATTCCAGCAGCAAAAGTGTTAGTTGTTGGCGCAGGTGTTGCAGGATTGCAAGCAATTGCGACAGCTAAACGAATGGGAGCAATAGTATTTGCAACAGATGTTAGAATGGCCTCAAAAGAACAGGTTGAAAGTTTGGGAGGAAAATTTTTAACAGTTGAAGGTGCTGAAAATTTAGAAACCGAAGGAGGTTATGCCAAAGAAGCATCAGAGGATTTTAAAAAGAAGCAAGAAGAATTATTATCAGAGACATTAAAGAAAATTGATATAGTAATTTGTACTGCATTAATTCCAGGAAAAAAAGCTCCAGTAATTATTAAAGAAGGCATGATTAATAATATGAGCTCAGGTTCAATAATTTATGATCTAGCAGCCATTCAAGGTGGAAATACAGCACACACTAAAGTTGATGAGATTGTAAATAAAAATAGTGTTAAAATAATGGGGGAAAGTAATATTTTAAATAAACTTCCAACTTCAGCATCTAATTTATATGCAAAAAATGTATTTAATTTTGTGTCGAATTTATATGATAAAGAAAATAATAAAATTAATATAAATTTAGAAGACGAGATAATTGAAAAAACGTTAATAAAATAAAATTATGGAAATAGATCCTTTTATATTCAGATTAAGCATTTTTATCCTTTCAATTTTCATTGGATATTACGTGGTTTGGAGTGTTACCCCATCACTTCATACGCCTTTAATGTCTGTAACCAATGCGATTTCATCCGTCATAATTGTAGGCGCGATCATTGCAGGATTGGCAGGGAACTCTGATGCTATATTTAATACTTCAAGTATCTTCGGTTTCTTAGCAATATCATTAGCAGCTATCAATATATTTGGTGGTTTTTTAGTAACGCAGAGAATGCTTACAATGTATAAAAAAAAGAAAAAGGGTAAATAATGTTATCAGCAAATTTATCAGCCATATTTTATTTAATTTCAGGAGTGTTATTCATTTTAGCTTTAAGAGGACTTTCTTCACCAGAGACATCTAGACAAGGAAATTTCTTTGGGATTTTAGGAATGATTATTGCAATTACAGTTACTTTTTTATCCATTGGTAATTTTTCAACTGGATTTGTAGTTGTTTTAATATTTCTTTTAATAGGCGGATTAATTGGTGCTTTTATTGCTTATAAAATTCCAATGACCGCAATGCCAGAATTGGTAGCTGGCTTTCATAGTTTAGTTGGTCTCGCAGCTGTATTTGTTGCAATTGCTGCTTTTCTAAATCCAGATGCTTTTAGTTTAGGTTCGCCAGGAAATATCAAACTTGGAAGTTTAATTGAAATGTCAATTGGCGCAACAGTTGGTGCGATAACTTTTTCAGGTTCAATTATTGCTTTTTTAAAACTTCAAGGAATAATGTCAGGTTCACCTATAACTTTTAAAGGACAACATCCGCTAAATGCCTTAATTTTAATTTCAATAATTGTATTAACTTATCTACTTTGCTCTACACAATCTTCTAATTTATTTTGGATATTATTAGCAGTTTCTTTTTTAATTGGTTTTTTATTAATCATTCCAATTGGTGGTGCAGATATGCCGGTAGTGATTTCAATGTTAAATTCTTATTCTGGTTGGGCTGCAGCTGGAATTGGTTTTACTTTAGAAAATACTGCATTAATAATTACAGGTGCATTAGTTGGTTCATCTGGGGCAATTCTTTCTTATATAATGTGCAAAGGAATGAATAGATCTTTCTTTAATGTTATATTAGGTGGATTTGGTGCAACTGAACAAAGTACAGCAGAAAAAAATAAAGAACAAAGACCTGTGAAAAGTGGAAACGCAGATGATGCTGCTTTTTTAATGAAAAACGCATCTTCAGTTATTATTGTTCCTGGTTATGGAATGGCAGTAGCACAAGCACAGCATGCCTTAAGAGAGATGGTAGATACGTTAAAGAAGAACGATATAAAAGTTTCATATGCCATACATCCTGTTGCAGGTAGAATGCCTGGACATATGAATGTATTATTAGCAGAAGCAAATGTTCCATATGATGAAGTATTTGAGCTAGAAGAAATTAACAATGATTTTGCAAATACAGATGTAGCTTTCGTTATAGGTGCTAATGATGTGACTAATCCAGTTGCAAAAACTGATCCTCAAAGCCCAATTTACGGAATGCCAGTATTAGACGTTGAAAAATGTAAATCAGTTTTATTTGTAAAAAGAAGCCTGTCTCCTGGATATGCAGGAATAGATAATGATCTTTTTTATAAAGAAAATACATTGATGTTATTTGCGGATGCTAAAAAAATGACGGAAGATATTACAAAAAACTTATAGATTTGATGAATACAAAAATTTTTTGTGATATTGCTGACTTATCTACTATTAAAAAATTTAATAAATTTAAAATTGTAAAAGGATTTACAACCAATCCAAGCCTGATGAGAAAAGCAGGAGCTAAAGATTATAAATCATACTCAAAACAAATACTTAAAATTTGCAAAAATAAATCTGTTTCTCTAGAAGTTTTTGCTGATGATCTAAAATTAATGATAGAGCAGGGAAAAAAAATTAATAGCTGGGGTAAAAATGTATACGTTAAAGTACCTGTTGTTAATTCAAAAAATAATTTTACTGGAAAAGTAATAAAAGAACTTAATAATAGTAATATTAAATTAAATATCACAGCTGTTTATACAGCCAAACAAACAGAAAAAATTTTAAAAGTTATAAATAAAAAAACAAAAGTAATTATATCTATCTTCGCGGGGAGAGCCGGAGACACTGGAAAAGACCCGCTGCCAGAATTTATAAAAAGCATAAATTTAGCTAAAAAATTTAAAAATGTTGAGATTTTATGGGCAAGTGTAAGAGAACCTTATAATTATTTGCAAGCAAAACAACTGGGTTGTCACATCATTACAATTCCGCCTTCAATTATTGAAAAAATTAAAAAATTTGGAAAGTCATTTGATCAATTAACACAGGAAACTGTAAAAGCTTTTTTAATTGATAGTAAAAAATCTAATTTTAAAATTTAGTCTGGAATTGGTTGCGGGGGACGGATTTGAACCGCCGACCTTCAGGTTATGAGCCTGACGAGCTACCAGACTGCTCCACCCCGCGGTATACTTAAATTCTATTTTTAAGTTTATTTAATTTTTT
>Ga0209667_1000180_pt1 | contig 58927 bp, 52 predicted proteins | sample SaaInlV_165m_DNA_2_FD_184682 | JGI IMG/M metagenome (GOLD analysis project Ga0209667, IMG submission 184682) | Marine microbial communities from expanding oxygen minimum zones in the Saanich Inlet - Saanich Inlet SI037_S3LV_125m_DNA (SPAdes)... | ecosystem: Environmental > Aquatic > Marine >... | reverse complement strand
CCACTGAGAAATTAAATGAACAAGAGAAACATATATTTAATTCTTGGGTGAAGTTGGTTAACCCATTAACAGAATCAATCATTGAAGGAATTGAAGCAATCACAAATAATAATTCAAATATTGAAGACTTTATTAATATAATTCCTAAAATAAGAGATCAATTCAGGTGGGGAATTCGGGCAGATGATTATTTAATTAAGGTGAACTTATTATGATATTAATAAAAGTTATTATTTTAGCAATTGCATCCGTGTTAAAGTTTATTTTTGGCTATGAAGGGGTAAATCTTTTGTTTAGAGTGTCACCATCTAGATTAATAATTGCAGTATTACGGAGATATGGTGCAGAAATAGGGAGCTGTGTTAGAATTCAATCACCTTTTTTAATTCATAATGCAGATCAAATTGAACCTATTTATTCTAATCTAATCATTGGTAATAATTGTTATATTGGCCGAGATTGTATTTTTGATTTAATGGATAAAATTACTATTGGAGATCAAGTAACAATTTCTCACAGAGCAATATTGAATACCCATACAAATGCAGGGAAAAGTCCCCTTTCAAAAACTACATTTAAACCTACCGTTGGCTCTATTAATATTAAGGATGGAGCTTATTTAGGAACAAACGTAACGGTATTAGAATCAACGACTATTGGCAAACAATCCATTATCGGATCGTGCTCATTAGTAAATAAGGATATTCAATCAGGTGCGACAGCGTTCGGTGTCCCCTGCAAAGTTTATAAAAAGAATATATAAATGATAAATTTGCTTGTTATAGTATTTATTCTTTTTGGTATAAAATCTATTTTACTTTCTAAAAATGGAATTGAAAATTCAATTCAGTGGATTATTTTTGCTTTTGTCCTTGGATACAGAACTTTTGAACCGGTTGCAGGGTTAAAAATTCATCCAATTGAGATTTTTATTTATTTAAGTATTTTTCGAGCATTATTATTTAAACCTATTAAATATACAAAAATTCCCAAAGTAATTTCAATTCTTGGTGTATTATTTTTAACCATGTATTTGATAGATATATTTACAAGATATAATCCAATAGTTTTATTAGAGTTTAAGAATGCTATATTATTATATATGGTTTTTTACATGGTCCAATTTATTCAAATAAATGATAGTCTATTTATTAAATATATGAAAACATATTTGTTTTCAGCTACTTTCATTTCATTTCTTGGGATTCTTGAGTATTTATTCCCTTCATTCATAGCTTCAATATTTGGTTTTAATCAAACTTATAATTTTAATCTCGAAAATATATTTTTTAGTCGATTGGCATTTTTATTTTGGGGGTCTCATTTGGCAGCAAACTTAATTGCTCCAGTCTTTCCAATTATGATCTTATTAAAATATGTTAAAGATCCTATTTTAAAAAATAATATTATCCTTACAGGATTTATATTATTGAACCTTTTTGCTATTTATTTATCCGGGAATAGAATTTCATGGTTAATCTTAACTGCAATGTTAATTTTAACATTATTTCAATTTAGAAAATCATTAATACCGAGGTTGAAACCATTTATACTTTTTATATCTGTTGGCTTTATTGCCTATGTTTATTCTCAGCCCGTGGAAGGTCGATACATATCCACATTTAAAGCACTTACGGGTCAAATTGATACCAAATATGATTCAAGCGGGGGAGAAAGAATGGCTAGAGCAAAAATGGCAATGTCATCGATAATGAATAATCCAATAGGTACAGGTTGGGGGAGCCAGGGTTGGGTTCATAGTGACGTTTTACAGATTGGTGCCAGCGTTGGCATAATTTCTGCGTTAATATTCTTTTTTTCTCCCATTGTTTTATTCATTCAGATCTTTCGCTATTATAAAGATGCCCCTCCAGATTTAAGCATATTGTATTTTTGTCAGTGTAATTTATTGATCTTTGTAATTATTTCATTTTTATTGAATGGGAACATATTAAAAGTTCAATCGGGTGTTCCTTTAATAGTCTTGTGGGCTTTGGTGGAAGGATTTCGTCAATATAATAGAGATCAATATCGAGTGCTAGCGTATGGATAAAACTTTATTAACCGTTCTTTTGCCTACTTATAATTGTAGCCAATATATTCGTAAAACATTAGACTCTATTAAATGGGCTGATGAAATAATTGTTATTGATTCATTTAGTGATGATGATACCATCCAAGTTGCGAAGGACTATGGCGCCAAAGTATTCCAACATAAATATATCAATTCTGCTAAACAAAAGAATTGGGCTTTGCAACATTGTACTCATTCTTGGGTTTTTCAAATAGATTCAGATGAGCAACTTGAATCAGGTGTAGAACAAATTATTCGAAAAGCAATTAATGATGCCAACGAAGATATTTATTGTTTTAAAATGCCACGAAAAAACCATGTGTTAGGAAAATGGGTAAAATATGGTGGCTTATATCCTGATTGGGAATATCGTTTATTCAGGAAAGAACATGGAAAATGGTGGAACAGGGAAGTGCATTCTCGAATTATTGTTTCAGGAAAAATAAAAGAATTAAAGACGCCTTTACTTCATTTTGGAATGCCCAATATAAGTAAGCAGATTTCAAATCTTGATAGATATACCCGATATGAAGCGGATGAATTACAAAAGAAACATATTCAATTTTCGTTTATAAAATGGATATTAGGTCCCTTATTTATATTTTTTAAACGATATATATTTTTGCAAGGATTTAGAGATGGATGGCGAGGTTTCTTTTTAGCTGTATATGCTAGTTTTTACATTTTTGTTAGCCATACCAAATTATTAGAAATAAAAATTTTAAAGATCGACAGGAGCCCCGAGTAAATATAACATTTATTGAAGATTCGAGTGAAATGGGGGGTATACAGCATAGTACTTTATTACTTGCTGAATATTTAATATTAAAAGAAAGGTACGAAATAGAATTACTTCTACCAAATTCAGGTCCATTATCTAGGATTTTATCAAATAAATCAATTCCTATTAAAGTTTATAATTCTATAAAATATAAATCCACCGCTATCTCATTTTTAAATGATCAATTTCGAATCCCCAATCCATTCTCTTGGTGTTGGAATTTTGTGGCAATTGGATTAAATATAATTAGAATTAGAGAAAATATAAACCCGAATACAGATTTAGTTGTTTCGAAAGGCTTATTGAATCATTTCACATCTGTAATTGCATCTAAATTATTAAAGATTCCAGTTCTAATTCATCTTCAAGATTTAATCACAGGTCGGTATTTTGGGATTATGCCATTTATTTTTAAATACTTTGCGAAAATAGGTCCTGATTATATTGTTTGCGATGGAAACTTGATTCAACATTCTTTAGGAAAAAATATTAAAAATAAATCAAGTGTTATACTGAATGGAATAAATACAGATCATTTTAATCAGAATAAAAAATTACGATTAGACATTAGGACTGAATTCAATTTACCTGACGAAGCCTATGTCATTGGGCATATTGCGCGAATAACGCCTTGGAAAGGACAAAGCCAATTAATAAAAGCTTTTTATCAATATTCAAAAACCAATCAAAATACATATTTAATATTAATTGGCTCCCCGCTATTTGATAATGATAAGTACTTTAAATCGGTAAAGAAAATGGTTCAAGATTTATCATTAAGTGGAAAGGTAATAATGCCTGGTTATCGTAATGATTTACAGGCATTATTTTCGGCAATGGATTTATTTTTATATCCATCTTTAAATAAAGATACATCGCCTTTAGCATTGTTAAGTGGACTCTCAGCTGGATTACCTGTTGGGGTGTCCAATATAGAAAGTTTAAAAGAAATTATTAATATTTGTCCAGGAGTAGATGTTTTTAATCCTACTCATTTGAATGAAATTGTTAATATAATGGAAAAATATGAAGATCCGGATAGTAGAAATAGGAATAGAAAACTGAATAAAGCTTCAGGGAGAAAGCATTTTGGTATTTCTATTCATGGAAAAAAGATGGAACATATTATTCAGCACGTTTATAGGTCAAACCTTTAATCACCATTCCACTTGTCATACCGAAAATTTTAGGTAGGTTTTTGGAATGGGAAAATATTCGAAGATAGAAATTATCCAGAATCCATTATTGAACGTATCTCAAAGATTGATGGATTCTGGCTCACATGCTTCGTCCGGAATGACAGCAATAAAAGACAAGCTAAGCAAGTACATATAATTTATTCGTGACATATTATGTCTATATATTATCAATTATGAAAAATGGTACTTTATATACTGGCGTTACAAATAATCTAGAACAAAGAGTTTTTAGTCATAAGCGGGGTGAAGGGAGTCTCTTCAAAAAGAAGTATAAAATAAAGTATTTAATGTATTATGAAGAAACGGATGATATTGGAGAAGCTATTCACAGAGAGAAACAATTAAAAAAATGGAAACGAGATTGGAAAATCGCATTAATTGAAGAGTCAAACCCAAACTGGAATGATTTAGCAAAAGATTGGTTTGATGATTTATAAAACATTTAACCACCTCCTAACTTGTCATACCGGAAATTTTAATATGCAATTTTGGGATGGAGAAATAATCAAAGATAAAAATTATCCGGTATCCATTATTGAACGTATCTCAAAGATTGATGGATTCCGGGTCTCATGCTTCGCCCGGAATGACAGCTTGCTTTTCTCTTCCAACCCCATTTATCATGCCGGATATTTTAGGTAAGTTTTTAGAACAGGAAACAATTAAAGATAAAAAATATCCGGTATCCATGATTGAACATATCTCGAAGACTGATGGATTCCGGCTCACATGCTTCGTCCGGAACGACAGCTTATTAGGTAACTAAATGATTCGATTTAATAAAAAATATACAGCTAAGAATGAGAATTTATACATCCAGGATGTATTATCTTTAGATACTCAATCGGGGGATGGGAAATACACAAAACTTTGCTATCCATTCTTGAACCACGGCGCAATAGATTCAACGTCATATTTAACAACATCTTGCTCTCATTCTTTAGAAATGGCAGCACTTATACTTGATATTCAACCAGGTGATGAAGTGATTATGCCGTCATTCACTTTTGTATCCACAGCCAATGCATTTTTACTCCGTGGCGCAAAAATAATTTTTTGTGACAGCCAAAAAAATAATCCAAATTTAGATATACAACATGTTGAGTCTTTAATTACATCAAAAACTAAAGCGGTAGTCCCTGTCCATTATGCTGGTATTGCTTGCGAAATGGACGAATTACTATTGCTTGCAGAAAAGCACCGATTTAAAATAATTGAAGATGCTGCACAAGGCATAGGAGCAACTTATAAAAAAAAGCCACTCGGAACGATTGGTGACATTGGGTGTATATCCTTTCATGGTACAAAGAATATTTCATGTGGAGAGGGAGGGGCTATTTTTATAAATGATAATTCTTTAAAGTTATCGGCAGAAATCATTAGAGAAAAAGGGACCAATCGTGCAGCCTTTTTTCGCGGAGAAATTGATAAGTATGGCTGGAAAACTTTAGGATCATCGTACTTATTATCGGATATCCTGGCAGCAAAATTATTATCTCAATTAGAAGAATTAGAGATGATTACTCAACACCGAAAAAAGATATGGCAAACTTATTATGATGCATTCGAAAACTTAGAAAAACAAGGAAAGTGTAACTTGCCAGATTTACCAAATTATGCAAACCATAATGGCCATATATTTTATTTAGTGTGTAATACTGCTTCAGAACGACAGAGTTTAATCACCTTTTTAAAGACAAATAATATTCAAAGTGCATTTCATTATTTATCCTTACATAAATCTGATTATTTCAATGATAAGTATAACGGTGATGAATTACCTAATTCAGATCGATTTACTGATTGTTTATTAAGGCTCCCCCTTCATCCAAACTTGAGCATGGCAAATCAAAAAAAAGTAATTCAAGCAATAATGATTTTGTATAATTAGTTGAATAATAAAAATATTTTTTATATAATATCCGGAGAAACCGGATTTAAAAAAACGGATGAGGAAATTCTTAAGTCTTTAGGTAATGTTCGAAAAATGGATTACACATCTAAAACGTCATATTTTAATCCAATAGTATGGATTAACCTAATATGGTGCCAATCAATTGTGATTTGGTTTGCATCTGGTCATGCCATCCCTGTAATCCTACTTAATTACTTATTTAATAAACGATTAATAATTATTGCTGGTGGTTTTGATGTGGCGAATGAGCCAACTATGAGATATGGTGCAATGCGAGGAAAGTCTAGAGCAATAATAGGAAAATGGATTCTTTCGAGAGCACATTCAATTATAGCAGTCTCTAAATCTAATTATCAAGAAATTGTAGAGAACGGACGTGTTAATTCTCCAAAAGTTCATCTAATTTATAATGCAGTCTCTAAAAAAGAAAATCATCAACATATAGAAAAAAAACAGCAAATATTAACCGTCGGAGAAATCAATGAGGAAACATATTTAAGAAAGGGTTTAGATCGATTTATAAAAGTAGCAGAAAAATTACCACTCATTCAATTTATTCATATTGGAAAATGGACGAATAATAAAGGGATCCAATGTCATAAGATGATTAATTATGTAAAAAGCATATCACCTTCAAATATAAAATATTTGGGTTTTATTGATAAAAAAGAATTAGATAATTTTTATGAAGAATCTAAAATCTATTTACAACTATCTCGACATGAAGCTTTTGGTGTGAGTGTCGTCGAAGCCATGTCCTATGGGTGTGTTCCAATTGTATTCAATGCCTATGCACTTCCCGAAGTTGTGGGTAATAATGGATTTATTATTAACAATATTGGAGAATGTAAACAAGCGATTAATAAAATTGTGACAGGTTTACCAAACTTAACAATAGATTTTAATCCAAAGTTTAATTTGACGCATAGGCAAAGTGAGTTTGAAAGGGTATTAGCAAATTGATTTCAGTTATTCTCCCTATTCGAAATGAAGAACGCTTTATTGCTAAAACATTGGACTCAATTTTATCTCAATCATTTGATGAAGAAATTGAAATCCTAATAGCCGATGGAATGTCAACAGATGGAACACGAGAAATAATAAAGGATTATCAAGATAATCATGGGAGCATTCATTTGATTGATAATCCTGAAAAAATTGTTTCTGTCGGTTTTAATAGGGCTTTATCATTGGCAAAAGGTGATATAATTATTCGAGTGGATGGTCATACAAGTATTTATCAAGAGTTTTTTAAAAAGATAATTAAAAACTTAATAGATAAAAATTGTGATAGTACTGGTGGGCTTATTAATCCGGAAGGCGATTCAGTTATATCAAAAATTATAACCATCGCTACAAGTTCAAAGTTTGGTGTGGGGAATTCAAAATTCCATTATTCTAAAAAATCATGTTGGACTGAAACTGTTTACTTGGGTGCTTACAGAAGAAAAGTTTTTGACGAAATAGGCGGCTATGATGAAGAATTGGTTCGGAACCAGGATGATGAATTCAATTTTCGACTCATTCAAAATGGTGGAAAGATTTGGTTAGATCCATCGATCAAATCTAGTTATACACCTAGGAATTCATTTATTGGCTTGTTTAAACAATATTTTCAATATGGATTTTATAAAGTCCGTGTGATGCAAAAAAGGCGTGGTTTTGCTTCCTGGCGACATCTTGTACCGGGGCTATTTGTATCAAGCATACTTTTATCTTTTTTCATTTATTTTTTAAATGGAAATCTATTTAGTTTTAAATTGATATTCATTCCATACATAGTAATCAGTCTAGGATTTACAGTTATTGCTTTTTTCAAATCACCTAATAAAATACTTTCAGTCTTTCTTTTGCCATTTACATTTTTCATCCTTCATTTTTCATATGGATTAGGCTTTTTATCAGGACTCGTTTGGTTTTGGAATAAATGGGGAGACACTGAAGTGAAAGATAGTCATTTCGTTTTCGAAAAGTTTAAATCTAATTTTGAATCAAAAATATTATAAGGCTAATAATTTTAGTAAATTTTAGATTATGAATATTCCATTTCACAGACCTGATTTACCCTCTGATTTTAATGAGATTGCTACTGAGTCCATTCAAAACGGCTGGTTAACAACGGGGAAACAGGTTGAATTATTTGAACATGAGTTAGCAACCTTTTTAGATGTAAAACATGTTGTGGTTGTTAATTCTTGTACTGCCGCATTACATCTTGGCTTGGCATCCCAAAAATTTGCACCAGGGAGTAAGTTTTTAGTCCCGAATTACACCTTCGTTTCAACCGTTGAGTGTGGTGAATATATAGGAATGATTCCTCGTCTCGTTGATAGCGCCCCTGATGGATTTAATATCGATTTAAATCAAGTTGAAGATATGTTAAAACGGGAGACAGATATTAAAGCCATTCTTCCTGTTCATTACGGTGGAATTCCTGTGGATATGAATGCAATTTTTTCGTTAGCTGACCAATACAATTTATTTGTGCTCGAAGATGCTGCTCATGCCTTAGAAACAGTATCGAATGCTGGAAAAGTAGGCAATACAAATCATGGCGCTGCATTCTCATTTTATGCAAATAAAAATCTTACAACTTTGGGAGAAGGAGGTGCATTTGCTACCAATAATGAAGTTTTAGCTCAGTCTATTAAAAACCTATCGTTACATGGCATTACGAAAGATGGTTGGAAACGATTTGATTCTGGGGCAAAATGGGAATATGATATAATTGATTTAGGGTATAAATATAATATGCCAGATATGTCTGCATCATTTGGTCGATGGCAATTAAAACAAGTGAATCATTGGCAAACATTGAGACACGCGATAGTTAAGCAGTATGTGAATGGATTAAAAAATCTTGATGGAATTCGTATTCCATCCTATGTTCCTGGGGATGGAAATGCGTGGCATTTGTTTGTAATCCAATTTAAAAACACGAATTGGAGATTAAGTAGAAATGAATTTATTGATGAATTAATTAAAAAAGGGATTGGAGTTTCCGTTCATTATAAACCTATACATATGTTGGATTATTATCATAAGAAATTGGGCTATAAATCGGATGATTTTCCAAGGTCAAAAGATTTATTTGAATCGGTGATATCGTTGCCATTATACCCGAGTTTAACCCAAGATGAACTTGAATATATTATTTCCACCATTCATGAATTATTTGAACAATATTCTGTCTAATTATTATCTCCCTATTTGCATATTAATTGATTAATATATAGTATATGGAATTTATCTCTCGCGCTACGGCTGTCCTTCTTTTAGTCGGTTTATCACCTTTATTACTCATTGTCGGTCTTGGAAATTTAATCATCCAGGGTCGCCCAATTATATATAGGCAGAAGCGCGTAGGTAAACATTTTAAAGAATTTTTTATTTATAAATTTAGAACGATGCATAATGATGATGCAGGTGTAAATACATTTAGTGCTGGTCAAATAATTACGCTCACAAAGTGGGGACGTTTTTTAAGAAAAACAAAAATTGATGAACTTCCACAGCTCTTTAATATTATTAAGGGTGATATGCGTTTTATTGGACCTAGACCTGAAATTCCTGAATATGTATCAAAAGAGTCATTTTCATTTTTAAATATAATTAAACCTGGATTATCTGGGTTTTCATCAATCTTATTCAGAAATGAATCTGAGATATTTAAAATGATTGATTCTAATTCACCTTATAAAGATATTTTGAGCATCAAAGTAGGACTTGCAAAATATTATGTGAACAAAAAGAGTTTTATTCAAGATTTAAAGTTGGTTTTTATTACAGTTATTTCCCTATTTATTCCAAAAAGGATAGGGCATTATCTTCTCATGAAATTGTTGAAAATTAATGATAGCGTTGAATTTAATATAAAAGAACTAATCAGCGCTGTCAAATTAAAGGAGATTTATACTGAGGAAGATAAAGAGAGTATTAAATCAAATCGTCGTCAATTAATTTTTGCAGATATAATTGGAATATTATTAGGATTTATATTTGCAAGTTTTATCCGAAATGATTTTCAAATTCCAGAATTGTTAATTTCGCCGGATATATTTTTAATTTTAGGAACGATTGTGGTTGTGAAAGTACTTTCCTTTCAATTTTTTAATTTGTACAAAGGAATGTGGAGATATACCAGTGCAGTAGACCTTTTAAATATATTTAAAGCTAATGTGGTTGGGTCTCTAATTGTTATTGCGACCATCGGCTATTTTAGGGGATTTCAAGATATTCCTAGATCAATATTATTAATTGATTTTATATTAACTATTGCTTTTGCAAGTTTGACTAGACTTGGGATTCGATATTATTTTTCACATCTTTTAAATCCGCATCCTTATAAATTAGAATTGTCAAAACGAGTCATTTTAATTGGAGCCGGGAGAACCGGTGAATTTATTTGTAAAGAATTACTCAGTGATTCAAAGCATCATATTGATCCAATTGGTTTTTTAGATGATAATCTTGATTTACACCAAAGATTAATTCATGGGAAAAAGGTATTTGGTAAAATTAATAATTTATCTGATTTTGTGACCCAATATGATGAAGTATTGATCTGTTGTCCCAGTGCACCTCGAAAGGAAATGCATAGAATTATCGAAGTTTGTAAAGATGCCGGAAAACCCTTTCGCACTTTACCATCAGTATCTGAACTTATTTCGGGACAAGTTTCTGTCAGCCAATTTCGTGAAGTTTCGTTGGCTGATCTTTTAGGCCGAGATGAAATCAAATTGGATAAAGCTTTAATTACTAATTACATCCATGGGAAAAGGGTTATCATAACAGGAGCTGGGGGAAGTATAGGTTCAGAGTTAGTTCGTCAGTGTCTTAGTTTTAATCCGGCATTACTTGTTATATTGGATATTAGTGAACTTAATTTATTCGAAATTGAAAGAGAGATCCTAAGTATTCCATCTAATGTTCTTGTCAAGCCTGTTTTATCTGATATTCGTGATCTTAGAATTATGAATAAAGTATTTCAAGAATTTGAACCTCAGGTAGTTTTTCATGCAGCTGCTTATAAACATGTACCTATGCAAGAAGCATTTCCATGGGAAGCAGTAAAAACAAATGTAATCGGCACATCCAATGTCGTTAAAGTATCCCTTGAACATAATGTTGAAAAGTTTGTTATGGTTAGTACAGATAAAGCTGTAAGACCTGTGAATGTAATGGGCGCTACAAAGCGATTAGCAGAGTTGATTTGTCAAGGTGCAAATTCGAAATATGGCACTCGATTTATGGCGGTTCGGTTTGGAAATGTACTGGGAAGTTCGGGGAGTGTAATTCCTATTTTTCAGGAACAAATACGTAAAGGCGGGCCAGTGACTATTTCCGATCCGGATATGGAACGATATTTTATGTCTATTCCTGAAGCGGCACAATTGATTTTGCAATCAGGTGGAATTGGAAAAGGTGGAGAGGTATTTGTGCTTGATATGGGGAATCCAATTAAGATTCTCGATGTGGCAAATGAACTAATTCGTTTATCCGGCCTTGAACCAGAAATTGATATAAAGATTAGTTATATTGGGGCTAGGCCCGGTGAAAAGAAATTTGAAGAACTTGTATTAGATTATGAACAGATGGATGATACATCTCACAAAAAAATAAGTATAGTTACATCTTCACTTCCTTTAAATGAAGTGAAAGAGATCACAGACAGAATTAAGAATGGCGTATTAAATGAGCATGGTTATGATAAAACTAAATTAAAAAATACACTTATATCGCTTGTGCCAGAATATCAACCAGAAACAGACATGGATGAAATTCAATATTTAAGGAGTAAACCAGAAGTTCAAGCATAAGAAATAGTTATTAGACTTATTTAATAAAAACAAACAATTTTGAATTTTTAAAAAGGCTCACATGATGAGCCTTTTTTATTTTGTGATTTATTTGAAGATATGTTTCTTTTACTGAAATTATTTTGGAATTAGCAATCGGCTTAAAATAATCCACCCATCACTCATTTTCAGTTTTTTGCCTTCCTCGACACTTCTTCTATTAAATTGGATAGGGAATTCCATAATATTACAATTATTTTTAACAAGGATAGATGCAATTTCCACATCAATATCAAATCCATATGACTGTATAGAATTCAAATTTATATCTGACTTATAAAAAGCCTTACATCCACATAAAACATCCGTAAAATGTTTTTGATGAATAAAATTGAAAATACCATTCAAAAAAAAGTTGCCAAAGTCTAACAGGGATACAAACGGGTTTAGAACTTGAACACGTGCACCAAAAACTGCATCAATATTTTTATTCTTGTTTAAAATCATTCCCTTTTCCATTTCTCTCAGATCCATTTCAAGATCCCCATCAAATAAAATAATTTTTTCATGTGATGCATTTTTGATTCCTGATTGTATGGCATTTCCTTTCCCTTTATTTTTGGGGATAGAAATCAGAGTTATAAATGAGCATTTTTTGAGAAATAGAGCCGATTGATCTGTGCTCCCATCATCTACAATGAGAATTTCATTGTCTTGAGAAAAATATTCTAAGCTTGAAATGAGAGACGGAATGCTTTTTGCTTCATTATGAATTGGAATAATGATGGAATAGGACACAAAGTAATTTAAGGATGTGAAATATAGTAATTATACTTCATTCTTGACTTTTTCTTTGTGAAATTAGTGGCATATATAAAGTTCATGTTTAAATAATAACAAAAGATTACTAATAGGAAAAATTTTGCGTAGTACTATTCATTCTTACATGATGGACCCAAATCCGTTTACACTCTTTGGCACAGATCATATCATTGCCAGTATACTATTCCTAATACTTTGGATTTGGTTGCCGAAAATCGCTAAACAAAATTTATCTCCTAAAATGCAAAATAAATTAGGAATCATATTGAGCCTCATTGTGATGTCTAATTATTTAATGTGGGTTCTCCTTGAATCTTTAGCTGGTACATTTGATCCAAAACTTCACTTACCTTTTCATTTATGTCGCGCAGCAAATTTGATGATTCCAATTGTCTTGATATGGAAAAAAGAACGCTTGTTTCAGATTCTATATTTTTGGGGAATGTCAGGCATGATTCAAGGCGCTATTACGCCGGATGTAACACATGGATTCCCACATTTCCATTTCTTTAGATTCATTATTGGACATAATGGAATGGTATTAGTTTTACTATATGCTATTATTGTTCATGAGTTAAAACCAACGCTAAAGGGATTAAAAGAGTCATTTATTGCGCTGAACGGTTTTCTTATATTAGCAACAATTATTAATTTAATTTTAGATTCAAATTATTTTTGGATATGTGCTAAACCACCCACTGCATCTTTATTAGATTATTTAGGCCGTTGGCCTTGGTATATTTTGAGTACAGAAATTGTTGCAATTTTACATTTTATTGTAGCTTATTTACCATTTTACTTTATTGAACAAAGGAATAAATCTTGAAGAAATCAGAAATAATATTAACAATTTTTTTTATTGGAACCTTAATTGCAGGAATAATAATGTCATCAAAAAATTTAAAAATAATGGCGCCTATTGCGCCAATCATTAAAAAAGATGTAACCGTACATGGTGATTATAGAGTTGATAATTATTATTGGCTTAAAGAAAAGGATACGAAGCCAGTATTGGATTATCTAAATGCAGAAAATGAATATACTGATTCAAAAATGAGTCATACAGATCATCTTCAAAAACAACTTTATACAGAAATGCGTAGTCGAATCAAGGAAGATGATTCAACAGTTCCATATCAAGCTGGGAATTACATGTATTATAGTCGAACCGAAGAAAGTAAACAATATGATATTTTTTGTCGGAAATATAAAACAATGGAATCCGATGAAGAAATTACGCTCGATTTAAATACCTTAGCTCAACACCACAAATATCTTGTTTTGAATTCTTATAAAATAAGTCCTAATGAAAAATATTTAGCTTTTACGATTGATACATCTGGTGCAGAATTACATAAAATGATAATAAAAAATATTAAGACTGGAGATATTATTGATGATCATCTTTCAAATCTAGATGGTTCAGTTGAATGGGCAAATGATAGCAAAACATTATTTTATACCATATTGGATGAAGCTCATCGGCCGTTTCAACTATGGCGCCATCAATTAGGAGAGCAACAATCCAATGATGTATTAATCTATCAGGAACATGATGACCGTTTCTTTGTAGATCTGTCAAGAACGAATAGTGGAAAATATCTAAAAATGGTATTGGGAAGTCAGGTTACTACAGAAGTTCATTTCTTAGATAGGAATAATCCATTGGATTCTTGGAAATTGATTCAAACTCGTGAGCAGGGAGTCGAGTATTTTGTATATCATCATGGTGATTATTTTTATCAAATAACGAATAAGGATGCCTTAAACTTTAAATTAATCCGCAAGCCTATTTTAGGGGGCAAGGAAGACGTTATTATACCAAATCGACCCACTGCATACTTAAAAAATATTACAATGTTTAAAGACCATATGGCTGTATCTGAAAGAGTTAATGGTTCATTAACGATTCGTATATTTGATTTTAATACAAAGTCATGGCAATCCATTGAAATGGATGAAAAAATATATTCCATAGAGTTTGATGCGAATTATGATTGGAATTCTGAGTTTATTAGAATTGGATACGGATCATTTCTTACGCCATATTCTGTTTACGATGTTCATTTGACATCGTCTATAAAAACATTAAGAAAAAAAGATGAAGTTTTAGGTGGATATAACCCGGAAAATTATATTTCAGAAAGAATTTGGGCGCCGACACATGATGGTAAAAGAGTCGCCATTACACTGCTGTACAAAAAAGGGATTGATTTAAAAGGGAATAATCCATGTTTCCTTTGGGGATATGGGAGCTATGGTGCTACGTATGACCCTTGGTTTTCGTCGAATATTTTTAGTTTGGTTGATCGGGGTGTCGTTTATGCTCGTGCCCATATTCGCGGATCATCATTTATGGGGCGACAATGGTATTTAGATGGAAAGTTAAACAATAAGAAAAATACATTTAAAGATTTCATTTCTGCTGGGCGCCATCTTTCAGATGAAGGAATAACATCTCCAAATAAATTGGCAATTTATGGTGGAAGTGCTGGTGGACTTCTTATTGGGGCCGTTATGAATATGGCTCCGGAACTTTGTAAAGTTGCAATTCCGGATGTTCCTTTTGTGGATGTGATTAATACAATGCTTGATGAATCCATACCATTGACTGTTACAGAATTTGAAGAATGGGGGAATCCCAAAGAAAAGAATTCATATGAATATATGAATTCTTATTCTCCTTATGATAATGTTGAAAAAAAATCATATCCTCATACCTTGGTTTTAGCAGGTTATAATGATCCTAGAGTTCAATATTGGGAGCCCGCAAAATGGACGGCTAAATTACGTGCCAATAAAACAGATTCTAACGATTTGCTATTGAAAACAATTATGGGAGCTGGTCACTTTTCTTCTTCCGGTAGGTTTGATTACTTGAAAGATGTGGCATTTTATTATGCATTTACATTGGATAAACTTGGAATAAATTAATGCCATTGGTTTCCATAAATCCAGCCACTGGAATAGAAATACAGGTCTATCCAAGGCATTCACAAAGTGAAATACAATTGATTTTGGACCAATCAATAGAAGCCCAAAAAGATTGGAAAGCAACAGATTTATCACTTAGGCTACCCTGTTTAGAACGTATGGCCAGAACGCTTCGAGATCGTTCTAAAGAATTAGCCGTTCTAATGTCTCAAGAGATGGGGAAACCATTGACACAATCACTAGGTGAGATTGAAAAGTGTGCAAGCCTTTGTGAATATTATTTTGAATCAGCACCTGAATTTCTTTCCGATAAAACTGTAGATATCCCTGGTCAAAAAAGTTTTATAAGTATTCAACCAATAGGACTTATACTTGGTATCATGCCCTGGAATTTTCCATTTTGGCAAGTATTTCGTTTTGCAATCCCTACTATTACAGCAGGGAATGGCGCGATTCTTAAACATGCATCTAATGTTCAGGGATGTGCCATCGCGATTGAATCTTGTTTTCGAGAATCAGGATTTCCCCAAAATATTTTTAGAAATTTAGTCATCCCTGGTAGCGATGTTTCTGATGTAATTAAAAATCCAGCTATTGCTGCTGTAACCATTACAGGGAGTACGCCAGCGGGAAAGTCAGTAGCTAAAACTGCGGGCAGTGTATTAAAGAAAACTGTATTAGAACTAGGAGGAAGCGATCCTTATATTATTCTGGATGATGCAAATCTCTCTCTCGCGGTAGATGCTTGTATCTCTGGGAGATTATTAAATGCTGGACAAAGTTGCATTGCAGCCAAGAGATTAATCGTTTCAGAATCTGTTTATGATTTGTTTCTTTCAATGATAAAAGAAAAATTATCTGAAAAAACTATGGGAGATCCCATGGATGATTTTGATATGGGACCCATGGTTTCTATTGAAGCGCGAGATGAAGTGCATCATCAAGTAATGCAATCTATTCAAACTGGCGCTGAATTGGTTCTAGGAGGTGAGATTCCACAAGGTGTTGGGGCGTATTACCCAATTACGCTTTTAGCGGGTGTTACACCGAATATGGTAGCGTTTGATGAAGAAATTTTTGGTCCAGTATTCTCAGTGATTAAAGCAAACGATGAAGCTCATGCAATCGATTTAGCAAACCAAACTGAATTTGGATTAGGTGCTTCAATTTTCACAGCAGATTTATCGAAAGGAGAAGCGATTGCAATAAATAAATTGAATGCAGGTTCTTGTTTTGTAAATGATTTTGTAAAATCTGATCCAAGACTACCTTTTGGTGGAATTAAAGAATCTGGGTTTGGTAGGGAACTAGCATTACAGGGAATGATGGAATTTGTTAATATAAAAACTGTTGTCGTGAAAAGCGGATGATCTTTGTAAACTTGGGGGCATGAAAATACATAAAATTATAATATCTCTTTTTCTGGTCGTAATATGTTATGGTCAACAAAATCGATTATTTTGGGATGGACATGATTGGAATCGAATCGCAAAAAATGTGGATTACCATCCAGCCAATACTCATCGAATAAAAACAGCTTATCTACACGGGGCTCTCGATGGAAGATTACATGGTTATTTGAAAACTTGGGCGAAAGATCAATACCTTGCAGATGATGTATTTGCAGAAACAGTTGATTATCTAACTACCAGAGAACTGATAAAAAATTTGGATTATTTTTATCAAGATCCCATAAATAGTTATATTCCGATTCCTGCTGCAATTGTGATTGCTAATATGTACGCAGAAAGAATTCCTGTCCCAATGATTGATGATTTTATAGAAATTACTAGACGGTGGATCAATGACCTAACTTTGGAGTTGGATACATTAAATTATAATAAATTGATTGAAGATAAATTTATTAAACATCATGAAAAGAAATTTAATCGATCCGAATGAATCCAGCCTTTGGATGCCAAGCAAAAATTCTATTTTCACCAGAAAATTTGACTTTTGATATTGTGAATTTATATGTGGGTGGTTTATCACCGACCAAAGGGTATGAAGTTGTTTTTGTCGTTGAAAACCCTGTTTGAAGTGCCGGTTCATAGTTATAAACTAAAACCATCCTGTCTTCATCTAGAAATTCTTTATCTCCAGAATATTTAGATAAAAAACCTTCTAAATAATCGACGGGTCTTCCCACATGGTTTACAACTTGAACATTGATTAAAATTTTAGCATCATCAATAACACGAGGGCGAATTTCGATTGTAAAGGCATCTTTATCACCAGCTATGAGTAAATTTGACAACAACAAGATTAGGAGTGCTTTTTTCATAGATTCGAAATTGGGCAAGAATTTTGATATACGAAAGAGAAAGGTTGCGAAACATTTTTCGCTTTAATTATGTATAAGGTAACTTCTCGAAGTGATTGAACCCAATAATATAACAAGATTCTTTAGCCCATTGCAAAATTCTATAGTCATTATTTTTCTATCTTTATTCTCTTTAACAGTTGCACAAGTTAGAATTGGAGAATGGACAGCATTAACATCTCCTTTAAATGTCCGTGATATTTTGTATATTGGAAGTGATATATATGCAGCCACTGAAGGTGGACTTTTCAAATTAAAGGATGATGAATATCAAACAATAACCACTATTGATGGATTATTAGGTGTAGATCTTTCCACTATTGCATCTGATAAAAACGGAAATCTATGGTTGGGTGGAACTCATCCTTTTGGATTTGTTCAGCTTTTTAATCCGAATACAAACAAACCTATAAAAAGTTTCGATTATAATTTAACTGCAATTTTTGATATACAGATTCTTGATTCATTATCATTCGTGTTTTTTCAGGATGGTCAAGATATGGGGATTATGAAATTTCTATATAATAATGGATGGGACTACAGAGATAGTTTTCGAAATTTCCCCAGTGAAACAGAAAGCATCAATTGTTTTACGGCAAATGACTCTACTATTTTCATTGGAATGAATAATGGTATTTATAAAGGGTCATTAAATGATAATTTAAAAGACCCAACGAGTTGGCAAAAGCTAGATGTAGCGATTTCAATGGATGTTACGGCGATAGTGATAGAAGGTACAAATTTATATTTCTCATCGAGTAATGCACTTTATAATTATTCTCTGGAAACAACCACATGGAGTCAAATTTCTTTTTCCTATACTTTATCTAATGTAAATGAAATATTTGTTGAGAATGGAGACATATATTTCATTGATGGGAAAAAACTTTTCCGTAAATCAGATGATGAAGATTCTCTTCTTAATAATCAATATTGGCTTTCGGGGATTGCCAAAAATTCCAATCAAATTATAACTGGAATTCGAAATGGAATCTTATTCATTGAAGAAAATTTAGATGGGAATGACGCTGTAACTCGTTTTTTACCTAATGCGCCTGTTACCGCTGGATTTTCAGCCATTACTGTTTTAGATGATGGTCGATTGGTTGGTGGAAGTAAAGAAGGGCTTTCAATTTATAGCGAAGATGGTTGGCGAAATATTCTTCAAATTAAAACGGTTGGGTCTGATACAATTCACAATTCGTATGATTTTTCAAAATTTGTAGCAGATACTATTCCTTATAGTTTTGGTGGTTTTATAGCAGATCTTGAGCAAGGACCAGATGGATTATTATATTGTGCAATTCGTGGAACATATCCCATTTATAATAGTGAGCCTGTTCGAACCAGTGGTGGTGTTATAATAATTGATGTAGATAATCCATCCAATGTTACGCTGATTGATACAACATATTTGAGTTATCTGACCGAATCATCCAATCCAAACCCTTATATGGTAATTTTAGATATTGAGTTTGACTCAAAGAATAATTTGTGGATAGCTGACCCTTATTGTATTATAAAAAATAATCCAATTCATGTTCGATCTTTAAGTGGGGAATGGAAGCATTATGGCTCGTCAGAAACAACTGTTAAAATTAGTCAATCACCTGGGGCACTCGCTGTAGATTCTTGGAATCGATTGTGGTATTCTGCATTTCAAGCGGAAGAAGCAAATTTCGGGATTTATCCCAATGGGGGGATTTTCATGCTTGATTTTGATGGATCGCCAACAAATCCAGATAATTTTTCGTGGAAACTCGTTCAAAATAAGGGAACAGTTTTATCTTTAGGGATGGGATTGAATGATCGACTTTATTATTTAACATCTTCGGGTTTAAATTATTTTGATTTAAGCAGTGCATCAAATCCAATTGTACGTGAAAATGCTTATGCTTATTTTCCAAATACTTCCTTCGGAGATGGTGCGGAAATCAAAATTGATCCTCATGGAAATATTTGGGCACATTCGCCGTCTCAAGGCATCCATATTTTGTTAGAGAATACAACATATTGGCCAACTATTAACGGTTTTCGTACGGATAACAGTCCATTATTATCCGATGAAATAACCGATATTGCATTTGATGAAAAACGTAATTTAGCGTATATCGCAACAAGTAAAGGAGTCAATATTCTTAGGATTCCTTTTGGAGTAGAACAAAAGAACTATTCCAATGTTAAAGTATTTCCAAGTCCATTTTACATTCCTTCGGTTGACCCCATGAAAGTGGATGGCTTACCATTTGAATCTTCTATGATGGTTATGACTTTAGATGGGAAAGTGGTACGAGACGTGGTAAGTCAAGGTATCAGTATTGATGGAAATCAATTATCATGGGATGGGCGAGATAATGCGGGTGATTATGTTTCCAGCGGTGTGTATCTTCTTGCTTTGTATGGAATGGATGGATCGCAGATGGTTGAGAAAATAACAGTGATTAAGAACTGATATTATAATAAATGCGAATTTTTAGATATAAATATTATTTCTGAAATAATAACTTTTAATACACCAGCAGTGGGAATAGCAAATAACATTCCCAATGGTCCCATCATGGTCCCGCCAATTAAAAGAACAATCATGACAGCCATAGGATGAAGTCCAACGCTTTCTCCGACGAGAATAGGCGTTATAAAATTATTATCAATCTGCTGGACAATAATGAACATGAAAATAATATCTAACATAAAAAATGGTGATGGAATTACTCCAAATAATTGATGCGCCAATGCAGCATCATTCCCGAGATTATTCATTAAAGCAATTAATATAGCAGGAATCATTCCCACAAAGGGGCCCACCATCGGAATTAAGTTTGCCAACCCAGCAATAATACCAATAAAAACGATTAATGTCATGTTTGCACCGGTTTGATTCAAAATGAATAGTCCAATAATAGATAGAATTGCAACACTACCAGCTGCTAAAATTTGTCCACGAAGATAGCTGGAAATTTGTTGCTCAATATTATAAATCATTCGCAACCCAACTTCCAAATATTTATTTGGAATGAATTGAACCAATGATCTCTTAAAATCATGATATTCGATTAATAATATTATAGTAAATATTAAAATCATCACGGCTAGAAAAAAGAAACTTCCAGCGGAGCCTAAGAGTGATAAAATATTCTGAAAAACGTTTCCGAGACTGTCTTTAGCGATTGAAATAATTTTTTCACTTTCAGGAATCATATTACTCATGAAATCAGGGAGATACTCACGGGTTTTTATAGAGAGAGCTTCCAAGCTCAAAGCAAAATCTTCTTGCTGGAGTTTAGATGTAAATTCTTTGATTTGAGATCCAATATTGGCAATAAAACTTCCAAAGAACCAAAGTCCAAGTGAGATGACACTTCCTATAATTAGAATAACACTGCCACCCCGAGAATGAATTGTTCGTTCCAAAGAATCTACACTCTGCAAGAAAATGGTTGTAAATAAAAATGAAAAAATGAGCATGACAATGACGGTGCCAAGAAAGGGCAGAATATTCCATGCTAATCCACCAACGACTAGAAATAGTAGTAGTCGATATAGTTTTTGTATGGAATCCATTTTAATTCGCTTGGGTGAGTTCCAAGTTCGTACGGCGAAGCCTTTCGCCTAACACACGCGAAAGATTCATTAATATTTTATTGCCTAATTCAGGGTCCCGGTTCATGAGGGTGAGAAGATCAGTTCGGAAAAAGCCAATTAATTTAGCTGACTCAGTAGCTATTGCCATGGCAGATCTTGGCTCCTCATCTAATAATGCCAATTCTCCAAAGAAATCACCGGATTCTAACTTTGCAAATACTGTATTTGAATCAGGATCTTTGATTTCTACAGTTCCATTTAGGATGACATACATGCCTTCGCCGGGAGATAATTTTTTAAATATTGGTTCGCCAACCTTGTAAGACCGTTCGTGTGTGAGTCGAGCAACTTCCTTTAATTCTTTCATCGTGAAATTTCCAAAAATGGGCACTTTTTCCATGACATGCAATATGGGATCACTTGAATTATTTTTCTTGAAAAAATTTTCATAAAGGGATTTCATAATTTATCCTCGTGATAATTGGGTTAATATTTTTTATAAGTGGCATCTCTATTTCTGTTTAGGATTAGCTAATTTTATCAAGGGCCTGCGAAATATCCCAAATCAGATCATCAGCATTTTCTACACCAATGGAAAGTCGAACCATTTTATCTGTAAGTCCTAAGGCATTTTTTTCAATAATTGGCACATCTGCATGCGTCATAGAAAATGGATGTTCTGCAAGAGATTCTGTACTTCCGAGACTGACTGCAAGATGAAAAAGTTGCAAATGATTCAAAAATGTAAATGCATTTTTTTCTCCACCTTTAATATCAATACTAATCATAGCACCGGGAGATGAATATTGTTTTTTATATATATCATGCATTCTAGAACCCGATTTTAAATGTCCTAGATAAAACACTTTTTCCACTTTTGGATGGTTTCTTAAAAAATCGGCAACTTTTTCTGCATTTGAAGCTTGAAGCTCCATCCGTGGTTTGAGAGTTTCTAAACTTCGCATTAATAGCCAGCCTGTCCAAGGTCCTGTCATATTTCCGAGAAAGGTACGAAGCACTTTAATTCGTGTCATAAGCTCAGTGTTTCCAAGAACCGCGCCGGCAATTAAATCACTGTGCCCACCAATATATTTCGTTGCAGAATATATGACCAAATCTGCACCCAAATTTAAAGGCTGACACCACAACGGACCCATGTAAGTGTTATCGACGGCAATTACAGGTGAGTTAGATTTGGTCTTGAAATAATCTGATACAGATCTACACATTTCTAAATCAATTAGGGCATTAGTTGGATTTGCAGGTGTTTCAACGTAAATAAGTTTTAGATGATCTTTTTTTCCTGAATCTTCCACTTTTTGAATAATGTCGCCCATTTCATGATCAGAATGAAATCCGATTGACTCTATTCCGAATTTTGGTAAAATATGATCTATGAAGTGACTCGTACCGCCATATACAGGTTTACTGTGAAGTAGTAAATCGCCTGGTTTTAAAAACTCTAATAATACAGTAGAGATAGCAGACATCCCACTTTCGAATACAGCACAAACTTCCGCATGATCCCATAAGCAAAGTCTATCTTCCAATATTTCAAGATCAGGATTGTTAATTCGACTGTAAATAAGTCCTAATTCTTCATCAGGTTCTTTATCACGAAGACCATAGGCAACTTCAAAAAATGCTTTTCCGTCTTCTGCAGATTTAAATGCGAAGGTAGATGTTTGAAAAATAGGACATTTTACTGCACCTTCAGATAAATGAGGGTCGTACCCATGAGACATCATAAGAGATTCGGGTTTAAAGGATGTCTTTGACATTTTACTTTTTCTATTCATTATTGATATATTCAGGATTTAGTCCGAATTCCTTTTCAAACTCTTCCGCAATTGATTGAATCATTTTTCGCCTTTCATTGTGTGGAAGAAAGGCACTTTTCATTGCCATAATAGTAATCTCACGAAAATCATGTATTTGGAAATTAAATAATTTGTGTGCTAACATGAATTCATCGGTAAGTGTCGTATCGGACATGAGCCGGTTATCAGTATTAAGAGTGACACGAATCCCCTGATCATAATAGTATTTCAATGGATGGTATTTTAACGAATGAACACTTCGAGTTTGCCAGTTAGATGTAAGACAAATTTCTAAAGTTATTCGATGGTCATTCACATATTGCATCAAATCTTTATCATCTTTCAATTTGGTTCCATGTCCAATTCTATTGGCACCGCAATAATGTATCGCTTGATGAATTGATGCGGGACCATAAGCTTCACCAGCATGAATCGTGGAATTAATATTGTTATTGCGAATTTGATAAAAAGCTTCTCTATGTTCTTTGGCTGGAAAATTTTCTTCAGCGCCTGCAAGGTCAAATCCCACCACGCCTTTATTTTTGTATTGTACAGCAAGGTCTGCTAGCTTTAAAGAAATATTTGGCGAAATTGAACGAATTCCACAAACAATAATTCCAGATTTAACTCCAAATTCCTTTTCGCCTTTTTTGAGTCCTTTTTTTACAGAGTCCACGGCCATATTAAGGGTCATGCCTTTTTTCTGGTGCAAAATAGGTGAATACCTAACTTCGATATATCGGACATTCTCTTTAGCAACGTCTTCAATTAATTCGAATGCAAATCGAGTGAGAGACTCTGGGGTTTGCATCACACTTAAAGTTATATCAAATCGATGAAGATATTCTTCAAGTGACCCTCGTTTTTTACCAATCTTGAGGTAGGAAGATAATTCATCCAAATCAAATGAAGGCAATTCCACTCCTTCTTTCAGTGCAACTTCTAATATTGATTCTGGACGAACACACCCATCCAAATGGCAGTGAAGTTCTACCTTAGGAAGACGATGCAATAGTTCATGAGTTATTTTTTGCATAGGGTCAGGTTACTCCATTAAGCTTTTTGTGTGACTGATTTATAAAGCCAGTATATAATCGCCATAAAAATAATGATGCCAACAAATTGAAAACCAGGGAATTGTGGCCACCAACCTTTGCTTCCCGTGATAAAAATAGGAACTGCAACTAATATACCTACAAGTGCTTCTCCAGTAATGAGTCCAGAAGCCATGAGTAATCCTTTTTTCTTCATAATTTCGGGTGCACCAGAAGTATTACCGAAGTGAGCAATCATTCCACCGAGAAAAATTGGAACTGTTAATTCGATTGGTAAATAGATACCAACAGCAACGGCCAAAATTGGAACACGAAAATCGGATCCAATTCTTTCTTGACGAAGATCAATCAAAATAATAATTACGCCAATAATGGCTCCAAACCCAACCATTGTCCAAGGAAGATTTCCTGTGAATACGCCATCAGCAACAGATTTCATTAAAGTTGCTTGGGGTGCCGATAAAGTAGGTGACCCGATTGTGTAGGCTGTATGAAGTATGTCTAAAACTAGTCCCAAAACAACAGAAGCACTTAAAACGCCTACAATTTGCATAACTTGTTGTTTCCAAGGTGTTGCACCAACAATATATCCAGTTTTCAAATCTTGCAGATTATCACCGCCAATAGCAGCTGCACAACAAACCACAGCCCCAATCATAATAGCAGCTGATGCACCGACATCAGAATTTTTCCCTAAAAGAGATAAGAGTAATAGAGATGCAAACAAAATTGTCGCAATGGTAACCCCCGAAATAGGATTATTAGATGACCCAACCATTCCAGCCATATAGGCAGCCACAGCAGAAAATAAAAAACCAAAAACCATCATTACGACTGCAAGTAAAGCAGCGATGGCAACATCATTCACAATTTCAAAATAAAGTAAATAGACTGGGATAAGCAATACTGCTAAAACCATTCCAACATAATTAATTGGAAAATCTTGTTCATGTCTTGGAATATTGGCGTTCGTTTTAGATTTTTTTAATGCTTCTAGACTTGCTTTGATTCCATCAACCAATGGTTTGAATAAATTTATGAGTGACCAAACTCCACCTACAACCATTGTACCGACTCCTAAATATCGAATCTGGGAATTCCAAATATCCCATGCGGCGGACATAGGCTCGCCTTCAAATCCATAAATTGCGGTATAAATTGGAATGGCAATTCCCCAGGAGATTAGTCCACCAGCTACGACCAAAATACCAATATTTCGCCCCACAATATATCCTACCGAAATCAAGGCGGGAGACAAGTCTGTTCCTATTCCAAAAATAGATCCACCAACCACAGTTGCACCTTCAATAGCAGCATGCCACATGGCATAACCTTGTTGACAAAGTTTCATCGCGCCACCCACTAATCCTGAAATTGCAACTGTCATGAGTCCACCGGATTCATCTTCGACTTCAGAAGTACGAGATGCTTCTCCTGCTTCTAAGACCGCAGCAGTGGCAACACCTTCAGGATATTTTAATTTAGCTTCAACAATCAATGCACGTCTGAGTGGCACGGTAAATAAGACACCTATCACACCGCCAATGGCTGAAATTTTAGCCACTTCAAGATAATCAAATTCTGTCCAAACTCCCATGAGAACCAAAGCAGGGATTGTGAATATAACACCTGCTGCTAAGGATTCACCGGCAGATGCCGCAGTTTGAACAATATTGTTTTCTAAAATATTAGATTTTCTAAAAAGTCTTAAAACACCCATGGATATAACAGCTGCTGGTATAGATGCAGAAACAGTCATTCCTGCAAATAATCCTAGATATGCATTGGCACCGGCCAGTATCATGGCTAACAAGATACCTAATACAATTGCTTTTGGGGTAATCTCTGGTAAAGGTTTGGACATTTTTTCTCCTTGAAATGATTGGGGAAAATATGGAAAATAAAATAGACTTTGCAATGGAAGAAAAGGATAATTAATTATAAACGAGAATTGAGTGTTCAACTGTTGATGAAACGGATATGCAATCTTACTTTTTAATTTCATTATAAATTTAAAAAAATAATGTAATTTTTATCACGTCAGGGGTGCCGTTCAGAACCAGATCGAACGGCTGAGAACAAACCCATTGACCTGATCTGGATAATGCCAGCGTAGGAAGACATCATGCCATTTAAAACAACTATCATTTCTTTAGTTATATTTTTATCTTTTTTGTTTGCGAAAATATCGGGGACAGTAAAAGATTTATCCACAAATGAATTTCTTCAAGATGTGAATATTACCACTGGTGAGAAAGGGACATCCACAAACCAATTTGGCGAATTCACGCTCGATGTTTTATTAGGAACTGAATTAGAGTTTTCACACATTGGTTATCATTTGATTCATGAAATTGCTCAAGATGGTATGGCGGTTGAAATGAGTCCCACAGTCCTTAAATCAGAAGAAGTTATTGTCCGAGCTGGACTGTCTGATGAATCACTCCAAAAAATAACCGCAAGTGTGACGGTCCTTACTTTTGATGAAATTCGAAAATCGAGTGCAGATCATTTTCAATCATTGATTGATCAAATTCCAAACCTGAATTATGCTGGGGGTACCAGTCGACCACGGTATTTTCAAATTCGTGGAATTGGAGAAAGAAGTCACTACTTTGGCGAAGGTCCACCCAATTTTTCTGTTGGATTTGTTATGGATGATATGGATTTAAGTGGGTTGGGAATGCTTGGCATTCTAGATGATATGAATCAAATAGAAGTATTTAAAGGGCCTCAATCTTCTGTATATGGCTCCAATGCTATGGCAGGACTAATTTCTATGAGATCAACAGATCCACATGAAAAATTTGAAATGAAAATTTCATCGCGCTTTGGAACAGATAATCAAAAAGGTGGGAGTTCAGTCGTGAATGTTCCTTTAATGAAAAATATGAATATGCGATTGACTGGCGTATATAATTATAGCGATGGATTTCGGAATAACATAAGTCGGCATATCACAGATTCAAACAAAAGGGAAGAAATTTTCACTCGATTGAAATTAAGTTTTAATCCAAATAAAAAATTATCTATTTTGACTACACTAATATCTACGAATCTAAATAATGGATACGATATGTGGGTGCCAGACAACAACACTAACTTTAATACTTATTCCAATGATATTGGAGAAGATAGCCAAAAAACTTATGGATATTCATTAAGAGCTAATTATAGAACTTTTTGGAAAATAAATGTAACGAGTATCACATCATTCACAGAAACAGAATTAGTCCACGCTTATGACGGTGATTGGGCCGACAGTATTTATTGGCATAATAATCATGAATTTGATCCCGAAGTAGAAGGTTGGGCTTATGAGTTTTATGATAAGAATGAACGAAATCGCTCAAATTTCACACAAGAAATTAGATTATCTATGGGCTCCATAATATTGGGTGGGTATTATAAATATATGATTGAGCAAGATGAAGCAAAAGGTTATTTATTTGGGGGTGTAGCAACGGATGCAACAAGTCATTACGATTTTCAAGCCCAAGCTATCTATGCACAAAATGACATCGAATTAACGCCATCACTTAAATTGAAAACCAATATTCGATTTGAAAATAATTCCATTCTCTATGACGGTATATCTTCTGGAATGAATGAGAATTGGGAAACTATGGATTTGCCTTCAATACATTTTAATATTGATCATTCTATGTTGGGGTATCGAGCTTCTTTGCATTACTTGAAAAATAAATTCACTAGTTATTACAGCTCAATTTCTCAAGGGTATAAATCTGGTGGTGTGAATCAGCAACCTTACCTTTCAGATGTTAGTCGGCCTTACGATCCTGAGTTTATCCGAAATTATGAAATTGGATATAAACGTAAAACGGATAAACTATCTTCTCAATTATCTACATTTTATAGTTTAAGGAAAGATCAGCAAGTTTCTGTTTCTAGTCAACAAGTGGAAGGAGATCCCAATAGTTTTCTTTATTTTACCGGAAATGCAGGATCTGGACATATTAAAGGAATAGAACTCGAGTTTGTATATCAAGTTTTTTATAATATTTCCCTAAATGCAAATTTAGGAATTTTGGATTCATGGGTAGATAAGTTCACCTATCAAGCCAGTTCTGAAACCCATGAAATTGGCGGAAATCGGGAAGCTGCCATGTCGCCAAAAATTACTGGATCTCTCGGATTAAGTTATGAAACTGAATCTAATCTATTCGCTTCAATTCATTTAAGCTATAAAGACGAATATTATTTTTCGGACAGTCATAATCAAAAAAATGAGCCTTATTCATTATTAAATCTGACGTTAAGAAAAACAATTGGAAATGGATCAGCCACGCTTTGGATTCGAAATGCTTTAGATAAACGATACGCAACACGAGGGTTTTATTTTGGACTTATTCCGCCAAATTATCCAGATCAATTATGGTTAAGTTATGGAGATCCTAGACAAATTGGTGTGACTGTAGATTATACTTTTTAAGTATAAAGTATGGTTAAAAAAGGCAATTAGCCCTTGTGATAAATAATAGTTAAAATTGATAATATAATTTATGAGTCCTATCCGAAAAGGGGCTAAAGCCCCTAGTTTCTTTGGTTTTGCTTTAGCCCCCGACCTAAAGGACGGGGTTAGTAATTCCTTATATCTCATGATATTCTTATAATTACCCCATGCTTTAGCTTGGGGGTAATTATTCTGAAAATATGGGGCTTTAGTCCAAAATGACCTTTCCGGAGTGGATTCATTTATTTTTGATTTATATGAATTTCCACGGGGATAAACTACGATTGGTTTATTGTAGATATTTATTTGAATAAAGATTAATGTTGTTTACGAAAAAAATAAATCAGTTTTGCGCATAGTCACTTATTCTTAAACATTGTATTTTACGGATATGATTCGTTCTATATTTCTTGTCATTTTCTCAATAGTTTATCTTAATGGCCAAACCACTACAGATAAACCAGTTGAAACTTGTGGACATAACCAATCCGCTTCTCGATGGCTTTCAACAGAATCGAGCTTAACTGAAAACCAAGAATTGATTGATATTACCTATTATCGTTTATCTCTAGATGTTGATATTGAAAATCAAAATATCTCAGGTTCTGTATTAGCCAATGGTCATGTAGGATTTTCTCAACCTGATTTTATTGAATTTGACTTTAGTGATGAAATGTATGTGGATTCAATTCATTTTGAAGGTGAAACATGGGATTTTTATCATGTAAATAATTTATTAAAGATTCCTGCTCCTGAAATAATAATACCTGAAGGTTATGAGTTTTCAATTGAAATATTTTATCATGGGAGTCCTTCAGTAGATTACATTTCATTTAATTTTGATACACATGCTGGCGAAAACCATATTTGGACTTTATCAGAGCCCTATGGCGCGCGGCGTTGGTGGCCTTGTAAAGATGACCCATCTGACAAAGCTGATTCTATGGATATTATAATAACAGTGCCTGCAGATCAAATTGTAGCATCTAATGGATTGTTGGTTAATGAAATTGAACTTGGGGATGGACGAAAACAGTATCACTGGGAAGAGCGTTATCCTATTTGTACGTATCTTGTTTCAGTCACATCTTATCCTTATTTAGTATGGGGTGACACTTATGTTTCTATGGACGGAGATACTATGCCAATTGTTTTTTATAATTATCCAGATCAAGTGGCAATAGCAGACGATAATTATTTATTAACTAAGGATATGATTGGTGCATTTGCTCAACGATTTGGGGAATATCCTTTTATCAATGAAAAGTATGGTCATGCTGATTTTGGTCGTGGTGGAGGAATGGAACATCAAACTCTCTCAAGTATGGGTGGACATTCTCAGTGGCTGATTGCTCATGAACTAGGGCATCAATGGTGGGGGGACTTATTAACCTGTGCTAGCTTTCATCATATTTGGTTAAATGAAGGATTTGCGCGATATTGTGAAGCAATTTGGGAAGAATCTCATAATGGCGTTGATGCTTATAAAAGTTATTGGGAATCTCATACATTTTATGGACCGGGCACTATTTATGTAGAAGACCCAAGTAGTGTTGGACAAATATTTAATGGAAATCTATCTTATAATAAAGCTGGGTGGGTGGTTCATATGCTCCGGGGTGTTATGGGAGATAATTTGTTTTTTGAAACTATGAAATCATATGCATCCAATGACTCTTTGGCTTATAATGCTGTAACTACTGAAAATTTTCAAGCCGTGTGTGAAGATGTTTCTGGACTGGATTTAAATGCTTTTTTTCAACAATGGATTTATGGTGAACGGTATCCCCAATATTCAGTTTCATGGGAAATATTGGATTCTGATGAATTGATTGTCACAATAAATCAAACTCAATCGTGGCAACTTTTTCATATGCCGATTGATTTACAAATCTTGACCGGATTAGATACATTGAACGTTACTGTGGAAAATCAAAATCAAACCCAAGAATATAATTTGGGAATCGTATCACAACCACTTTTCAACGTTATATTGGATCCAGATGATTGGATATTGAAAAGTGTAGAATATTTAACATTAAGTAATCAAGTGCCTGGTCCAGATCAAATAACACTCTTTCCGGCTTTTCCAAATCCATTCAATCCTGAAACATCCATATCGTTCTTTATTCCTGAAAAAGTAGGGGAAATAAAATCAATAATTCAAATTTATGATATTAAGGGCAGATTAGTTGATGAAATTCATTCTGGCCGTAGCCTACCAGGAATGAATCATATCAATTGGAATGCTTCTGGAATGGCAAGTGGAACATATTTCGTACAGTTAAATGTGGAAGAACATCATTTTAAACAAAAAATTCAATTGGTAAAATAAATGGATAAAGTTCGTATTCTAAATCTCAAAATTCCTGCTCGCCATGGCGTATATGAATTTGAAAAAGATAAAGATGGTCTATTTGAATTGGATGTAGAAATGCATAAAATGCTTACGATGGCCGGACAATCCGACGAGTTAAAACATACAATTGATTATGATAAAGCCATTTCAATTATTATTGAAAAATTCACTGAAAAAGATTTTCACTTAATTGAGGCAGCAGGTGAATCAATTTGCGAAAAATTATTATCAGTATTTCCAATTCAAAAAGTGATCATAAGAATTAGGAAACCCCATGCGCCTATTATGGCAAATCTTGATACGGTTGAAATTGAATTGGTTCGGGAAAATAAATGACACCAGTAGATGTATTTTTATCATTAGGTTCAAATTTGGGTGATAGAGAATCAAACCTTGCTCAAGCCACAATGGCTTTATCAATTAACTTCAATATATCTAATATACAATCATCATTATATTATGAATCAGATCCTTTATATAAAATAGACCAACCTCAATTTTTAAATTCTGTTGTTAAATGTTCATCGACTTTAAATCCATTCGATTTTTTAGATGTAACAAAAAGAATTGAAAAAATGCTGGGTCGTTCTGAAAAAACAGAAGAAAATGGTCCACGTATTATTGATATTGATATTTTATTTTATGGAGATTCAGTTTTAGAGACAGATAAATTAGTAATTCCACATCCTATGCTTGGAATGCGTAAATTTGTATTAATCCCCTTTGTAGAATTAGAACCAGACTTTAAAATTCCCCATTCAAAAATAACAATTAATGATCTTCTTGATCATTGTATAGACACGTCAAACGTGATTCGTCATCACATGGAGACCCAAGCTTGAGAAATTTATATTATATAGCAATCGAAGGACCAATTGGAGTTGGAAAAACCAGCCTCGCCAATTTGATGGCAAATGAATTGAGTGCTCGACTTGTGTTAGAAGAATTCGATGAAAATCCATTTTTACCCGATTTCTATAAGGATCCTGAGCGATATGGGTTTCAAACCCAGCTATTTTTCTTATTACAACGCTATCGACAACAGCAGGAACTCCGTCAAGTTGATATGTTTCAAAAATTACTTGTAACGGATTATATGTTTGTTAAGGATAGACTTTTTGCATCCCTGAATCTCAATGAAAAAGAAATGCAACTTTATGATACTGTTGCTAATCTATTGGAGCGAAATATCATTAGACCTGATTTGGTGATTTATCTTCAAGCGGACACGGATACACTCATGAAAAATATTTTAAAGCGTGGAAGATCTATGGAAAATGAAATCACCTACGAATACATTGATGCGTTGGGTCAAGTTTACACAGAATATTTTTTCCGATATCAAGAAACACCATTAGTTATTATCAATACAAATAATATAGATTTTGTCCATAATGAAAATGATTTGAAAGAAGTAATTAAATATATTCGTCAGCCAATTTCTGGAACAAAATTCTTCAATCCTGTTTCGGCTCTCTAATGATTAAATGGGTACTGCTTGGCTTTATCATATATTTATTATACAAATCTTCTGGACCAATATTTTCAATATTCAAGGTAAGCCAAAATATTAAAGAGAAAAATCGGAAAACAGATATTCATTCAAAGATTTTAAAAATGGATATTCAAGACGCAGAGTTTGATGAGGAGAATAATGAATAAATTAAGGTTATTATTAAATAATAATGAATTATTTCAAGGTGATAAGGATTGGGCATTACTGATTCTTCGTGTGATTCCATCATTTTATCTATTTCTACTTCATGGAATGGACAAAATCACAGGTGGAATGGCAACTTGGGGTTGGTTAGGTAGTGCAGTGCTTTCAATCATTGGCATTTCATTTGGACACGTCTTATTTGGGTTTATCGCTGCAGTGAGTGAAGGAATAATGACTTTATTTGTGTTAGTGGGTTTCAAAACACGGTTAGCTTCATTTTTAATCATGATGACTATGTTTTTTGCTGGTGTTTATCATTTAAATAAAGGCGAGAGTCCTGAATCAGCTTTTATTTATTTTGCTATTTATTTTACACTATTTTTATGCGGTCCTGGTAAAATGAGCCTAGATGCAAAACTAGATAGATGAAAGCAGTCAGAATACATGAACATGGCGATATTAATGTTCTAAAGTGGGAAAATAGACCGAAACTTGAGATATTAGCTGGAAATGTTCTAGTAGATATTAAAGCCACGTCATTGAACCATCTTGATATATGGGTTCGAAAAGGGATTGCAGGTGTACCCTTACCATTAACCACGGGTAGCGATGGTTCTGGCATAATTTCTGAAGTAGGTGATGGCGTACCAAAAAATCGATTGGGTGAAAAAGTATTGATACAGCCCTTGGTCTTTTGTGGAGAATGCACTTATTGTAACAAGGGGAAAGAAAATTATTGTATATCTATGGGAATTATGGGTGAAAACTGCCAAGGTGTGAATGCTGAACAAATCATCATTCCAGAGTCTCAAGTCGTGCAATTTCCCGATCGATTAACATTTGAAGAAGCAGCATCTTTTGCTTTAGTTGCACAAACATCATATCAAATGCTTGTGAATAGAGCAAATTTGGAATCGGGTGAAACTGTTTTAGTTTGGGGAGCCAGTTCTGGGGTTGGTAGCATGGGAATCCAAATTGCAAAAGCATTAGGTGCAACAGTGATAGCTGTAGCAGGCACTGAGGAAAAGTGCGAAAAATCAATAAGTATTGGCGCAGATTATAGTTTGAATTACACTGATACGGATATTTTAAACGAGGTCAAATCCATAACTAAAGGTACAGGTGTTGATGTTGTTTTTGAACATGTAGGGCAAGCTACTTGGGATATTTCAATGAAATGTTTAGCGCGAGGAGGAAGACTTGTAACTTGTGGTTCAACTACAGGATTTAAGGCAAATTTAAATTTGACACACTTATTTTTTAAACAACAATCCATTTTAGGATCAACGATGGGATCAAAAACAGCTTTCGACGGGGCAATGACGTTATTGAATGAAGGTAAAATTAATCCTGTTGTCAATCGTATATTTCCTATAACAGAAATCCAATCTGCTCACGATTATTTGGAATCGGGAAAGCAGTTTGGAAAAGTGGTTTTATCTTATGATTAAATTTTTAACTTTATTTTTACCCATAATATTATTTGGACAATTTGACCAAGTCACTAACGGGTTTGGTTTAGATATCGGCTCAAATGGTTCCGGAATATTTGTAACACGCAATTACATTCATAATTCAGAAAAAACATCTTTAAATGGGGAAATCCGTTTTTATGATATTAAAGCAGATGATGAAACAATTGTTTATGATTATTATACTGGCCAATATAAAACTGTGGGAGGAAAAAGTCTCGTTATGTTTCCCGCATTTGTTGGAATAAATTATTATCCTTTTGTTGGTAAAATAGAAAATAATTTTGCTCCATTTGTTGCCCTGAAAGGCGGGATGGTTACAACTATTGATGGCGACGAATATGGGACATTTAGTGAACGTTGGAAAAACCCAAGCATCCAATATTCTCCAGGAGGATTCGTTGGATTAGGGATAGATTTTAAAATGATTAGTCAATCATCCGTAATGGTTATGGTGGGCATTGAACTTCTCCCTTTAACATTTCAAGCAGATGGAAAAAAAGATTATTCCGGTGTTTTAATTCATCTTGCTTTTAATCGTCCGACTAAGTGATTCCAGATAAAGCCTTTTATGTAAATCCCCAGTCTGTGATTGGGAATAAATTTTATTTAGATAAAGATGAATCTAATCATGCATCCAGAATTCTTCGTTTAAAAGAAAAAGACGAAATTTGTCTATTGGATGGTGTAGGTGTAGGGTATCATGCCGTGATTAATTCCATTGATAATAAAGTATCGGGAACGATAATTAAAACCTATCAAGGTTTAGGCGAAAATGATTATACTATTACATTGGCACCAGCTTTAATCAAACGAGATAGATTTGAGTTACTATTAGAAAAAGCTACAGAATTAGGTGTTACAGATATTCAACCTCTTTCACTAGAGCGCTCTGTTAAAAAAACATTGAATCTGGAGCGTTGTCAAAAAATAATAACATCATCTGCAAAACAATGCCGTAGAAGTCAATTCCCAATTTTATATAAACCACTTAATATGAAATCATTATTAAAGAAAACGAATGGATTATTTATTTCAGCAGTGATGGGCGCGAAAGAACCATTATCTACTTTGGAATTGTTTAATAATATCACTATAATTATTGGACCAGAAGGGGACTTTACCAAAAACGAAATTGAACAAATGAAAAACGCCAATGTTCTATTTTACCATTTAGGCGAAAGAAGGCTTAGGGCAGAAACGGCTGCCCTGAATTCACTTTCTATTTTAAATGAATTGTTAATTTAAGGAGTCATGATGAACAAATGTTTATTTTGCAAAATTGTTAAAGGAGATATTCCAGCCGATAAAGTTTTCGAGAATGAGAGTATTCTTGCTTTTCGTGATATTAATCCTGCTGCACCTACTCATATATTAATAATCCCTAAAATACATATTCCTACGTTGAATGATTTAAAACCTGAACATAGTAATCTCGTTGGGGAAATGATTCAATTATCATCAGTTTTGGCAAAAAAAGAAGGAATAGCGGAAGCAGGGTATCGAACCGGATTTAATTGCAATGAAGCAGGTGGCCAAACTGTTTATCATTTACATTTACATTTAATGGGTGGACGAACATTTGGATGGCCGCCAGGATAGAAAAACTTTAAGATAAACAAAAATTGTTAATCACCCACATTTCATTTTTAAATATCGTCGGAAAATCCGTATAATCAGCCATTAATTTTTCACCTACCACACAACAATAAATGCAGGAAGAACGTCGTTTAGAAATACTAGGAATCCTTACCATTGCTTTATCCGTCTTTGTTTTAGTCAGTCTTGGCGGATATAATCCCAGTGAGGACCCTTCTATATCATCTAATGTCCAGGTGACAAACCCAATGGGAATTCTTGGAATATTTACAGCTCATTTTTTTGTGAAAATTGGGTTTGGGTATTCTTCAATTATAATTCCACTTTTGGGTCTTATTTGGGGATGGTTCCTATTTGCAAAAAAAGAATTGGATGAAATTATTCGTGGTACATATTATGGTTTAGGTGTCATGGCACTTTTTTCAATCTCCCTTGGTGTATTAAATATTCAGTTAGATGACAATGGTGTTGTCAGTTATATCTCATCTGGATTAATTGGCGGAGTTGTTGCACAATTTTGTATCGATTGGTTCTCTATTTGGGGGACATCACTTTTTCTAATAGCTGCCTATCTCATGATAGTTCGCGGTTATTTCAATTTAGATTATTACGGTCCTTTTGTTAAAGCAAAAGGGAAGTGGGATGCATGGCGAATTCAGCAAACTGAACAAAAAGTCGAATTTGAGAAAGAAGAAGTTAAACGAATTCATACCCAAGATTTAAAAGCTAAACTTGATGCACAAAAAGAAAGGGAAGTCGATGAAATTAGTTTGGGTGAATCTGAGCCAATTGAAGAAGAATTAGAAGGGGAAATAGCTTCTCAAACTAAAAGTGATGAATCAACTTTAACGACAACAAATGATGAAAGTCAATCCGAAAATGATGAATCTGAGATAAAAACGGAGGAATCCCAAACTGAAATATCTCAAAATGAAAATGAAGATGGGACAATCGATGAAAAAGTTGAAGATTTAAATATAGAAGAAATTGTACAAACTGAAGAAGTCGATATTGATGGAGTGGTTGAACGACAAAAGCCCAAACGTAAATACCAGCTTCCATCATCTGATTTATTAGCAAACCCTGTAACTATAACTGACCATCTAAGTAGAGATGAACTGGTGGAAAGAGCTAATTATTTAACCCAATCGTTGGCGACTTATGGCGTTGACGGAACTGTAGTTAATGTGCATCCGGGACCAATCATTACCTTGTTTGAAGTTGAGCCAGCAGAAGGAGTTCGGGTCAATAAATTCGTTGTATTGGCTGATGACCTTGCTCGAGTCATGGAAGCAAGTAGCGTTCGTGTGATTGCTCCCATCCCTGGGAAATCTTCCGTAGGCATTGAAATACCAAACCGTAATCCAGCAACTGTCTTTTTTAAATCTGTTGTGAATAGCTCTGAATTTGCAGAAGCTGAATCTATGCTGACTCTAGCAATCGGTAAAAATACAACTGGTGAAATTGCAACGTTAGATTTGGCAAAAATGCCACATTTACTCATTGCGGGAACAACAGGCTCGGGTAAATCTGTTTGTATTAATACAATTATTTGTAGTATTCTATACTCAGCGACGCCTGACGAAGTAAAGTTTGTTATGATTGATCCTAAAAAAGTGGAAATGACATTATATAAAAAATTGGAAGGATATCATTTATTAAAAATGGAAGATATTTCCGAACCGATTGTAACATCTGTTGATAATGCAATTTTAGCTCTCCGTGCTTTAGAAAAAGAAATGGACCGACGATATGATGTATTAGCCGATGCTGTTGTTCGAAATATCAATGAATTCAATGATAAAAAGCGGGCAAATGATGAACCCATTATGCCTTACATTTTATTAATAGTAGATGAGTTAGCTGATTTGATGATGCTTTCAGCAAAAGATGTGGAAGCTCCAATTGCTCGATTGGCGCAATTAGCTCGTGCAGTTGGAATACATTTGGTCATTGCGACTCAACGTCCATCTGTGGATGTAATTACAGGTGTCATTAAAGCTAACTTTTCTTCACGAATCGCATTTCAAGTAGCGAGTAAAATTGACTCGAGAACTATAATTGATCAAATCGGTGCTGATAAATTAATTGGTAGAGGAGATATGCTTCATTTGGGCACAGGAAGTTCTGATGTTACACGGATGCATAATGCATTTCTTACCTTAGAAGAAATTCAAGCAATTATGAAACATGTTGTTGAGCAACCAAAACCTGACGAAGTAATTCTTCCATCTGTACGAGAAGCAGTAACAACTGAATTTGGTGGGAGCATTGACGGAACTAAAGATGAGCTGTTCAACGATGCCGTTTCATTAGTAATTACTCATCAACAAGGTTCAATCTCTTTGCTGCAACGTCGATTAAAAGTTGGATATTCTAGGGCAGCTCGATTAATTGACGAAATGGAACAAACGGGTGTAGTAGGCCCCTTTACCGGAAGTAAAGCAAGAGAAGTATTGGTAGATGAAACTTATCTCGAAATGATTCGAGATTAAGCTTGTGAAGAAAATATTTATTTTCCAAATAATGTTGAGTTTATCCTTGTCTCAGCCTGACCCTTATCAGCAGTTTTTAGAATTTATGAATACAAAGGGTGGTCGTATTCTTGAAATTGAATTTTATCAGGAACAATATGGGGAACGGTATAATTCAACAGGCACTTTTTTTTATTTAGGTGAAATGGATTATACTTTTGATGCAAATGATCAACGAATTTCATTCAATAAAGGCGAAATAATTACAATCAATAAAATTGATAAACAAGTCATCTATGATAAATCAATTCCAGGAGAAGTGACTATTTTTGATATATTGATTGGAGAAAAAAATGCTATTCAAACAGGTGAACCGTTATTAGAAAAAAATGGGTTACGTATTCCTTTTACGTTAAAAGAATGGGATATGCGGGGAGCAATTAGAACAAACCCAAGTAACGGAAAACCAAGAGAAATAATTTTGAATACAGATGAAGATTCTGAAATAAGAATAAAAATAATATCAAGTAAGCTTGCAAATGAGCAAGGTGCTAGAGCAATTAATTTAACAGAGTATGAAATAATAGATTTACGTGAATAAATATATAAAATTAACAATTGGTGGTGCAATTAGTGCCATAGGTATCTATTTTGCATTTAAAGGTGAAAACTTTGGTGAACTGATTCACCAAATAAAAGAAGTAAATATAACAGCGTTTACAATTGGGTGTTTTATTCTGCTTTCAAGTTGTATTGTTCGTGCTTATCGATGGAAATTAATTATGGACCCAGTAGAAAAAATTCCACTACATGACGTATTTGCAGCAACCATGGTGGGGTATTTTGGCAATGGGATTTTAGCATTTCGACTCGGTGAACTGCTACGTGCATATTCAGTCACTGCTGGACGAAAAATGTCAACTACTCAGGCGTTTGGGACTGTTATCCTTGAAAGAATTTTAGATCTTTTAATGGTTATTGTTTTATTTATTATCGTAATTCCATGGTTCCCATTTGATCACAGTGGAATCAGATTTGCTTTCTATATATTTTCGGGTTTAACCTTTGTTCTCATTGTAGGTGTATTTTTATCTTCAAAGTATAATTTGATGGAAAGAATCGGGAAAATGGATCTTTTTCAAAAAGGAATTGGTCAAAAAATATTTTTTATATGTGATAAAGTTTTTGATGGTGTTACCCTTATTAAAAAAACAAATCACTTTAGCATAATTATGGCATCGAGTGTCTTCTTGTGGAGTTTCTATTTTGTTGCAACTTACTATTTATTAAATGCATGTGGAATCCCGCAGGATTTAGTCAGTACAGGAATTATTTTAGTGCTCGGAAGCATTGCTATTGGTATTCCAGCTTTACCCGGTTCAGCTGGTACGTATGATGCGGGAATTAAGTTCAGTCTAATTGTTGTTTTTGGCATTGCCAGTGATCAAGCTCTTACATATGCAATTGTTAGTCATGCCGCTTCGTATTTTCCTTTTGTGTTTGTTGGAGCTGTTTATTTTTTATTAGGTAGCGTTAGCTTAAAAGATGTGAAAAAGGATTCACTGGCTCCATGAAGAAATATGATTGTATTTTTTTAGATAGAGACGGAACATTAAATCCTGATTCAGGATATATTAGTTCGTTAGATGATTTTATATTTTTTGATTTTACAATCTCTTCTCTAAAAAAGCTGGCTAAAGCTGGAAATCAGTTTTGTATTATTACAAATCAATCGGGTATTTCAAGAGGGTTGATTCAGAAAAAAGATCTAGATGAGATACATACTTATATTAAATCAGAATTTGAAAAACATGAGATACCTCTTTTGGGGATTTATGTTTGCACTGATCATCCGGAAAAAGCGACAGAAAGGCGAAAACCTGGCCCTGGTATGTTTCTTGAAGCTGAAATGGATCATAACCTTAATTTAGAAAAATGCCTTATGATTGGCGATTCTGTTGCAGATATAGAGTCCGGAGAAATGTTGGGAATGGATACTATGCTGGTACTTACTGGTCGAGGTTTAGAATCAATGAATTTTATTCCTGTTTATGAAACTCCGGCCTTTATTGTGGATGATTTATCTGATGGAGCAAAAAGACTATGCCCTTGAAAGTTGGTATCTTAATGGGTGGCCCGAGTGAAGAGCGAGATGTATCTTTATCGACTGGTAAGGCTGTTTCGAAGGCATGTAAGTTGAATGGGTTTCAAATAGATGAGATGCCTTTTTTACATGATTATAAAAAGTGGAAGGACTCTTTTTTAAGCTGTGACATAGTTTTTAATGCACTTCATGGTGGAATCGGAGAAAATGGTAACATTCAATCCTGGATGGATGAAAATGAAATTAAATATACAGGCTCTGGAGCTTCAGCTTCTATGCTATGTATGAATAAGGCAAAAAGTAAAGAGTATGCTCAAATGATTGGTGTAAAGACTGCTAAGTGGGAACTCCTTACTTCTGAAAAAGAATTACCATCATTGGCATTGCCTTTCGTAATCAAGCCTAATGAGCAAGGAAGTTCTGTAGGGCTTACCATTGTTCATAAAAAAACAGAAATTAAGTCAGCTATTCAGTTAGCCTTTTCACATGGCTCCACTGTTGTCGTTGAAGAATATATTCACGGTAGGGAATTAACAGTGACAGTTTTAGGAGAAAAAGCATATCCAATCGTAGAAATTAAACCGTCACATGAGTTGTATGATTACGCATGTAAATACACAAAGGGGATGAGCGAATATATTTGTCCCGCGCATTTAGACGAACAGCTAGGTAAATCGATTCAAATTGATACCGAACTAATATTTAATGAATTGGGTTGTAGTGTCTATGCTCGAGCTGATTTTTTGTTAGATGAAGAAAATAATTATTATTTTCTTGAGATGAATACATTACCAGGAATGACGTCAACAAGTCTTTTTCCTAAATCGGTAAATGCAACTGGAATGATTTTTCCAGATTTAATAAAAAATATTATAGAATTGAGTTTGTAAATGGCACTTAGATTTTATAATTCCATCAAAAGAGCGAAGGAAGACTTTCACCCCATTGAAACAGGAAAAGTTGGACTTTATACATGTGGTCCTACCGTTTATGACACAGCGCATATAGGTAATTTTCGAACATTTATGTTTGAAGATTTACTTAAACGGTGGTTACTTCATTTAGGATTTGCAGTAAACCATGTGATGAATATTACCGATGTGGATGATAAAACAATAAAAAAGGCTCAAGCTCAAGGTACCAGTCTTCTTAAAATCACATCTAAGTATACTGATTTGTTTATGGATGATTTAAATTGGTTGAAAATGACTCCTGCGACATCATACCCAAAAGCAACAAATTCTATTCCTAAAATTATTGAAATGATAGAAATTTTGTTAGATAAAAAATTCGCCTATCGTGAAGATGACGGTTCTGTTTATTTTAATATTAAATCTTTTCCTGAGTATGGAAAACTGACCAACATAAATTTGGAAAGCCAAAAGTCTGGAAGTCGCATTGTCTCTGATGAATATGATAAAGATTCTCCTCAAGATTTTGCCCTATGGAAAGGATGGAAGAAAGAAGATGGAGAAGTTTACTGGGATGCTCCGTGGGGGAACGGTCGTCCGGGTTGGCATATTGAATGTTCTGCCATGAGTATTGAAGCATTGGGAAATCATTTTGATATTCATTGTGGGGGAGTTGATAATATGTTTCCACATCATGAAAATGAGATAGCGCAAAGTCAATGTGCCACAGATAAGCCTTTTGTTAACGTATGGCTACATTCTGAGTTTTTAATGGTAGATGGTGGAAAAATGAGTAAATCACTCGGCAATTTTTATTGTGTATCCGATTTGAAAAAAATCGGTTTTTCGCCTGAATGTATTCGTTATCAATTGTTATCAGGCCATTATCGCACAAAAATCTCTTTTTCAATAGATAAAAAGCATGAAGGGGATAAAGTTGTACGGCGAATTTCAAATTTTCAATCAAGACTTAATAAGAGGAATGCTTTAGAATTTGCTGATGGATTATTACCCGAATCCTATCAGAAATTTAAAAAGCAAATGAATGATGATTTAAATACACCTAAAGCTTTAGCGGTATTTTTCAGTTGGATGAAAGCTGTTAATATAAAATTAGATCAAAATAGCATTACAGAAATAGAATTAGGGAAAGCGTGGGAGTTTTTAACGGTATTTGACTCTATTTTTGGGTTAATTCAAAATTCGATAGCAGAAATTCCAGCAGAAGTGGCTTTATTATTAAATAAAAGAAATAAAGCACGCCTAGAGAATAAATGGAATGAATCCGATAATATAAGGGATATGCTGAAAGATATGGGGTGGATTGTTTCAGATACATCTTCAGGTCAGCATATAAAAAAGACAAATTAATAAACTTCGCATCAGTTCTAATTTATTTCTAAAATAATTTAAAAAATGTATTGAATCGTTTTCATAATGTGCCTTAAATTACGAGGCTGTGCATAGCATGAACACTTCATCGTAATGAATATTCTATTTTTGATTCGTTCTTAAGGTTTCTAATTAGTAATGTTTAGCTGAATGTGTGATTGCCACCGTAGCTCAGTTGGTAGAGCGCCTCACTTGTAATGAGGATGTCGCGGGTTCGAATCCTGCCGGTGGCTCGACTGAGTAGTTTTTTGAAAGGACAACGTTTATCGGGGAGATGCCCGAGCGGCCAAAGGGAGCAGACTGTAAATCTGCCGGCGTATGCCTTCGGAGGTTCGAATCCTTCTCTCCCCACTGCCGCGAGTGTAGTTCAATGGTAGAACCCCAGCCTTCCAAGCTGGTGATGTCGGTTCGATCCCGATCACTCGCTCGAGTTGCCTACGTAGCTCAGTTGGTAGAGCACTTCCTTGGTAAGGAAGAGGTCACCGGTTCAAGTCCGGTCGTAGGCTCGCCATTGAAAAAAAAGAATTAGAATTAGAATTAAAATTAAAATAAGGAGTTTTAAGTCATGGCTAAAGAAAAATTTGAAAGAACGAAACCTCACGTGAACATCGGAACGATTGGTCACGTTGATCATGGTAAGACTACGCTGACTGCAGCGATTACAATGGTACAGAGTGCCCGTGGCTTTGCAGAAGCAATGGCTTTTGATAGTATTGATAATGCACCAGAAGAAAGAGAGCGTGGAATAACTATTCAGACGGCTCATGTAGAATATGAGACTGAGAATCGTCACTACGCTCACGTAGATTGTCCAGGTCACGCGGATTATATAAAAAATATGATTACCGGTGCTGCTCAAATGGATGGTGCAATTTTAGTTGTATCTGCAGCGGATGGTCCAATGCCTCAAACTCGCGAGCATGTACTATTAGCTAAGCAGGTGAATGTGCCTTCTATGGTTGTTTTCATGAACAAGACAGATCAAGTCGATGATGAAGAATTAATCGAATTAGTAGAAATGGAACTTCGTGATTTATTAAATGAATATGATTTTCCTGGTGATGATACGCCTATCGTTAAAGGATCTGCATTGAACGCTTTAAATTCTCCTGGTGATGATGCTGCTAATGCATGTATCGTTGAGTTGCTAGATGCGTGTGATAGTTTTATACCTGAGCCGAAACGTGACGTAGATAAGCCATTTTTAATGCCTGTCGAAGATGTTTTTTCAATTACAGGCCGTGGAACAGTTGGTACAGGTCGAATAGAACGTGGTATTGTTAAAGTAGGTGATGAGATTTCTATTTTAGGAATGGGAAAAGATGCAAAGACGACTGTGACTGGTATTGAAATGTTCAGAAAATTATTAGATGAAGGTCGAGCTGGCGATAATGCTGGGTTATTACTTCGTGGCGTAGACAAGGAAGATTTGAGTCGTGGTATGGTTTTGGCAAAGCCAGGCAGTATTACACCTCATACTAATTTTAAAGCCAGTGTTTATATTTTGAAGAAAGAAGAAGGTGGTCGTCACACTCCATTTTTCAATGGCTATCGTCCTCAGTTTTATTTTCGTACAACAGATGTAACGGGTGTTGTTACTTTGCCGAGTGGAACTGAAATGGTTATGCCTGGAGATAATGTAGAATTTGATGTTGAATTAATCACACCCATCGCTATGGATAGAGAATTACGATTTGCTATTCGTGAAGGTGGACATACGGTTGGTGCAGGTGTTGTCACTGCAATCGCTGAATAAGGTAGGTTTTCATGGCTGGTAACAGTAAACGCACAATTATTCATATCGAAAGCACAGAAGGAACTGGCTATCGTTATACTATCACGAAAAGTAAAAAGCTTCATCCTGGTCGTGTTGAATATAAAAAATTTGATCCTGTAATTAGAAAGCACGTTTTATTTAAAGAAACGAAATAGTTCATTGGATATGATGTTTTCAGTTATTGATAGGAGAGTAGCTCAATTGGTAGAGCAACGGCCTCCAAAGCCGTAGGTTGCAGGTTCAAGTCCTGTCTCTCCTGCAAGATTAGTAGATTGACAGATTCGTATTGCAAATAATTAAAACTCTTTTAACGAAGAGTGAAACGTAAGGAAAAAAGATGTTTAAAAAACTTCAGCAGTTTATAGCTGATGTACAGTTTGAGATGAGTAAGGTATCTTGGCCGAATTGGGATGAGCTGAAAGGGTCTACCTATGTTGTTCTTACCTTGTCTCTCATTTTAATTGTGTTTTTATTCTTTGTGGATTTTCTTTTGTCAAAAATATTAAACTTCATTTTGTAATCATGGATTGGTATACATTACGCGTTATTTCCGGAAAGGAAAAAAAGATTAGAGATGCAATTCTTTTCGACATTGAAACATCGGAAATGGGTGAGCAAATTAGTGATATTTTAGTCCCTACTGAAAATATTGTTGAAATGCGTGACGGAAAGAAAAAAATTAAAGAAAGAGTGTTTTTTCCTGGCTATTTATTGGTTCATTTGGACTTGAATAAAGAAACAAAGTATCTTTTAGAGAGTGTAAATGGAGTTATGTCCTTTGTTGGTCCAAAGGGAAAACCTCAAGCTCTCCGTCCGGATGAAGCTCAAAGATTTTTAGGTGATTTTGATGGGGGAGATGGCCCGCTTCGAGTCACGGAAGCAGCTCCTTACAAAGTTGGTGATTCAGTTAAGGTTACAGATGGACCATTCATGGACTTCTCGGGATTGGTTCAGGAAGTCAATCATGACAAACAAAAAATAAAAGTGTTGGTGAGTATTTTCGGTCGTCAGACACCAGTAGAATTAGATTATCTTCAAGTGAAAATGGAAAGTTAGAAAGGTTTAAAGTATCATGGCTAAAAAAGTAATCGGATTTATTAAGTTGCAAATTCCAGCTGGAAAAGCAAATCCAGCACCTCCCGTCGGTCCAGCATTGGGTCAGCAGGGTGTAAATATTATGGATTTTTGCAAATCATTTAATGCTGCTACTCAGGATAAAATGGGAGATGTAATTCCCGTAGAAATTACTGTTTATGCAGATCGTAGTTTTACGTTTGTTACAAAAACACCCCCGGCTGCAAGGTTGATTCTTAAGTATGCTAATATTAAAAAAGGATCAGGAGAACCCAATCGAGAAAAAGTTGGGTCTGTCTCTAAATCGGATATTCGTGAAATAGCAGAAATTAAAATGCCTGATTTAAATGCGAATACAATCGAACAGGCTATGGAAATGATCAAAGGGACTTGTGTCTCTATGGGCATAGAGCTCAAGGGTTAAATAATATAATGAATCTTACAAAAAATATGAAAACAGTCGTAGATGGCTATGACAAATTGAAATCCTATTCTCTCTCTGATGCAATTAAAATGGTGCAGGAGATGAAATATACCAAGTTTGATGAAAGTGTGGATTTGGCGTTTAATTTGGATGTTGATCCAAAGCATGCTGAAGAGAATATTCGTGTTACGACTCCTTTGCCTCACGGTACGGGTAAGACAGTTTCTGTTTTAGTGCTAGCCCAAGGTCCAAAAGAAAAAGAAGCTACTGATGCTGGTGCTGACTATGTTGGCAATAAAGAATATCTAACTAAAATTAAAAATGGTTGGACAGACGTTGATAAAATTGTGGCTACACCTGATATGATGGGTGAATTGGGTAAGCTCGGAAAAATTCTTGGACCAAAAGGATTGATGCCTAATCCGAAAAGTGGAACTGTAACGATGGATGTTGTAAAGGCAGTAAAAGATTTAAAAGCAGGCCAGGTTGAACTTCGAGTTGAAAAAACAGGAATCATCCATGTGAGCTGTGGTAAAGTATCTTTTGGAACAGAAAAATTAACCGAAAATATTAAAACTATTTATGATACGATTATGAAAGCACGCCCAGCTTCTGTAAAGGGCCAGTATTTAGAAAAAATGTCTATTTCTTCAACAATGGGTCCTGGAATTCAAATTGACCCTTCATCTATAAAATAAACTTATGCCTAATACAAAAAATATTGATCAAGTAAATGAATTAAAAGAGTCCTTTTCGAAGGCTACAGCAATTTATTTCACTGAGTATCATGGACTAAATGTCGGTGATATTACTAGACTTCGTGGGGAATTTTTTAAAGCCAATGTGGAATTTAAGGTTGCAAAAAATACATTAATTAAACTAGCTGCAGAGCAAAATGATATTAAAGGACTTGACGGAGTATTAAACGGATCTACCGCAATTGCTATTTCGTATGATGAACCAGTTGCGCCGGCTAAAGTAATAAAAGAATTTACTAAAGACAATGATTTACCCACTGTGAAGGGGATTATTTTTGAAGGTAAATTTCTCGCCGGAGAAGAATTCAAAAAGTTAGCTGACATGCCAAATAAGGAAGAATTACTTTCTCAGTTGGTTGCAATGCTTAACAGCCCCTTGCAGAAGTTAGTGTCAACTTTAAACGCACCAATGCAAAATGCGGTCGGTGTATTGAATAGTTTAAAAGAACAAAAATCTTAATCTTAAAAAACCAGTAAGGAGTATTGCAAATGGCAGTTTCTCGCGCAGAAGTTTTATCATATCTTGAAGAGTCAAATATGGTAGAAATTTCAGAACTTATCAGTGAAATTGAAGACAAATTTGGTGTAACCGCAGCAGCCCCTGTTGCCATCGCAGCCGGACCGGCTGCTGGTGACGCAGCTGCAGAAGTGCAAACTGAATTTGACGTAATTCTTAAATCCCCAGGCCAAGCAAAGATCAGTGTGATCAAGGCTGTTCGTGCCATAACAGATTTAGGACTAAAAGAAGCAAAGGAATTAGTTGATTCAGCACCAAAAGCGGTGAAGGAAGGAATCTCTGAATCGGAAGCTAATGACATTAAAGCACAGCTCGAAGAAGCTGGTGCTGAAGTTGAAGTTGCTTAACTTTAAGCAACTTTTACCTTTTATTCTTTCAACACATAAACATCAGGAGGCTTAATTGGGAGCTTCAATGACTATGGATCAATTCGCTGATCGTAAATCTTTTTCAAAGATTCCTGCGTTCGTGGATGTACCTGACCTTCTCTCGATTCAAACTAAGGCTTATCAAACTTTCTTGCAGGAATGGATTCCTCAAGAAGCACGAGAGCAAATCGGATTAGAGGGAGTTTTTAACAATGTTTTTCCAATCGAAGATTCACATCGGAATTACATTTTGGAATACAAGACTTATTACCTAGGTCGACCAAAATACTCACCAGATGAATGTATGGACCGGGGTGTAAATTATTCGGCACCTCTGCGAGTACGTTTAGCGTTGCATATTACAGACGAAAATAATAAAAATGAATTTGCTCAAAGTATAGAACAAGATGTTTACTTTGGCAATATTCCTTATATGACCGACAAAGGTACCTTTATTATTAATGGTGCTGAACGTGTTATTGTCTCCCAGCTTCAAAGGTCGCCAGGTGTATTCTTTGATGAATCGATTCATCCAAATGGAACAAAGCTGTTTCAAGCTAGAATTATTCCGGCGCGTGGATCGTGGGTTGATTTTACAACCGATATTAATGACTGTTTATTCGTTATCATTGATAGACGTAGAAAATTCCCAGTAACTATGTTGTTAAGAGCTTTAGGGTATTCCACAAATGCTGATATATTTAATGCATTTGGTTCCTTGAAGACTATTAATCCCAAAAAAGGCAATATCGATAAATATATTGGCGCAACAATCACTGAAGATGTTGTAAACACTCGTACGGGTGAAATCTTTTTTGAAGGCGGCACTGAACTTACTGTCGAAAATGCTGAAGCTTTAAAAGAAGGTGGTGTTACAAAAATCACCGTCGTGGATGGAAATAAGGACTTTCATTCATTGTTGCTATTAAATACTATTGAAAAAGATCCAACCCGAAGTACAGAAGAAGCTTTGGCGGTTGTCTATCAACTTGTTAGGTCAAGTGAGGCACCAAACTTGGAAACAGCTCAAAAATTTATTGAGCGAATTTTCTTTAGTCCTAAAAAATATGATCTAGGTCAAGTAGGTCGTTATCGTTTGAACCAGCAATTCAATTTAAATGTACCTGTAGAAGATACTGTCTTAACAATGGATGATATTATTCAGGTGATTAACTTTTTAATTGAGATGCGAAAAGGTGAACGTGGTGTTGATGATATTGATCATCTAGGTAATCGACGCGTAAAAACAATTGGTGAACAATTAACAAACCAATTTAGTGTTGCATTAAGTAGAATGATTCGTACAATTCATGATAGAATGAATTTGAGAGAATCTGAGAGTATCACCCCGCAAGATTTAATTAATTCGCGTGTTGTTACAACCGTAATTAGTACTTTTTTCGGTACATCCCAACTTTCGCAATTTGGAGATCAAACTAACCCTTTAGCTGAAATTACTCATAAAAGACGTATTTCTGCACTTGGGCCAGGTGGTTTAACTCGTGAGAGAGCCGGTTTTGAAGTCCGAGATGTACATTATACTCACTATGGCCGCCTATGTCCTATTGAAACTCCTGAAGGTCCAAATATTGGTCTTATATCTTCTTTGGCTATGTTTGCTGAAGTAAACGATCATGGATTTATTGAGTCGCCTTACCGAAAAGTTAGAAAACTAAATAATGATAATTTAGTTACCAATAAGATTGAATACCTTTCGGCGGATGATGAAGATCGGGTTCTTGTTGCGCAAGCCTCAACTAAGCGTAATGATAAAGGTAAGTTAATTGAAGAAAGAATTCGAGCTCGTAATAAAGGTGATTTTCCAATTGTAACTCCAGATGATGTGAATTATGTTGAAGTTTCACCTAACCAAATTTTAAGTGTTGCGGCAGCTCTAATTCCTTTTCTTGAGCATGATGATGCTAATCGAGCTTTAATGGGCTCAAATATGCAACGTCAAGCAGTTCCGTTGATGAAACCACAATCACCAATTGTGGGGACCGGAATTGAAAGAAAAGTTGCAATAGATTCAAGATCTGCAGTTGCTTCACCTGTAAATGGTAGAATCACTTATGCTGATTCTGAACGAATACTCATTAAAAGAAAAGATGTAATGGATTCTTTGGCGCTTTTTGAGGGTGAAAATATTGTTGAAGTGAAATTAAAGAAATATCACCGAACAAATCAAAATACTGTGCATAATCAGCGACCACTTCTTGGTGCTGGTACACAAGTTAAAAAAGGTGATGTTATAGCAGATGGTGCTGCTACTCAACTTGGTGAACTTGCTTTGGGGTCTAATGTTCGTGTTGCTTTTATGCCATGGCGTGGGTACAACTTTGAAGATGCTATTGTCTTAAGTGAGCGCCTTGTAAAAGATGATGTTTTTAGTTCTGTCCATTGTAATGAAGTGGAATTAGAAGTTCGTGATACGAAAAGAGGTCAAGAAGAATTAACACCTGAAATTCCAAATGTAAGTGAAGAATCAACGAAAGATATTGATGAATCAGGTATTATTCGTGTTGGTGCTCGAATTAAAGAAGGCGATATTTTAATTGGGAAGGTAACACCGAAAGGTGGAACTGACCCTACTCCCGAAGAAAAATTGCTTAGAGCAATTTTCGGTGAAAAGGCTGGAGAAGTTAAAGATGCTTCTAAGCGAGCTGAGCCGGGTATTAAAGGTGTAGTTATTAAAACTCAGCTTTTTGAAAAACAAGCCAAAAGAACAAAAAAAGAAGAACGTGAACAGATTCTCCTTTATCGCAAAAGTGCAGGCGAACAGAAAAAACGGCTTAAAGAATCTCGTGATGAGAAATTAACAAATCTCTTAACAGATCAAATTTCAAATGGTATTCGTCAGTTAGGATCGAGTAAAACGTTGATTAAGAAATCTACAAAACTTACTTTGAAACGAATAAATACTTTTGATATGGAGCGATTTGCTCAAGATGAATCTTGGGTAGAAGATATTCTTGTTTGGAAAAAGATTAAATCTGTATGGCGTTCTTTTAGAGAGGAATGGGCTAACATTGAAACTCAACTTGAACGTAAAATATTCAAATTGCGAGTTGGTGATGAATTACAGCCAGGAATCCTTAAACTAGCCAAAGTATTTGTTGCTCAGAAGCGAAAGATTTCTGTAGGTGACAAAATGGCTGGGCGTCATGGAAATAAAGGGATAGTTGCGATTATAGTCCCTGAAGAAGATATGCCTTTCACTGAAGATGGAAAACCGGTAGATATTGTATTAAATCCATTGGGTGTTCCATCTCGAATGAACCTTGGCCAGTTGTATGAAACAATGCTGGGTTGGGTTGGCGACGTTATCGGAACTAAGTTTGCTACGCCTGTCTTTGATGGCGCAACTCCAAAAGAAGTAGCGAAGGAAATGGAAAAAGCAGGATTGCCAGCATCGGGAAAAACTCGATTAATCGACGGTAAAACTGGAGAGTATTTTGACAATCCTATCACAATCGGAATTATCTATATGATGAAATTAAGTCATATGGTTGACGATAAGATGCATGCACGTTCAACGGGTCCTTACTCACTGATTACGCAACAACCATTGGGCGGTAAAGCTCAATTTGGTGGACAGCGTTTAGGTGAAATGGAAGTGTGGGCATTGCAGGCTTATGGTGCAGCGCATACGCTTCATGAGCTTCTTACTGTTAAATCTGATGATGTTGAAGGTAGATCTAAAGTCTATAATTCCATCGTACGTGGCGAACAAATGCCAGAATTTTCATCACCTGAATCTTTCAATGTAATGATCAAAGAATTACAAGGTCTTTGCATTGATGTAGAACTGGATTAATAAGGGGTACTAGCTTTGACTTACATCCAATCAAATAATATTGACACTTCGAAAAAATTTAATTCAATCACTATTGGATTATCGTCTCCAGAAATGATTCTTGCCCGTTCATACGGGGAAGTGTTAAAGCCTGAGACAATAAATTATCGATCATATAAACCTGAAAAAGATGGCCTTTTCTGTGAGAAAATCTTTGGACCGGTAAAAGATTATGAGTGCCATTGTGGTAAATATAAAGGCATTCGTTATCGTGGTATTATTTGCGATCGATGCGGTGTAGAAGTTACACGCAAAAAAGTTCGTCGTGAACGTATGGGACACATTACTATGGCTGTGCCAGTAGTTCATATATGGTATTTGCGTTCTATCCCTAGTAAATTGAGTTATCTTGCTGGAAAAAGCACAAAAGATTTAGAGAGAGTTATTTACTACGAAATGTTTATGATTATTGAGCCGGGTGAAAGTGGTCGTGAACGATTTGAATTAATTGAAGAAGATGAGTATCTAGAGTTAGAAGCACAATTTGGGTACATGGGTGTTTCTGAAGAAGATAGAGATAATGATAATTATTTTATAGCAACCATGGGTGGTGAAGCTATGAATGAAATGTTATCAAAGTTAAACATTATAGAATTAAAAAATGAATTAGTAGATATAGTTAAAACATCTAAATCAAAGCAGAAGAGAGCTGATGCTTTGAAACGATTAAAAGTTGTAAAGTCATTTGTTCCAGACCCTACTAAAAAAAGATTAAACAAACCAGATTGGATGATTGTTTCTATACTACCAGTAATTCCACCAGAATTAAGACCATTAGTTCCATTGGAAGGCGGTAGATTTGCAGCTTCTGACTTAAATGATCTTTATCGACGGATTATTATTCGAAATAATCGTTTGAAGCAATTAATGGAAATTAAAGCTCCCGATGTAATTTTAAGAAATGAAAAAAGAATGCTGCAAGAAGCAGTTGATGCTCTTTTTGATAATAACCGTCGGAAAACTGCAATTCGTAGTGGGTCTCGACGCCCTCTAAAATCGCTTTCTGATATGTTGCGAGGAAAGTCAGGTAGATTTCGTCAAAACTTACTTGGAAAACGTGTTGATTATTCTGGTCGTTCTGTTATTGTTGTAGGTCCTAGCCTAAAGCTTCACGAATGTGGAATGCCAAAAAATATGGCACTAGAGTTATTTAAGCCTCATATGATTCATGAACTTATGGCTCGCGGATATACACAAACACCGAGAAGCGCTAAATTAATGGTTGAAAATCGAGAGCCAGTTGTTTATAAAGTTCTAGAATATGTCGTGCAAGATCATCCAGTGCTACTTAATAGAGCACCAACGCTTCACAGGCTAGGAATTCAAGCATTTCAGCCAGTGTTAATTGAAGGTAAAGCAATTCAGTTGCATCCATTAGTTTGTTCAGCATTTAATGCTGATTTTGATGGAGACCAGATGGCTGTTCATCTTCCTCTTTCATTGGAAGCTCAAATGGAATCCAGAATGCTTATGCTTGCAAGCCATAATATTCTTCACCCTGCTAATGGTCAACCGATTGCCGTGCCATCTCAGGATATGGTTCTTGGATGTTATTATCTTACTTTACCTAAAAAATCAGATAAAGGTGCGGGAAAATTATTTGGATCCATTGAAGAAGGATTGCTTGCTTATGAGAATAAATCTGTAGGACTTCATGCCATTGTAAATGTTCGTCATAACGGTGAATGGATTAAGGATACAACCGTTGGGAGAATTATATTTAATTCAATATTGCCCGCTGGTATGGATTTTGTAAATCAGATTGTAGGTAAGAAAAATTTAACTAAAATTGTTCATAATGCTTATTTAGTTACTGGTAATTATAAAACCGTAATATTCTTAGATCGTTTGAAGGAACTCGGATTTAGTATGGCAACAGTCAGTGGAGTTTCAATTGCAATAAGTGATGTATTAATACCGGACAGAAAAAATGATATAATATCAAATGCTCAAGTTGAAGTTGATGACATTAAATCCAAATTTGATCGACATATCTTAACAGATGGTGAGCGATATAATAAAGTAATTGATATTTGGACGCATGCGACTAATCGTGTCGCTACTTCCATGATGGATTCATTGCGTGAAGATCGTGAAGGATTCAATCCTGTTTATATGATGGCCGATTCAGGCGCACGTGGCTCTCAAGATCAGATTAAGCAGCTAGCTGGAATGCGTGGATTAATGGCGAAACCACAAAAATCAATGAAGGGTGGAGTTGGTGAAATTATTGAATCACCAATTACATCTAATTTTAAAGAAGGTTTATCCGTTTTTGAGTATTTTATTTCAACTCATGGTGCCCGTAAAGGTCTGGCAGATACTGCATTGAAAACTGCTGATGCTGGATATTTAACTCGTAGACTGGTTGATGTTGCACAAGATGTGGTGGTTTATATCACCGATTGTGATACAATTAATGGAGTATTAATTGCCGATTTGAAAGAAGGTGAAGAAATAATTGAACCTTTGTCAGATCGAATTCTTGGCCGAACTATTTTAGATGATTTTATCGTTAAAGGTGAAGTCGTTGTGAAGGCTGGAGCTGTCATTGAAGATAGGGATGCTGAAATTATTGGCGATAGCGGAGTAGAAAATATTCAAATCCGTTCAATTCTTACCTGCGAAGCAAAACGTGGATGTTGTGCTAAGTGTTATGGCTGGGATCTTTCAACTCATCAATTGGTTGATATTGGTACTGCAGTCGGAATTCGTGCTGCGCAAAGTATTGGAGAACCGGGTACGCAGTTAACACTTCGTACATTTCACATTGGTGGTACTGCCACACGTATTATTGAGCAATCTGAAATGGTAACGAAGAGACCTGGAAAAGTTAAGTTCTCTGAAAATTACGATTTTGCTGACACTGTAGATGAAAGTGGCACAAGCGTTCGTCGTTGTATGGTTCGTCATGCCAAATTATTTATAGTTGATAAAGATGGTACTGAGAATGCATCATTTAATGTGCCTTATGGCTCAACTATATTCGTAAATGAAGGCGAAGACATAACTGCAAATACAACAATAATCCAATGGGATCCTTACACGGATATTATTTTAGCACGAGATACAGGATTGGTTTCCTTAAAAGATTTTCATGAAGGTGAGACCTACGCTGTGGAGTCCGTTGAAGGCGGTAAAAAACAAATGGTTGTTGTTGAAGCACGTGATAGAAAATTAAGCCCTCATATTGAAATTATTAATAAAGATGGAAAAATATTAGCTGGAGGAACAATTCTTCCCGTAAAGGCTACTTTAGTTGTCACTGATAGGCAAAAAGTTAATCGTGGACAAACTTTGGTTAAAATTCCGAAGGATGTTGGTAAAACTCGAGATATTACAGGTGGACTTCCACGTGTTGCAGAATTATTTGAAGCGCGTAAACCAGCAAACCCTGCAGTTATGACCGAAATTAATGGAATTGTTAGATATGGGGATACCAAGAGAGGTGTTAGAAAGATTCACGTTTTAGGCGTAGATGGAGAAGAGAGAACATACTCAATTCCTTATGGTAAGCATGTCATTGTTCACGAAGGTGATAATATTAATGCTGGTACCGAATTGTGTGAAGGTGCTATCTCTCCTGCGGATATTTTGCATGTACTTGGACCGTCAGCTGTTGTCGATTATTTAGTTAATGAGATTCAAGAAGTGTATCGACTGCAAGGTGTAAAAATTAACGATAAGCACATTGAAGTTATTGTTGGTCAAATGATGCAAAAAGTTAAGGTAAAAGAGACTGGAGATACCTGGTTCTTAGAGCAAGATCAGATAGCAAAGCGTGAATTTTTTGCGGAAAATGAACGAATTTCAAGTATGGTTATTGTTGGTGAACCTGGAGATTCAGGTTTAGAGCCTGACTCTATGATTGATCGTTCTGAATTTTTAGACATAAATAAAGATCTTAAGGCTGACGGGAAGAAAGTTGCGTCCTATCATAAGCCGAAGCCCGCAACGTTTGAACCTATTTTGATGGGAATTACGCGAGCTTCATTAAATACTGAAAGTTTTATTTCTGCTGCATCATTTCAGGAAACTACACGTGTTTTAACGGATGCTTCAACAGCAGGAAAAACAGATTATTTGCTAGGTCTAAAAGAAAATGTCGCAGTAGGTCGCTTAATTCCAGCTGGAACGGGTACTCCAGGTATAAGAGATGTGCTTGTTGGACATAATATTGACGATGATGCTTCCTTAGAATTAGGTGAAGCATTAGCTTAAAATAATGAAAAAAACTAAAAACAATTATTGCATTTATTTCATTTTCAACCGTAATTTTATAGGCTTAGGATAAAACGATATGCCGACGATAAATCAATTAATAAGAAAAGGCCGGAAGCGAGTTTATAAGAAAACTAGCACACCGGCATTGCAGAGTAACCCGCAAAAGCGTGGAGTCTGTACTCGAGTGTATACCACGACACCTAAAAAACCTAATTCAGCTTTGCGTAAAGTTGCGCGTGTTAGGTTGACAAATGGAATGGAAGTTGCGGCTTACATCCCAGGTGAAGGGCATAACTTGCAAGAACACAGTATTGTTCTTATAGAAGGTGGTCGTGTAAAGGATTTGCCGGGAGTAAGATATCACGTTGTTCGTGGTACGCTTGATACTGCTGGAGTAAGTGATCGAAAAACAAGTCGTTCACGTTATGGAGCTAAAAAGCCTAAATAAAATTATGAGACGTAGAAGACCAGAAAAAAGACAGATATTACCTGATCCAGTATATAATGATATATCGGTTGCGAAGTTTGTAAACTATATCATGAAAAAAGGAAAAAAAGGTATCGCTGAAAATATATTTTACGGTGCAATGGAACTTATTAAAAGTCGCACTAAAACTGATGGATTAAAAATATTTGAAAAAGCTATTGAAAATACATCGCCCTCCGTGGAAGTTAAGTCCCGAAGAGTTGGTGGAGCAACCTATCAAGTTCCTATAGAAGTTCCGAAAAATAGAAGATTTTACTTAGCATCGCATTGGCTTATTAATGCTGCAAGTGGTCGGGCCGGGAAACCGATGTCTGATAAGCTCGCTTCAGAGTTAATTTCAGCTGCAAACGGTGAAGGTGGAGCGATAAAGAAAAAAGATGATACTCATCGTATGGCGGATGCAAATAAAGCCTTTGCGCATTTTAGATAAACTTGGATTTATAAAAGTAAAGTGAAAAAAACAAATTTAGAGCAAGTTAGAAATATTGGTATTATGGCACATATTGATGCGGGTAAGACCACTCTAACTGAGCGCGTTTTATTTTATACAGGTAGAACTCATCGCATAGGTGAGGTGCATGATGGTGCTGCAACGATGGATTGGATGGAACAAGAGCAAGAACGTGGTATTACGATTACATCGGCAGCTACAACATGTATGTGGGAAGATCATCGAATAAATATAATTGATACACCTGGACACGTTGATTTCACCGTAGAAGTAGAAAGGTCTTTAAGGGTTTTGGATGGAGCGGTTGGTGTTTTCTGTGCAGTTGGTGGTGTTGAGCCTCAAAGTGAAACTGTTTGGCGCCAAGCAGATAAGTACGATGTACCGCGAATCGCCTTTGTAAATAAGATGGATCGTGTTGGTGCAGATTTCTTTAATGTTGTAAAAATGATTAAAGATCGCTTGGGTGCGAATCCGTTACCGTTAGTAGTGCCTATTGGTGCTGGCGAAATGTTTACAGGTATAATTGATCTCATGGAGATGAAATCAATTTTGTATAATGATAGTACCATGGGCTCAAGATTTGAATATGGCGATATTCCCACTGACATGCTCGAAGAAGCTGAAAAGTGGCGTCATCATCTTATTGAAGAAACCGCTACTTACGATGAACATTTAATGGAGAAATATCTCGCTGATGAAGAAATCACCGTTGATGAATTGAAAGCAGCTATTCGAAAGGGTTGTCTGGACAATACTTTTATCCCAACTTTGTGTGGTTCGGCTTTTAAAAATAAAGGTGTGCAAAGATTGTTAGATGCGGTTATCAATTTATTACCATCTCCAATGGACGTAGGTGCTATAAACGGGGTGGATCCTGATGATTCTGATTTGGCAATGACGCGTTTACCGAATGATGAAGAACCGTTTAGTGCTCTTGCTTTTAAAATTATGACTGATCCTTTTGTTGGAAAATTGACTTACATGAGGGTTTATTCTGGTCGATTAAATGCTGGTTCTTATGTATATAATCCGTCATCTGGAAAAAGAGAAAGAATTTCCCGTATTTTATTGATGCATTCTAACAAGCGTGAAGAGCGCGATTTTGTTGGAACGGGTGAGATTGTTGCTGCAGTTGGCTTGAAAAAAGTTAAGACTGGGCATACTCTTTGTGATGAGAAAAAGACTATTTTGTTAGAATCAATGGACTTTCCTGAACCTGTGGTCGCAGTTTCTGTAGAGCCTGTTAGTAAAGGTGATCAAGATTTGTTATCGAAGGGATTGCAAAAATTAGGTGAAGAAGATCCTACTTTTCGAGTTTCTACTGATGAAGAAACGGGTCAAACCATCATCGCTGGGATGGGCGAGTTGCATTTAGAGATATTGGTCGATAGGTTGCTTCGTGAGTTTAAAGTCGAAGCTAATATTGGTCAGCCTATGGTTGCATATCGCGAAGCTATCACAAAAGCTGTCTCAGGCGTTGATATGAAATTTGTTAGGCAGTCTGGTGGCCGTGGGCAATATGGCCATGTAGTCATTAATGTAGAACCTAATGAGCCTGGTAAAGGGTATCATTTTGAAAATAAGATTGTAGGTGGAGTTATTCCTCGGGAATATATACCATCGGTTGATGCTGGGATGAAAGAAGCTATTAAGAATGGCGTAATTGCTGGGTATCCCATCGAAGATATTCGTGTTGAATTGATTTTTGGATCTTATCACGATGTAGATAGTAATGAAATGGCATTTAAAATTGCAGGTTCTATGGCAATTCAGGCTGCTTGTAAAAAGGCGTCTCCGAAATTAATGGAACCGATTATGAGTGTTGAAGTAATAGTGCCTGATGAATATTTAGGTGATGTAATGGGTGACCTTAGCTCACGACGTGGAAAGATTGAAGGAATGGAACAGCGTAATAAAGCTCAAGTTGTAAGAGCATTTGTACCTTTAAGTAAAATGTTTGGTTATGTTACGGACCTTCGTTCTATTACTCAGGGTCGAGCTGTTTTTCATATGGAATTCGCGAAGTATCAACAAGTGCCAGCCAGTATCGAAACAGAGATACTTGAAAAAGTGCACGGAAAAGTTTCTAAATAAAAAATATTGTTGGAGTTTAATAATGGCTAAAGAAAAATTTGAAAGAACGAAACCTCACGTGAACATCGGAACGATTGGTCACGTTGATCATGGTAAGACTACGCTGACTGCAGCGATTACAATGGTACAGAGTGCCCGTGGCTTTGCAG
>Ga0209667_1000173_pt1 | contig 59789 bp, 61 predicted proteins | sample SaaInlV_165m_DNA_2_FD_184682 | JGI IMG/M metagenome (GOLD analysis project Ga0209667, IMG submission 184682) | Marine microbial communities from expanding oxygen minimum zones in the Saanich Inlet - Saanich Inlet SI037_S3LV_125m_DNA (SPAdes)... | ecosystem: Environmental > Aquatic > Marine >... | reverse complement strand
GCCACAGCTTCTTCTTTAAACTCTTTCGGGTACTGCTTGTAATTGCGTTTTTGCGTCATAATTAACACCTTTATGATTAACTATATTGTCTCTCATGAAAGTGTCTTGTTCCATTAGACCAGAACATACCCACGATTGCGAGGAGGGCTGGGTATGTTACATAACAGGTCCAACATGCTGTTGTTTCTACTTGTTTCTACTTGTTTCTACTTGTTTTTACTGGTCGGGATGGCGAGATTTGAACTCACGACCCCTGCCTCCCGAAGACAGTGCTCTACCAGGCTGAGCTACACCCCGACTCGCGATATCTTATCAAGTTTCTGAACCAGATAAGAGAGAGAAGCCTTTGATTTCCAAGAATCAAATCGATGCGTCGAACCGTCCTGCCCATGTCTGCCTTCCTGCCGAAGATATTGCTCTACCAATCGGGCTCGTCCCTCACCGTGGCACACTATGATCTGTATAATGGCCAGCCACACCAGGGTTTTATTCAACCTTTACAAAGGTGATATCGATGCCAGTACTAAACTTTGGCTCATGCTGTATAGACCATGTCTATTCCGTGCCACATTTTGCAGCACCAGGGGAAACGCTCCCCTGTAGCAACTATCAGGTTCACCCTGGAGGTAAAGGCCTGAATCAGTCTATTGCAATGGCGGCAGCTGGAGCAAAGGTCAAGCACGCAGGGAAAGTCGGCGAAGACGGTCGCTGGCTATTAGAACTGATGGCAGCGAAAAATATTGATGTCAGCATGATGACAGTCGATGCGGGCCCTACCGGTCATGCCAATATTCAGGTCACTCCGGAAGGTGAAAACTCGATTGTATTGTTTGGCGGCGCTAACCGAACCATCACAAAATCAGATATTGATGAAGCGCTTGAAGAAGCACAGCCCGGCGAATTTCTGCTGATCCAGAACGAGATCAGTGCCCTTGATTATCTCATCGACAGCGCCTGTGAAAAAGAAATGCGCGTCGTGTTTAATGCGGCCCCCATGAGCGGCGACGTCAATGCCCTGCCGCTTGAGGCCATCGAGCTACTTGTTATCAATGAAATTGAAGGCTTCGAGCTGACGACAAAAACGGTGCCAGATGAGATCATTGCGACCCTGGCATTTCGTTTCGCCGACACCAATATTCTGCTAACACTAGGAGCTGCCGGGTCCATCTATGCGGGCAAGGGTGATTCTATATTTCAACCGGCAATGAAAGTGGAGGCGGTAGACACCACCGGTGCAGGAGACACCTACGTAGGCTTCTTTCTCGCTGGCTACAGCGCCGGGAATTCTGTGGAGGAGTGTCTGGCACTGGCAACGAGCGCCGCCGCAGTGTGTGTTACGCGTGCCGGGGCTGCGACATCAATCCCGAGCCTGGGCGAACTCTAGAACCTGCGCGGAATTTCCCTGAATATCAATGAGGACAGCCATTTAATAGGGCTTGGATTCAATAGGGCATGATTTGGCTTGAAAAAACCGGTTCCGCTGTAAGTATATCTATCCTTGAGTCGCGAACAGGCGTTGCCGGGCTTGATCTCTGTCATAATCCAGCACCCAGTTGCTCGGTTTCTTATCCTCACCGGCCTCCTGCGTGTTTCCCAGGAATGACAAATCGAACGGAATCAAGCTCTGGCAAACCTCACCATTGTCCCCCAGAACTGCGTCAGACATAGGTACAAATACTTTCATGGTTCCTCTCTTCTACCCAAGGTTTCTTCTACCGAATGTTGTACCCCCCCAGAACACAGAGGGATTACGATGTAACAAGACGCATTTGACCTCACAATCAGCAATCAGGGCTTGAAGGAAAGTGAAAGTTCCACGGAACTAATGTGGAGAACCGATGAATTCGTCAATTTTTTGCGAAAACCAGCAAGTTGAGTTGGATTATTCGAAAATTCTGCTGTCTGATAGTTACCGCAACACCACAAACAAGGAGTAGTTATGGCTAAAAGTATTGCCATTGTTGAAGATGACCCGGATCAAAGAGCCAATTACATCGATGCCATCACAAAAAAGGGCTATAACGTGGTGGGCTATAGCAGCCGCCAGGAAGCGCTCGCCGGGTTCGACCGGGAGTTACCTGACCTAGCGATTCTGGACATCATACTCGGTGACGAGGTAGATGCAGGGTTCGAAATTTGTCGTGATCTATTGGTTCGATCACCTTCACTTCCCGTGATTTTTCTGACAGAACGAATAACCGAGATCGACAAGATTTCCGGACTTCGGCTGGGTGCGTGGGATTATTTACCAAAGCCCATCTCTCTTACCTACCTGGCAGAGCGTATAAGCTCTTTGCTTCGAATCAATACCGCCCGCATCGAATCGAGTGGCAATGCCAACACGGCAAAGTTGGTGGGAGACATGTCGATTGACCAGGAGGCATTATTGGTCAGTTGGAAGGGACAACCCATCAATCTATCCGGCACGGAGTTTCGGATGCTAGCAAAACTCGTCCGCGTACCCGGCCACGCCGTCTCTTATGACACCCTAATGAACGCCACCATGCAATCGTTAGTAACTAACAACACCATAAACACCCACATGAGAAACATTCGTAAAAAGTTCGAGGGTATCGACTCGGAATTTGATTCCATTAAGAGCGAATATGGCTATGGGTATCGTTGGTCAGCCAAATAGAACAGGTCGTTAGCCTTGGCAATTTCCCCAATAAGAGGGCCCAGGCTCGGGACCAAACTCCTGATACTCATGAGCTTTGCCCTGGTCGTTATTCCATGGTTCAGCTATCTGTACCTTTCCGAGATGGAAGATTTCCTTGTCGATAGCCAGGCCAATGCACAGCTACTGACCGCGGAAGGAATCTCTACTCTGTTGAACGGCAGATCCGACCTTTTTTATGAACTTCCCCTGTCGCCGGAAGGTTATGAGCAACTTTATGCTCATCCCCTGCAAAGCCCGATACGGATCGATGGACGTGATAACGATTGGGAAGAAGTCCTCGAGTACAACATAGGGTTCGGCAACCTCGATAGCGTCAATGAATCAGACCCTTCATTGAACCAGTTCCATCTGGCGCTCGGCGAACACAACGACCAGATCTATGCGCTGGTCACTGTAAAGGACGATGCGCTGGTTTTTCGTGACAGAAATATTCTAAGGCTTGACCTTTCCGATCACCTAAGGATCACCTTCACCGGGCAGGACGAGACCATAAAAAAGGTTGTTCTGACCATGACAGAGCCTGGCGTCACTACGGCCTACCTGATCGACAACGACTGGCGATACGCCATTCAGGGTGAACCAGAGAACCGGATACCGGGGTTCATGGGCAAAGTAAAAGGTGGCTATGCGATTGAGTTTCGTATTCCGCTCGAACTACTCGGGTCCGCCCGACAATTTGGTCTTGCGGTGGTAGACGTCGATAACTCGGAAACACGCGCCATCGAATCGATCACGGGAACGCTTCCTTCAGCTGGCAGAGAAGCCTACGGGCTTGTGCTCCTGAAGTCTCCCGAGGTACTACGTATTATCGAAGGCCTGGGCTATTCCGGCGCAAGTATTCAGGTCATTGACGCACAACGAAGAGTGCGCGCAGAGGTTGGAAGTTACCAGACCAACCCGACCCAGGAGATCGAAGTTGCTGAAGACTGGACAGATGCCTGGCTCTCTATGGTTGCCTTGTTGATGGACCCGCTCTACAACATTATTGAAACCAACCTCAGAGCCTCTCCCATGGTTGATGACGAAGTCATCAAGGACTCTCTCGCAGGCAGGCCCACTTACCAGAGAAGGTACTCCGATGAAGATGGCGAAGTCATCGTTGCCGCACATCCCATCATTGCCCAGAACGAGATCATTGGCACCGTACTCCTGAAACAAAATACCGAACGAATCCTTAAGCTTCGCCGAGATGCGCTGCAGCGCAGCGTCAATTTCTCCGTTATCTCGCTACTGATTTTCGTTGCTCTGATTCTGGTTTTTTCGCTCAGGCTCGCCAGTCGGATCCGAAAACTTGAAAGCGAGGCAACCAACGCGATTGATATTTATGGCCGGTTGAAGACCAATCAGCTGACAGCGGAAACCAAATCCGGAGATGAAATTGGTGATCTTGCGCGCAGTATTTCAGGGATGCTCGCCAGATTACACCGGCATAACCAGTTTCTCGAGAACATGCCCCGCACACTTCGCCACGAAATTAATAATCCGCTAAATACACTCTCTACATCTTTGCAGAATCTTGAGGTAGAGGAATCGGAAGAGGCTCGTCAAAAATATCTCGATGCGGCAAAGCGAGGCGTGACGCGAATTGGAATGATTGTTCAAAATCTGGCTGATGCGGCAAGTCTGGAAGATGCGCTTGCAGCGGAAGAAACTGAGGTTATTAACCTTTACGACCTGGTACAGAACTATCTTGCGAATTGTAGAATCACGCGCCCTGATCGAGAGTTCAAATATCAAGGAATCGACGAGGGGATCGCCACAAAAGTGTCGGACTATCGCGTAGAGCAACTCCTCGACAAGCTGATTGATAACGCGATTGACTTTTCTGACCCAGGCTCCGCGATTAAAGTAGGCATTAACGCTGATGCCCAGAACCTGACGCTCTTTGTTGCCAATCAGGGTCCCGCTATTTCTGAAGACATGCTGGACAGCGTCTTTGACTCCATGGTCTCGATCAGGGAATCAAACCCTGACAACAGGCTTCATTTCGGGATGGGGCTTTATGTTGTTCGAATCATCGCAGAACGTCATGGTGGGTCGGTAAACGCGACTAACCTGTTCGACGGCAAAGGGGTTAGCATCAAAGTGGTGCTTCCAATCTATCGTGATTCGAATCAACAGCAGAGTTCAATCGCTGCCAGCTAAGCAATCTTCAGGCCCTTGAAGAAAAAGCTCTCAAAAAGCATCCAAAAAAAAGCCCTAACACTGTTTGAGGGGAGGGGTAGTGTTAGGGCTTCACACGTTCCCTGTGTTCTAGCATGAGACGTGTTGAATAATGATATCAATCAAGTATGGAAAGAATCTGGAACCTCATTGAGAACCAATGAGGTTCCAGACGAATAATTAGGGTAATTTAGTTAATAATCCGACGTTCATTCTCTGAAACCTGCTCACCACCGCGTTTTTCGCCACCCCAATCCAGCACCCAATTACCCGCCTGTGCCGCTGATTTGAGCAATTTTGTGACATTAAAGTTCAACGGTGTATCAAGGGCTATCGTCACCCCCTGCCCCGACCCGGGAGAGATAGTAAGGGCTAACTTACTGTCTGACACCCTGTAGGATAACTTGTGTGCCAGTACCGGGGTTTCTCCCAGAGGAAATGTATCACTGGGCTTAAACTCATCTTTAAAATTTCCTCCGGAGTCGGCCGCCTCCTGTTTAAACGCCTCAACTGCTTTGCGCGCCACCGGCGATACCTGATTTGAAACATCCGGGTCAGTTGCTCGATGCGCACTTAAGGCCTGAACCATCAACTGACAGTAACGCCTGGTCAACCAGAACCGGAACTCCTCAGCGGAAGTCGTGTTCAGGCGCAACAATACCCTGTCCTCTTCAGGGCTGTAGCTCATCTGTAGCTGGTTGATTGCGGTCATAGGAAGAGTATAAACAATCGTTGATCAAAACCGGTAATCGATGGCTGCGCCTGCTTATATTGAAAATAATTGATATAGACTTGAAACCTGCAAGGGCCTGCCCTACTATATCGACATTTTTTGATATAGCCCTTTTTGATCGCGCAAACCATGACGGCCAACTCATCCATCGAACAGCTCAGCCACTATTGCAAGGCAACGGCAGATTCACAGCGTCTTCAAATCCTGAGAGTGCTCTCAAAGGAATCCTTCGGCGTTCTGGAACTGTGCCAGGTGCTGCAAGTTGGCCAATCAGCCCTAAGCCATCACCTTAAGATCCTGGCCAATGCAAACCTGGTTGAAACCAGACGCGAGGGGACATCCATATTTTATCGTCGGGCGCTGATTCACGCCGAAGACCCCTTACGGCAACTCAGGCAGTCACTGTTTGAATCCATTGATGAAACCGAACTGCCGGTCGATCAAGCATCCAGAATCAGGCAGGTCTACGACTGTCGACATCAGCAAGCCAAGTCTTTTTTCAACAAAAATGCCCATCGCTTCCAGGAAAACCAGGATCTTATCGCCGAGTACAGCCACTACTCACAGTGCATCGACGATGTGCTTGATAACGAGTCAATCGCATCCACCGCCACTGCAATCGAGATCGGCCCGGGCGACAGTGACTTGATACTCACCCTGGCAAATCGATTTCACAACATTACTGCAATCGACAATACTGCTGAAATGCTCGAGAAAACACGAAAGAAAACCGCCACGGCAGGAAAAGACAACGTCAATTTCCTGGTCGGTGAACTTCACGACCACAAAGGTGACTGCGAACTACTTGTGCTGAATATGGTGCTGCATCATCTGGCATCACCCATAAATTTTTTCTTCGAGGCGAAACGACACATCAAGTCGGGCGGATGCCTTCTCATCGCAGACTTATGCGCGCATGACCAAAATTGGACCACAGACACCTGCGGCGACCTGTGGCTCGGCTTCGATGCAGATGAGCTGGATGGCTGGGCATCAGCTGCGGGATTCGAACAAGGACAAAGCCTCTACCTGGGCCTGAAGAACGGCTTCCAGGTCCAGGTCAGGACTTATCATTAGCTTTAATTGATTTTTAGAAGACACTTTATTGTAACCATAGGAATATTTGATGACAGACTACAAGGTAGCGGATATAGAACTGGCGGATTTTGGGCGTGCCGAGATAGAACTTGCGGAAGCTGAGATGCCAGCATTGATGGCCCTGCGAAAGAAGTACAAGAAAGAGCAACCACTGGCAGGGGCAAATATTCTCGGCTGTATCCATATGACTATACAGACCGCCGTGCTTATCGAGACCCTGGTCGAGCTCGGCGCAGATGTGCGATGGTCATCCTGTAATATTTTTTCTACCCAGGATCACGCCGCTGCAGCGATTGCCGCATCGGGCGTTCCTGTGTTTGCCTGGAAAGGCGAAACGGAAGAGGAATTCCTGTGGTGCATTGAGCAAACTATTCTTAAGGACGGCAAACCCTGGAATGTAAACATGATCCTTGACGATGGTGGCGACCTGACAGAGATGGTCCACAACAAGTACCCCGAACTGTTGGAACAGATCCACGGTATTACCGAAGAGACAACAACCGGAGTTCACCGACTCGTTGAAATGATGGCACAGGGTGAGCTCAAAGTTCCTGCCATTAATGTCAACGACTCGGTGACCAAATCAAAAAACGACAACAAATACGGCTGTCGCCATAGCCTCAACGATGCGATCAAGCGCGCAACGGACATGCTAATGGCGGGCAAAAGAGCGCTGGTCATCGGCTATGGCGATGTTGGCAAAGGTTCTGCCCAGAGCCTCAGGCAGGAGGGCATGATTGTTCGAGTTGTTGAGATTGACCCGATCTGCGCCATGCAGGCCTGCATGGACGGTTACGAGCTGGTATCGCCTTACAAAGGCGGAATGAACACAGGCAAGCTTGAAGACATTGATGCTGATCTACTCAGCAAAACTGATCTCATCGTCACCTGTACCGGAAACGTTAACGTCTGCGACGCCAACATGCTCACCAAAGTCGCCTCGAACGCTATTGTTTGTAACATCGGTCATTTTGATACCGAGATTGACACCAAGTTCATGCGCGAAAACTGGAAGTGGCAGGAAGTTAAACCACAGGTAGACAAGATCTATCGAAGCGACGACCCCAGCGATTACGTCATCCTGCTTTCTGAAGGACGTCTGGTTAACCTTGGTAACGCTACCGGTCATCCCAGCCGAATCATGGACGGATCATTTGCCAATCAGGTTTTGGCGCAAATGTATCTGTATGAACGCGCCTGGGCAGATCACGATATTCAGCAGCGACAGGCAGTTACCGTCGAAGTACTGCCAAAAGCACTGGATGAAGAAGTGGCCAGCTATATGGTTCAGGGCTTCGGGGGAGTAATGACCCGCCTTACCAAGGGCCAGGCCGAGTACATCAATGTACCTCAAGAAGGGCCGTTTAAGCCCGAGGCTTATAAGTACTAATACTGGGTTTCGGTCAATGAAAGAAGAGTTAAAGGACCTGCTTGAGCTACTCGATATCGAGCAGATAGAAGCCAATATGTTCAGGGGCGTGAGCCCCGCAGAAGGATGGCAGCGTGTCTATGGTGGGCAGGTAATCGGGCAAGCACTGGTCGCCGCCTCCCGGACAGTAGAAGACGAGAGCAGAGTGGCGCACTCCCTGCATGGCTATTTCCTGAGACCTGGGGATACCACAATCCCCATCCTCTATTCCGTTGACCGAATTCGCGACGGCGGAAGTTTTAATACCCGGCGAGTCGTTGCGGTACAAAAAGGTCAGGCTATCTTCAGCATGTCGGTTTCCTTTCAGGTGATGGAAGAAGGGTTACACCACCAGATCGATATGCCAGCGGACGTTAAACCTCCCGAGGAGTGCGCAACTGAAGCCGAACTCCGAGAAGCCTATAGCAGCAAAATCCCGGAAGAATTCAAAAGTGATTTTGAACGCCCGAGACCCATTGAAATGCGATTCATGGAACCAATCAATGACTTTGAGCCAGAGCCTATGGCACCGTACCAGAATGTCTGGATCAAGGCCGCCGATACAATGCCGGATGATATACGCCTCAATCAATGCCTACTGGCTTATGCTTCCGATATGACGCTGCTCGACACCTGCTATAGGCCACACGGCATTGGCTGGACCAATGAGAACTTCCAGGTGGCAAGCCTGGACCATGCCATGTGGTTTCACCGGCCTTTCAAGACCGATGATTGGCTGCTTTATGCACAGGACAGCCCATATTCAGGCGGTGCCAGGGGGTTCAATCGTGGCAGCTTTTACACACAAGACGGCAGATTAATTGCTTCTGCTACCCAGGAGGGCCTGATTAGGTTGCGCAGTTAATACGCCGGTGTGTACGATACATAGATGAAAGATCAAGAATTCGTTCCCTACTTTGTTCCCTATATGGAAAGGACCCGGTTGTTCTACCGGGCCCAGGGGTTCGAAAAAGATTATGTCTGGGCACACTTTGAGGCCACGCCTTTTTCAAAGCCTGAAAAGCCACTTGAAGACTGCGTTGTCACCGTCGTAACGACAGCGGTGGCTCATCCCAAAATACCAAAACCGACCAGAAAGGCAGAAAGTATTCCTTTCGCTGAAACCCCGGCGCAATTTGATACCTCTGAACTTTCGTGGGACAAGGAAACAACCCATACCGAAGACAGGCAAAGTTACTTCCCACTGGAAGTTCTTAACAAGCTCGCTGGCCAGGGCATCATAAAAAGTGTTTCGAAGAGGTTTCACTTCGTACCCACCCAATACAGCCAAGGAGCCACCATCAACGACGATGCTCCTGCTATCGCCAAGGCCTGCAGAAACGACGAGGTAGACATTGCGCTACTGATCCCACTATGACCCGTCTGCCACCAGAGCGTCAGTCTGACGGCTCGCCACCTTGAAGAACTCGGGATCGCAACGGTTATTATCGGTAGTGCGATGGATATCGTGACGCATTGCAAAGTACCCAGGTATCTGCACAACAACCTTCCTTTAGGAAATCCGCTGGGCTCTCCCGGCGACAGGGAAACACAAATGAAATCAGTCCTGGAAGCCTTGAAATTAGCCGTCAGCTCGGAGCATTCCGTGGTGCAGGTTTCTGATGCCTGCTGGAAAGGTAACGACCACTGGAAAGAAAACTACAACAAAGTCGACCAATCCAACCATGAGGAACTCCTTCGCCTTGGCAAGGAAAACCGCAGGAAAAGGGCTGAAAACAAGGCCCGGGGGTTGTCACGATAACATCAGCGTGCAACCAATAAGCCATTGTTATACCGGTAGATTACGGCATCTCTGCATCAACATATCGAGAAGCCGTCGCGGTACAATTACGAGAGTTACATTACGCAATTAACGACCCATCATAATGAGCGATCTTCATTTCTCTTCAAAATCCAGTACTGGATCGACTAAGGACAGCCCGTGGCAATAAAAAACGACGATAAACTCAAAGATATCGAAGCAATACGAGGCCATTTTGAGTCCCTGGGCTATATTTGTTCAGTCGAAATAGCGACTGCCGTATTTCTTGCCTACCATCTCGAGAAACCTGTGCTGATTGAGGGGCCACCCGGAGTCGGTAAAACAGAGTTAGCTAAGACCACTGCCGAAATGCTGGACCTCCCCTGTATCAGGCTTCAATGCTATGAAGGTCTCGACGAGTCCAAGGCAATCTACGAATGGAAATACGGTAAGCAGCTCTTATATACCCAGGTCCTCAAAGAAACCCTTGGCGAGATCCTCGATGGCGCAACGGGCCTGGCTGAATCAGTAGACAAGCTTCACAGCTTCGGCGATATCTTTTTCTCAGAGGAATTTCTTGAACCACGGCCCTTGTTGAAGGCTCTAAAGGCAGAAGAAAGCTGCGTACTGCTGATTGATGAGGTCGATAAATCTGATCACGAGTTCGAGTCACTTCTGCTCGAAATGCTCTCCGATTATCAACTGTCCATTCCCGAAATAGGTACAGTAAAAGCCATTCCTGGCAAGAAACCTCTTGTCTTCCTGACCAGTAACAACACGCGTGAGATAAGTGATGCGCTGAAACGCCGCTGTCTGCACTTATATATTCCTTTCCCGAATGCTGAACTTGAACGCCAGATTGTGAGAGCCCGCGTTCCAGATATTCCGCCAAAGCTCAATCAACAGTTAGTGGCGTTTATCCAGGAACTCAGGGAGATGGATCTCAAAAAGGTCCCTGCTATCTCAGAAACAATCGACTGGGCCCGCACCTTAATACTGCTTCATTCGGAATCACTTGACCCGGAGCTTGTCAGGCAGACTCTTAACGTTATCCTGAAATTCCAGGAAGACGTAGAGACCGTCCAGTCAGAACTTCAAGGCGTCACCAACAGGGCGATCAAGGCAACTTAGCTTGTTCTTGCCGGAAACTAGCTAAATGACAGAGCTGCACGACACATTGGTTGAGTTTGTCCAGGTCCTTAGAACTGCGGATGTAAAAGTGTCGCCTGCAGAAACCCTGGATGCCATGGAAACGCTCGACATTATTGGCATAGAAAACCGAGTGCTACTCAAGAATTCGCTGTCGATGGTTCTTTCGAAGAACCCTGAAGAAAAGGAAGCCTTCAACACCAGCTTCGATCGATTCTTTTCCTTCAACAAGTTCTCCTCCGAAAATAATGCAATGGAACCAGACGAAGACACCCACCAGGATGATGGAGAGTTTGACCCCGAGTCAGACGCCCCAAACCAACAAAGCGGCCAGGGTGGCCAAGGTGGCGGCCAGGGGGGTGGGGGTGGCGCTGAAGCTTCTGGAGAGCTCGACTTTGAACAACTCGAGGCTCAATCAGAACTGGGCAAGCTCCTGCTTTCCGGTGACCGAATGGAAGTCATGATTAAAATGGCTGAAGCCGGCCGGCAAGTAGAAGTTAACCAGATTGTCGTCTTTACTCAAAAGGGGCTGTATACACGCAAAATCATGGAAGCGATGGGGCTAAAGGGTTTGCAGGACGAAGTGGGTGAACTCCAGGAAGAAGGTGGTCGCCCGCAGATGCACCTGGCCGGTCAACTCAAGGGCGCCCGGGACCATTTGCGAGAACAGGTGCGAGATTATGTTGAAAAGCAGTTCTTCCTGCATGCTGATGAGTCAGGCAAACAGCTACGGGAAGAACTGCTAAAGAAAGTTAAGCTCTCTAACCTGGAGAAGCGTAATTTCAAGGACGTGCAGGAAATCGTTTTTAAGATGGCGAAAAAGCTGGTCTCTATTCATTCCAAGCGCCGAAAAACCTTTAAGCGCGGCCAGTTGGATATCAGGAAGACACTCCGAAGTAACATGCAATACGATGGCATGCTGTTTGACCTGAAGTGGAAGTCACAGAAAGTCGATAGACCCAAGGTCATGTGCATCTGCGACGTTAGTGGTTCCGTCAGCAATTATTCCCGATTCCTTCTGATGTTTTTATACAGCCTTGCCGAGATCTTGCCCAAGGTCCGCTCCTTTGCTTTTTCCTCTGACCTGGGCGAAGTCACCCGGCTGTTCCAACAGAGCAAGCTGGAAGACGCCATGGCTAAAACCATGCGAGATTATGGCAATGGTTCAACTGACTATGGCCAGATGCTGGCGGATTTCAGGAGTCACATACTCAAGGACGTTGACTCAAAAACGACGGTTATTATCCTCGGTGATGCACGTAACAACTATGGAGACCCCAAGTCGGAGATTCTAAGGGAGGTTTATGACAAAGCCCAAAGGGTCATATGGCTGAACCCTGAACCAAAATCCAGTTGGACCGTAGGTGATGCGGAAATGAAGAAGTACGCACCCTGCTGCCACCAGACCGAGGTCTGCAATTCACTCGTTCACCTGGAACGAGTCGTTGGTAACCTGTTAAGAGTCGCTGTTTGAGCCTGGTTAATTCTCTCCAGAAGCGGCCTGGACTATTTCCGCTCAGATTGGCCCCGCTGAGAACTATTCATCCCGCGACAAACCCGATTTAAATCGACTGGTGAGTCCATGGTGATAGACCCGCTAATAATGAGCGAAATCACCAATATATCGATATAACATGCAATATATTCATATTTATCAGCTTTGATGGGACTCTATATAATTAGATTATAACTATATTGAATATAGGTATAACAAGTTTGAATATAACTATAACAAAATTAAATAATTACCTATTCTTGATCACAAATTAGCATTACTATCACATATAGCCATGTTATTGGCTTAATCACAGGTACACCATTAAGACGGCAGACACGCCGCCAAAATCAGGCGCATGCCGAAAACATCATCATCTAGTTAGGGGAATTTACCATGTCAAAGAGAAGACCAGTCTCTGTGGCCGTAGCGACTGCCTTAGGCGTCGCGTCTACCGCAGGAATGCTGACTGAAACGGTTTACGCAGAAGGCGAAAATATTGTTGAAGAAATAGTTGTCACGGGATCGCGCATCAGGCGTGCAGATGTTGACAGTCCTAGTCCAGTTACCGTAATCACACGACAAGAAATTGAGAACAAGGGCATTACCGATGTTGGCTACTTGCTGCAGCGGATGCCATCAATGTCCGGTTCACCTATCGGCACTACGACCAATAACGGCGGTAATGGTTCCGTACAGGTCGACCTGCGCGGGCTCGGTCCAATCAGAACGCTGACCCTGGTCAACGGTAAGCGAACCGTCGATGGCGGTGACTATCAAACCATTCCAGCCACCATGATTGAACGCGTCGAGATCTTGAAGGACGGTGCTTCTGCGATCTACGGTGCAGACGCGGTGGCCGGTGTTGTTAACATCATCACACGAAGCGATTACGAAGGGTTCACCGTTGAAGCCTATACCGCTGACTTCCAGGATATGGATTCTGGCGCACAAAACAGCCTGAATCTTATCGCTGGCAAATCGTTCGACGGCGGCAACTTCATGTTTGGCGCTGAATATGTAGATCAAGAAGAAGCCTACCAATCTGATGCTCCATGGGACTATTTCCAGAATTCCTGGTACATCTATCCTGGCGGTTGCGAAAATCAACTAACAGCGCCTTATGATGGCACGACCTCTGGTGGTTGTTACATCATCGGTTCTTCACGAATACCTGAGTCACGGCTGGCGTTTACCGACCAAGGCACCTTCATGAATGAAGGTAACGGCCTGACCCCATTCGACGGAAGGACCTACAACTACGCTCCAGTTAACTATATCCAAACGCCCTACGAGCGCACCAATATCTTCGGTAACATCAATTATGACCTGACTGATGATATTGAGCTGACAGCGGAGGTGCGATACAGCAGTCGTAAGTCGTCTCAGGAGTTGGCACCGCAGCCTTATAACTCGCCTACAGACCCGTCTTATCAGGGTGTTTTTGAGGGTAATGCTTTTTCCGGAATCTCCGAGGATAACCACTACCTGACTCAGGCAATCGACGCATACAACCTGACACCAGAAGGTATTGCAGGCCCGCTAAGATACGAGCCTGTCAGGGATGCCAGACGCAGAATGGTGGAAACAACACGACGGTTCGAACAGGACGTAGACCAGTTGCAGGTTAACGTCGTTGCCAGTGGTGAGTTCATGGACATGAACTGGGAGGTTTACTACAACAAGGGCTGGCAGGATTCGACTTCAACTGACTACGGTCAGTTCTTCGGACCTAACCTTGGCAAAGCCATGGGCCCTTCCGCCGACCTTAATGGCGATGGCACTCCGGAATGTTATGCCGATATCAGCGACCCAAGTTCGCTGATATCTGGTTGTGTTCCTATGAACTTCTTTGGCGGTCCTGGTGCACTTACACCAGAGATGATTGCCTATGTAGGGGTTGTGCTGGTAGATACGTTTGAGGGTGAACAGGATCAGTGGGGATTCAACGTCTCCGGAAACGGCTGGGAACTTCCAGGTGGCCCGATGGGTTGGGCTGCTGGTTACGAATACCGAAAGGAACAGGCCACCTTCATCCCAGATTCTGGCAAACAAAAAGATGAAGTCACGGGTAACACCGGCGCAGGCACTGAAGGTTCTTACAAAACAGACAGCATCTACGGCGAGATCCTTTTACCCGTATTTGACAACGGTACTCAGTCGTTGGATATCACTGCTGGCATGCGGTACGACGATTTTGACACCTTTGGTTCTGAATCAACCTACCAGGTTGGTATTGAATTATATCTAATGGAAGACCTGAAATTCCGAGCGACAGAAGGCGAAGTCTTCCGAGCACCTAGCATTGGCGAAGCCTTTGCTGGTCAGGTCGATTCATTCCCAACTTACAAAGACCCCTGTATTCCAGCGGCTGGTTCACCATTACCACCTGGATGTGCTCAAGTTGGTCTTCAGCTTGATTCTCAGTTGCTGGCAAGAGTCGGAGGAAACCCAAACCTCGAGCCAGAATTCGGTGATACTTTTACTGCTGGTATTGTCTGGGATCCAGAGTTCAACCTCGGTAGCCTTAGCATCACTGTCGATTACTGGGAAACAGAACTCGAGAATATGATCAGCGGCCTTGGCGTAAATTATATCCTTGATGATTGCTACAACGCCCAGAACGCGGGCTCTTGTTCACTGATCACTCGTCGTGCTGACTACAGCATTGCGCAGGTCCTGGACGCTCCATTGAACGTTGCACTGGAAACCGCCGGAGGCATCGATACAGAAATTAGATTCATATTCGATACCGATTATGGTCAGTTCGATACTGCAATGATCTGGTCTCACTTAACCGAGCGTGAGCGTCAGGCGTTCCCAGGTGATACAAAGGAAGACAACAGTGGACGTTATACAGGGAACGATGCATTTGCCGAAGACAAGGTCAACTATTCGATTGACTGGATGAAAGGTAACTTCCGGGTTGCTTATCTAGGTGAATATATCAGTGAACTTAAGTCCGACGATGCATTTGGCGTTGGCTATACTCAGAAGATTGACTCTCAGCTGTATCACGATCTGACGTTTAAATACACGCATCCCAATAGTGGTGTGAGTATTAGCACGGGTATCAACAACGTCACTGATGAAGAGCCACCTTACATCGACCTTGGCTTTAACGCCAAAACGGATCCCTCGACTTATCGTTTGTTCGGTCGTGGTTACTTCGTTCGCCTTTCCTGGAGCATGGACGACCAGTAAAGGTTTAGATGTAAAACACGAAAAAGGCCGCTCTTGAGCGGCCTTTTTTTTGCAAGCATTTCGGCTACCACAGCGACTCGTCAGAAACTAATTCCTGTAATGCTTCAGCTTGACGAATCAGCTGCTTACTCATCTCACCAAGGTCAAGATGACGCATCGCTTTGCGTGCGTCATGGGGCAAATTTCGCACATTCTCTGCACCCAACTGCCACTTGAGGGAAAAGTGCCTGGCCGCGTCGCGGGGAAGCTCCGCCAGGCTGGATTCAATATGATCTGTCGGGACGGAATTCCCAGTGATCAACCATCGAAACCCCTGGCCAACGCTGGTTTCCCTTACCTGCGCGAGGATCACCTGATCCTTTATTCCCCAGACAACACGCGCCTCAATACGCGCTTTTTCAAAGACATTAGTATTGATCAGTTCGTTGACAGCAACATCAAGCTGCTCTTTGGACCACTGATCAAAATCACCCTGACTATTGTCTGACATTAAATACCCCCTGGATTATGCTGTCAGATTGGACTTTATATTCCAGACTTCTCTGCCCACACTCGGCGCGGCTAACCCCCTGAACCAGCCACTTAAGGACAGCCTTGGAGCCTGTGCAAATGGCGTGACATAGGTCACCGAATGAATATAGCTGGTATCAAACAACGATAACGTGTTGAAGCCCGGTGACCACGCGTCTTCAGGAGTACCGTCTTCCTGATAGAATTGCAGCAAACCTCCCCAATCAGGGTGCCAGCCCCAGGTAGCGCTAAACACGTAGGCAACTCGCCTGTCTTTGCCCGCGACGACATCACGATGTCTAGTCAAAAAGTGCCCCGCTGTAAATCTCGTGTATTGGGCATCTGCACTCACGATGCTTGCCTCACCTGTAATGGTCCGTATCGCCGAAAGCAACTCGTCGCCGTTGAAAAAATCAAACACCTCGTGAAGAAACCGCAACTTCTCATCATCTGTATCAACGGCCTGACCCATCTGGTATCCGCTGTAGAGGAACCCTTCCCCTTTACTTGCCGCATTCATAATCTCGAGGTTCATCTGCTTTTTTTTCGACTCCGGGAGCTTCGCCAGTTCATCCATAGCAATAGTGACATTTTGCCCATCCCTTGAAAAAACCAATCGATACTCCACGCTTTCCTGACTATATTGAAAGATCCGCCCAGCAACTTCTGCTTCAAGAAAGTTCTCAATGCGCAGGCGCTTCTCCCGCCGGTACTGTTCCGCAAGCGCACCCAGGTCAAGGTCTTGGTTCAGCATTAAACATCTCCTGCACTAAGGGGCCTGCCACTTGTGACTGCTTGCGATTCAATTGAGGAAGTTAAATCCAGCTCTTCAACCAGTGGCTGTATCCATTGCTTTGCACGCTCGACCTCTGGGCCAAATCGGTCAAGGATAGTCAATGCTTCTCTGTCACGAAGTGTAACGTCAAACAGCTGACTTTGATCTTTGGCATGCCTGCCGACGACCTCGTGGTCCATCATGCCCCTGATCTCCTGAGCGTTACTTTGGTGACCAAAATAACGACTGACGTCACTTAGCGTATTGGGTAAATCACTCAACAATACGGCCATCTCCAACGTTCGCACATTTGCAGCACCCACTTCCTGTATCGCTCTTTGCAAGCCATGCAGGTTTACTACCCAGATCAGGCTACAAATTTGCAGGAAGGAAAGTTGACTGACATTGATGTATGCAGGGTACTTTTTCCCGAAATCACTATCGCGGAGAAATCCAGCGAGTAACCCTGCCATTTTCTCCTGGGTCTCAGTGGTCTTCTTCATATTAGAGATCAAAAAACTCTCTAAATCGGAATAGAGATAAAGCACCTTGCTATTGGGCATGTATCTCAAAACATCTACCAGCAGGTTGTTGGCCACGTTGGTCGCCTTGATGACTGGTATCCTGCCGCTCAAATAGTTTTTAGCAAGGAGCTGGTTGTAGTTCACAAAAGTAGATCGCCATCTTTCGGGAGACATTTTATTTCCAGGTGATCTCTTGAAATCTGCGAGTCGCCGAAGAATCCATGGCTCCTTGAGACTGAAAAAAGCATCAACCTGGTTTAGACAACGGGCAAGCAAAGTCGAACAAACGAAAGCGTGATGAAAAATATAGACTGGCTGCGGCCGAACAATATCGTGTTGACCTTCGATCGAAAACAAATGCTTGGTAGGGATCGAAAAATTCCCCGCGGCGAAGGCTTCAAACCGTATGTCAATAAAAGGGGCCTGCGAAAGTTTGGTTTCTTCGACTAGCAGAAACTTTGTAAGCCCCCCTTTTTTGGTCGAGAAGTCGAAAACATGAAACTGAGGGTCAAACAACAACGACGGTATGGTGACTTTGAAATTGTCGGCGTCTATCAACATGCGCTATTTTGGACGATTGATTTTGATAGCAGGGGCTTCATTAGGATCTTTCGGCAACTAACATCCACGCCAGGGGCAGTGTGGCGTCAGCAACCTGCTGAGGATGCGCCTGTTGGATTTGATAATTCATCTCAGACAAATGAGTGCAAAAGCTTTTAAACTGCTCAGGGGACTGGGCTGACTGACACATCGCCACCATACGATCAGCATACGCCGGTAGTTCGGAAGCCATCGCTTCGAGCCAATCAACCACTTCTTTTTCCTCATAACGCGGCAAATTTTTTTGAATCTCGGCAATCCGATGATAAAGGGTCTCTATTGTTTCCCCTGCGACCTGCACACCATGGTCATCCATAATCGGCTCAAGGGAACGGTACACGGGGTTAATCGCCCTAGCGGCCGAGTGGAATTCGTTGGAACCTGCCCCTCGCAGCATCGCATAGCCTTTTTCAAACATATCCAGTGCCATCGGAATCAAATCGCTGTCTATCAAACGCTCAATGGCATCCGCGCTGGCGGCACATTCTTGCTGAATCAAGCCATCCGAATGATGCAGTACCAGCGCCAGCTTTCCTCCCTTACGTGGAAGCCTTGCTATCTCTGCCATGGCTTGTTCTCCGGCATACTCGATACCAAACTGACTTGAAACCATATCCATGGTCTCGGACTTGAAGGGTATGTGCGCCGCATCCGCTGCGATGGTTTTTACGTAGGGATAATTTTCAACCACAAGCTCAAGCGCCGAAACAGAAATGTCCAGGGAAATTAACTCGGTACCTTCCGATACCGACAATCCCTCGGCCGCAGAGAGCACTGCACCGGCACCCCCACACAGATCAATCATGCGACCATGCGGATATTCTGACAACGAAGACATGAACAGTTCTCGCCAAAATAGCTGTAACACCGGGTGTTTGGAGCCACCCGCACTATAGGCATTAGCACTCGCACTGCCTTTCCAGTATCGATCCCATTCATTAGAGAGCTGAAGCGAGTCGGATATCGAATCAGACATGAGAAGATAGTTGGTAATATGATAAGTAAGGCAACAGGAGAACCTCTTCACAGCACGCGTAAGACGTGCAACGCTCAATTATAGAGATTACACGAAATCTGATGTTGAGGTCACTCCTGGCAAGCATAAATAGTATCCCTTTTTGAAAACCCGGAAACCTTTTTGCTTCGCCACTTCATTAATAACCCGGGCCAGAACAAGCCGGTTTTGGTAGAATCCTGTCTCCTTGGTTCATTAAGAGCACGGTGCATTATTGTCTACAAGAGGCCAATTCAATGACGACTAATTCACAGCAGTTGAGCTTACAGGGCCGAAAGGCAACACAGGCTCGTGACTGGAGAACAGTCGATGATTGCGCTAATAAATTGCTCAGGCTCAGCCCCTCAAATCCAGAAGGATATTTCTTCAAAGGTCTGGTGGAGAAAGCTTCCCAACATCCAAACATTGCCAGTGAAGCCTTTGAAAAGGCATTGTCCCTGGACTCCGCCCGATACGACGCCGCAATCGAACTCGCAAGCCAGTACGTCATAGCCATGCGAAATACAGAAGCCATAGCCCTGCTGGAAAATTACACCAGCAATCTATCCAACAGCCCCCGCTATCTGGATATGGCGGGTACCATCTATACGGACATTGGACTTTCAAGTCTCGCGCTACCGTTGTATCAGAAGGCCAATGAACTTCAACCAGGTATCGATCTGTTTAGTGCAAACCTGGCAGCTTGTTCGATATTTCTAGGGAAGATTAAGGATGCCCGCGATATCTATCTGGCACTATTGGAAAAAAACCCACTCCATCAGAGAAATCATTATCAACTGTCCCGCCTCGAACGGGCGACAGATGACCATCACATAGTGCAAATGAAGGCAGTACTCGAACAGGCTACCCTTCCACCTCATCGCAATATTTTTATCTACTACGCATTAGCGAAAGAACTGGAAGACCTGGAGCGATGGGACGAGTCTTTTCACTTCTACAAACAAGCTGGCGACGCAGTGACCACCGTTTCAAATTACGATGTCAGCAAAGACGAAACACTCATACAGAAAATCATGGACACTTGCACCCCAGAATGGCTGGCTGATCGAAAGCTGTCGTCACCACTCGGCCGCCAGGACAAATCACCCATATTCGTGCTGGGCCTGCCAAGAACCGGCACAACGCTAACGGAACGGATCCTCGCTAGCCACTCAAGCGTCGAAAGTATTGGTGAAACGAAATACCTTGAATCCATCATGAGGACCTTAAGCGGAATACCCAGCGTCGAAAAAATGACACCCGAAATGATTGACGCTCTTGCCCCCATGGACACAACCGCTATCGCTAATGGCTATCTGGACGCAGTCAGCTACCTGCTTGGCGACAAACCTCTATTTATCGAGAAGCTGCCTTACAATTTTCTCTACATTGGCTTCATTGTTAAAGCCTTCCCGAACGCAAAAATCGTTCGTCTGAAACGTAATCCGATGGATTCATGTTTCGCTATCTACAAGCAGCCATTCACCTGGGCTTACAAATTTTCATACAACCTGGATGACCTGGCTCGCTACTACTTAGCCCATGACAAGCTTTTCAGCTATTGGCGTAACCTTCTTGGCGACCAACTCATTGAAGTCGAGTACGAGACGCTGGTAAATGACTCCGAAAACCAGACTAGAATCCTTCTCGATCGCCTCGGCCTTGATTTTGAAGACGCCTGTCTAAATTTTGAGCAGAACGAAACCGCGACGACCACGGCAAGTTCCGTGCAGGTTAGAGAAAAGATACATTCACGATCCGTTCTAAGATGGAAACGCTACGAGGAACAACTAAAACCACTACGTACCCATCTGGAGGCAGCAGGTATCAGGGTCGAATAACGAAAATTACATCGCAAGCTCAAAAAGGTAAACATCTGAACCGTCGCGCAGACCAAGTTCGGCGTTACCATCTCTGATATTGGAGTTCGTTGCTTTCGAATTATCCTTACGCTTTACCACAACGACCACAAGGGTATTCGGATCGGCATCCACAGAAGTCGGCACCCCGATAACACCTTCAACATCCAAATCAGACAAGACATCTTTAAACAGTGCAATGTATGCAGAAGCTCTAGGCTTGATTCGAGAGCCTGTTGAGTACGAGGGTAATTCAATCCAGCTCGCCACACCCAGGGCTATCTGTGCCAGAGATTCGTCTGGATAGGTACTTTTTGACTTTAGCTTGTTCAGGAAGATCTTGTTATCGCGAACCTCTCCGTCAACCTGGTAAAAAGCGGTATAAGGCGTTTCCAGAATTCTTTGGGCAAATGGCTCATCAAGTGATTTCCGCACGATCTTGTTGGACACCAGCTTATTCGCACCGAGAGTGTGCTCATCGAAATCCTGTCCTGCCTGCGCGAAACTGGCTGTAAAAAATAAAATAGATAATATTAAACGATTCATAGAAGCGGCCCACCGACGACCAGTATTTGTTGTCCGGACGCTTAACACGCCGAAGAAGCTTGAGTTAGTTCAGTTTTGAAACCGTCGAAAGGACTACATAAGGGACTACATAAGGGACTACATAAGGGACTACATAAGGGACCACATAAGGGACTACATAAGGGACCACATATTCAATCACATCCTGGTGGAATCTAACCAATTCCATCGACCAACGGTACCCGTTTTTGCTCCTTAAGCACCAACGAGCCTGTGGTAATTGAAGTAGTCTAATAAAATCAACCGGTTTCCCCAAGCGATGATACAATCTAACCATCAAGATTTTCGAAAAAATCCCATTGAAAATATCCCTGTCAAAATTTTTTCTACCCTTTTCCCTTGCGTATTGTTTGGCTATACACGCGTCCGACGCAGTTGATTTTGAATCTCAGACTCTCACCATCGCGCTCACTCAGGAACCCCCCCAACTCAACAGCACGAAAGCAACCGACCAGGTCAGTGGTACGCTGCTAGGGCACCTTATGCAGGGACTCGTCCGTTACGACCGGCGAGGAAAGGTCATCCCCGGGGTAGCGGAACGATGGGAGATGGATGAAAAGACGGCCACCTTCTGGTTACGCGAGGACGCGAAGTGGAGTGATGGAAAGCCGGTCACAGCGCATGACTTTGTATTCGCCTGGCAGCGGGTTGTCGATCCAAAGACTGCTTCTGAATACGCATTCATCCTTGCACCCATCCTAAATGCAGCAGAGATCAACGAGGGGAAACTTCCTGTTAGTCAATTGGGCGCGGTTGCACTCGACGACAGAACCTTGCAGGTCAACCTCGCACGACCAACCGCCTATTTCGTAAAACTGGCTGTATTCATCACTTTCTACCCTATCAGGCAAGATTTCTTCGAGTCGCGCGGCGATCAATATGCTGCCGAGGCTAAAGACCTGCTATACAACGGACCGTTCAAATTAACAGAGTGGACCCACAGCGCGTCGTTAAAAATGGTCAAGAACGAGCACTACTGGGACAGCGAGAACATCTCCCTGAACGCGATCAACGTTGACTACATCACCGCCGACACCCGCGCCCGGCTCAACCTTTACACAGATGGCAAGATAGCGTTTACACGGCTTGATGGAGAAACTTATAAAGATGCGCTTAGCCAGCGTTTCCGAATCAGGCGATTCACAACGGGCTCTACTTTCTTCCTTGAGTACAATCACAGGCCGGGTAAGCCCACAGACAACCGGAATCTCAGGAAAGCCATACAGTCTGTATTTGACCCCGACGAAATGGTCAACCGTGTCCTTGCAACCCCTGGGAACCTAAGGGGCGAAAGCCTGTTCCCGGTCTGGATAAACGGCGTTAACGACAAGTTTCGTAAGGAATACCCGGCGCCACAGGCTGGCTATAACATCAAAGAGGCAAAACGCTACCTTGAACTGGCGGTCAAAGAGCTAGGCTCTATACCACCCCTGGTTTTACTCGTTAGCGACAGCCCTACTGCAACCAAGCAAGGCGAATACATACAAGGCGTACTACTGAACAAGCTGGGCATCGAGTTAAAAATAGACGTGCAGACGTTCAAGCAAAGGCTGGCGAAAATGACTTCCGGCGAATTCGACATCGTCGGTGCTGGCTGGGGTCCCGACTTCGATGATATTCTGACTTTCGGGGATCTATTCGCCTCCTGGAACATGAACAACCGTGGGCGCTACAACAATCCTGAATATGATCGGCTGGTCCGCCTCACTATGAACAGCACCGACCCAAAGACCCGAATGGACGCAATGGGCAAGGCTCAACAGATTCTGTTTGATGATGCTGTCATTCTGCCCCAGTATGAACAAGGCGTTATCTATCTGCTAAATCCTAAGATTAAGGGCGTCGCGAGGCGTGTGATTGGTCCGGACCCGGACTTTACATACGCGAGGATCGTCCCCTAACTGTGCTTGCCTACACACTTAAAAGGCTGTTTGCCGGCGTTATAACTGTCTGGTTTATCGCTACCGCCACCTTCATTGCCATGCACCAGGTCCCTGGTGATCCATTGATGAATGACAAGGCTGTCTCTGCAGAGATTCGCGCCAACCTCGAAGCTAAGTACGGGCTCGACAAGCCTGTGACAGAGCAATACTTCATTTTTCTGGGCAACATGCTTAGCGGAGACTTTGGCATCTCGTTCACCCAGCAGAATCGAAGGGTGAACGATATTATTCGCGACCACTTTCCGATTTCCGCAATCCTTGGTCTTCTGGCTATTTTCTTTGCGGCGACAGGTGGCGTTTTATGGGGCGCCCTGACCGCGATCTATCGTAACCGCCTGCCTGACATCGTTATCATGTTCCTTGTCATATTGGGCATCTCGGTTCCCTCATTTGTGTTCGCTGCGCTCGGCCAGTTGTTTCTGGTCAATCTCAACAGCCTATTCGGACAGTCCATTATTCCAGTCGCCGGTTGGGGAACCATCTGGCATATGCTGATGCCTTCCATGGTGTTGGGCCTTGGCACGATGGCGCTACTGACCAGGCTGATGAGATCTTCCATGCTAGAGGTCGTTAACGAAGACTACATAAAAACAGCCCGCGCCAAGGGCCTTTCGCCGACCAGGATCTTTTTCAGGCATCAGCTACGCAACGCCATTCTTCCAGTCATCACCGTACTGGGGCCACAGATAGCGGCAATCACAACCGGCGGGTTTGTGGTCGAGCTGGTGTTCGCAATACCCGGCCTCGGGAGATACTTTGTCCAGGCTGTGCAACAACTTGATTACACGGTCATCATGGGAACGACCGTGTTTTATGGTGCTTTCCTTGTACTGATGGTGATTATCGTTGACATTCTTTACGGATTTATAGACCCCAGGGTTCGCCTGTCGTGAGTTTGTTTGAACCAACAGCAGCAGACTTCGAACCCCTCGCACGACAGGAAAAAACCGAACAGATCACGCGCCCCTCATTGTCTTACTGGCAGGATGCATGGGTCCGTTTAAAGAAGAACACACGGGCAATTATTTCTCTGGGCATTATTGTACTGCTTGGCATCTTTACGCTGATCGGGCCCCTGCTGTGGTCGGTTAATCCGGCGTTGCAGAACCTTAACCAGGTTTCACAAGCACCGTCCTGGGCGAAGTCCGCCGTTGTCATCGCGCCTTACCAGAGGTGGAATGGCATTCGACTTGACAACTATACAAGCCCTGACCAGACCTTTACCTCTCTGCCAGCGCCAACAGGTTTTAGCACAGCAGATACGCCGACTACCCAACGAGTCAGGCTTGCCTGGGACCAGGTGCCCGGCGCTGACGGTTACAATGTGTATAGAAACAACCGCGCTCCCAGGGACTTTAACGACCTGGGATTACCGCTTGGCTCAACCTATGGAGACGAACTTAGCTATGAAGACCGGCTGTCGCTGGAGCCAAGAGAATATTACTACTCTCTCGTGCCAACCGACGGCTATGACGAATACGAGGTTTACAGCCAGCTAATTCTGACACCAGCACTTGGCCTTACTCCCGACGAGGCGGTTGAACGCGAGCTGATCACAGACCCGCACGAAGTCAACATCGGCGACTACCTTACCATCGAGTTTCATCCCCTGGGTACTGACTACCTTGGCCGGGACATGCTGGCTCGTTTGATGGAAGGCGCGAGGGTCTCCCTCTTCATTGGAATTGTCGCACCGTTTCTGTTTGTGCTTGTCGGTATCATCTATGGCGGTTTTGCCGGTTATTTCGGTGGTCGAGTGGACGGGCTGCTGATGCGATTCGCCGAATTTGTAGTCGCGCTTCCGTTCCTGCTATTTATGATCCTGTTCAAGATCGCGTTTGGCATCGGCCCAGGAGAAAGCGGCATCATGCCCATGCTGTTAGCGCTCGTTCTTCTTAGCTGGCCATCAACGGCACGACTGGTCCGGGGACAGGTACTGCAGATCAGGGAAGAAGGCTACATCGAGGCAGCAAGACTGCTGGGCGCCAAAGACCATTACCTTGTCTTGCGTCACATTATTCCCAATACGATGGGGGTGATTCTCGTGACGCTGACTTTCGCCGTTCCTGCGGCTATTTTTACAGAAGCGTTTCTATCTTTTATTGGCATGGGCGTTGCGCCTCCCACTCCTTCATGGGGTTCCATGTGTAATGAAGGCGTAAAAACGATGTTAAGCCATCCACATGAGCTCATCTTCCCCGCCTTACTTATCAGTATTACTGTGCTTGCCTTTAACCTGCTAGGTGACGGATTGACTGAGGCCCTGGATTCAAAAATGAGGTCTCGAGACTAATCATGGACACGATACTTTCAGTCAAGGATCTAGAGGTCGAGTTCGCGACCTATGGTGGAACAGTCAAAGCAGTTAGAGGCGTCAGCTTCGATGTCACTCGCGGCGAAACGCTGGCGATTGTCGGAGAATCAGGGTGCGGAAAATCCGTCACCGTCCAATCCCTGATGGGTTTGATACCAATGCCACCCGGAAAGATTACCGGTGGTACCGCCACATTAAACGGTAAAAACATCCTGAATCTGCCACCCGCAGAGGCTAATAAGTTTCGCGGTGTGGAAGTAGGAATGATCTTCCAGGACCCGATGTCTTCCCTGAACCCGACGATGACTATAGGCGACCAGATTGCTGAAACATTGAAGGTACATCGAGGTAAATCTGATCAGGAAGCGTTTAAACTGGCCGTTGAACTTCTGGAACGAACACACATACCTGAAGCCCCAAAACGGGCGAAACAGTACCCGTTTGAATTCTCCGGCGGGATGCTTCAGCGGGCTATGATAGCGCAGAGCCTTGCGTGTAATCCGGCGATCCTGATCGCAGATGAGCCAACAACCGCGCTCGATGTCACCATTCAGGCCCAGATACTGGAACTGATGCTGGAGTTACAACGAACAGAGAATATGTCGATCATCCTGATCACCCACGACCTGGCAGTTGTGGCGCGTATGGCCGATCGGGTTGCCGTCATGTACGCAGGTCAAGTCATAGAGTCAGGCACAGTCGATGACATTTTCTATCGATCAAGCCACCCTTACACGCTGGGCCTGAAAGAAGCGATGCCTTCGAATACCCACGATCGAGATAAGTCGTTATCACCCATTCTGGGTAGCCCACCAGACCTGTTTAAGCCACCGGTTGGGTGTGGATACTGCGCCAGGTGCCCCTATGCCATGACCATCTGCGCAGAGCATTTACCAACCGCAACCGCGATCAGCGAATCACATGAAGCCAGCTGTTGGCTACACCACCCTACAGCGCCCGACATTGAAGAACTCCACCAGCTGGAGGATCAAGATGCTGGTTAGGACAGAGAAACTCAAGAAACATTTCACGATCGGAAGAGGCCAGACACTGCACGCGGTTGACGGTATCTCTTTAACCATCGATGAAAATGAAATTCTGGGGCTGGTTGGCGAAAGCGGCTCGGGTAAATCTACCTTCGGCAAGGCACTGATAGGCCTGCACCCAAAGACCTCGGGAGAGGCCTATTACGATGGCGAACGACTACCAGATCGCTTTTCGACTAAAGACCACCTGCACTACTCGAAACAAATGCAAATGATCTTCCAGGATCCCTATTCTTCTCTGAACCCACGAATGACAGTACTCGATATCGTCGGCGAAGGCCCGGGCATCCAGGGCCAGCAGTCAAACTCAGAGATTCGGGACAAGGTTGCCTTCTGGCTAGAGAGGGTTGGTTTGAACGCTGATCATATGTCCAGATATCCGCATGAATTTTCCGGTGGCCAACGACAACGGATCGGAATTGCACGGGCAATGATCATTGAACCGCGTTTTGTGGTTTGTGACGAGCCTATTTCAGCCCTGGACGTTTCCGTGCAGGCCCAGGTGATCAACCTGCTCGACGAACTTAAGCAGTCCATGGGGCTGACACTTCTTTTCATCGCCCATGATCTATCAATGGTTCGTTACGTTTCGGATCGAATGGCCGTCATGTACCTCGGGTCACTGGCTGAAGTTGGTCCCTCTAACGACGTATTCTTTGAACCACAACACCCGTACACACAGTTCCTTGTAGAATCGAACCCTGAACCGGATCCCGATCTGGAACGTCGTCGCGCATTCAAACCGATTATTGGCGAGATCACCTCTCCGGTGAATGTACAAGCAGGTTGTCGTTTCGCTGATCGCTGCCCCAAAGTGATGGATCGTTGCCTGGTTGAGACACCGGACCTTATAGCTCTGTCCGGCGATCGTCAGGTCGCATGCCACCTGTTTGACTAAATACGCAGCTTAGTTAAAGCCGCTGCACTTCCCATCTGCACTTGCCATCTAAACTTCCCATCTGCACTTCTCATCTACACTTCCGAGCGTAGGAATGTATTCTCGATTTCTCAGCAGGAGAGAATCCTCTGGGTTTTCTTGAGCATGCGAAGAATCGATTCTTCATCGGTGTACTGAAAAATGTCACCAAAGGGTACCCAGGCAAGATCATTAGACTCATCACTGATAACGAAATCGTCCGAACCACTAGAGCGAAGCAGGAAACGACAATCGTAATGAAAATGCTCCGGTTCGCCTTTTCGTGCAGGGATAGTATGGATATCAACATCCAGCAATTCAGGAATATAGAAACGAATGGCTTCAAGGCCAGATTCTTCTTCTGCTTCCCTTAGACCAACTGCAGCCACATCCGAATCACCATCAGCGTGGCCACCGGGCTGAAACCAACGCCCCAATTTCTTGTGATGAGTCAGCAAAACCCGCCTGCATGCACTGTCAATAATGAACGCAGATCCAGTCACATGGCCGATGGACAAGGATCTATCAAAACAATGCTCATTTTCCTCTACAAAGGAAATGTAACGGGAAGTCATCTCCGATTCGGCGGGGCAAGCCTTTAGGTAATTTTCAAGCAGCGTCAGCAGGGGCTGACGAGCATTCTCAGCTGACATCCGTTGCAACCGGACGGCTCTTTTTGTTGGACTCTTCGTCAAACAGATCAACAAGCTGTTCCGTCATCGCATCACCAAGCTGCTCTGCGTCGGTAATCGTCACCGCACGATGGTAGTGGTGTGTGACATCGTGTCCTATACCGATCGCTACGAGCTCAACCGAAGATTGGTTTTCAATCTGGTCGATCGCGTATTTCAAATGCTGTTCAAGATAATTACTGGGGTTAACCAGCAAGGTAGAATTGTCGACGGGTAAGCCATCGGAGATCACCATCAATATCTTCCGGTCTTCCGGTCGTCCTACAATTCGGTTATGAGCCCACAGGAGCGCCTCGCCATCGATATTCTCCTTGAGCAGCTCTTCCCTCATCATTAGGCCAAGATTGGTACGCGCCCGCCGCCAGGGCATATCCGCGCCCTTATAAATAATGTGCCGCAAATCGTTTAGACGTCCTGGCTGAGCTGTCTTGCCCTGCTGTAACCAAAGCTCACGGGACTGGCCACCTCGCCATGCGCGCGTCGTGAATCCCAGGATTTCTACTTTCACCGAACAACGTTCCAGTGTACGTCCCAGAATGTCTGCGCACATTGCCGCTATGGTAATAGATCTGCCTCGCATGGACCCAGAGCTATCAATCAACAGAGAGACGACGGTATCCCTGAACTTCATGTCTTTTTCTTGCTTGAACGCAAGTGGATGGAAAGGATCAGTAATAACGTTGGTAAGCCGCGACGTGTCCAGCATGCCTTCTTCAAGGTCGAACTCCCATGTTCGATTCTGCTGGGCCATTAACTTACGTTGCAGGCGATTCGCCAGTTTCCCAATAATGACCTGGGAATTCTGGAGATGCTTATCCAACACACCACGCAGCCGCTCCAATTCAACGGGATCACAAAGCTCACTGGCAACCACTGTTTCGTCAAATTTGTCGGTAAAAGACTTGTAGCTATTCTCCTTGGGACGAAGCCAGTTTTGTTCGCCCGCCATATCCGGTGGCGCGCCGGCTTCATCTTCATCGCCTTCCATTTCCGCCATTTCCATAGCGTCCATGTCTACAGGAACCTCACCCTCGATCGCATCTGCCAGATCCGAATCGCCACTCATGTCCTGCTCGGCCGCCTCGTCTCCCGACTCGGACTGCGTATCCTCTTCTTCGTTGTCCTGTTCCTCTGACTCACCATCCGAATTGTCTTCACCGTATTCGTCAGATAATCCAAGATCTGAAATCATTTTCCTGGCAAGCCGGGTAAACGCTTCCTGGTCAAACATCAGGTTTTCAAGATCAATCAGGTCGTCACTTAGCGCGTATTCAAGATGGTCTCGCCACAGATCAAGTACCACATCACCACCGACGGGAGGCTTCCTTCCGGTGACTTTTTCGCGAATCAGCATGCCAAGGGCTTCTCCCAGCGGTGCCTGGCTTTGACTTTCTATCTGCTGAAACCCCTGGTTTGTACAATGCTCGAGCAATTGAGCATGCAAGTTGTCACCGACACCTTTCATCAGGTAACTACCAATGCAGGCGATACGAGCCTCTTCTACGCTGTCATAGATTTCCTGCGAAATCCCCGTAACCGGGCGGCTCTTGCGATGCATATCGTCGTCGTGGAATCGCGTTTGGAGAGCGAATTTATCTGCATTTCCTCGCAGTGAGGCTAATTGCTCTATCGTCATGCCGCCATCTGGCAAAGGGATTCGCGCACGGTTACCTTGCAGGTAGGGCTTACCGCGGCCAAAACTTACCTGCAGCTCTTCATTACCTGAGATGGCACGCATCGTAGAGGTGACGGCTTGCTTGAACAACTCCGTGGAATCATCGGAAATCACATTACACCCTTAGGCGAGCACCACGTTCGCACTGGATTCCGGTAACTCGTCACCCATACATCGCTGGTAGTATTCAGCAACGATTGCCCGTTCAGTTTCATCGCACTTATTGAGGAACGTCAACCGAAAGGCAAAGCCATAATCATTGAAAATTTTGGCATTCTCTGCCCACATGATGACCGTACGAGGAGACATAACAATTGAAATGTCGCCATTCATAAAGCCCTGTCTCGTAAGATTCGCGACTGACACCATGTTAGCGACCGTCCAGCGGTCAATATCCGGCAGCTTCGCAACAACGATATCTGTTTCCTTTTCACGATGCAGATAGTTCAAAGTCGTGACGATGTTCCATCGGTCCATCTGTCCCTGGTTGATTTGCTGCGTACCATGGTAGAGCCCTGAGGGGTCACCTAGGCCAATTGTGTTGGTTGTCGCGAACATTCGGAAAGACTGGTGTGGTGATATTACTTTGCTCTGATCGAGCAGCGTGAGCTTACCTTCAACCTCAAGTACACGCTGAATGACGAACATGACGTCAGGGCGTCCGGCATCATACTCGTCAAAGACAAGTGCGCAGCCTCTTTGCAATGCCCAGGGGAGTAACCCCTCCTTAAACTCGGTGATCTGCTTACCATCCTTGAGGACAATTGCATCCTTGCCCACAAGATCGATCCTGCTGACGTGGCTATCAAGATTGATACGGATACAAGGCCAGTTCAACCGAGCGGCAACCTGTTCAATGTGCGTCGATTTCCCAGTTCCATGATAACCCTGGATCATGCATCTACGGTTATGCGAGAACCCGGCCAGAATCGCTAGCGTAGTCTCGTGGTCGAACAGATAACTTTTATCAAATGCAGGGACATGTTCAGACGTCTGTGAGAAAGCAGGCACCTGTAAATCCACATCCATCCCAAAGACTTCCCTTACATCAACCTGGGTATCAGGGATACCATCGCCTTCCAATGCACCTTGCTTTTCTGCCATGACTGCTACACCTAACTGTTTGAATCCTATTGTTTTATTTCGCCATTTTTGACGATACTTACCCTTCGACCAAAGCCATCTGGGTGACTTAGTGCCTTCGACTCAACTTACCAATAAACAGGAAATATCGACGTCGTGCGGGTGGGCAAGAATAGCGTTAATAGGGCAAAAATGCTATTCACCCATCACGCCTGGTTACGATAAAACCCTCACCGATTATGCGATATACAGCATGCGGATGGGTAGCCACTTCAAATGATAAGAATCTTGATGGTCATTCACAGACGGAGACGCGCTTGAGCTGGTTTCCAGAGGCAGTGAAGCAAAAACAACGGTGAATTAGTCACCAGACCGAACTTAATACCTAAAGTGCACCGACTCTCGAAAACCCCTTGAGACCCGCAAGCCGAAACACCACATCCTGCAACTTTCGCCATGGGTCGCCTGACTCCAGGCCTTTTACGGTTCGGTCCACTGACCCCAGTTGCAGCAACATCTCCTGAAGTGACCGCGAATCATGTCGGTCCAGGCATTTTGTGACCAATGGAACCCGTTTGTCCCACACCCGGGCTTTCTTAAAAGCTTCTCGCTGGCCAGCGCCGCGATTCTGGTTGATCGCTGTTTTAATGCTCTCTATTGACCTGATTTCGCGTACCAGCATGCTAACGATGAATAGCGGCTCTATTCCTTCGGCCTTAAGCCCTCTAGTCATCCGAACGCAACGTTTTATGTCACCTGCCAACCCGGCATCAATGAGTTTAAAAACATCGTAACGCGCGCTGTCTGCAACGCCTGCGTTGACATCATCAACATTAACTTCTCGCTCACCAACAATTAATTTAAGGCGCTGAATTTCCTGCACAGAAGCCAGCAGATTGCCTTCAGTCCGCTGCGCCATCGCCCGCAAGGCATCCCGGGTTACTTTTAACCCAGCCTGGCGAAACCTGTTCTCCAGCCACTTGGGCAGCTCCTTTGCTTCGATTGGCCAGACCTGGACAAATCCAGCAACCGCCTCAACGCTCTTGAACCACTTTGTCCGCTGGGTTGACGGGTCCGCGCGCGGAAGCACCAGCAGCAGGGCGTTATCTTCCGACAGGCTCGACACCAATTCGGTCAACACCTTACCCCCTGCATCACCCGGCTTGCCTGTGGGTAAACGAACCTCAATCAGCTTTTTCTCAGCGAACAAGGACATGCTGTTACTGCTGTATAGCAAGCCACTCCAGTCGAAGCCCGACTCTGCATAGAAAAGGTCCCTTCCAACAAACCCCTGCGCCTTGAGTCCGCGGCGAACGAGATCACAACTTTCCTGAACGAGAAGCGGCTCATCGCCACTGACGACGAAGATTCGCAGGCTTTTCTGCTTTAGTGTTTCAACCAGTTGGTTAGCGTAGACCTTCATCGCATCAGGGCGCAGGCACCGCGAGGAAATTGACTCGACGAATCAGCTGCTCAGCCAGGTTAACTCTCATATCGGACAACAGCAGAGCCTGCTCTTCGTAACTACCAGAAAGATTGCCCGAATCAACGGCGTAGACTCGCTGCGAAACCAGCGTCGCGTCTTCAAGCAAGAAGTTTTCGCCCCTGGAAATGGACACATCAAGCTCAAGCCGGAGTTCGTATTCCGCCGCGTCAAACACATCCGTGGTGGCGACCGACCTGCGATGAGATCGCTCATCAAGCATATGGACTGAAATAACACCTGCGCCGGCTGGCACAATCTGGACATCCCTGTCTTCAAGGGCTTGCCTGAAGGATTTTGAAGTGAGCGGCGCAGCGCTGACACCTATGATATTCAACGATTCGAGACCACCAGCTTCTGTGCCGCGAAGCTGGAAACCGCAACCAGCAACCCCTAAAAGGGTCGCCAATACAACATATCTGGCTACGCTTTCAGGAAACCACAAAATTCAGGATCTTGTTCGGAACGTAAATGATTTTTCGAATCGTTTTATCGATAAGATACTTTTCAACATTCTCCTGCAACCTGGCAACCCTCACCGCTTCATCTTGTTCTGCATCCGGCGAGAGTTCAACTTTTCCGCGCAGTTTCCCGTTCACCTGCACAGCAAGTTCAACCACTGACTTCTCTAGCGCACCTTGATCCACAGGCAGCCAGTCAGCAATCTCAATATCCCCAAGACCCAGCATCTGCCAAAGTGAATGACAGATGTGAGGGGTGATGGGTGACATGATCAGTACCGCTGCGGTCAGGGCTTCATGGACGACTGCGCGGCCCTGCCCTGAACTATCCTCAAATTTAGTAACCTGATTCATCAGCGACATAACGGCAGCCACGACCGTGTTAAACGCCAATCGGCGACCAAAATCATCTTCACACTTTGCCAGCGTTTCGTGCACCAACCGGCGAAGGTCTTTTTGTTCGCTCGACAGTGAAGCAATATCAAGTGTCGGGGGCGCTCCACCGGAGAGATGATCGACGACCGTATTCCAAAGCCTGGTTCTGAGCCACTTGTTCGCTGATTCAACGCCATTTTCTGACCATTCAAACGATTGCTCAGGCGGGGCCGCAAACATCATTGCCATCCTGACGGCATCGGCACCAAACCGGTCCATTAAATGTTGTGGGTCACCGGAATCTCCCGCTGACTTGGACATCTTGGTTCCGTCCTGAAGTACCATCCCCAGCGCCAGTAGCTTCTCGAAGGGTTCATCTGATTCGACCAGCCCCTCATCACGCATCAGCTTATGAAAGAACCTTGCATACAGCAGATGCAGGATCGCATGCTCTTCTCCACCGACATAGTGATCAACAGACGTCCAGTATTTGGCTCGCTGGTCGAGCATACCTTCACTATGGTTATGGCTCGCAAACCTGGCGTAGTACCAGGAAGATTCCATAAACGTATCAAATGTATCAGTCTCTCGAATAGCAGCAGACCCACAATCAGGACAACTCGTCTCGTACCAGTCGTTCATCTTTTTGATGGGAGACCCAACGCCTTCAAACTCCACATCAGTCGGCAGTTCTACAGGCAGGTCTTCATCGGGCACAGGAACAGGGCCACACTTGTCACAATTAATAATGGGAATCGGGCATCCCCAGTAGCGTTGCCGCGAGACCCCCCAGTCACGCAACCGGTAGTTGGTTTGTCTTTCGCCACAATTCTTCTGGGCCAGTGCCGCGGCAATCGCCTCGAAAGCCTGATCGAATTTAAGCCCGTCATATTCACCAGAGTTCACCAGTACCCCACGCTCAGTAAACGCCTCGAGATCCAGGTTGCAGTCAGCCTGGCTGCTTTCAGCTGGCGCTATGACCTGTTTGATTGGCAGGCCGTACTTCTTTGCAAACTCCCAATCCCTCTGGTCATGCCCCGGTACTGACATGACCGCACCGGAACCGTATTCCATCAGGACAAAGTTGGCGACCCAGACAGGAACAAGCTCACCAGTAATGGGATGGATGACATTTTGGCCCGTGGACAACCCCTGCTTTTCTTGCTTCGCCATATCCGCTTCTGCAACTTTGGTCTGGTTGCAGTCATCAAGAAAAGTCTGAAGCTCGGGGTTACTACCCGCCGCTGATACCGCCAGAGGGTGCTGGGGTGCTACGGCAAGATAAGTCACACCCATCAAGGTGTCAGGACGTGTGGTATAGACCGAGACCGCCTCTGCGCCGTCTAATTGAAATTTGATTTCTACGCCTTCAGATCGACCAATCCAGTTCCTCTGCATCGTCTTGATTTTGTCAGGCCAGCCAGCGAGCTTATCCAGATCTTCAAGCAACTCTTCGGCGTAGCCAGTGATCTTCACAAACCACTGGGCGAGTTCGCGTCTCTCAACCAGCGCATCGGAACGCCAGCCGCGACCGTCAATGACTTGTTCGTTCGCAAGTACCGTCTGGTCAACCGGGTCCCAGTTAACGAAAGCAGCTTTCTTGTAAACAAGGCCTTTTCGAAACAGGCGTGTAAAGAACCATTGTTCCCATTTGTAGTACTGCGGGTCACAGGTTTCGAACTCCCGACTCCAGTCAAAGGCGAACCCAAGCGCCTTCATCTGGGTTCGCATATGCGCAATATTCTGGTAGGTCCATTTTGCCGGCGGAATGTTTCTTTTAATTGCCGCATTTTCTGCGGGTAGCCCGAACGCATCCCAGCCCATCGGCTGCAGCACATTCTTGCCCTTGAGTCGCTGAAATCGGCCAATCACATCGCCCAGCGTGTAAGTTCGAACGTGCCCCATGTGCAGCTGGCCACTAGGATAGGGAAACATCGACAGACAATAGAACTTGGGCTTGTCACTGTTCTCAGTGACTTCAAAGCTGCCGTTGTCGGCCCAGTGCTTCTGAACGTCTCTTTCAATCTCGGTATGGCTGTATTTATGTTCGCTCATGCTACTGGTTATATTCGCTCATGCTTGTGGTTATATTCGCTCATGCTTGCGGTCATGTTCACTTGTGTCAAAAAACCCGCAATTCTACATGATGCAATTAGCAGGGCATATCACTGATCTCGCCGCAGGCAGGTAATTCCAATCAACAGCAGGCAGAAGCAGAGAACCGGATAGCTGCCAAATTGGCTGAAAGGCGTCGACCCGGACCGAACCTCGACCTCTCCACGCAGGACGCCGGCCTGGAACTGTGGCAGGCGCGCCTGTACCACGCCACGATAATCCACCAGGGCTGTAACACCATTATTGGTGGCCCGAATCATGGCGCGGCCATTTTCAAGGGCCCGCATCCTTGCCATCTGGAAATGTTGCCATGGCCCGGCGGATGAACCAAACCACGTATCGTTGCTGACTGTCATCAGCAGATCCGGAGATTCAACAGATGACCTCACCAAATCCGGATAGACCACCTCATAGCAAATCGAAAGTGACAGTCGATTACCAGCGGCGATGAGAGGCGGCTGTTTAGCTGGACCTGTCACGTTATGGGACATCGGCAAATTGAAAAGCCCTATCAGACCACGAAGATAGTCTTCAAGGGGAACATATTCACCGAATGGCACCAACCGACGTTTGACGTACTGGCCGTCGCCTTCACCTAAAACTATGACCGTGTTCTGGAAGCCACCGGTCTCATGACGGTCCGGAATGCCGAGAACAAGAGCAGACCCTGACATTACGGCACGTCTATCAAGATCTGCCAGGGCGTCAACCGCCTGCTCACGAAACAGCGTGATCGCCGCCTCCGGCCATACCACCAGGTCACGGCCCCATTCGGTCTCACTCGCGTTCTTGTAAAGGTCAAAAATTAGCCGGCGATTCTGCGGCTGCCACTTCACATGCTGATCTATATTTCCTTGAATCAGAGAGACAGACACCATTCGCTCGTGTCTGGTAAAAGAAAATTGACTGGCCGAAAGGCTCACCAGAAATACCGCAAGCCCTGGAATCAACAACCGCCAGGAACGATGCACTAGAGCAACATACAGACTCGTTCCTGCAAATACCGCAACCAGGCTAACGCCAAACACGCCGGCAATCGGCGCAATATTTTCCAACGGTGTACCCATGACACCATAACCAACAAACAACCATGGGAACCCCGTAAGAAACCAGGACCGAAACCATTCCTGCAGCACCCACAGTCCCGAGAAAGAGGCAGCGCCGAACATGCCCCGCCCCCTGAAATATCGGGAATAAAGAACCGCCTGCGGTACACAGATCAACGAATACGCAAGGACAAAGAGCAGCACCAGAACCCCCGAAAGGAGCACGGATGCATTACCGTATTCATTGATCGATACAAATATCCAGGATACACCCACTCCAAAGAGGCCGACGTTATATAGGTAAAAGCGAAGAATAGTCCGCCTGACAGAGCCTTCCTGAGTAACGGCATACAGAGCAACAGGGGATGCGAAAGCCAGTGGCCAGAATCCGAGAGGGGACAAACTAAGGGAAAATAATGCACCGCCGAACAGGGCGATAACATCCAGGACAATATCCCGCCGACCAGGGGCCTTAGAACCCGTCACGGCTAGTTCGATTTGGTCATTTGCAGAAGGTGAACCCGTCGACCATCGGCATTCAGGACCTTGAAATTGAAGCCTTCTACAGACACCTGCTCATCTCGTTTTGGGAGATAGCCGAAACAATTCGTGACAAGACCACCGATCGTGTCGAACTCTTCATGACTAAATTCAGTCTCGAATTGTTCATTAAAATCTTCAATCGGAGTCAGCGCCTTAATCGTATACGAGCCATTGGTATGCTTGTTGATAAATCCCTCTTCCTCGAAGTCATACTCATCTTCAATATCACCGACTATCTGTTCCAGAACGTCTTCAATCGTCACGATGCCACTTATTCCGCCGTACTCGTCATAGACAACGGCCAGGTGATTACGGGTAGCTCGAAACTCCTGCAATAACACATCCAATCGCTTGCTTTCGGGAATAGAGGTTGACGGTCTAAGACTATCGCGCAGGTTGAACTTTTGTTTAGTGTTTTTTTGCGCCAGCGGGAGCAGGTCTTTGGCCAACAGGATACCAACTATCTCATCCTGGTTTTCACCTATGACAGGGAAACGTGAGTGGCCGCTGCCTATAACCAACGGAAGAAACTCCTCTGGACCCTGATCAATGCGAACAAAGACGACCTGGGCGCGGGGAATCATGATCTCCCGAACCTGCATATCATGAACAGAGAGCGCGCCCTCAATAATTCTGAGCGCTTCATTATCAAGTAACTCACGTCGTTGGGCGGAACGGAGCAATTCAAGCAGTTCCGAGCGCGAGCCGGGCTCGCCATTCAGCGCCAGGGAAAGTTTTTCCAACCAGGATTTTGAACCGTCCTGATCACTCATAAGGGTTCCCCATGTCTAGCCTCGACAACAGGTCTGTCTCCAACTGTTCCATCCGGGTTCGCGCCCCCTCTTCCAGGTGATCGTAACCTAATAGATGCAGTAAACCATGAATTAACATATGAGCATAACGATCCGCAAAAACCCTACCATACAGATCTGATTCGAGCTTAACTACCTGGCTGCAGATCACAATATCACCTAAAATTTCGACTTCCTCGACTGATATATCCGCCGGAAACGAAAGAACATTGGTCGCGTTTTCCAGACCCCGGTATTGCGCATTGAGAGAGGCTATTTCCTCTTCACCCACGATTCGTACTGAAACTTCTGATGACTGACGATCGAGCTGATCAAGAACGAACTCCAACCAGAATGCTACCTGCGTTTCATCGGGCTCCCCGGAAAGCCTCTCTGTGCTCCTGGACACTTCCACCTCGTGCACCAGACTATCTCCGATCGTCGTTGTCTTCAGACTCACCATAGGCTTCCACTATCCTTTGCACCAGGGGATGCCGTACCACGTCTTTCACACCGAAGTGGGTGAACGAGATCCCCTTCACTCCGTCGAGTACTGTCAGGGCATGTTTCAGGCCAGACAATGTCTTCACTGGCAAATCGATCTGGGTAATATCCCCGGTTATAACCACGGTGGAACCAAAACCAATACGAGTAAGAAACATCTTCATTTGCTCCGCCGTCGTATTCTGGCTTTCATCAAGAATAATAAATGAGTCATTAAGCGTCCGCCCTCTCATAAATGCCAGGGGCGCTACTTCAATAACATTACGCTCAATCAATTTTTCTACCTTCTCGAAACCCAGCAGTTCATAAAGCGCGTCATAAAGCGGCCTGAGGTACGGGTCAATCTTCTGGGCCAGATCGCCCGGCAAGAACCCCAGTTTCTCGCCGGCCTCGACCGCAGGCCTAACCAGAAGAATCCTTCTGATGCTTTCCCGCTCCAGAGCCTCGACGGCACAGGCAACCGCCAGATAGGTTTTACCCGTTCCAGCGGGGCCAATCCCGAAATTGATATCGCTACCTCGAATCGCCTCGACATACCGAATCTGGTTACCGCCTCTCGGCTTAATACTCTTCTTTCTGGTGCGTATGAGGTTCTGATCTTCGGCGCCCGGATCGAGCAGAGCCTCTACACCAGATTCCTGCAGAAAAAGATGTACAATTTCTGGTGTCAATTCGGCACCACCGGTCACCTCCCGATAAAGCTGCTTCAACAATTCGCTCGCAGCACAAGCCACATCGCGTTCACCAATCAGCTGGAAATCATTACCCCTGTTGTTGATGGTTATTCCGAGGCGTTTCTCAATCTGCTTCAGATGGGCGTCCAGTGGTCCGCACAGTGTGGCAAGTTGATGGGAATCATTTGGCTCCAGGGTGACCTGGAGAGGTTCAGGGGATTGCAAATTCATAATAATTTGGCTTCGGGTTAGCTAGCTTATACCTTCAATTCAGGCGGAATTAGTTCAATCAAACGTTCAATCAATCAGTCGGCCACGCAGCGAATTGGGCAGGGCTTCACCGATTTCGACATCTGCAAAGCCACCAATTAGAGCGTGATTGGATGAGGCAAAATTAACCACCCGATTATTCTCAGTTCTTCCCTGAAGCTGGCCTGGGTCCTTTCTTGAGCGACCGGTGACCAGGATTCTCTGCACCTTGCCAACCATCGACTCACTAATCCTCATTGCCTGGCCAGTCAGGCGTGCCTGCAAAACAGCCAGCCTTTCTTTCTTTACCGACATGGGCGTGTCATCCGGCAAATCTGCGGCGGGTGTACCAGGGCGCGCACTGTAGATAAAGCTGAAGGACTGGTCAAAACCAATTTCTTCAATAAGCTTCATTGTGGCCTCAAAGTCAGCCTCGGTTTCTCCGGGAAACCCAATGATAAAGTCACTGGACAGGCTGATACCGGGTCGCAGCTTACGTAATTTTCTGATCCGGGACTTGTACTCGAGAACCGTATAGCCCCGTTTCATTTTCGCGAGTATCCTGTCAGAGCCACTTTGCACCGGCAGGTGCAGATGGTTCACCAGCGCAGGAACCTCTGCGTAGACTTCAATTAGTGAATCACTGAACTCCACAGGATGCGAAGTTGTATACCTGATCCGATCAATACCATTGATATCTGCCATTAACGAGATCAGGTAAGCCAGATCAGCAACCTGATCGCCGTCCTGCAGTGACCCTCTATAGGCATTTACATTCTGGCCCAGCAGGTTGATCTCCCTGACGCCTTTTTCAGCAAGTCGCGTAATCTCCCTGAGAACGTCCATCAGAGGCCGGCTTACTTCCTCTCCACGGGTGTAAGGCACGACACAAAAACTACAATACTTGCTACAGCCTTCCATAATAGAGACGAAAGCGCTTGGTCCATCTATAGATGGCTCCGGCAGACAGTCAAATTTCTCGATCTCCGGAAAACTAATATCAACCTGTGGTTTTTTAGTAGATTCTGCCGAAGCGATCAGTTCGGGCAACCGGTGCAACGTCTGTGGACCAAAAATCACGTCTACGAACGGCGCGCGGACAATGATGGCTTCACCTTCCTGACTAGCGACACATCCACCTACACCAATTTTCAACTCTGGGTTCTTTTCCTTCAGCTTGCGCCACCGACCCAGCTGATGGAACACCTTATCCTGGGCTTTTTCCCTTATAGAACAGGTATTTAACAACAAAAGATCCGCCTCGGTTTCATCATCGGTCAGCTCATAGCCTTGAGATTCACTCAATAAATCCACCATCTTTGAAGAGTCATACTCATTCATCTGGCAGCCGTGCGTTTTGATAAATACTTTAGCCATTGAGCTATACTGGAACCGATTAGGTGGGCGCGCCATTATAGCCTTGAAATTTCAGGTTAATACCCCAATTTAAAGAGATTCGTGGGGGGGTTCGCACCAGTTATGTTGACAAGGCTCCCCAGACAAAGAAAACTGCGTCGTTAACTTGGATAACCACTAATGCCCAGCACCCCTATATACAAGATTATCTTCTTCAATCAGGGACAGATTTACGAAGTCTATGCCCGACAGATCTACCAATCTGACCTCTATGGATTTATCGAAATAGAAGAACTGGTCTTTGGTGAGCGATCCGGTGTTCTGGTCGACCCCAGCGAAGAAAAACTAAAAGCGGAGTTCGAGGGGGTCAGCAGAAGCTACCTGCCCATGCACTCCATCGTCAGAATAGATGAAGTTGCAAAAGAAGGGGTGGGATCAATTAGTGATGCGCCCAGCGGGGCTAATATTGCGACTTTCCCTGCTAACGCTTTTACCCCAAAGGGTTCAAGGGACTAGATTTTCGCATCGGGTTTTCCGGGGCCATTTCGATGAGTGCCTCTAAGTCATGTTCTATGCCTGGAAAACGATACCGCGGCGCCACTTCCTGTAACGGCAAAAGAACAAACCTTCTGGACGCGGCCCTCGGGTGCGGTAATTCCAACCCCTCGGTCTTGAGCACCCTTAAGTCATAATCGATGATATCGAGATCTATGGTCCTGGACAGATAGGAACCACCTTTACTCCTTGCTCGCCCCATTTGCTGTTCAATCTCCTTGAGCCTTACCAGCAACTCGTCCGCCGCCATCTCTACTTCAACGGCCACCACTGCATTGCAGAACGCTGCAACATCTTCATCAAACCCTTCTGGCGTACTCCACCAGATAGAGGACGCCAGCAGAGGGCTTGTTGAGATTTTCTGCAACTCGGCCGCCGCCAGGCGCAAATTTTTCTCCTGGCTACCCAGATTAGAGCCCAGCGCAATGTAGGTCGATTTAGGCATCGTCTGAAATAGCTATCCGTCCGAATTTCATGATAGTTTTAGTATTCGCAAATAGTAGCAGTGAGCACACCATGAAAGCAGCAGTATTACGAGCACCAAACCAGCCTCTTGAAATTGAAGAAGTACAGATTTCCAAACCGGGTCCCAGGGAAGTACTGGTAAGACCTGTCGCTGCTGGTGTTTGCCACAGTGATCTCCACTTCGTGGATGGGTCCTATCCCTATCCATTACCAACAATCCTTGGCCACGAAAGTGCAGGTGTTGTGGAAGAAGTCGGCGCAGATGTCACTTACGTTAAGAAAGGTGACCACGTCATTACCTGTCTGTCCGCATTCTGTGGTCACTGTGAACATTGTATTACGGGTCACCTTTCCCTTTGCCAAAGCCCGGAAGTTTCCCGGGACGCCGAAGATGAGCCAAGACTGCACAAAGGCGACGAATCAATCCACCAGTTCCTTAATCTGTCTTCATTTGCCGAGCTCATGCTCATTCACGAGCATGCATTGGTAAAAATGCGAGAGGACATGCCGATGGACCGCGCCGCGCTAATTGGCTGCTCTACGACGACCGGCGTCGGCGCCGTGTTCCACACCGCCGGGGTTGAGCCCGGTTCAAAAGTAGCCGTGATTGGGTGCGGGGGGGTAGGCCTTGCCGCCATCAACGGTGCCGCCATAGCAGGAGCGGGGATGATTATTGCGGTCGATATGGTTGATGCCAAACTGGAAATCGCAAAATCACTGGGTGCCACTCATACCATTAATCCTGGCAAAGTCGATGCTGTCGGCGAGGTCAGGGAGCTGACCCAGGGCGGGTGTCACTACACATTCGAGGCCATCGGGCTGAAGTCAACAACTGAACAGGCTTGGAAAATGTTAGGCCCGGGCGGCACTGCCACGGTAATTGGAATGATCCCAGTGGGCGTCATGGTAGAACTACATGGGGTGGATTTTCTGGCAGAGAAAAAGATTCAGGGGTCCAACATGGGCTCAAACAGGTTCAGGGTCGACATGCCACGCTTTGTCGATTTTTACCTTAACGGCAAACTACACCTCGACCAGATGATTTCTAAACACATCAAGTTACACGATGTGAACGATGCGTTGGATGCCCTTAAAACCGGGGAAGAAGCACGTCACATCATCATGTTTGACTGATAGGCTTTAACTGTCCGGGCCAATCATGGCCCGGATCTACAATCAGCTTTCAATAATCGCGACGACCTGATCTTCACCAACACTGTCTTCTTCTGCTACCGATAACTCGACTAATTTCCCCGCAACCGGCGCTTCAACCGGAATCTCCATCTTCATGGATTCGAGAATCATGATGACGTCCTCCTCAGCAAGCACGTCCCCGACTTTGGCCTGAACCTTCCAGACGTTACCAGTCACTTCAGAAGTAACTTCAATCTTCGCCATCACTAATTTCCTTTGAATTCCGGTTCACGTTTTTCAAAAAACGCGTTCATACCTTCCGCACGATCTTCACTTTGCGCTGTCAGCATATTCTGATCTGCATCCATATGCATGATCGCCTGGTCCATCCCTGAACTGACCGCATTGATACTCTGCTTGATCATCTGCATCGCCGCCGGTGGCTGTCCTGCATACCGAGTCGCCATCAGGTCTACGGCTTGATCCAGCTCTGACACCGGCACCACCTGGTCCAGAAAACCCCACTCTAGCAGCGTCTGGGCGTTTTCCTTGTCACCAAGCATAATCATGCGTTTTGCCCTGGCCGGGCCGATCAGCCGCACACACAGGGGTAGAGATTGCCACATCAGGTTCATTCCCAGATTCACTTCCGGGTACCCGCAGACAGCATCGTCAGTCGCTATCCGGAAATCACAGGCAGTCGGTATGCATGCTCCCCCACCGAGCGCTACACCATGAATCGCGGCAATGGTGACCTGCTGGATTTCGCTAATAGCCCTGATCATTCGTGCTCCGAGTGTTAAGTCACGACGCTGCATCACCATATTTCGAATTGGCCGACTTTCTTTCAAATCCGCTCCGGCACTAAAATGCTTGCCAGCACCCCGAAATATCACTACTCGTGTTTCTTCATCGTCCAAAAATTCACGGGAAGCCTGCTCTATCTCTAGCATCAGCCCCGAGCTTAGCGCGTTCATTGCGTCGGGCCGGTTTAACATCAAGGTCGTCATGTGACCTTGACGTATCAGCTTGATATAGGTGTATTTATTCAACATCAGCCTCCATGGCTTTCAGCATAGATTCCATATTTTTATTGAGCTCATTATAAGTAAGTTCACTGATCTCGAACTGCCAGTCTGCCAGATTCCTCCGATCTATGTGCATCATGAACCTGCCACCCACAATGATAGTCCCAACAATAATAGTCTCGCTGCTAAGCAGAACAAACCGGGTATTGGATGAGTCATCAAACATTACTGGGTTGTAGGGCTCAACGTCCAGCATTCTGACATTAACAAGTAGTCTAGTGAGGCTGTCTACTACGGTCGCGTGCTTAAGCTCTCTACCTGTTGGGATTCCAAGTAATTCAAATTCGCCAGACAATTCATTTCTATTCGCTAACAGGAGCTGTGCAGACTGGGGCGTTATCGTCACCTCCCTGACATCTGCCGGCTCTATATTGATCACCACTGGATCAATCCAGGCTATCCAGTCAGCCGACGCCGCAACGGGCTTATTGGTCAGATACACCTGTGCGTCGTCTGCATACCGGACAAAGCTACCCTGTGATGGCGCTTCGTTGCCAACCAGCAGGGAATATTCCCCCGGAGAAATAATGACGCTCGTACCTGCGCCCGGATCACTTTCCGCAACCCCCAGCCTTGAGTGGTTCGATGAAATTGACGTTTTTTCTTCAACGATCCTCAGTTCAGAAAAATTCACCAGAAACCTGGAGAGTTTCGAAAAGTCGACGTTGTAGCCCGACTTTTCTTCCAGCACCCAACTATCCTTCCGTTTAACAATAGAGGCGCTATTGCCGTTCGGGTTTGTGACTTTGATACTCGTCAACCCGGAAAGTTGCTCTTTCAACTCGGGAAACACTGGCCGCGGGCCATCTTCAACATCGGCCGTATTTATCTGGAACAACAACGCTGTCGATAACACTGCCATACCAAACAGCCCGGCAACCTTCATATCTATCAAGCTTTATGCCCCCGGGACAGCAGCCCCAGCATCCTTATCCCCAGCAACGCAAGGGTCAACAACAGAGGCATCAACAGAATGTTAATAAATTTGAGCTTCCCGCCGAGCTGCTCGATGTCCTGGTCAAGGCTGTGACGTACTTCTCTTAAATCTTTTCGGATACGAAGCTTCTCATCCTGGAAGTTTACAAGGGCGGCTTCCTGCTCGGTGCTCAGTGTCAGCAGACCATCATCAACCCGCGCCGACTCAAGTTCGGACAGCTGCCTGTCAGTCTCTGCCAATCTTGTCTGGAGATCCTCTGCATTTTTTAAGTACTTTGCTTCAGCAAGCCTGCGCAGTTCTTCAACGACTACAAAAGGTCGTGAGAATTGTCCCCGCGAACGAACTTCAATCAGCGCACTGCTGCCTGACAGGTTCTCTACCAGATTGGCAACAAAGCTACCGTTATCGGCAAACGCACTGGCGACCTGCTGGCCAAAGAAGTTTTGTATCTGGACCCATAGTCGATCCGATAAAACATCTGTGTCCGCCACAATCACCACATTCAGCTGATTTGTCTCTGCAATATGTGTCTCCTCCCCTGACATTTCCGGGAAAGTGGATAGCGATTTTCCAGACAATCGAACGGCAACCGAATAGTTTTCCCCGGTAGACTGGAAACCCTGCTGCAGTTCCGCAGGGTCGTTCAAAAACTGAAACGCGACAGCATCAAGGGAACCCGCCGCTGAACTTGATGCGATTAATGATTTCGCATCAATACCATCCACTTCATCTACATCCAGGATACCTGCCGTAGAAAAATTAATAGATTCAAGATCTGCGGTTACTATGTCATCGCCTGAAAAATACTGGTTGGTAAAACCAAGAATCCCCAGGTGCCGCACGGGCGCACCATCCGCCCCACCAACCATCAGCGCGGCCTCGCTATCACCAAGGACTTCTCCATCCCTGAGACTGACACCCCAGGTCGCAGTCAATCGGTTCAATTCGGAACTACTGCCTGAGGGGGCGCTCATACCCGGCGCCTCCGGCACGACCATCTCCGCCAGCGGGTCTACAAATACGATCAGTTTCCCGCCGGACATCACATGTTGGTCAACCGCATAAAGAGCCGAATCCTCAAGCGTACCCGGGTGAATTAACAGCAATAAATCAGCAGAACCAATCGCGTCCCGGGACAGTTCATCAATCTTTTCTATCTGAAAAAGCTCTTTAAGCTGATCCATAAATATCCAGCCCGGCGTCGGCTGAAAAGTTCTGGGATCAACACCTGGTTCGACTTTAAGCTCAGAATAAAGCGCGACCCGGGGCTTCTCGGCAACCGACAAATTGTAAATAAGTTTTGTCAGTTCATATTCAAGGAAAGCTTCACGATCCGGCTGAAAAAATGGCAGGACCTCCTGCCCATCCAGCGCGTTAGTTCCTGCCAGGCCAAAGTACAGGGCATCCCCGGCCTGGTTAACCGGGACACTCTGGAGCCCGAATTCAGCCGCCTGGTCTTCCTGTTCAGAAAAAGGTTCGGGGTCGACGATGTGCAGGTTTATTTTTGACCCGGCAAGCAGCTGATATTCCTCCAGCATTTCCTGCACCCGCTGGGAATAAGCCCGCAATGCAGTCAGGTCTTCTGAGGCTTTTTCAGAGAAGAAGAAATACAGGTTAACGGGTTCTTCCAGGTCACCAATGATCTCTCTGGTGCCATCAGAGACCGAATACAAACCGTTCTCTGTCAGATCGAGCCGCACAGAACCAAGCATCAGGTTATTCACCAGCGTGAACAAAATGAAACCCGCAACCAACACGACAATAGAAAAATATCTGTTCATCTCAGGCTCCCTTCTTCATATCTAACACAATGGAGGTCGCACCAAGCCAGACCACAATCACCGAAATAAAGTAAAGAAAGTCCTGAAGGCTAAAGACACCTCTCGACACAGCATTGAAGTGCGTCAGGAAACTAAGGCTCGCGACCATGTCGATTAGCGTCAGTGGCAGCCACCCCCTGACCAGATCCAACACCAGCGGGAACCCTGCCATGACAAACAGCAGAGATACAAAACCACAAAGCACAAAGGCAATCACCTGGCTTTTGGTGATGGCAGACATACACGACCCTATTGCCAGAAAGCCGCCGGCCATCATCCAGCTACCAAGATAGCTCGCGACGATAACACCATTGTCCGGATCCCCCAGGTAATTAACGGTTATCCAGATTGGGAACGTCAGTGCGAGTGCAATCCCGGCAAACACCCACGCTGCCAGAAACTTACCGACCACTATATCCAAACGCGACAACGGCAATGTCATCAGCAATTCCAGCGTTCCGCTCTTACGCTCCTCTGACCACAACCTCATTGAGATAGCGGGGATAAGGAACAAGTAAAGCCATGGATGGAAGCTGAAAAATGGAATCAGATCCGCCTGTTGCCGTTCATAAAAGTTACCAAGGTAGAAGGTAAATACCCCCGACAGCACCAGAAAGATCGCGATAAAAACGTAGGCAATCGGCGTCGCGAAGTATCCGAGCAATTCACGCTTCATAATGACTGCGAAACTCATGGTGATTCCCCTTCGGTTAAAGACCTGAAGACATCATCAAGCCTGCCTGACTCGACGTATAATGAATCTACTGTCCAACCCTTCGACTGCGAGAGTTCAAGGACCTTTGCGAAGAGCGTGGCATCAACCTCCCCAGGAAAAATGGTTACACCACCCTCGGTGAGGATGGTTTCTTTTACACCGCTGATCGATCCGGCGGCTTCGGCAATTTCAGAGAATGGTGCTGACGAGGATTTGAGCGTCACAGCGCCATGATAGGGGCTCATGGCCAATAATGACTGAGGTGTTCCATCCGAGACGACCCGCCCTTTTGCAAGGACCATGGCGCGATTACAAACAGCAGTAACTTCTTCCAGAATATGAGTGGACACAATAACGATCTTGTCTCTGGACAATCCTTTAATCATCTCGCGAACCTGGTGTTTCTGGTTTGGGTCGAGACCATCCGTAGGCTCATCCAGAATTAAGACATCCGGGTCGTGCAGAATTGCTTGCGCAAGCCCAACACGTCTTTTAAACCCCTTTGACAGTGTTTCGATCCGCTGAGCAAGAACATCCTGCAGGGACATAACATTGATCGTCTCGTCCAAACGGTTGGCCCGTTCAACGCCAGTGAGGCCCCTTGCATCTGCAATAAACTGCAGAAACCCAAGTGGTGTCATCTCCTCGTAAGCAGGTGCACCTTCCGGGAGATAGCCGATATGCCGCTGGGCGGTAAGACTGTCTTGCCACATATCACTCCCCCAGATTCTCACCTCACCACTGGAGGGCCGAAGAAATCCTGTCAGCATTTTCATCGCTGTAGATTTTCCAGCACCATTCGGGCCCAGGAACCCCAGAATCTCCCCGGGTACCAGTTTGAATGACAGATCCTCTACCGCGGCAAAGTCACTGTAGTACTTTGTCAGATGACTTACTTCAATCATGAATCTGTTTACCCCTATTTTGACAACCAATTTCGACCGGCCATGGTAAACCATCGCCGATCATCCTTTCTACCCATCTTTGGAAAACCCTTCAAAAGGCTTGTGTTAGAAAGCCTGTTGAAAAAGGTCACAGAAACTCAATTTTTGCTCCCAGTGAACCCTTTCAGTAAATCGTGGGACACAGAGATAAGCGCTTTTTGGGGGGAGGATGAAGTCTGTGGTGACCGACCGGTCTTCCCAACGGTCTGCTGCCGGGGGGACAGCACACTACAGACTTCACTTTTTCTTTCTTGCATCGGCCTTGTCTACGCAAATACTTCCTGCGACTATTTGCCATCCAGATGAATGAATCAATACATCAACATGGCCCAGCAAAAGGATCGGATTACCAGGGAGGAAGCGCTAAGTTTCCTGTTGACTTACATTGTAGTTGAACAGAATCATCATCTGGTTCTTGATCAACTTGCGCTCTTTAACCTGACTAATCTTGCACTAAGAGCTGTCGAAGAAATGGCCGACAGTGAATGCATCATTCCTCACGAGGCAATAGAATCACTGGCTAAAGAATACCTGGCCGCTCTATGACTAATCTTCCCATGGATCCCGCAGCGATCATCTTTGATCTGGATGGCACACTTCTGGACACAGAACCGCTCTACACGGCCGCCGCACAAAGGGTTCTTGACCCCCATGGACACCTCTACACCATGGAACTGAAACGTAAGGTCATGGGCGGCGATTCCATGCGAAGCGCCCAATTGACCATCGATGAATACGACTTACCGATGACCGCGGAAGAGTTCCTGGCCGCAAGAGAGGCCTACCTCAAAGTCCTATTCCCAGAAGCGGAAGAAATACCCGGCGCTGGTGACTATCTTCGCCACCTCTATTCAACAAATATTCCGACGGGAATTGCGACCAGCTCGCACCGCCATCTCTGCGACCTGAAAATCAACCAGAGAGACTGGCGCCCACTGCTCACGACGATAGTTTGTGGTGATGACGCGGAGCTGCACAAGAGCAAACCGGAACCGGACATATTCTTATTGTGTGCCCGCCGAATGGGTATCAAAGCCGAAGATATTGTCGCCTTTGAAGACTCCAGAAATGGTGTTCTGTCAGCCAAAGCAGCAGGTATGACCGTCGTGGCCATTGAAAGCCCATACACCTCACCAGAAGACCTGCAGGAAGCAGATTTGGTTATCGAGAACTACCGCTCCCTAATGAATTAGTCTTTATCAGGTCCTCGAGATGTCCGGGTCATCTTGTTCCAGAAGTCCATGTTTTTCTCCATCGCCCCGCGCATCATGGCCAGAGGGTCCGAGCTGGTAATATCCCGGACGCTTTTTTTGTAGCGTGGAACGAGGCCAATAAGAATCTAGGCACTCTGCGCTATGGACAGGATGCGCTGATCGATGCGATGAATACGGACCTCGAGAAGGACAAGGCAACCTACGAGCGTGACCAGAAGCGCGCGCTGGATATGGGCGCCGCCAATGGCATTGATGCGGTGTTGGAGGAATACAAGCTCGACGCGGTTCTGTTCATGGGAGGCCGTGGCACGGGCATCAGCAATCGTGTCGGGTATCCAGAAATCACCGTGCCGTTCGCGATGGTGGCAAACTCCGGCGGGCCACCGATTCCGGAAGGCTTCAACGCCAAGCCTCAACCGATGGGAATCACCTTCACCGGCACTGCATGCAGCGAGCCGCTACTGATCGAACTCGCCTATTCCTTCGAGCTGGCGACCCAGCGCCGCCAGCAGCCGCCGGGAATGCCGTAAGTTAGTGCTTGGGCGGCACGCACATAAATGGCCATTGGTTGATCGGTTTTCGCAACAATTCCAAATAGCAGTAGCGTGATAGTGATCCAATTTCGATTTGCCACATACAACTCCTCTCAACGTCATGGGTCAGTAAGTTACGAGACTCTACGATCCCATAGAAGTCTAAACTAAGGCCTTCAAGTCCTTATTTTCTCTGCAGCGTCATCGTCGTCATGGGACAACTTAGGCTGACTCGAATGCGAATGGATTACTCGAACCAGTTCATGAAAACCCAGATGGACGGTTTAATAGGGATGACAAATCCCTGAAAGACAGACACAAGAACGTTTTTCATTCTTTTTTCATTCATCCGCCCTAACGACCAGAAAACTCCGGCCGCGAGGAAAGTATGCCCGAGGATTAGGCTAGCCATTTCACGAGGTATTCCTCGAAACTCTGGTCAACAAACAAGCCGAAAATTCCTGACGATACCGCAACGATTATCGCCGCAATTTGTGCGAATCGCGTCCGACAGCTCGAACCCACAGCAAATGAATCAGTGCGCAGATCGATACCTGTTCCACTCGCCAATACGTGTCTCGCCAAATCACCGCTGACCCGAAAAGTTTTAAGCGCCGACGAGTAATCCACCGCGATGTGAACGCGTTTAGAAAAGGCGCTGTCACAGAAATCAATGATGGCATTAGCTGTTTGCGATCGGCTAAGCAGCAGCCAACGATCGGGGCCAACCCACAGGCTCTTCGGGTCGTTACCACAAACGCGCCCCGATCCAGCAAGCTGCAGCTCACCGTATGAATGTCCTGCACAATCGCGAGTCAGCTTCAGAGACAATCTGGAAGACGTACTGTTGTTTGCGGCGGTAATCGCAGAACATCGACACATACTAGTCCCAGGGATGGCGAACAAAGCCGATAACCGGGAGGTGTACGAACTCTTCAGGCAGATCCTCCAGATGCCCATGGTATTGCAGCATTCGGGCACTGGGAACTTCTTCAAGAATCACTTTATTCAGAAACGTGCCGGCTGATCGTTAAGTATGAATGTAGACGAAGTGATCAGTGACAATCATCGTAGAACCTGGCAAACAACGATGAAGACTTTGTCATCGGCGTGCTCTTCGTCGCCAACACCAGGCGAATACATGTGAACCTCAATCAGATTCGGCTCGGATATCGTTCCCTCTCTGACATCAACGGCCAGCTTTTCGCCGAATCCGGCCGCGAGGTAATGCGTCGTACGCACACCGATTGCACACCAGGCACCTATATTGGCAACCCGCCATATCTCGTCCAGCGGCTCAGGCCCCAGGTGCCCGTGTGTAAACGTACCTGCACTAATCAGTCCGGCGTAGCGGTTGTCGGGAATATCGACGCGTTGCGTCAGGTCGGCTGCGACCAGATGACGAAAAACGGCATCACCCCTCACAGTCTGCTTTTTCTTCGCCTCACCCAGCATCGGCTGCGAAATATCGATGCCGTCTACTATCTCGACACCGTTGTCACGAAGAACCGCGCCAACGATACCCGTGCCGCATCCAATATCGAAAACTGGACCGTTGATCTGCTCCCGATGTTGCAGCAATGCATCAACGACACGTCGATAAACGACATAGCCGGATCTGGCAACAAAATCCTCATCGTAAGTTTCGGCCCATTCGCCATAAAGACGGGTGCTTGTTGCCAACCCTCAGTACGTTGCACAACAATGCACAACTGGTGTCGGAAATTTGTCGGAACTCCGACGATCGATTCAGCAGCCTAGGATGCATGAATCGATGCAGTCTTCGCATGTCTGTCCAATCTCAAGCGGCCTGCTTGCGCACAAATGAGATACGCGGTGTCTTGCCCGCCTTCGCCGCCATCTTGACAAGGTACTCAATCGAAAAGCCACTGACTTTGCCAGCGATAATCTTACTGATCTTCGGTTGTGGCACGTCAAAAAATGCCGCCGCCTTGGTCTGTGTCAAGCGTTTCCGCTTTATAAACTTTTCAATCTCGACCGCCAAATCAACTCTCATTGCCAGTGCAATGGCTTCTTCGTCAGTAAACCCGAGATCTTTAAAAACATTACCTTTGGTAACTTTCCTATCCATTACTGATACTCCTATCCTTTCTCATTTCTCGCTGTTTCTCACTTTCCATCAAATACCTTTAGTCGTTCCTTCGCTGTATTGATATCGGTCTTCGATGTCGTTCTGCTCTTCTTAATGAAACAGTGCAGCACGACGATTTCAGATCCCTTTCTCGCGACGTACATTGTCCGAAATTGATTGTTTCGATCGCGGGCCCGCAATTCGCGAACCCCTGGGCCTACGGTCCGCATTAGCTTTGAATCCAGCGGCATTTCGCCGATCTGCAGCCGGCGTAAATCGCCACCGAGGTCCGCCCTCACCGTTTTAGGAAAGGCCTGCAGCACGTCGAGCGAATTACCCATCCAAACAACGTCTTTTTCCTCCGCTCTCATAGCTGATGATTATATCTAATATGGTCTAAACTACAAGCTCAGCGTAGACGGAATTAGGTATATTTTGAGGGTACTGACAAGTTAACTTCATCGGATAAATGTAACTTAGCAAACTTTGTTCAGGCCACTGCAGCATTCCATTCCTTGAACGCACTGATCCCAAGATTTCGGTAGTGCTCAGCCCTAACGAGATGCCTGCCTAGATTGAATAGATTGTAAACGGCGGCATGCGCGCTCAGAAATCGCTGTGCCTGCTTCGGCGATTTGAATCGCCGCATCCCGCGCTCTCGCACCCTGGTCGATTCATGCGACTGCTCTGCCCGATTGTTCGCGTATCGAGCTGTATCGTGGATTACATCAGGCATCAGTTCTCGATGCGCCACCCCGTAACTTCTCAGCTTATCCGTCACGATCTTTCTGGGCTCGCCACCGGAACTCTGCATAAGTCGCCTGAAAAAGCGCTTTGCTGCAGCGCCATGCTGCAGCGATGCAATGCAATCCATCACACAGCGATCTTCGCCGGTTCCCTTGCGAAATTCGAATAAATTGCTTGGCAGTCTTTTTGGTCGAACGATCTTGTCGCCCTGCTTGATCAATACATCACCGTTATTCATGTCTTCGGGCAACAATTCCTCGACGGCAAGAAAAGAATTGTATTGATCGCCGAGGTCGCCCGGTTCATGGCTGACCGCAATCTGCTTCGTCAAACCGGCACCCAGCGAATCGGTTCGAGCGACGATCACGCCGTTGTCGACACCCAGCTCCAAAAACGCGTAGCGCACGGCGCGGATCTTGGCCAGAAAGTCCTCATGCGGGACGGTCACTTTACCGTCCTGATGTCCACACTGTTTCTCGTCCGATACCTGATTCTCGATTTGAATACAGCAAGCACCCGCTTCAATCATTTTCTTTGCGAGCAAATAGGTCGCTTCTTCATTACCGAAACCCGCATCAATGTCAGCGATTATCGGCACAAAATGCGTTTGAAAATCTTCTATTTGTTGTTTCGCGCCCTGCTCCGCCACCGAGTCACCTTCGGAACGCGCCGCATCCAGTGCACGAAACAGGCCACCTAACTCGCGTGCATCAGCCTGACGAAGAAATGTGTAAAGCTCCTCAATCAACGATGCCACTGTCGTCTTCTCGTGCATCGACTGGTCCGGCAGCGGGCCGAACTCAGAGCGTAGCGCAGCAACCATCCACCCCGACAGGTACAGATAGCGACCGTCGGTGCCACCGAAGTGTTTTTTGATTGAGATCATTTTTTGCTGGCCGATAAAGCCGTGCCAGCAACCGAGAGACTGGGTGTACTGATCTGCGACCTGAAAATCAACCAGAGAGACTGGCGCCCACTGCTCACGACGATAGTTTGTGGTGATGACGCGGAGCTGCACAAGAGCAAACCGGAACCGGACATATTCTTATTGTGTGCCCGCCGAATGGGTATCAAAGCCGAAGATATTGTCGCCTTTGAAGACTCCAGAAATGGTGTTCTGTCAGCCAAAGCAGCAGGTATGACCGTCGTGGCCATTGAAAGCCCATACACCTCACCAGAAGACCTGCAGGAAGCAGATCTGGTTATCGAGAACTACCGCTCCCTAATGAATTAGTCTTTATCAGGTCCTCGAGATGTCTGGGTCATCTTGTTCCAGAAGTCCATGTTTTTCTCCATCGCCCCGCGCATCATGGCCAGCGGATCTGAGCTGGTAATATCCCGGACGCTTTTTTTGTAGCGTTCCTGATGCTCCAGAAATGTCATGATGCTTTGCTCAATATACCCACCCACAATACTTTGCATCGCACCACCATAAAATCGAACCATCTGTTCCAGTACCCTGTTCGTCAGGATTGGTTCGTGCCCGTCGCCCTCTTGCTCAGAAATGATCTGCATCAACACCGTACGCGACAGATTCTTTTCTGTTTTCGAATCAACCACCGTGATCGATTCTCCTTTCAGAATAACCTTTCGTATATCTTCCACCGTGACATACTTGCTCTCTTCAATGTCGTAGAGCCTACGATTTGGATACTTTTTATATGCCCGCATACCACAAATTTCCGATTTTTGTGCATTGAACAATGAATTTTCGCCAACTTCCCTATAAGTTGCAAACACGCGGGCCCGACTGGCAATATTGCATTGCAACATTCGGTCACTCTAAACTGCGGTTACCATGAAAATGCGCCCATCATCAAGGGAAACCAATGAACATTACTGTCAATGACGATATAACCCCACCAGAGATTTGGCGCCTTAAGAGTCTGCCTGTTATTCAGGGTCCGCTCAGTAAGAATGATACGGCAGCGTCAAACAAGAAACGTGTTAAATGAGCCGCGGGACTGCGCTGATAACGGGGGCCTCTTCGGGGATAGGTGAAGCCTTTGCGCGTCTTTTTGCTGCCGAGGGCTTTGATCTTGTGCTCACCGCACGAAGAGAGGAAAAACTGCAGGAGCTGGCAGCTGACCTACCCACCACCACTAAAATTGTTGTCCTGCCTGGCGACCTCTCCACGACGGCGGGAATCACCTCCTTTTGTGAGTCAGTATCCGGCCAATCCCTGGAGATCGATGTCTTGGTCAATAACGCCGGGATGATGGTCGAACAAGAATTCGCCAACCTGACAACAGAGCAGATTGAACGCACTATCACGCTCAATATCACCGCGCTGACCCAGCTGATCCACCAATTTCTGCCCGCAATGAAAGCTCGAAAGTCAGGCAGGATTCTAAATGTCGCATCGGTGGCAGCCTTCCACCCTGTGCCGGGTATGGATATTTATGCGGCCACAAAGGCATATGTTTTATCTTTTAGTGAAGCCCTGGCAGAAAACCTGCGGGACACCGGCATTTCGGTCACTGCGCTCTGCCCTGGCCTGACGGATACAGACATGGTGGACACGTCAGTCGCCGGCGCCATGCCTACTTTTATGATCTCGCAACCAGACGAGGTTGCCCGATCAGGCTTCGACGCGTTGATGAACCGAGAAGTTATCTGCATCCCCGGCAACGCGAATCGACTTGCGCTTGCCTGGGCGCAGCATCAGCCCCGCTGGCTGGTCAGGGGCCTGGGTGGACTGGCGAACAAACTGACACCTCAAAAATAGCACCAGGCACTTAAAGCACCATCGCACCCGCAGAGAGGAACCGGTTACCTCGAAGCTCGAATCGAGTTAGCATCTCATTGGCGTACTGGTTGACCACTGCTCTGAAGAACCTGGCAGAGTGTGCCCTGCCTATTATCGGGCCACGATACTAGCCAGAAACCTGCACCAGAGATGTGGACGCTAGCGCCTCGATCGCCTTGGCAAGCTTGCGATCTTTATCGGTAACCTGATTACCCGCATCGTGAGTCGTCAATCGAATCGTTACGCGATTATAAACGTTACTCCATTCGGGATGGTGCTCGTGCTGCTCGGCAAGTGCCGCAACGTCCGTCATAAACGCGAACGCATCCACGAAGTTCTTAAACTCCAACTCTGCAACCAGGGCACCTTCCAATTGCTTCCACATAACCTGCCAGCCCTTCCTTTTAGTGAAAAATGACGTCCTGAAATATGACGCCGCTAAATTTAAAGTCATTGTAGCTCGCCGCCAGACCAATGAGGAACACAACCAGTGCTACAATTAGAAGCCACGTGAAATGTATTCTCAGTAATCTGCAAACAGATGACCTGATCGATTTTCACCGCACGACGAATATGTAAAAGGTCTACCGATAGATGTTCAATAAGATCAAGAGAATGGGCATTCTCAGAAACATGCTCCACTGCATCGCTATTGTCTTTGCATTACTGATGCCCTTTGCACGCGATCCGCAATATTCAGCTTCATGGAATCTTTTTTTTGGCGACATTCTTCCTGCGACAGCCCCCATCATCGTTATTGTAATTGGGCTCGACCTGATGATGAGCAAATTATGGAAATCCGAAGCAAGCCAGGGACGCATCGAACACCTGGATAGTATTATCAGGGCACACCTGCTTGTCGGAGGCGTGCTATTAGCCTCCTGGCTACTGGTGTTTTTACCTGTTTTGGTATGACCTTAGTGGCGCGAATTGCAGGCTGACTAACCCTTCGAGCAGATGAACAGTCTGCTAACTCAGCCATTTTGATCAGATCTCAGCCGGAGGCGATGCAAACGTTTGAAGATGCACTAATCGTGTTTCTTGACAGGCTAACCCTCAATGAGGACAATTCGCGACCTTTCTGCCAATCAACCTTTACGATGGCTACGTAGCTCAGCTGGTTAGAGCACAGCATTCATAATGCTGGGGTCGGTGGTTCAAGTCCACCCGTAGCTACCAACTCGTTTTCTTCGCGAAGCGAAGAAAATCGAGGCCGGCAGCGTTTTCGCCAAAGGCGAAAATCGCGAGAGGCAATCCCGTCCTTCTGCTTTGTGCCCAATCCGTGCCCAATTCGCGCCCAATTCGCGCCCAAAAATCAGACCCTCTTAAGTAACTCCCCAGGCTCAATCTCAAAGTAATCACACAAAGCACTGATTGTTTCCGTGTTCGTGTTGTAACCCGGTACGTTTGAAACCCTGGTCAATGTGGGTCATCCAGAAGATACTGAAGCACCTGGGGCTGGATCAGCCAAACAACGACCCCCCCGAGTTTATGGCCAACGCGTTATTACATGGCCTAGAACGCCTGGATATTGCTTTCGACGTTCGTCGTTAGCGACACATGGGTAGCACTTAACAGGCACTGTCTTTGACTTTTTGATCCTGATCGAAGTGTCGGGAAGTTTGTCCCGCCAAAAAAATTCCGCAATTTTTGCGGTGAAAAGGTAGTTTTCCGCGAAAACGCCAGTGGGGTTTATAAAGTAGTCGCAAAAAAATGCTGGTCGGAGAAATAGCATCGATGATTTAATGTTGATCACAATACAAGGGGGCAGAGCTGTCCCTGTTAGTGATGAGGTTTACCGGGCTGTCGAGGAACTCAACGCTGAAATATACATGCTGAAAGAACGCCTGGAGGAGTACGAGGGTCCAGAGGCGTTAGGAAAGCGAGGTATAAACTCCAAGGTTGTGCGTCGATTGACCGCAGTGCTCTACCGGTGCCTCGGCCTTGATCATTTAAGGCTGGCGCTGCTGGAAGAGGGCCCTAGCTTCGATTGGGTTCTGGCAGGGTTGTGGGCGATTGATGCTGCGGAAGTGTCGGATCAGGCTGGCAGCGGCGCCTTAATGGATGACCTGGAGCGCCAACTAGCGTTGCTGGCGGAACAAGTCGATATCGGCTTCGATCAACACAAAGCGTTCGCCTTTGCACTACGCTACCATGAGGCTCGTCTGGCACAGGACAATAAAATCGTTTCCGATAGATATGCCGGGACAAACGACTAAGGGTTGCAAATAAAGGGTTCCCCAGGACCATTACCGAGCTTAGCGGTAAAAAAGTGATAATCGAATGGACATTGGCCCTAATTCAAAAATAATGCGGCATAGCCCTTTTCGAGTTGGGTATCGCCTGCGCCATCGAGGGAATTAGCGGGTACTGTGAGTTTCCGAGTGATTTTCAGGTGCCGTTGCCCTAGCCGGCAGAAACTTCAACGACCTTTTGAAAATAGCTAATTGTGTAAGAGTCTATTCGCCAAATATCGTCGTTACCCTTTAGCAAATCCCAGGTGTACCGCCCGGTACCGGTCACTTGGGTCTCGACCCGGGTTTTTTCAGGAACGTTAAAAGCCGCAATCTCCAGCGGGACATACATCATGTAAGCCTCGGCAACGGCTCGCTCATTGGTTTGCTCATGGATGGTTAGGTTGGTGTCTAGATGCAATGGTTGAGTGCCGGCGTTGACCATCCCCTCACGATATCCGCTCAAGAGGTTCTTAAAGTCGTCACCAACGACAGTGACGGGGGGCGTATCGGAAAGGCAGATGATGCAAGTCGGGTTGTCTGTGAAGAGCGTAAACCAACTCGCTAGTTCATTTCTGTCGAAATGGTTTGAATAGGCATTGCATAAGTTAATAATCGCCAAACGGTCTTTGACATCAAAGTCAGTATTACCGGGATGATTCATTGGATTATTTTGCCCATTTATATTGATTCGTGCCCGAGGTAAGACGTTGTTGTTAAAATTGCAACGCTGCCTGTTGTCTTGTGATTTATCCCCCTAAATCAAATTGATTAAGGTGCTATACGTCGTTCCACAAAAGCCAATAGAAGAACAGGAAAACCCGAAACCAAAGGCCTACTCGAGACCGGGCCGCGTTCGGATGGGCCCAGCGTCTCAAGCGCGTTTTTGGTATTGATGGGGCCGCCGTCGGATAGAGAAGTGTGAAAAGTGTGGCGGGCCTGCGGAACGCCGCCCGGTCGGATCATTGCATCGATTGAAGAGCGAGGCGTCGCACCGTCCTGATGTCATCCAGAAGATATTGAAGCACCTAGGGCTGGATCAGCCGGACTGGGCGTCCCCGACGATACACCTATCCGCTCACCGCCATCAGTGCTGACTGACCATTCAATGACACTATTTTGAATTCAAGAGCATCGACACGCCGGTGACTGTCGCGTTCGGCCGGGGTCTGGATTCGATGCCTGAATCGCCACATTTCTCACCGATCAACGCACGTTTAAATCAGCCCAAATGGAGGGTAGGCAACCCGTAAAGGTGGGAGCACTTTTCTTAAAGTGGAAAAAGGGTGGTTATTCGTCCTAACCCCACTCACTGGACGATAGTCCCAATATGGGACTATAATTGCCAGATGAGAATCATTGCCTTGTCAACACTCAAAGCATTCTGGGCAGAAAATCCTCGATACATGGACGCGAAAGATCCTACGTTGGCCTGGTACCGACATACACTGAAAGCAGATTGGGCAGCCCCCACGGAGGTGAAGCTGGATTTTGGCAATGCAAGCATTCTCAAAGACGGGCGCGTAGTGTTCAACATTGCAGGCAACAAGTACCGGTTGGTGGTGTGGATCAACTATGACTACGCAGTGGTCTATGTCCGTTTTATTGGCACCCACAATCACTACGACGAAATTGATGCACAAACTATTTAGCAAGAGACTCGAACCATGGATATCAAACCGATTAGAACCAAAGCAGACTATCGAGCAGTTCTACGGGACATTGAATCACTGATGGATGCAGAACTCGATTCCCCC
>Ga0209667_1000168_pt1 | contig 60941 bp, 54 predicted proteins | sample SaaInlV_165m_DNA_2_FD_184682 | JGI IMG/M metagenome (GOLD analysis project Ga0209667, IMG submission 184682) | Marine microbial communities from expanding oxygen minimum zones in the Saanich Inlet - Saanich Inlet SI037_S3LV_125m_DNA (SPAdes)... | ecosystem: Environmental > Aquatic > Marine >... | reverse complement strand
ATCCTTTAATAACTCTTCCAGTAACTCTTGTCGTATTGCCATAATTTCCTCCATAAACGGATGGGTGTGCGAAGCATTTTAACTTCCCACTATGGCCATTTACACAGTTTATCCGACAGACTCTACCGAAGCGGTAATAGCCACAATTTTCGGCGCATTTTCCCCCATATTTTCCTGTATTTTGACTACAGCTTCCTCTCCTCTCATAACCGGCATACGCATATCCATAAAAACAATGTCAAAGTCCTTTTCCTGAACCATTTCCACGGCTATTTTCCCATTCTCTGCTTCTTCGACTTCCACATTGATACTTGCCAGAACATTGCTTAAAACGTCCCGGTTAAACCTGTTGTCATCCACTACGAGAGCCCTGGCGCTGTGCCCTGGTGCCAAACGCAGGACATCAGGCCCGGTGGCCTGACTCGAAACCTGTACAGTTTCTTCAGACGCAGGCAACTCTATGTTGAAATAGAAATTCGACCCTTGCCCGAACTGGGAGTCGACCCTCAATTGTCCTCCCATTAGTTCGATTTGTTTTTTGGAAATTGCCAGTCCGAGGCCCGTTCCTCCCTCCTGATGTCCGGCAGTATCTTGCCTGAAAGGAGTAAAAATATTTTTGAGCGCGGAAGAATCAATCCCGGGGCCAGTATCCTTCACCTCAAACCGGTATGAATGGCCTGCGAGCTTTTGGACCTTCAATGCTACGCTACCTTTTTTTGTGAATTTGACAGCATTTCCGAGAAGGTTGATCAACACCTGTTTCAGCTTTCCTTCGTCTCCCTGAACCGTTCTCTGGCAATCGCTGGACCCTTCCACGTGCCAGTCCAACCGTTTTTCCTCACAACGAACCTGAAACATGCTGGAGGTCCATTCGATCATATTCTGCAATCCAAAGTCAGTTTTGTTCAACTCCATGGCCCCCGATTCTATTTTGGAAATATCGAGGATATCGTTGATCAGGCTTAAAAGATGAGTCCCACCCTTGTTAATATTTTCAATCCCACTCATTTGTTTTTTGTTGAGATCGCCTTCCCGGACCATAATTTGGCTGTAACCGAGAATAGCATTCATGGGGGTGCGGATCTCATGACTCATATTGGCAAGAAAGGTACTTTTTGCCAGGTTGGCGGCTTCCGCGGCCTCCCGTGCCTGTTCCAAATCCTTTTGGGATTCTTTTGCCCTTTCAAGAGCATCCTCAAGAGGTTTGGTCATTGAGCGTGCTATGATTATGGAAAAAATGACCATAACAACAAAAGCAAACGACAGGCTCCCCATCAAACTATTCAGTCCCTTGGAAATACTGACGCCAATCTTTCTGGTAGTCCTATGGGTCATGTCGTCATAAATATTTTCCAAAACAATGAATGCATCCAGTGCAGGGGTGTCATCAATTTTGATAGCCTCATCAACCTCGTTGGAAGGGCGTCCTTGCACAAACATTGATTGTGCTTTCAACAGGGCATTTTTATACTGATCAAAAACACCCCGGACCTCCGTAAGTGCTTTTTTCTCCTGTTCTGTGATTCCTCTTATCCGGTTGTAGTTAGTAATGGTTTGGCTAACCCGATCAAGGTGCTTTAAAGTTCTTTCAAAATAGGTTGGATCTTTTCTGAGGACATAGTTTTTAAAGCTATGGATACCCCCTCCATAACCAAATTGAGACTTGATTGCCATCAGGTCCTTCTGGCGCTCCGCTATTTGATCCCGATAGTCGACCCAGTTCTCCTGGATTTCGCCGGTTACCCGGTTAAGGACTACAAAAGCGGTGGTAAAAATAGCGCCCATCACCAGCACCAAAACTAAAAACTTCTGATTAATGCTCAGTTTTTGAAACATAAACTATTTTTCCTGGTTAGTAACTCTGCTTTTTCTGGTTCTTAGCAGAGCTTGTTGATCCTATTAGATAAGTTTTTTAATATAAACGGTTCATTTTAATGCTTGGGGCTTCTATTTAATGGTAATGGAAAGACCCTGCCTTTGCAAATTGGAAGCGTATGTTTGGTATTTATGCTGTTTTCATTGGTTTATTTAGGCTCCGGGCCTGTGTTATTATCGAGCAATGAAAATCATAGAAAAACTAAACGATGCAGCCCCCATTTTTTCATTTGAATTTTTTCCTCCTAAAGACTCAGAGGGTTTTGCAACACTATACGAAACGATTGCCCGGTTGAAGCCCTCTGTCCCGGCTTATGTGTCTGTGACTTATGGGGCTGGGGGGAGTACGCGTGCCAAAACGGTGGATCTGGTGGGAAAGATCAAAAATGCTATAGGCATTGAGAGCATGGCCCACCTTACCTGCGTGGGGCATGACCAACAGGAAATTCGTTCAGTGCTTGAAAGTTTGCAGGCGCAAGATATTGAGAATGTTCTTGCGCTGAGAGGGGACCCTCCACAGGGGGAGGAGACGTTCGTTAAAACGGAAGGTGGTTTTGAATACGCCAGTGAGCTGGTGGCTTTTATCAAAAACAATTTTACATTTTGTATTGGTGCGGCTTGTTACCCTGAAGGGCATGTGGAATGTCCGGATCTTGACAAGGATATAGAAAATTTACAGCGCAAAGTGGATAGCGGAGTGGACTTTCTCATCACGCAATTGTTTTTTGACAATCGCTACTATTTCGATTTTCTGGATAGGGCGCAAAAGAAAAATATTAATGTTCCTGTCGTTCCGGGAATCATGCCTATTCTAAATCTCAAACAGATCAAGCGATTCACCAAAATGTGCGGGGCACATCTTTCCGATGAGTTACTGGCTAAATTTGAAGATGTTCAGGACGATAATGAAAAAGTTCGGCAGATTGGTATTAGACATGCTATTTCTCAATGCAGGGAACTGCTGGAAAACAAGGCTCCCGGCATCCATTTTTATACCTTGAACCGATCCAAGGCAACACTGGCCATATTAGAGGAACTTAAAGACTTCGCGTGAGTTTTCTGGAATTTTCCCATAAAGCTGAATTGCTAAAACTATTGCGCTTGTGCGTGCTGATCTCTATTTTGATGGTGACGGGAGAACGGCCTGCCTCGGGCCAGGAAAGCAGTATTACGGATGATATGGTCTTGATTCCCGGTGGGACCTTCAAAAGAGGTTGTGATCGGTTTGGGCCTCAACATGGCGCCCCGGAACAGCAGGTCCATCTGGATGGGTTTTCGATTGATAAATATGAGGTCACAAACGAGAGATTTGAAAAAATATTTCCGGAACATTTTTTACGTCGTAGTATTTTTTCCGATTGTGATAACTGCCCGGTTTCAAAAATCAGTTGGTATGAGGCGGCAGACTATTGTCACTTGATAGGCAAGTCGCTTCCCAGTGAGGCGCAATGGGAAAGAGCGGCGGGTAGTGGAAAAGGTTGTGAGTTTCCCTGGGGCGAGGGATTTGACCTTATGAATCCGCCTGCCAGAGGGGGATTGAAATTGAATGACAAGGCCTCCCCGGTGGGTTCATTTCCGCCAAACCAGAACGGACTCTATGACACGGCTGGAAATGTATGGGAGTGGGTTGGAGACTGGTTTTCCATAAGGTTTTATTACGCCGATATCCTGCACAATCCCAGAGGGCCGATACGGGGTCTTATGAAGGTTAGAAGGGGAGGTTCCTGGTCAGACTCTGTGGTGGCTATGGCTTCGGGTTATAGGGACTGGAGCTATCCTTTATCACGCGGATTTAACGATATTGGTTTTCGTTGCGCGATCAACTTGAAAACCCGGGAGAATAAAATTGATCACCCAGGTTAAGCTGGACTATATCAACCGAGTCATCGATGAATGCCTGGATGATGATGCGTTGGAATTGAAAGGCAAGTTCATTGGGGATGAAGGGGTGGAAGCCCTGGTCCAGACAAACCGTGTTTTTGATGTGGAGAACCTGGACCTGTCCCATAACAAAATAACCTGGCGCGGTGCTCACCACCTGTTTCATTGTCACCTGTTTAAAAAATTGAAACGATTGTATCTTGGTGACAATAATATTTCTGACAAGGGCATAAAGGCATTACCCTCTGCTGATTTCGCGGACAACCTCTCGCTTCTCGATGTACGTTATAACAATATTGGCCCCGAAGGTGGACTGGCTGTTGTTACCTCGGAGAAGTTTAGAAAACTTCAGGTTTTGATTTTTCAGGAAAACCCTGTAGGGGATGAAACCCTGATAACACTGGCAAAAGCTCCTACTTTTGCGAATCTGAGAAAGTTAAACTTTTATCGAACGGATATAACTCCGAAGGGTATTAAAGTTCTAGCCAAATCCAAAGTGTTGCAAAGGGTTAAACAGCTTAATCTGGCAAGAAACTATCTGAATTTGGAATCCGCCCAACTTCTGGCAAATACAAAAACGCTGAGTAATATTGAAACCTTGCTGATGTTTGACACAGGGATAGGTGATGCCGGGGTCAAGGCTATCATGGATTCTGCGGCGTTTGCCAAATTGAAGACCTTGCGTGTGACGTAGCTTTTTTTCAAGTGTAACGGTCATTCAGCCAGGGTTCGGCAGTATTTGAGTATCCTCTTTTTTCCCAAAACCCCAGTTCATCTTGATCGCGAAAAATGATTTCCCCGATCCATTTGGCCCCTTTCCAAGCATAGAGTTGTGGGGTGATCATCCTTACCGGACCGCCATGTTCGCGGGACAGAGGCTTATTCTCCCATTGATGGACCAGAAGGACATCGTATTTCATGGCTTCTTCCATCGGTAAATTTGTGGAGTAGCCATCCCAGGCTTTGATATAGACAAATTTAGCACTCGGGAGCACCTCGCAATATTTGGCGATATCGGAGAATTTTACCCCCTTCCAGTTGTTGTTCAATGTGCTCCAGGTGGTGACGCAATGAAAGTCGGAAATGTCCGTGGTCTGGGGCAGTTTGAGAAACTCCTCCCAATTAAAGGTCTTGACCGTTTTTACCAAACCTGAAACGGTTAGATTCCATGTGGACTCATCCAGTTCAGGAGTCACCCCCAAGTCCAGCACCGGCCAGTTTTCGACCACTTTTTGCCCGGGGGGAGTTTTAGGGTTACCATCCCGGTTCAGCTCTCCCTCACCTTGAGGAATTTGGCCTTTTAAAGCCTGTTTTTTTTGAAAAGCCTTGCGGTATTCGATCAACCGCTCTCGGTTTTTTATTTTTCTGGAATCAGGATCATATGACATAGAATCTAGGTAAATTTTCGTAAACTTATAAATAAATGAATATTATTGGTGTTTTATTTGCGAGATTTCGGTTTTTAGTTCCATAGCCTGCTAATAAGATGAAACTTTGACCACTGGGTTACAAATTTATTCTTGCCGACCCCGGATAGCGAGTTTTAATACATTCCAAAGCCATAAATAATAAGGGTTAAGTCATTCTTCCGTTTCACCGAAAAAGGAAAGGACAGCTTATTATTCGCCGGAGCCCTCTGAACGATGAATTTCAAAATCCTTTCCTTTAACTGGCATGAACCCTACCTATGTCTCATGGCACGAATGGGTCATGAGTTTTTAATCGTAGAACCCGAAATTGCCCCTGGTCATTGCCGACGTTGGGATGAAAATATGCGTCCCGTTCCGGAAAATGTACGCCTCATCTCCAAAGCAACGGCCCTGGAAATGCTGGAACTCGGTGAACTGGATCTGATTATCGCACACAACGTAAAAGATTTGTTAGAGGTGAGGGACTACTCTCTGCCAAAAATTCTTGTGTTTCACAACTGTTTGAGCACAGAAATTGGGTTGTCCAAGGAGGAGGTCAAGCGGGAAGATTATCTGGACAAAATAGATGTCTTGCTGGAAGGCGTGCATAAAGTTTTTATCTCAGAGAAAAAACGGCAGGACTGGGGGTTGAACGGTGATGTCATCCTGCCCGGACTGGATGTCGCGCAGTATGGCGGGTACCGTGGTGAAAAGAATACGGTTTTGCAGGTCGGTAACCTGCTTCAGGAACGCGATTTGATGTTGGGCTATTCACTCAGCAAACAAATTGTGGGAGACCACCCTTTGACGATCATGGGTATGAATCCAAATATTCCCGAGTCGCGTCTGTCGCAGGGATTTCAGGATTTGTTGGAACATTTCAGGAGTTCAAGAGTCTTCATCAATACGACCATCGAAGAATTTGAAGATGGATATAATTTGAGCATGCTTGAGGCCATGGCCACTGGAATGCCGGTGGTCAGTGCAGGGAACAAATCTTCTCCCATTGAAGATGGAAAGAATGGCTATGTCTCGAAAGACCCTGAATATTTAAATCGATGTATTGACCATCTATTGAAAAATCCGGAAGAGGCCAGAGCGTTGGGTGAAAAAGCGCGGCAAACGGTTCAGGAGAAGTTTCCCTTGAATCGATTTCTTCAATCCTGGCAGAAGGCGATTGAAAGATCAGTATTGGGATTTTTAGAACGAACCGGCGTTAACCTCCAGGAAAACACCCAACCCTTTAAGGATAAAATCCGGAAAAATATTTTGATGGATTTTGTATCCTATCCTGCGACAACCGCACATTACCTGGAAAGGGCCTTCAGACAAAAACACAATGTTATAACTTGCGGCTCCCAGATTAACGCAGAAATTATCAAACTCTGGAACCTGGAAGCCCTTAATTGGGAAGTCACTCCACAGGACATATTCAGGGGAAACACGACGCCTTTGAATCAGGTCATGGCAGAACTGCCTGAAGGATGGCAACCTGATTTTTATTTATGGGTCGAGACGGGTTTGAGCGATATCCCTGCGGATTTATGTGAGCACGACTTGCCAAAGGTTTGCTATCTCATAGACACTCATATCAATTTTGACCGGCATCTTGAAATTGCCGAAAATTTTGATTTTGTCTTTTTAGCCCAAAAGGCGTATGTGCAACCCATGGGGGAGGCAGGGATCAAAAATGTCATGTGGTTGCCCCTGGCTTGTGATCCTGGAATCCACGGAAAGCTGAAAGTTGACAAGGAATTTGATGTGGGTTTTGTCGGTTCCATTTCCTCAACCCCGGATCGTCGAAAAAATCTTCTGGAAAAAATACGGGAAAAATTTGACCTGAACTGCCAAAGAAAATTCATGAACGAAATGGCAGAGCATTTCAGTAAATCCCGTGTCATTTTTAACAATGCCATAAACAATGACCTCAATATGCGCGTGTTTGAGGCCTTGTGTAGCGGTAGCCTGCTGGTCACCGATTCTGCGCCCGGGAGCGGACTTGATGAGTTCTTCAAGGATAAGGAACACCTGGTTATTTATGACGATGAAAACCTCGAAGAAACCATCTCGTATTACCTCAAGAATGAGTCGGAACGGGAAAGGATTGCAAATGCGGGAAAGAGAGAGGTGCTGGACAAACATACTTATGGGCACCGTACGGAATTGATGGTTCAAGTTTTAAACGAAAAAATCTCTCCTGCCGAAAAAGAGGAGCCTGCTTCGATGAACGAAAAGCCTGCTTCCTATTATGAAAATGTCAGAAACGATTTGATTCCGCTTATCCCAAATGACGCGAGGTGTATTTTAGAAGTGGGTTGCGCGGCGGGGATGACAGGGCGGGAACTCAAAAAACGCAATGGGGCTTTTGTGGCGGGAATAGAATTGAATGCCGATGCCGCCAATGCCGCCAAGGATGTTTTGGATGATGTGGTGCAGGGGGATATTGAAAAAATTGATCTGCCCTATAGTGATGGTTCCTTTGACTGTATTTTGTTCGCGGATGTTCTGGAGCATTTAATCGATCCTTATTCCGCTTTGGCTAAAGTTCAGCGTTTGCTGAAAAAAGGAGGAACAGTTGTAGCCAGCATTCCCAATGTCCAGTTTCATGGCGTGATCCATCAGTTGATTGAAGGAAACTGGACCTACGAAAAAGAAGGAATTCTTGACGAAACGCATCTTCGGTTTTTCACCTATAAAGAAATTGAGAAAATGTTTTCACAGGCAGGTTATGCCATTCAGAAGGTTGAAGAAGTACTCGACCCGCAATATGAGAAGTTTTCTTTGAACAACACTACGGCCCTTAATTTTGGCAGGGTACAAATAAAAGATTTGTCTCCGGAAGAGGTTAAAAGCTTCTTTGTGTTCCAGTATAAAGTTGTTGCCGAACCGATTAACGTTACTAAAAATGAGGAAAACGATATGTTTCAACATGGAGAAGCATTGTTTAAAATTGATAACCTCTTGTTGGCGGCTTCGAAAACAGCCGAATCGGGAGATCACGAGGCGGCTTTAAGTCTTTATGATGACATTATAAAAATATCTCCTGACAACGTTGAGGCACTGGTTGGAATGGGGAATAGTTGCATGAGGCTTCAATTTCCTGACAAGGCTGAGATATTTTTTGATCAGGCTTGCTCAAAGGACCCCGATAATTACAAAGCTTGGCTGGGTTTGGGATTGCTGGCCCTGCATAAGAACGATATGAAAAAGGCGGAAACCAACTTTAACAAATCTCTGGAAAATAATTCTGATAACCACAAGGCGTTATGCGGCCTTGGAATGTTAAAGATGAACAAAGATGATATTGATGGGGCGGAAGATTATTTTTGCCGGTCTCTGGATGCGAATCCGGATAATATTTCTGCCTGTAAATCTCTTTTGGAAATTTCCTATAAGTCGGAGAAGTTCGAGAAAATCGAAATCTATTTGGATAAATATATGGAAATTCATCCCGCCAATGTGAATATGCGATTTGCAATGGCGGGTGTTCAATACAAATTGGGTAGGCTGGAGGATGCGATAAAAAATCTGGAATGCATCCTCGTTCTGGACTCGAAGTATGAGCCTGCCCTGAAAATGATTGAGAGCGTCAAGTCTGATTTGGTGGTTAGTAAATAACTGGTTTTGAAATGGACTTCTTTGCTAAAAATCTAAAGTGCCTGCGGCAATGTGACCCGGAATTGGCGGAACGTGTTGCTCTGCAACCTTTTCCTGAGAATGTAACCGTTGTTCAATCAAAAGACGGGTTTCCAATTCCAAGAATTGCCGGAGTTGCTCTGCATAGTCAATACCGTCCCGCTGAAGAAGGGGCGAAAGCGATAGGGGACTTTGCTTTCGACCCGGAACGCAATACCGTGGTTTACGGTTTAGGGTTTGGATACCATATTCAGGCTTTGCTGCAACAGGTTCCAGGAGAGTTGACGGTCGTAGAACCGTTGATGACCTTGTTCAGGGCCTTCATGACATCTGTTGATATACAGCCCTTTTTATCACGGGTGCGCTTCAGAATTGGGGAAACGCCCGCTTGTCTGATTTCACGGTTGGAACCGGACTGCTGGAATATTTTTAAGCATCTTCCCTCCATAAGAATTGGTGAAAATTACTACAACAGGCTGGATGAAGGTCTGGAGGTAAAGGGTCTTCTCCAAAACCGAACTCTCAGAGTGATGATCGTGAATCCTCTTTATGGCGGATCTTTGCCAACGGCTCATCATTGCGCTGGAGCTTTGCGGAATATGGGGCATGAGGTTGCCACTGTAGACTGTGAAGAATTTGCCCAGGGTTTTTCCTCCTTAAAGGGTGTGACCCACAACCCGGAGAACTCTGAGATTCTTTCCCGCAATTTTATGAATTTTATGGGTGAAATAGCCGCCGCAAAGGCCACCGAATTTCAACCGGACCTTATTCTGGCTCTTGCCCAAGCTCCTCTTACACCGGAGGCGATTCAAAAACTGAGGGCACTAAAAATTCCAGTTGTTTTCTGGTTCGTGGAGGATTTCAGGACTTTACCCTATTGGAATGAAGTCGCTACTTCTTATGACCACATTTTTACTTTGCAAGACGGAGAGTTTCACGATTTATTGAGATCCAAAGGAGTGCGGGATTGTTATTATCTGCCGCAGGCCTGTTTTCCGGATGTTCACAAACACTTGCCTCTGACAGAAGAGGAAATGATCAAGTATGGGGTCGATGTCTCATTCATGGGAGCGGCCTATCATAACCGGATTCAGTCTTTTCCACGATTGATGAATCTTGATTTTAAGATTTGGGGAACAGAGTGGAATTTAGAGACACCTCTGGGCCGCCTGGTGCAAAATAATAATAAACGGCTCTCACCTGAAGAAATCGTTAAAATTTATAACGCCGCTAAAATAAACATGAACCTGCATTCCTCCACCTACCATTATGGAATTCACCCGGACGGTGATTTTGTCAATCCGCGAACTTTTGAGATTGCGGCCTGCCAGGGATTCCAACTGGTGGATAGCCGAAAAGATCTGTCCAGAATGTTTAAAGTGGGTGAGGAGATAATCGCCTTTGATACCCTTGACCAAATGCAGGATCAAATAAATTATTATCTTTCCAGACCTGAGGAAAGAAATGCGATCACTTTGAAATCCTACCAGCGGGTCGTGAAGGAACATACCATGGAACATCGCATGCAGGAGTTATTACTGCATGTGTTTCTGGACCGCAAGTCATCCCTTGATTCAATCGGGGAAGTTCAAAGGGATCCTCTGGATTATTGCATTGAACAAGCCGGTGAAAATACAGATTTAGGCCAGTACTTAAAGCAGTTCAAGGGTCAGCATCCTTTTTCGTTAAAGACGGTGGTAGAACATATCCACCAGGGAGAGGGGGCATTGGACCAAAAGGAAACCCTGTTTCTGATGATGGATCAAGTTGTAGAGGCAAACACTTAATCATGGCCGAAAACATATTAATTCTCAGCATGACCCGGATGGGGGATATGATTCAGACGACGCCCCTGATCCGAGGCTTGAAAGAAAAATATCCCACAGCAAAAATCACTCTTCTGGTTACCAGTGATTTTGCCGGTGCTGTACCTTTGATACCGGATGTGGATGAATCCATCGTTGTTGACTTGAGGCAGTTCGATAAACCGGAAAACTGGGAGGACCGTTCCTGGGTAAAAATATACCGTTACCTTGAAAAGTCTATGGAGGATATCAGGAGTAGCAACTTTGATTTGCTTGTAAACCTGAGTCACTCAAAATTCAGTGCTCTCATGGTACGTTACCTGGGTATCAAGAAGGTCGTTGGTTTTTACTGCAATGACTTTGGCAATCGCATGACGGGGCATCCCTGGATGCAGTATTTCGGTGTTGAAGTTTTTAATCGTAAATATAATGCGTTTAACCTTGTTGAAATATTTTCCAGGAGCGGTGGAGTCGATGTGAGGGGTCGTGCTATTGAAGTGATGCGATCTCAAAATGAATTATCGGTCGATACTCTAATGCCGTTTGAGGAGGAGGAGTTATTGATTGGCTTTCAGGCAGGCTCCAGCCTGGAAGGTCGGCGGTGGCCGGCACAGTCCTTTGCAAGCCTTGCAGACCTGCTGATTGAAAATTTGAATGCCAGAATCATAATATTCGGCGTGGAGTCTGAGAATGAGGTGGCCGAAGAAATTAAAAGCCTGGCTAAGAATAAAGATAGAATATCGAACCTTGCCGGTAAAACTAATCTCAGTGAATTGTCCCAATTACTGGAGAAATGTGAATATTTAGTTACTAATGATACGGGAACGATGCACTTGGCTGCGGCGCTGGGGACAAAAATTGTCGGACTCTTTTTTGCCCATGCGCATCCTTATGAAACGGCCCCGTTTTCTCCGGGACATTTACTTTTTCAGGCAAGAATTTCCTGTGCTCCCTGCAGTTATGGTGTTCATTGCAATGATATAGTTTGTGTCGACAAGGTGCGGCCGCAATATCTCTCCTCGGCGATTGAAAATCATCTAAAAACAAAAACCTGGATTCTTCCGGAACAAATAACCCCGGACTCTGAGTTAAATGTTTTTGAAACAGTTTTTGATTTTGATATGAATTTTAAGTTGAAGCCTCTTGTAAGGATTGGGCTGGGTATGGATGATATGTTTCGGGAAGCCCACGCCCTTTTATGGAGAGAGCGTCTTACAGAAAAAAGGGATGTCGGTAAATTTGAATTCCTGATAAACGGAGTTTGCGAGGACCTGATACGAGATTATGATTGCTCTGACATCGAATCGCTTGACGAACAATTGCAGAAAAAATATTCAATATTGGAAGATATTATAAAGCTCAGCAAGACGGGGAAGAAGATGTGTGGAAGTATTATCAGGGGGGTGTCGGGTGGAAATGGCAATTCCAATAAAGTTGCTCAGTTTGGCGAGGATATTTCTTGCGTTGATGAAAAGATTGAAGTGTTAGGGTTCAGTAATCCAGAGCTACGACCTCTTACCGATATGTTTAGTAAAAGAAAAGAAAACCTGGCAGGTAATAACGTGTGTTTTTTGGCAATTGAAACACAAAAGAGCTACATCGATTTGATTAACGAATGTGAGAAACTGAAGGAAATTTTAAAAAGCTGTGTGGAAAAGTTGTCCGACTATCGTTCGGATTATATTTCGCACAGTTCCATCAATGTGGCGGTTCCAGGCAGGTAGGAAGCCATATCCTCTTTCGCTTTGCCTTTTAAAAATCCCTGAAGAAACTCCAGAGCCGCTCCACCGCCAGTGGATACGAAGAAATTGGTGGCGAAATAATTCCACAGTTGATACGAATCGTTTTCAAGGAAGTCGATGGATATCTGGTTTCGATTGATATTTGAGGGGAATTGTTTTTCAATCTGGGCCTTGATCATTTTTTTCAACTCGGTGATTCCAATTTTGTTAAGGATCGCGGCGGAATCTCCCCCGCCTATGACTACAGACATCTTTGGGTTTGTCAGAGCCATTTGAAAAAGCACTTTGGCCAACTCCAGGGATCCTTCTGCGTAATAGCTACAGGCAGGGTGATCGTAGGCCCCCAGAGGTCCGTTCCAGAATACATTTTCGATGTCTTTAAAAATATCTTCAAACTGATTTATCGTTTTTTCGCCCAGGTCCAGCTGGAGTTCTTTGGCAAAATCAGGGGACGCTTTATTTTCAAAAGAAGTGTCCTGATAATCAGTAACAACTTTATAATCTTCAGGAAGGTGCAGCCTTACCTTATTGGCTTCTGCAAGTTCAATAATTTCTTCGGCCAGGTTGATTTCGGTCAGGAGTTCATCGTTTTTATCTTTTGCCTGGCTTTGTAATTTTGCAGGCAGGGTATCGCTCTGAAAAGGCTGTAACAATTCCTTTTGTTGCTGAGCCAGAAGAAAAGCGTTGGCCATTTTGCCACCGATTAAAATGCTTCCGACTCCGGTTGAAACAAATTGTTTTAAAATTTCAATTTTGTCAGATATTTTAGCCCCACCCGCTACAACCATGGTTTTTTTAGGTTGGGATAGAACCTTGCTGGCGAATTTCCCAAGACGATAAATTTCTTCATAGAGAAGGGCACCCGAGACTACAAGCTTTCCCTCCTGCCGCATTAACTGGGGCAAAAGTTTGATGCTTTTGGTTACGCGATGACTGCAACCGAAGGCGCAGTTTATGTAGACATCAGCAATATCCGCCAATTTGGCGATAAATTCGATGCGGTACAGGTCCGTATTTTTTGGATCCAAAAGATAACGCAAATTGGGAAGAAACTTGATTCCTCCCGGCGGCAGGCGTTTGTGTACAACGATATCCAAAGAATGCTGCATATGCGAATCAATCGTTTCCGGCGGGAATATGGTGTAAGTATCCCCATAAACCCTTCGGATCAAAGTATCGAAATGAGAAGAGACAAACTGGATGTTGAAGATGCCATCCCAGCCGGATTGATCTTTTGTTTTATGAGGCCGACCAAGGTGTGAGCCGATAATAATTCGGCAATCTCCATCCGTCAATTCGTGGATCTTCCTGAATGTGAGATCCAGAAAACGTCGAATTCGGGTATCGTCCGCGACTCGATAGAGTCCTTTTGCGGTAGATCGCAGGGGAACGTTAAAATCACACCGGATGAAAATAGTTTTGCCTCTTAAATCATCCGGTTTCAATTCCCCTAACTGGGTCATTCCTATTGAATTGCTGGAGCTTGAGGTAGCCATCTTGATTTCCTACACTATAGAACTGGGGATTAACAAAAACCGGCTGTTTTTGCTAATAAATCCTGATAACCCGGCTAAAATTCTTAACGGGATTATTCGTTAATTCACAAGAAAGTTTTCCTTCTTTTTGACAAAGAATGGTATGATTAAGTCCAGTTGTATTTGGACCCTGATTTGAATGTTGTCATTCGTGCCAGTATAAACTGGCTTTATTTATAAGTAAGTCTGGATTGTTTCCCTTTAGGGGAGAGTTCGTATCATCCAAATAATTCATGGTTTTTAATAAATTTAAAAACAAACTAAATAACATTTTTTTAGGCTTTCCGACAGGAAAAACCAACCCTAAAACACAGACTTCTTCTTTCCTCACCAAAATCGTTAAACTGTGATCCCGACCGGCAGAAAAATTCAACTAGCATTTAATTATTTGAATTATAAAGGTTAATTTTAAATATATCAACCTTTGAGTATTTTAGCCGGTTTTGAAGCCTACCCTTGGTGTTGACCTGCAAAGAAGAGTCAGGAAGAATTTCTAATGAGAAAAACTAAAACAAGCAAAAAAGTAATGTTAATCAATGCCCAGCATCCTGAAGAATGCCGGGTAGTTGTTCTGGATAATAATGTTATCCAGGATTACATCGTGGAGCATTCCTCCCGAGAGCAAATTAAGGGGAATGTCTACTTGGGAGTGATTAACCGAGTTGAGCCCTCCATCGAAGCGGCTTTTGTCGATTTTGGTGGGAAAAAGTATGGTTTTCTGCCTTTCAAGGATGTTTTGAAAGAGTCTTACATCCATACCGGAGAGAAAAAAGCGAAACTACGAATTCAGGATGTTCTAATTCGTGGCCAGCGCATTTTGGTTCAGGTGGCGAAAGAGAGCCGGGATGCAAAGGGGCCTTCACTGACCAATGCCATGAGTTTGGCCGGGAGGTTTCTGGTTTTGATGCAGGGACAAGGAAGCGCAGTCTCGCGGAAAATTGAGGACGAGAGCGAGAGAAAAAAGCTCAAGGACATTGTCTCGGACTTTGATTTGCCGGAAAATCTGGGGCTGATTATTCGTACCGCCGGCTTGGGACAGACCAAGGTCGAGTTGCAAAAAGATATACAGATGTTGCTGAAGATCTGGAAAAAAATCGAAGACGGCCAGAAAGATGAGTCTGCAGGAGGGGCACCGTTTTTAATTTATCAAGAGCCGGATTTAGTTGTCAGAACAGTCCGGGACCATTTCAATAGCGATACCTCCCAGATCATCGTGGACAACCCAGACGAATATAAAGCTTTAAAGGATTTCGTGAAGATGGTTATGCCTCGCAACCGAAATCTGGTCAAGTTGTATAAGGAAACAAAACCTCTCTTCTCTGAATACCATGTCGAAGAACAGATTGAGTCGATCTACCAGCGTACGGTTTTGTTGCCTTCTGGCGGTTCCATTGTGATCGATATTGGTGAGGCCATGGCTTCTATTGACGTCAACTCTGGTAAGACCAAAGGCGGGCTGGATCTGGAAGAAACAGCGGTGACGACTAATCTTGAAGCGGCCAGGGAAGTCGCCCGGCAACTCAGGTTGCGGGATCTGGGTGGACTGATTGTCATCGATTTTATCGATATGTATCAGAAAAGGAACAAGGCGGCTGTGGAAAAAGAGGTTAAGCAGTCATGCAAAACCGACAAGGCGCGAATCAATATTGCCAGAATTTCAAAATTCGGTCTGCTCGAAATGTCGCGGCAACGAATTTCCCCACCTGTCAAGGAAGGGGTTTTTGAAAAATGCGAACATTGTACGGGGTCGGGATTGGTGCGGTCGATGGGCTCCGTGATCCTGAATGTTCTGCGGAAAATTCATGAAACGATTGCGAAGGGAAAGGTGAAAGTGCTTTCTCTGGAAGTATCCCCTGAGGTTTCCAATTACCTGCTGAATAATAAATTCGATGTTCTGGCTGATTTGAAAACGAAGCATTTGGTTGATTTTCGTTTCCAGATCACACCGGGTTTGTCTTATGAGCATTTTAAATTTAAGGTATCTGAAGTATGGGAAAGTGAGGGCGGCCAGGAGGAGGAAAAATCTCCTGAGAAGCCATCGTCCAGAGAAACTCCATCACCCAGAGAAAAGCCATCGTCCAGAGAAACTCCATCATCCAGAGAAACTCCTGCGGTTAAAGTTGAAGAGGACGGTGCGAAAGAACCTGAAAATGCCAAGCCGAGTACAAAAAGAAGGTACACCCGCCGAAAACCCGTTGCCCGTAAAGGGCCTCCGAGAGGAAGGCGTCGGCGCCCCTATGCTTCAAAGAATAAAGAGGGAGTACCGGCCGAAAACTCTACCCCGGATATAAAGAGTGAGGCGAACCCGGGAAATAATGAGCCTGCTAAAGGCAATAATTCCGCAGATATCAGTTCGCCAATGCCTCCAATGCCGAGGCCTTTTATTCGGGAAAGCCAGAATTTGGAGCCACCTGTATCGAATGGACCGGCGACCGATGGGACAGGGGATTAAAACATCACGCCCGGTGGCAGATAGCAAGGACTTAGTTGAGCCGAGATAACTCTTTTCTAGCTAATGAACGCTATTGCCAGTTGGCCCCACGCCTAGTGGCCCCTTAGCAGGGGAGGCAGAGGGCAGGCCCGTTAAGCCGAGATAACTCTTTTCTAGCTAATGAACGCTACTGCCAGTTGGCCCCACGCCTAGTGGGATTTGGCGCAACGAAAGCCGGTGTCCCAAAACCGCATTTCAGGTGGGGAAAAATTTCGGTAGGGTAACATTGCGAACTGTTGCAGAAACCCGTGTTCGCGTTTGTGAATGGAGCCGCCGCGGGTTACCTTGAATTTTTTTCCATAATTTTTATCCTGAAGGGTGGAGTCGGGGTAGGGCTGGTACCAGCTTGATGTCCATTCCGAAACATTCCCGTTCATTCCCCATATATTATAACTGCTGACATCTCCCTTCAGGGTATTTACGGGTTGCACTTGTTTGCCGAAATTAGCAGTGCCCTTTTCAAAATCGTTGCCCCATACAAAAATCCTGTTGTCATTACCACGGGCCGCTTTTTCCCACTCATGTTCTCTCGGCAGGCGTTTTCCGAGCCAATGGCAATAGGCATCGGCTTCATACCAACTGACTCCGCTGACGGGGAGATACATTTTCCGGGTAGGATACTGGGCCTGAGGTTTGAACTTCAGGAACTCTTCATAGGTCACTTCAAACTGGTCTATATAGAAGGCCTCCAGGAAATATTGTTGTTCCGGCTGGGCGTTGAGGGCAGATGTTTTTTCCGACATGAATTGCAGGACAGTGCTTTGGGGATTCAGGCCAAGTGTGAACTCGCCTTCAGAGATAAGTATCATTCGTTCCTCGCCTTCGCAAGAAACAAGAAAAATTAAAGTGAGTGCAATGAGAATTAGTCTATTCAATTATTTTTTCGGGAGATTGGATATTTTCAGCTAAATGAGCATCGGGAGGCGTGAATACGTTGGAACCCGGCTCCGTCACTATATATTCAATCGTGAGGCAAGCCGCTTCCTCGCGGGTACACATCATGGAACGGCAGGCACTTTCCGGCTGGGCACAGTAGTAGTTCAGGATCCTCATTTTCATGAAGAGGCCATTATTTAATTTTAATGCATAAACATTTCTCTTGGATTCGATATTATGGGTTCGGGTCCGGTAATTATACCAACCAGCCAATTCTTTATTGATCAGGTTGCCCAGTGAACGGTGATCTTGAACGTAACCGATTGTCGGAGCGGTTTTAATGTTGTCAAAATCAATCGGGCCCAGATTGATAATTCCGGTTTGCCCCGATGGGTTGGTTTTTCCGCCATTGGAGATAATTTTTGTGCGGCTGAAACCCAGGTCCCAGGAAGCTTGACCCCATTTTTTTGCTTCCGCTTCTGCCTCAGAAATTTGCAGAGTCTTTCCTGTGGCAAACTCCACTAATGTCCAGGAATCTCTGTCTTTAGCATTGACCTGGATAATGGGATTATTAGTGCTGATCTTCTTGATTTTTTTCGGAGGAAGCGGAACGGTTTCAAAATCCTCGATATTTTCCTCCATGTAGTTCAAGGTGGTGTGAAACAAGAGGGTAGCGCCGAGGAGCATTAGAAATATACGTGGTGTTGGATTCATGACCTATTTTAACATAGCCCCTTATAAATACAATTAGTTATGGAAATCTTTGCTTTTACTGGTCTTTCCTATACTGTATAATTGTCTACGAGTATTAAAAATTAAAAGAATGAGCAATGGCTAGCGATAAATATTTTGGTTTTAAAAAAGCGCAAATAGAGAATTTTCTAAAGGCGGAATTTAAGAAGAAATTCAAAGGTAGCGGTAAAATTTCCCTGCGGAAAAGGCAGAAGTTTATAGGTGATGTGACGCGTAAAATCGCTAAACGGTTTGGCAAAGATGTGCTGGTGCTGATCGATTTTTCCAAAGGCGGTTTTTGTTCTGTGGTTTCCCCTGCAGAGACGGAATCGACCGAAAAAGGAAAGCTGACTAAATCTTTTTCTCATCCCCATGTGTTTTATACCTCACATTGTGTGGACCGTTTTAGCGAAAGAATGCACGCAGAGGAAAATTGCGTTATCAAGTTGGATGCGTTTTTCAATGAGGCCCTATTGTCCTACGGCGAAAATGATGGGTTCCTAACGTGCCCGGATGGAGTTTTTGCTTATGATTTAATTGAAGACCGCTTGATTATAAAGACCTATATTAATTTTGATCTATTGTCTGATGACCAGGTAAAACAGTTTTATGGCTCCGGCATGATTTCAATGCTCCCCAAAGAATACGCTACAGAAGATATCTTCGGCACGGACTTTATTCTGGCTGATGAGCACGAGGAATTTCTTGGTAAGTAGATGTTCCCTGAAAAGACAAAAACCTTTAGTCTGACGCCGCATTTTTATTTCTTCATATTCTGCACCATCTAAACTCTCAATTATACTCCGGGCATGATCCAGTTATTCAATGTTGTTAAAAACTATGGCAGTGGTAAACCCGCCCTGAATGATGTCTCGCTCAAAATTGATAAAGGTGAGTTTGTATTTTTAACTGGCCCGAGTGGAGCGGGGAAGACCACCATTCTGAAGATCCTTTTTGGGTGGGAACGTTTTGATGAAGGCCAGGTTTTGGTGCAGGGAATCAATGTTGGCAAGTTGGATGCTGGAAACATACATACTTTGAGGCGCTCCACTGGAGTGATCTTCCAGGACTACAAACTTCTTCCCAATAAAACGGTTTTTGAAAATGTCGCGTTTGCCCAGGAAGTAACAAACCATGACAGAAAAAAGATTAAATTTAAAACATGGGAAGCTTTGAAAAATGTGGGCCTCACACCTAAAAAAGATTCCTTCCCGGCCCAGCTTTCTGGCGGGGAGCAACAGCGCGTAGCCATTGCCCGGGCAATGGTGAATACCCCTCCTATCATTTTGGCAGATGAACCCACTGGAAACCTGGATCAGGAAATTTCTGCCGAGATTTTAAAGCTCTTTGAAGAAATGAATCAGAATGGGGCGACCATTGTGTTTGCAACTCATAGTCAGGATATATTGAGGCCGGGAAAACATAGGGTGATTGTTTTAAACCGCGGAGAGGTTGTCTCATCATGAATTCAGCAGTTCAGACTTTGTTGATTGGTCTTAGGACAACGATTTCAAATATTCGCGCTAACAAACAAACCTTCCTGATTTCTGTTATGACGATTGCCATTTCGGTTGGCATTTTAGGGGTTTTCCTCATCGTGTTTTTCAATTTAAATGGACTCTTGGCGAGTTGGAACCAGCATGTTCAGGTGGTTGTTTACCTTGGAGACGATATTTCTCCATCACAGAAAAGTGACCTGAAAGACCTGTTTAAGGCAAATGCGAAAATCCAGTCGACGGAAGAGGTCAGCAAGGAAAGGGCTTGGCAGGAGTTTAAATTACAACAACGGGATAGTGCGGACCTGGACCTGGGTTTTAACCCGTTGCCTGCTTCTTACCGAATCCGTTTTAATACTTCTGAAAATCGTTCCTTGCATATTAGTGAGTTTGCCGAGCAAATCCGGGGAGAGCCAGGTGTGGAATCCGTGGAGTATGGGGAAAAATGGATTGTCCGGTTTGAAAAATTTATGATTGTCTGCCGGGTTTTCCTTTTGGGAGTGGGTGTTTTATTGAGCCTGGGTTTGATTCTGATTGTTTCCAATACCATTCGGCTATCCATTTACTCAAGGCAGGATGAAATTGAATTGATGTTGTTGATTGGAGCGACCCCTCGCTTTGTCAAAATCCCATTTTTGCTCGAAGGGGTCTTGCAAGGTTTGTCCGGTTCTTTGCTTTCTCTTGGACTTATGGGAGCCATTTATATTTATTTAAAGAACGAGTTTCAGCCCTCCCTTGAGTCCATTGCCAGGGGAATGGATTTTCAGTTCATCTCCCAGCCGTTTTTATGGACCCTTGTGGGACTGAGTGTGCTGATTGGATTTGTTGCCAGTTATATTTCGACCTATCAATTTATGCAGGCCCTTAATAAGAGATGAGACATAAATCCTTACTTTTGGCGGCTTTTATTTTAGGGGTTTCAAGTCTGGTTTTTGCCACGACTGCTTGGTCCGCTAAAAAAAGTACTAAGCAAATTAACTCCTTGCTGGAGGATGAGAAGAAAGAATTAAAAATTTTAAAGGGGAAGATAGCGAGGCAGGAGAAGCTGATTTCTTCAGTGGGGAAAAAAGAAGGGAAATTGCTTGGCAAACTCAAGAAAATTGATAATCAGATAAAGCTGAAGGAAAGAGAACTCAAGGTATACCAGTGGAATTCTCTGATCAATAAAAAGAAACTCGCGAAACTTGAAAAAAATCGTGAGGCAAATAAAAAAGAACTGAAAGCTCAGAAGGTTTTGTTGGGAAAACGTTTTCGCCAAATATATAAGGAAGGCTCTGTTTCTCCTCTTAAGGTTGCCTTTTCATCTGAAAATATGAGCGACCTGTTGCAACGCCTCAAGTATATGGAATTGATTGCGGAGCATGATGCAGACTTGATGGCAGATTATAAAGATCGGCTTGTTGGGTTGAATGCTGAAAAGAAATCTCTTCTTGCTGTCCGGGCGAAGCTGGTGCGTCTGGAAAAAGATGCCATGGGCAAACAGGGCGAGTTTGAAAAGGCCAAAAAAGATAAAAAATATTTTTTGAGGAAGGTTAAGAAAAAGAAACAGCTTGGAATCCGAACCCGTAAAGAGCTTTTAAAGGCTTCGAATAATTTAAATGATTTGATCGGGAAATTACTGACGAAACTGGTGTCCGGAACAGGTCTGGCTATTTCCGATAAAAAAGGCAGGTTGTCTTTGCCAGTGAAAGGCAAGATTCTCAATAAATTTGGCAGGCAAAAGGATAAACAGTTTGCTTCGTTTATTGTTCACAACGGTATTAATATCAAGGTCAGGACTGGGGTGTCGGTGCGCTCGGTTTTTGATGGGAAAGTGCTTTATACAGGGGAGCTTGAGGGCTATGGAAACCTGGTTATTATCGGGCATGGAAAGGAGTACCACTCCTTATACGGTCATCTGGACCGTATTAACGTCAAACAAAATCAGGTGGTTCAGACCGGAGATATTATTGGCTTGAGTGGGGATACGGGATCGTTGATCGGGGAAACGCTTTATTTTGAAATGCGTAAAAACGGCAAACCTGTTGAGCCGGTGCGCTGGTTCAAGACAGCTCGCAGGAAATAGGCGTGTTGTGGTGTGCTTTTGGTAAAATGAGGTCAGGTAATGAGTGCGCAGGGTCCCTTATTATTATATAATTCTGTTACACATATCTATGTCTAGGAGATAACATTTTGAATTTGTCATTGGCAGGTAAAACAATTAAAACCGGATTTGTCCGATTAATGTTCGTCATGATATTGCTGGGGCTACCCACGCAGACTCTTTATGCAGACGAAAATATTGAAGAACCCAAACCGGATACCTATAGCAAGCTAAAGATATTCTCCGAAGTGCTTTCCCTGATTGAGTCTAATTATGTGGAATCAGTTGAAAGTGATGCCATTGTTAACGGGGCTATACGGGGAATGGTCAAATCTCTTGACCCTCACACCTCCTATTTGCCGCCTGCATCGTATAAAGAAATGCAAGTGGAGACAACGGGGAAATTTGGCGGACTGGGCATCGAAATCAGTATCCGGGATGGTATTCTCACCGTTGTTTCACCGATTGAAGAAACTCCGGCTTTTGAGGTGGGAATTCAAGCAGGCGATAAAATTATCAAAATTGAAGATGAGTCAACTCTTGATATGACACTTCAGGACGCGGTCTCCCGACTTAGGGGAGAAACCGGTTCTCCTGTTACCGTTACTATTTTCAGGGAGTCTTTCAAAGCGCCTAAAGAATTTACTATTGTCCGGGCCATTATCAAAGTTCGGAGTGTTGTCCATAAACGTTATAAAAAAGACATTGGTTATATCAAAATTCGCAGTTTTTCAAAAAATACCAGTTTGGATCTGGATAAAGCTCTGGCTGAACTTAAGAGCAAGGAAATATCCAAATTGATTCTGGATCTCAGGAATAACCCTGGTGGATTGTTGAATCAGGCTGTTGAAGTGACGGATCGATTTTTGAATCGGGAAAACCTTATTGTCTATACAAAAGGTCGCTCGGACGAACAGAATATGCGGTTTACCAGCCATGATAAGGTGGCGGGTGTTTCTTATCCGCTAATTATTTTGGTTAATGGCGGAAGCGCCAGTGCCTCGGAAATTGTTGCAGGAGCCTTGCAGGATTTGAACCGGGCCATTATTGTGGGCACACCAACTTTCGGAAAAGGGTCTGTTCAAACAATCATACCGCTTAGCGATGGGTCTGCCTTACGTTTAACAACAGCCCGTTACTACACTCCCAGTGGCCGGGTGATCCAGGAAAATGGAATTGAGCCTGACATCACTATTGAGAGACAAGTCCCCGAAGAAGTGGGAAAGGCTGAAAAAGAAAAAGAACCGGAAGAAAAAACCCGACTCAGAAGATTTTTGCGTGAAAAGGATCTGAAAAAACATTTGAAGGGTAAAAGCAGTATTGGTGGTGCAGTGGAAGAGGAAAGCAGTGAGAAAAACACGATTGAGAAGGGAGAAGCTGAAGAGACCTCTCTCAACGAAGATCTGGCTAAGGACAATCAACTTCAACACGCTGTTTCACTGCTCTCCGGCTGGGAGGTCATGAAAAAAGTGTTTAAGAATTTGCAGGTGCCTCTTCCGGATCCTGATAGCCGTATCAGCATGCACTAACCAGCGTGACGCTGGACCCGACTTTTTGGATACCCGAGAAGAAATATTTTCCTCTCTCCCTTCATAGGGAGGGTTGGTTTTGTTTGCTTCTGATTACCGGCATGCATTTCTAGCCTGCAATTATAGTTGTAAATCACCCCGCCCCCTCTTTGGAAAAGGAGGGGGTCATTTTATAGATACTCATCCCGCCCATGCTCGTTCTTGGCCTAGAAACATCCTGCGATGAAACCGCCGCCGCAGTTCTGAAAGACGGTGACACACTTTTATCCAATGTGATCAATGACCAGATTGGTATCCATTCAAAATATGGGGGGATTGTTCCCGAACTGGCCGGCCGGTCCCATATTGAACGGGTACACCGTGTAATAGAGGAGGCTGTGCAAGAGGCTGGCGCAGAGCTGACGGATCTGGACCTCATTGCTGTCACGATGGGGCCTGGGTTGATCGGCTCATTGCTGGTTGGTCTGAACACGGCCAAGGGCCTTTCTTATGGTCTTAATACACCCATGATCGGCGTGAATCATTTGGAAGGCCATCTTCTTGCTATTTTTCTACAGAAAAAAATACAGTTTCCCTTCATCGCTCTCATTGTTTCTGGAGGGCATACCGACCTGTATCTGGCATCTGATTTTGGACACTATAAATTACTGGGGCGGACCCGTGATGATGCCGCAGGAGAATCCTTTGATAAGGTCGGGAAAATGCTTGGTCTTCCCTACCCGGGGGGGCCTGCCATTGAAAAGCTGGCACAAAACGGAAACGGAAAGGCCCATAAGTTCCCCCGGGCATACCTGGAGAAAGGCTCCCTGGATTTTAGTTTCAGCGGATTGAAAACATCGGTCCGAACTTTTTTACAGCAAAGAGAGCAGGGCAAACATATAACTTTGACAGATGCAGATATTGCCGCAGGGTTTCAGGAAGCGGTCGTTGATGTCCTGGTCGACAAGTTGATCGCCGCATGTAAAAAGGAAAATGTTTCAAGAATCGTTGTAACAGGTGGGGTAGCCGCGAACGGCCCCTTGCGGGAGGCCGTAAAAACTGCGGCGCAATCTGATGGCTTTGAGGCTTCTTTCCCGGATAAAATTTTCTGCACGGATAATGCCGCGATGATTGCCTGTGCCGGCTATCACAAATTTGTTCGCGATAAAAATTTGTTGGCAGACTTTAAGACTTTGGACGCTAAAGCGAATCTCCCGTTGGAATAGATATCCTTAATGCAGAGGAATTGAAATGCGAACTCTGGTTACAGGCGGTGGTGGATTTCTTGGCAGTGGAATTGCCAAATCCCTGCATGAAAAGCAACACGATGTTACCGTTGTCGGTCGGCATCATTATTCTCATCTTCCAAAGGGCATTAAACAATTCCAGGGAGATATTCGGGATTTTGATTTTCTCCGCAAGGTGACTGCGGGAATGGATGCCGTTTTTCACGTTGCGGCCTTTCCTGGAATCTGGGGCCGGGCAGAAGATTTCTACAGCATTAATGTTGATGGTACCCGCAATGTTATTAAAGCCTGCCTACTCAGCACAGTCCCAAAGCTGATTTTTACCAGTTCCCCCAGCGTCATTTATGGGAACTCGAGTCTTGAAGGGGTGGATGAAACGACTCCCTACCCAGAGAATTATTTAAGTGAATACCCTCGTACCAAGGCAATTGCTGAAAAACTTGTGATGGAGGCCAACGGCCCGGATTTGGCTACGGTATCTATCCGGCCGCATTTGATCTGGGGACCTGGTGACCCGCATTTGGTCCCGAGACTTTTGGCAAAAGCAGATAAAGGGCGACTGGTGCGAGTGGGGCAGGGGGAAAACAGGGTCGATATCATTTATATCGATAATGCTGTGTCTGCCCATCTTAAAGCCTGTGATGCGCTACCTTCTGTCGGTGGAAAAGTTTTTTTTGTCAGTGATGGGGAACCGGTGAACATGTGGCAATGGATCAATGAAGTGCTGAAAAAAACAGGCCGACCGGCTGTTACGCGCAGTATTTCTTACCGTACTGCATCAGGGTTGGGATGTTTTTTAGAAAAAATATACAGTTTGGGAAATATCAAAAGAGAACCTCCGATGACCCGGTTCCTGGCTTCCCAATTAGCAACCTCGCATTATTTTGATAGTTCTCTCGCTAAAAGGGATTTGGGCTATGAGCCTGTTGTAACTGCTGAGGAAGGGATGAACCGGCTTATTCAGTCTCTGTCGAATCCCCAAGAAGGTTGATCCGGTGGGCCATGCTTCCGGCACCGAACCCGTTATCGATATTGACCACTGCGATTCCTGGTGCGCAACTGTTCAACATTGTTAGAAGGGCGGAAACACCGCCAAAAGATGCGCCATAACCGATGCTGGTTGGTACAGCTATGATGGGTTTGTCTACCAGACCCCCAACCACACTGGCGAGGGCTCCTTCCATCCCTGCCACGACAATAACCACTCGTGCTTCGTGAATCTGTTCAAGGTTATCGAGTAGACGGTGAATACCCGCTACCCCTACATCAAAAAGAGTTTCCACTTTGCTCCCCAGCAATTGTGCTGTGACAGAAGCCTCTTCAGCGATGGGAATATCCGAAGTTCCCGCACTGATGATGGTTATCAGGCCGCTTTTTTTGCGCTGTTTATTTTTTTCAATGACCAGAGTCTGCGCCATTTCGTTGTATTCAGAATTTTTTGGCAAGGAGGGCTTTAATTTGCGGAAGCTGTCTTTGCCTAACTTGGTCGCTAGAACGGAATGTCCTGCACGATTCATGCTCTGAATAATTTTTTTTATTTGAGCTACCGTTTTTCCCTGGCAATAAATGACTTCGGGCATACCGCTTCGAAGGCCACGATGATGATCAACCCGAGCAAATCCGAGATTTTCATAAGGCAGGGTCTTAAGTTTTTTTATGGCCTGCTGGGGGGTGAGTTTCTGCTGGTGCAGATCATCCAATAGTTTTTTTAAATCACGGGGGTCCATTACAAGCCTTCTATGCCCGTAAACTCGGTGGATATTTCCATTTTCATCAGGTCTTCCAACGCTTGGCCCGGTGATTTGTTTTCATGGAGGACGCGATAGGTCTCTTCTATAATTGCCGCCTGGATATCCAATTTCTTCATCAGGGAATAAGCCGATTTCACAGTTAATACACCCTCAGCTACCATTTTCATGTTTTCAGTAATTTCTTTCAGGGATTTTCCTTTACCGAGCTGGATTCCCAGTTGCCGGTTCCGGCTCAAGTCGCCGGTACAGGTGAGCACAAGGTCTCCGAGACCCGTAAGGCCATAAAAAGTTTCCGGGCGGGCTCCAAGTTTTGTTCCAATCCGGCTGATTTCGACCAATCCCCGAGTAATCAGCGCGGCCCGGGTATTAAATCCCAGACCCAGTCCGTCACAAATTCCCGTGGCGATAGCGATAACATTTTTCAAAGCACCGCCGATTTCTACCCCTACCAGATCGGTGCTGGTAAAAACTTTCATTTTCTCCGTAGCAAAAAGCTCCTGCACCTGTTTTGCCGTTGCGAGAGTTTCTGCGGAAGCTACCAATGCGGAAGGAACTCCTGATGCGACTTCTTTGGCAAATGTTGGTCCGGAAATGGTTGCAACGGAATTATCGATATCCAAAACATCCTGAATGATCTGATGGGTGGTGAGAAGGGTGTCATTCTCAATTCCTTTGCTGGCGCAAATCAATAAACAATCTTTTGCTAAAAAGGGTTTGATTTGAGACAGGGTCTGTCTCATTACGTGAGTAGGGACTACCAGCAGGATTAAGGGTTGCCCCTCGATCGCCGACTGCAATGAAGAGGTGGGTTGAATATTATCGGGCAAGCGATGGCCGGGTAAAAACCATTCATTTTCCCGGGTGCGAGTCAGGATGTCACATAAGTCCTGCTCGTAAACCCAAAGAGATATTTGACTGAATTTTTCAGCCAAGTGAAGGGCTAACGCAGTTCCCCAACTCCCCGCACCAATGATTGAAATTTTTTCGGGCATAATACAGATTTTTTGTAAGCCGACCCCTTGGAGAAATATGGCTTGTTTGGGGTTTGTCTTTATGATTAAATGAAGTCGCTAACCTATAACACAAATTTATCGGAATTTTTGAAAAATTTCGTCAATCGAATAAGGTTTTTACCATGGCCAAAGCCCCTAAAGTCAGTCGAAAAAATTTATTGAAAGAGCCCGATCAGTTTTTATCCGGTTCTGAAAAAGCTATGCTCTATTATACCGATAATCGGGCTACTGTTCTTGGTGGTATTGCCATTCTCCTCATTGCCCTTTCTTCTTTTTTTGGTTTCAAATATTATCAGGAAACCCAGACGCTAGGAAATGAAGCGCTCTATTTTGATATGGAAAAGGCAGTCGAAAAAGACAGCACCTCGGTTGCTGAAGCGAAAGCAATCTGGGGGAAAATAGGGAATGGACTTCAAAAAGAACGGGCTTCGTTGTTATTGGCTGATATCCATTTCCAGAATCAGGAGTTTGGTGAAGCAGAAAAGCTTTATTCAACGGTGATGAGCAATTCATCTGCAGGACAAATCAATTACCAAATGGCACAGCTTGGGTTGGCGCACAGCTATGAGTCTGGAAAAGATTATAAAAAGGCCATTGGGTTGTTCAAATCGATAATTGACGCGAGCACTGCTTTTCCCTTGTTTGAGGTGTATTGGAGTCTTTCAAGATGCTACGAGTTGGATAACGATGGTTCCAACGCATTACTGATTTTGAGAGAAATGCAGATTAAATTTTCCGAGAACCCGCAAGTGGATAAAATAGAACGCCGCATCAAACAGCTTTCTGCCTGATAGCTCGGCTAGACGGGCTATTGTGCTGGCCAGCGGGGTTCTCCGCTAACTTTATGCCAAAAATATCTAAATATTTCGTACTTGTTTTACCGTTCTTTCTGGTTCTCCTCGTTTTATTTCCTCCGGCTATCAGCCATTCCGTACCCTTCATATCTCAGGAAACAGAAATGGCCATGGGCAAAGGTGCCGATGAACAGATTTCCAGACAATATGGAATTTATCAGGATAAAGAACTCCAGATCTACGTCAACAGAATAGGTCAAAATCTGGTATCCCGACTTTCGGACAAGGTTTTTCCACGTTACTATTTTCGTATTGTAGATAGCTCAGAGATCAATGCGTTTGCTTTGCCGGGAGGTTATGTATATGTGACCCTGGGGCTGTTGGCTCTGGTAAACAGTGAGGCAGAACTTGCAGGGGTTTTAGGTCATGAAATCGGGCATATTATATTTCATCATGGTGCCAAGCAGATGATACGCAGCATAGGCTCGACGATCTTTGCTTTGGGTGGGGCTATTGCGAGTCCTAAGAATGCGGGCCAATGGCTTACGGTCAGTACTGCCATGTTTCAGCAGATTAATCTGGGCTATGGTCGGGAAGCGGAAATTGAGTCGGATCAACAGGGAATATTGAACAGCAGGGAAGCAGGGTACAGTCCGTTTGGCATGTCCCATTTCCTTAAAGGCCTGAGACGCAAGGAAATCATGTCCGGTCAATCCTATCACGCCTTTCAGGCGTCCCATCCGGAAACCCGTGAACGAATCGTCAAAGCCCATCTCATGGCCGGACGCATGACCCGCGAAGCGGAAAGTGTTAACAGTTACCGGGATCGATATTTAAACATGATCCGCGGTTTGAAATTTGAAGGACAAAAAAACGCCGGGGACAAAAAACGTTACAAACCAAAATACATTGATTATTACGAGGTTCAGAAGGGGGACACTTTCCAGAGCATTGCGGCAAAAGAGCTGGGTGACAAGAGAAAAGATCTGGGCATATCGGTTCTCAATGGTCGAAGGGAGGCCAGCCAGCCTCAACCCGGTGAGTTATTGAAGATCGTGCGTAACGGCAAATTCAAAAAAGACAAACACCTTTATATCGATCCTGCCATTAACCCTGCCTTGGGTTTGAATCCGGCGCACTAAAAAAATAGCGCATAATTTTGGAAGACTTACTCCTCAATAAAACGCATACCATTCATCTCAAGCCAGAAGGTGAAATCTGTAACCGGCTGAAACAGGGAACCCGCGTCAAAGTGATAAAAAGAAAAGGCGACTGGGCCCACATCACCTGGCGAAGCGGTAAAAAGAAAGGCTGGATTCATCAGCCCTCTGGCGAGTGAGACAATTAGCAATTGCTTTATTTGGCAAATAAAAAACCCCGGACGGGTGACCGTCCGGGGTTTTATTTATTGAGTTAAAGCTTTTATGCCGTCAAAGAGTTGAGGCATGATCCATGCTTGAACCAATTAATCTCTTTATCGTTGAGAGTGTGGTTGACCTGAACAGAATCGCTGGACCCATCTTCGTGCTTGATCGTCATGGTGACCGCTTTTCCCGGAGCCAGTTGATCCAGACCTTCATAACTGATCCGGTCTTTGGCTTGGATCTTATCGTAGTCGGCTTTATCTGCAAACGTGAAGGGCAGGACGGCCTGCTTCTTCAGATTGGCCTCAAAGATTCGAGCGTAAGAATTAGCTACAAACGCGCGGCATCCCATATGGCGTGGTTCCATTGCCGCATGCTCACGACTGGAACCCTCGCCGACATTTTCATCGGCAAACGCGACCCAACCCAAGCCCTGGTCTCTCAGGTTACGAGCGATTTTATTGAGCTCCTGGTTTTCTTCCCCGGTTACCGGGTTGTTGCCTGAGCCGGTTTCTGGATGGAAAGCGTTGGTGGCTCCCAGGAACATATTGTTGCTGATATTATCCAGATGCCCACGGAACTTGAGCCAGGGGCCCGCCTGGGAAATATGGTCGGTTGTACATTTCCCTTTGGCCTTGAACAATACCGGAAGGTCTTGATAGTCCTTAGCCGGATCCTGTTTTGCGAAGGGCTCGAGAAACGAAAGTCGTTCGCTGGTCGGACTGATGACGACTTCTCCCGACATGGTCGGGACTTCATAACCTGCATCCTGCGGGGTATAACCGTTGGGCGGAAGAACTTCTCCGGCTGGCGGTTGGAATTTGAAGTCGTTGCCGTCCTTGTCCTTCAAGCTGTCGGTCAGCGGATTGAACTTCATCGAACCGCCAAACGCCATCGCTACCACTAGTTCAGGACTGCTGATGAATCCCAATGTTTCCGGGTTACCATCGTTACGTTTGGCGAAGTTCCGGTTGTAAGAGGTGAGGATACTGTTCTTATCACCTTTTTTCATGTCATCCCGTTTCCACTGCCCGATGCACGGGCCGCAAGCATTAGCCAGAACCGTGGCTCCAGCATCTTCAAATTCCTGAAGAATGCCGTCACGCTTGATGGTCTGGTAAATGGTTTCCGATCCCGGAGTGACCAGTAGACTGGTTTGAGCTTTAATGCCAGCCGCTTTAGCTTGCCGTACGAGACTGACTGAACGGGTCATGTCTTCGTAGCTGGAGTTTGTGCAGGAACCGATCAAAGCGGCGGAAAGTTTTTCCGGGTAGCCTTTTTCGTCTACTTCTGCACTCATTGCAGATACTGTCCTACCCAGATCTGGCGTATGCGGACCAACGATATGGGGCTCAAGTGTATTCAGATCAATTTCATGAACCTCATCGTAGTATTTTCCAGGATCCGCTTCTACGGAAGCATCAGACCGTAACTGCTCGGCGTATTGCTTGCACAGGTCGGCAATGGGTCCGCGATCGGTAGCACGCAGGTACGGGTCCATCATGTCGTCATAACCGAAGGTGGAGGTGGTCGCGCCAATTTCCGCGCCCATATTGGTGATGGTGCCTTTGCTGGTGGCACTCATGTTTCGGGCTCCTTCGCCAAAATACTCAACGATCTTGCCGGTTCCGCCTTTAACGGTCAGCATGGTAGCCACTCTGAGGATGACATCCTTGGCGGATGTCCAGCCACTCAATTTTCCGGTTAACTTGATACCAACGAGTTTGGGCATTTTGGTCATGAAAGGCTGGTTGGTCATCACATCGACTGCATCTGCGCCGCCTACGCCAATAGCGATGGTACCCATACCGCCGGCGTTGGGGGTGTGAGAGTCCGTTCCGACCATCATGGTTCCGGGACAGGCATAGTTCTCATAAACCACCTGATGAATGATTCCCGAGCCCGGCTTCCAGAATCCCATGCCGTATTTCATCGCGGCGGAACGAAGGAAATCATAGACTTCTTTATTGGTCTCTTCTGCGGCGACAAGGTCTGCCGCAGCTCCCGTTGCGGCCTGGATCAAATGATCACAATGCACAGTCGTGGGGACAGCTACCTTGGGCATCTTTGCGGACATAAACTGGAGAATAGCCATTTGTGCGGTAGCATCCTGCATCGCCACGCGGTCGGGACTAAGAAAAATATTGGAAACACCGCGCTCTAGTTTAGAATAGTCGGTATTGGGATCCATGTGGGTGTAGAGGATTTTTTCAACGACGGTGAGATCCCGGCCCAGGTTCTTGCGGGCGGCATCACAAATGGTTGCGTAGGACTTAAACAGCTTTTCAATCGGGGCTAATTCCATTAACATTAGACTTCACCTTATTTTTTAACAGGGTTATAAATAAAAGACCCAGCAACACTGCGCTCGGCCAAAATTTCAAAATAAAAAGGCTCTTTCGAGGCGCATATTCTGGCATGAATCTAAACGGATTTCAATTTTTTTCAAAATGTCGCCCCTATAGATTGACAGCCAAATAAACCTAATGTTTTGTGAATTTAGATGATAACTATAGGTAAAAAACATTATGTCTTCAATTTTTGATTCACAGGCTTTTAACGCCAATCTCTTTTTTCCCCGAGGGGATACCGCCCTCACGCCTGACAATTCCGATGAAATTAAAGTGGAAGTGGCACCCGAAACGTTCATTCATATTCGTCGGCACCCATCGCCCAAGGCCCGATTCAGTTTATTGTTTTTTCATGGTAATGGGGAAATTGTGTCGGACTACGATAATCTGGCAGGACATTTTAATGCGATGGGCGCGGAGCTGATTGTTGCCGATTTTCGCGGCTATGGCCAGAGCACAGGCGCACCGACTCTCAGAGCCGCGCTGGAAGATGTCCATAAAATCTTTGATCACCTTAAATCAAATAATAAGTTTAAGGAAAAAGTCTGTATCATGGGCCGATCCCTGGGCAGTGCGCCGACTCTGGAACTTTGTGCCAGACGTTCTGATGTAGCCGGTTGTGTTCTGGAAAGTGGTTATGCTGACCCCATTCCGCTGGTAGAGAGGCGGGGATTGAAAGTCGATAACATCACGCCGGAAGAAAATGCGGTTTTTAATAATAGTCAGAAGATCCGCTCGGTGAAGTGTCCGCTTTTCATCATGCATGGGGCTGACGATTTTCTGATAGCTCCGCATGAGGCGAAATTGAATTATGATAATGCCGGGTCAAAATTGAAACATCTTGAAATACTCGAAGGGGTGGGGCACAACGATATGATGATGGCACCAGCCTACTTCACCAGCTTAAAACGGTTTTTTGATTCTTTGTAACAGGAGTTTATTTTGAAAAAATTCTACAACATCGAAGGATTGATTCGGAGCGGATTCAAATTGAGCCGCGACTACGAAACCCTCGATTTTACTTACGCCAAATTTAATGATGCCGCAGTACAGGAAATGGTCAAATCGCGGTCTGTCAAACAGGTCAAAAGACTGACCATCAACGGGAAAAAGCTGACCGCGCTTTCTGCCCGGGCATTGGCCGAATCCGATAAACTGCCTAATCTGGAATCCCTGAAACTGTATAAAAACAAAATCGGCGATGAAGGCATAAAATGTCTGGCAGAATCCGACAAACTGCCAAACCTTAAATCCCTCAGACTGGCGTGGAATGAGATTGGGCCTGAAGGGACCCGGCATTTGGCCGAATCCCCAAATATGGAAAATTTGACTTCTCTGGCGTTGTCCGAAAACCGGATCGGTGATGAGGGGTTGAAATACCTGGCTGAGGCCAAGTCTTTAAGCAGTCTGGAGATCATGGATCTCAGAAAAAACCAGATTACGGATGAGGGGGCTGAGGCTTTGTCTAAAAGTAAATGCCTGCCAAAACTACAGATGATCGACCTCACTGATAATGTGTTAACGAAAAAGGGTGTTAACGCCCTGGCGGAATTTAAAATCTTCAACCTGATCCGTGCCCGACTCAGTGAGGATGGAACCAAACTGGACCTTAGCAATCGAGGCCTCGGGGATGTGGAGTGCAAATGCATTGCCGAATGCGAAGATTTGAAGGACTTGACCCACCTTTACCTGGAACTAAATAAAATTACAGGACAGGGGATGGCACTTCTTGCGGGCAGTGAATATTTAAAAAACCTCACCCTGCTGTCTCTCGATCGTAACAAAATCGGCGACGAAGGTTTTATTCACATTGTAAAATCAGAAGCCCTGCAGAATATTCAGGTGCTGATGGTCGAAAACAATGGCATTACTGATGAAGGCATTAAAGCCCTCTGTGAAGAGGAGCGTATGCCAAATCTGCTTCGCCTCTATATCGAAGAAAACGATACCACCGAGGAAGGGATTGAACTGCTGGCCGAACCCGAGCACCTGCAACAGCTTGAGTATCCCGAATTCATCCGCGAAGAAGAAGTAGTAGAAGAGGAAGAGGAAGAAGAAGAATTCGAAGATGTCGAAGACATTGAGGAAGTTGAGGAAGAAGAAGACCTCGATGAAACCGAATACGAAAACCGCTAGCTACTGGGCGTAGGGCCAGTATGCTCACTTTTTCTGGTCAGAAGGAGTTGTCTCGGCTGAAAAAGGCTGTGCCATGCCTCCCCGTTAAGGGCGCAACGAGATTGCTTCGCTTGACGGGCATTGACCCATTCGCTGCAGGGCGTCCCCTGCCTACCAGGAGATGCGCCAGAGTTCTTCGGAGTTTTTCATTTTGAAGATTTCGCTGATTTTTTCGTTGAAGCCCTCGCCTGAGTAGGTTTTGGTGTACTCATCCCCGGCGGTTTTGTAAGGGTTCCACGACATGACCATCCTTTCGATGAACATTTCTTCCAGCTCAACGTGGGTGATTTTCTGGATGACTTTGGATTCAGAGTCCACCAGAATCGCCACCATGCCGTAGTCTTCCTTGGCATACAGGGCTTCGATGAAACCGGGTGTTTCCTTTTCCTGCTGAGCCGGATTGCAGGGAGTCTCCAGCAACCAGTCTTCACTGCCAATGGCGAATATGGGAATGGAAGGGAACTCCGACTCCGCCACCAGTTTGGCTCGCCACTTCCCGCTAAATGCCTCGATTTGCGCTTCAGAGGGGTGGGGCAGGGAAGCGATCAGGAGCATATCGCCATTGGGAGAAAAGGAAAGGCCGCCTCCGTGACCCTCAATGGGTAAGGGGCAGGGCTTGCCTTCTTCGAAACTTATTGATTCGTTCATTTCATTCATAGCAAATCTTTCAGGACGCCTCTTTAGAAAAGAGCTATTTTGTTGAAGTTGGACGGCATTGTCAAGCTCATGGTTTATGATGCGTTGGGAATAAAAAAGGTTCAATCCACCTCCATTCATTATACCGGTTGAGTTCTTGCTGTGGTTCGGTTAGTCTTACCGGCTTAACTCCTTTTAATGAAAAAAGTTATTTGACGTAATTATGATTACTACCATGATTTCCCATGCCTGTCTGGTGATCGAGTCGCGCGGCACCACGTTGCTGACGGACCCGATATTTTTTGACTATTTGTGGGAAGAATGCAATGTCCAATGCCCGAGCATAGACCTTGATCTGGCAAAGCTGCCCAAGGTGGATATTTTAAACATCTCGCATCGGCATCAGGATCATTTTGACATCCGCACCCTGGCTTATCTGGCAGGAGATGCTGGCATTCTAGCTCCGGACGCTGTGGTGCTGGCCCCACGGGATGAGATTCTGCTGGAAGTCCTGGAGAAACTGGAATTTAAAAATATTACTGTAGTGGAGGATTTCAAAGCGCTGGAGATCAAGGGACTGACGCTGACCCCCACACCCTCGCTGAACAAGCAGGATTATTTTCCGGAACACGGTCTGCTGGTTCATGACGGGGAAGTGACTCTCTGGAATCAGGTCGATACGATCGTCTCACCGGATATGATCAAGTACATGCACCGTTTGTATGGGCAGTTGGATTTCGCTCATGTTCGTTACCTGCCTCTTTTGGAGGGAAACTTTTCGTTTCACCTTCCTTTAGAGTTGCCGATGGAGGAGTACGACTCTTTCCTCAAAGTTGCAGCAGCCACAAGGCCGAAATTTGCGGTGCCGGGTTCTGCCGGGTTCAAGTACCGGGATGAGTTTGGCTTCCTGAACCAGTACTCCTTTCCCACCACGCAGGAGCAGTTTTTAAGGGATTTGGCGGATTTTTGCCCGGAGATTAAAACCAGCGTGTTTTACCCTAGTGACAGGGCGGTCATTACACCGGGTGGGGTGGAGATGCAAAAAGCCGCTTCGGAATTTGTAAAGATTAGAGTGAACGACGGACATAAGGTGGAGTTCAAACCTGTGGCCGAGGTGCCACCCATTCGTACCCGGACACAGGATAAAGCGCAACATGAAAAAGAGTGGCAGGCGGTGGTCGATTTTATAGAGAATCGCTTCGTGGACCTACTGGTCGAGAAAAAAGCTGTGCGAAGCTGGGTGGATTGGAAGGTGGTCTATCAACTGGAAGTTTTCGGGCAGGACGGTTCCGAAATATGGTGTCTGGATTTTGCTGGAGAGGATGCGGCTATCATCAAGGGACGTGTTGGGAAAATCAATCTCTATGAAGGTATAGCCTGCTCTGAACTTTATAGCCTGATCCAGAATGAAACCAGTTGGGACTACGTTGGGATCAATGGACAATATCGCACATTTAAAAATATTTACAGGATTCGGATGGGAGAGTTTGAACACTGGACCAGAACAGACGATGAATTCCTTCAGCCGTTGACCGAAGTGTTCCCTGCCGGAGCAGAGATGGATCGGGAAAAATTCATGCGGGACGTTGAGCGTTGGAAAGGCAAGGTTTAATTCAAGCGATCTGAGGAAGGCCTAATTCGCAGGAATTGACAATGACAGGGCAAGGGAGTAGAATCCCAATCTTCAAAATAACAAGTAGTTATGAAAATTGCATGGCGGTGTAGCTCAGGTGGTTAGAGCATACGGCTCATATCCGTAGTGTCGGCGGTTCAACTCCGTCCACCGCTACCATTTTAATATAAGTAAAAAAAAGGAATTACGGGATTACCCGTAGTTCCTTTTTTTGTGGGTTTTCTGTGGGTTTTGTTGATGGCGATAGCTTGGCGGATATGTGGATTGAGGTGGTATGGCTGTCAGGTGTGATGGTGGGGAGAAAACTTATAAATGGTGCAGAGGAGAATAAATGAAAGAGGAAAAAAGAGTGGGCAACAGGAAAAATACGGTGTGTAGAAGAATGGAAGACCGACGGAATACTTATTTACACGTTGAAAACAACTATCGTAATGTTTCTAGACGTAGGAAGGCTTCTCGAAGGGAGTCCCGCTAATGACAAAAGGGTTAGCGCATAAAACGATATACCGCTCTTGCCTGCGGATCCAGATTATTATAGTTTTCTATAATGAAATCTCTGCCGATTTTGAAGTATTTTGACCATTCTCTTCTAATTTTGTAAATTGCCAAAGTCCCATTCCCAAAAAAACAAGCGCGAGTAACATCATGAAACCCTCTTCAGACCATGTAATGCTTCGAAAATAAACATCTGCAATCCAACCTGCAAAAATAAATAGTCCAAGTCCGGTAATGCATAAAAAGGAACCGAGGCCCCGTCGTAGAATTTTTCCTCTAGATGATAGGAATTGACGTAATCCGGAAAAAATTAGAAGGGGTCCCATTACAATTAGAATGACCTGATAAACCCGGTGCACCGGGCTATTTGGAAAACTCGTAGAAACTGCCAGAACTATGCTTGCAACCCCAATTGAGATTCCAAAAGATGCCCAGTAAATGAGGCTCTCTTTTACTTCCTCGGTTACCGACTCTCCGCAATCAGGGCATTTAGAAAGATTAATTGCAAATTTCTGGTTACATTTGCTGCAAAACATATTGAGGATGTTTTCTGTCATATCTTAACCTTTCCCTCTGGCGATGAGTGCAATAGGTTGACTTAAGCAGTAATAACAAAGGTGGTGAGCATTGACAATCCCCTGATTGGGGGGGGGTATGGGCGGATTGACAAAAAACGGCATTGTTTAAGCTGGCTGAAACGAAATTGGGAGTATGTGAGGGAGTGTGCCTGAATCTCAAGGATATACCGCCAAATGATTTGGATGATAAAATATTAGGCAGGATGATTAAAGAGGTGGGAATGTTTTATAAGATGGAGTTGGAGAGATTGTACAATAGTTGAAAACGGAACAACCTTTCATTCTTCCCGAAAAACTTGGGATTATGTTGCTATTTATCTTGGGAGAAAAGTCCGGCGGGAGATTTTAAAAGTTTGACGGGAAAATTTATAAACCAGGCCGATGCCAAAAGTAGTCTGGCTTCTGGATGCGACGACTGGGCTATTAGCGGCATCGCCAACCAGAAATTTGTAACCAACAATGCCTTTCAGGCCCCATTGTCGGCTTATATCAACATTATAAATCCAATCCAATGAAAGATCTTTAAAGCCGCTTCCGGCTTTAAAGCGATTAAGTCCTGATATGTTTGCTTGGGCCTCTTCGATGCCAAAATAGGATCGCATGTAGTTGTCATCTGCGAAGGTAAGGCTCGACTCGAACCTCCAACTCGTATGACTGGAAGGTTTGTGGAGATAGTCAGCCCCTAAAATATATAAAGCTCCATCGTGGCTGTTTGAAAGGTCATTTCTAATTTGAGCAAAGACTGAGTAGTTGGAGAGACGAATCTTCGCAAAAATACGGCCATCTATACCATCACCGACATTGCCAAGGTTTTTTAGTTTGTCATCGTCCTCCTCATCGCGACTCTCGTAGTAGCCGAACGATCCCCCCAACTCCAATACCCTGTTTTTCAGAAAATAGGCACCAAGTCCTCTTTCGGAATTTGAAAAACCTTCTAAATTTAAAAAGAACGATTTGCCAATGGAAATGTCGACCAGAGGCAGGAGATCAAGGTCTCTCCCATCGGCACCTTCATAGTTGGGCCGACTTATTGCGATACCTCCTACCGAAAAATTATCTGCCCTCAGGATCTCAGGAGAAATGAAAAAGAGCGCTAACATCAATGTAAATAAGGTTTTCTTCATTCCGTCCAAATCCAAGTCATGTTTGAAGCTACCCTATTATAAACTGGGCCCTATCTTCTTATCGATCAAAAATCCCAAAACTAAAAAAAAATATGACCAAGGAGTGAATTAAATAAAATCAAAGTTTAATGTGACCTGGAATTAAGCTCATTCCGCTTTTATTGCTATTTTGTTCAAGAAACAGGTTAAATGTAGACATCATTACAGGTTTAGGTTAAATTAATGAGAATCGTTCTCATTCCAGAGGTTAAGGCCTAATTCTTTGAATTCATGAATCTTCCTCCCAAAACTGAAACCGATGAGGTTATTTGCCAGTGCTATCAGGTCACTGAAAGCACCATTCGCAAGGCCATTGCGGCAGAGTGCTTGAATGACATCGATTCCGTCACAAAAGCTTGCGAGGCGGGTGGGGGTTGCCATTCCTGCCATATTCTCCTTCAACTTTTTATCGACCAGTATCAGGAAAAAACCACGGCTATGGAGGATCTGGTTCACGATCACGCGCAGAAAGTGAAAAAGAAGGGTATACTGAGCCGCTTCTTCAACAAGTTCCAGGGGGAATAAGTAGCATTTCTGTACTGCTCAAACCTTTTGGGTGGGTTGATGGACCATTACTAGTCGAGTCCAGCATCGTGCTGGCCAGTGGAGGTATTCTACAAATAAAATGAAACCAGAAAATTTTATTTTACATAGTGGCGGTGCACAGGGCTCTGAAGCCGAGTTTGGAAAGCAGGCAGAAAAAGCGGGGGTGCAAGAAGTAACCTTTACTTTTGAGGGGCACAAAACTTCCCGGTCAAGGGGGGTGAGGGTACTGACCACCGATGAATTACTCAAAGGGGATGTTAGCCTGGCTTATATTGCCAAATTAATGAATCGCAAATTTAACACGGGCAAGCTGTTCAAAAAAGTCCTGCAGAGTATTTGGCATCAGATCAACTGCGCCGAAGAGGTGTTCGTGGTAGGGAAAATACTGGATGACAATACTGTGAAGGGAGGAACCGGTTGGGGGGCAGAATTCAGCAAGCTGTGTAACAAACCCTTGCATGTTTTTGATCAGGAGCAGAGCCTCTGGTTCAAATGGGGGGGCGGCACCTGGAAAAAAGAAAAACAGCCTAAAATAAAGTGTAAAAACTTTGCTGGAACCGGGACCCGGTTTCTAAATGCTAACGGCAAAAAAGCCATTAAGGATTTGTTTGACGCCTCGTTTAAAAAATAAAGCCGGCGAGCCGCCGGGGGCAAATAGCAAAGGTTTATCAAGCCGAGACAACTCTTTGCTCGCCAGAGAAAATTACTGAACAAATAGAATCCCCATTAAAAATATTGTGAAATCCCTCCGCGTCGCTTATTTCGATTGTTATTCTGGTATCAGCGGTGACATGATTCTGGGAGCCCTGGTTGATCTTGGGGTGGATCCCGGGAAAATTCGTAAAGCTCTTAAAACTCTGGACCTCAAAGGATACAAACTAAAAACCAGCCGGGTTCAGCGCGGCCTCATCGCGGGAACCAAAGCGCAAGTCAGCGTAGAGAAATCCCGGCACTCTCATCATCCGGCCCGGAAATATTCTGACATCAAGAAACTGATCGCCAATTCAGACCTGTCTTCTACTGCAAAAAAAAACTCCCAGGAAATTTTTAAACGTATTGCCCGGGTCGAAGCGGCCATTCACAATACGACTATGGAAAAAATCCACTTTCATGAAGTGGGTGCCGTGGATTCGATTGTGGATATCGTGGGTGGGGTGGTTGCCATTGAATCTTTGAAGCTGGACAAGGTTTATGCCTCTCCTCTCAATGTGGGTGAGGGGTTTGTGCAGTGTGCTCATGGTTGCCTGCCTGTTCCCGCTCCAGCGACGGTAAAACTTTTGCAAGGGGTTCCTGTTTTCTCCAGCGGGATAAAAAAAGAGCTGACCACTCCAACCGGTGCGGCCATGATCGGATTTTATGCCGACAAGTTTGGTTCTTTCCCGGCTATGAAAATTGTTAGTGATGGATATGGGGCAGGGGACCATATCATCCCGGAAATGCCCAACATGCTGCGGGTTGTCCTGGGGGAAACTTGTGATGGGCAAGGTGAAGAACTCGTCCTGATTGAAAGCAATATTGACGATATGAATCCGGAGTTTTATGAAGGGACTATGGAATCGCTTTTTAAAGCCGGTGCTCTGGATGTTTATTTGACCCCCATCATTATGAAAAAGAGTCGTCCCGCTAACAAGATTTCTGTTCTATCCACTGAGAATAACAGGTCAGCGATGACAGAAATCCTCCTTCAGGAAACGACCAGTTTTGGAGTCCGGTTTTATCGGGTTGGAAGAACCACTCTCGAGCGGGAAATGAAAACGGTGAAGACCTCATGGGGTCCCGTTAAAATAAAAATAGGGAGGTTGAATGGAAAGATACTGCAAGTCTCCCCTGAGTATGAAGATTGCAAGAAAATATCTCAGAAAAAGAAAGTTCTTGTCAAACAGGTTTATGAAGAAGCCCACTCACAGGCCGTAAAATTGTTGGGTCCTCTATCTGCCCGCACTCATCGGCCCCCCGCTTAGTGGGCGGGAGTCTTATCTTTAAAAAGCCAGCACGATACCCAGCACCCCGTTATGGGTCTTTTGTGGCCTCGGGGCACTGGTGTCTTCCAGGTCCGCCGTGACTTCTGCCGTAAGTTTAAAGTTTCGGGCCAGCCAGTAAGAAAGGTTTACGGTCAGAGTATTCGCATCCAACTCCTGTTTCCCGTAAACCTTGACCCGGTTATAGAGCAGGGACGCAATCCAACCATCCATAAAAGGATAGGTAGCTCCTAAAAAACCACCCCAGGATTCGATTTCCCCAGTGTTTCCTGAGCTGGAAAAACGTGCGTTGGAATCCTCCCCATAAAGGAAGTTCCCCCAAAACCTGAAGGTGTCCGCGATCATAATAGTGAAGTCAGGGCCAATGCGAAAAAATTCATTTTTTATGCTACTACTGTTTTCTTCCCGTCCTGTATACCCATAAAAACCTATGCTGTCCCCTTCGAATTCGAAGGACACCTTGCCATAAAAGTTTTTAAACTCATCGGAGTCAAAATTACGGTCGCTGTCTGCGACACCAATTCCGTTTCCATTTGTAATGGCGGCCACCACTCCCATTCCTACAGAATCGGTTAAGTCAAAGTTATAAGACACTTCCACAATGCGGTCATAAGTGAGTCTGAAATTGCTGTTGCTGACCGCCGTCACATAATAAGTATAATCCTGAAATGTCAATCGTTGTTCACGGGGAAACAATATGTCCGAGGCCTGGAACTGGCCGATTCTCATATCCAGATCAACATCCTTATAACCATTGTTGAAATAGATAAAAGCATCTTCAATGCCGGTTATATCTCCACGCTCATCAACGAAAAAATAGAAATAATAACTGATATCCTCTTTAATGGGCGCGCTGGAAAGTATTTTTAACGAAAAAGGGGCTTGGAAGTCATTGCTGGTTTTCGTGTCATCACGTACTTGAAAAAAAGTGTCAACTCGAACAGCAAGAGGAACCCTGTCTAAAAGTAGAAGATCCTCATCACCTGTATCGATCAATTGCTCCGAGATATCCGCACCGGGCAGCTGGTAACCATTGCCAGCAAAAAATTCTCCAAACCCATTCAGCATGGGGAACCCGACATGGCAGGTGACACAACTCATCTTGTGCCGTCTGGCGAATGCTGGAATGGCATGGGCCGATTCAATAGAAATTATTGAGATTAAAAGAAAAGCTGTGACTAAATAAAAGAGGCTCGCTGATCTTGTCGAGAGTGTGGAACGGGGTAGGGGCTTCATCAGTTGACCTCGCGTTGTATGATTTTTGCATCTGCGCCTATTAGATACTCTGAACAGGCCAGATATTCTTTTTCTTACACACTTTTAAACGAAAGTGAAGTCTTTTGGAAATGAAAGTGTTAGCAGGCCCGTGCGCCGGCTGCTAAATTTAACTCTAAGTCATTTTAATCATTGAAATTATTTCATTTTGTGTGAACCTGTTAGAGTGCTTAATTGGTTAATAATTCTAGTGGGAGGTTCTCATGCCGGTTCACTTTACTTTAATAGAGAGCAAGGAAACGGATACTACGGAATCCTTCTTTTCCGAAAATTTTTTGAGAGCGCGGATCGATGACGACAAACCCTCAAATAAAGAATACGACCCGATTTTAGAAGAGGGGCGAAGCGAGAGCTGGATCCAGTCTCACGAAAAAGAAATCAAACAGAATGATTTGGAGTATGAAGAGGATGTTAATCAATACATCACCTTGATGCTTGCCGAAATGGTGAATCCCAAAACGGCTGGTCTAACAAATCAATATCTGGTGGGTACCGATTCCGATGCAGGTCAAATCGCTGTTGATCTTAAATTGGAATCCCAGAAGTACCAGGTTTTCAGGACCAACGCCGACTTTCTTCTTTTCCATTTAGGATTGTTCAGCTCGGAGAGCAATATTCTGGGTGATAAATATTTTGATAAGGGAGGATGGTATTACAGCTCTGCGGCCTGTAGTTTGAAACATGCCCGGGGAGGGCGTTCCGGGTTGTCCGATGTGCTGGAAAAGCTATCTTTAAAGTTTGGCAAATATGTTGAAATTTTAAGGTATATGAAAAACCAGTCTTCAAATTACTTTAGTTTTCATTTTAAATTCTCCGAAGAGGAAATAGCTCAATTCCAGAAGCAACTTGCTAAAGAACCTAAAAATTGATTAAAATTCATGGGTAATTGGCTTGTTTTTACCGAAAGATGGGAATAAAATATTGACAAATATACTCTATAAAACTTACAGTACTCGCTAATCTTGGTAGCAACTTGGTTTTTTTATGTCCTTCAAAAGAAATTTGATGATTGGGTTTTTCCTGTGGGCTCTTTTTGGGGCTACCCATGCCTTTGCCCAGTCCCACCAGCATGGAGATCATCAAAGCCATCAGAATCATGTGGTTTCCCCTTTTGAGGGTAAAAAAGAAGTCAAGTCTTTGCATTGTCTTCTGAGAGATCACGCTGATACGGTGTTTTGTCCTCACTCAAAACCCAGTATGGATCCAGTCATCCCCTTTAGCATTGCTACAGATTGCGGGGGTAAAACTTCGGGCTCTATTCCAAATAGCACCTCATTCAGTAAGGATTTCACAGAAAACAGTTTTATTTTGCTAGTCCATCAACTGCCAGTTGAAAAGCTGGTCCCTTCAAAATTACTTTCGTATCACCGTTTCATCGATTCACTGGATCCTCCCCCCAGAGTTCTCTAACATTCGTTTTTAATCCCAACATTATTTTGCGCTTTTCTTAAGCGATGGCATTGGTGTTCCGTTTTAGAGGTCTTGCCTCCTAAACGCGCTCATTCTTTGTTGTCCGACCCATTGACTTTTTAGGCCCGTTGCTGTTTTTGCAGTGAGTGTTGGGGCAAAAGGCACTTGGATGTAATGCGCATTTTTCAAGAACTTATATAGTTGTGAGGAGAGTTCCGTGAATTTCGTGAAGTTTATTTTGACCAGTAGTTTGGCATTCCAATCGGTGGTTGGTCTCTTTTTTGTTGAGCCGGTTTATTCGGAAGAGGCCGAATTACCGGAGGTAGTCATTGCGGCGCCCACGCCAGAATTTAGGGATACAGCTAAAGAACTACCAGGAACCTTGACAGTCCCGAATAATCTTGAAGCGACAAAAATTCTTCAACGTACCCCGGGTGGTGTTTATGTCATCGGGGCAGAGGTTTTTGAAGATAAATATAGTCTCAATTTTCAGGATACGGTCAGCCATGTTCCCGGAGTCTATGCAACCAAACGCTTTGCTGAAGAAGTGCGGATATCGATTCGAGGTTCCGGTATTGAACGCAATTTTCACCAGAAGGGTCTTACCGGATTTCAGGATGCTGTTCCCTTTGGAAGTGCTGATGGTAGTGGGGATTATCAGGAAATCGATACGCTGGTTTTGCAACGAATCGAGATTCACAAAGGTGGGAACTCTATGCAGTTTGGCGGCTCTACACTTGGTGGATCTATTAACATGATTTCCAAGACCGGTCATAGTAACCCGGGCAATCAATTACGTCTCGAAACGGGTTCGGATGACACCTTTCGAGGAAACCTGCAATCCGGTCGGGTATTTGATAACGACTCAGACTTGTTTTTCAGTTTATCCGGTTCTGTCAGCGATGGATTCCGGCAACATGCGGACCAGAAGAATATTAAATTCAATACAAATGCGGGTATAAAGATATCCGAAAATGTTGAGACTCGATTTTATTTTAATTCCAATTACATCGATCTTGAGTTGCCTAATACGGTAACGAAAAACCAGGCTTTGAGCAATCCTGAACAAGCAAAGGCCTCGGCTCTCACCGATGATGAACATCGGGACATTGTTTCATACCGTTTTTCCAATAAGACCACCTTTGATCTTGGTGGTGGACATAAGATGGATGTGGGTGCTTTCGCATTTTGGAAAGACCTGTTTCATCCTATTACTTCTTTTGTAGGTGTGATTGGTCAGGAAAGTGTGAATTATGGCTTATTCACTCAGAACTCTGGCACGTACAAGGTTGGTAATCACTTGAACCGATATCGGTTTGGTGTGACCTCACATTTGGGGGATACCGATGCAAAAGTCTGGGAAAATAATAATGGAAAAGCAGGTGTGTTGACATCCGATACACAGCAATCAGCACAAAATGTTGTGGTGTATGGAGAGAACAGTTTTTATATAAAACCTGAGTTGGCGCTGGTGACGACCTTGCAGTATATCTGGGCAAACCGTGATGTGTTCGACAATTTTACTCCCAGTGAAACAGACAGTTCAGACTATGAATCGTGGAACCCGAAAATTGGTCTTCTTTATAAGCCCTCAGAAAAAATTCAGATCTTCGGTAATATCAGCAAAAGCTATGAGCCGCCTGACTTCAGCGATTTGACCCAGGGAAGTACTGCGGGTTTCATTAGTTTGGAGGCCCAGGATGCGTGGACACTGGAAGTGGGAACCCGTGGAGAGCAGGGGCCTGTTGCCTGGGATATCAGCTTGTATCGGGCATGGATTAGTGACGAAATTCTAAAATTCACAACGGGTGGCGGTGTGCCAGCCACAGGTTTCAATGCTGATGAAACCGTTCATCAGGGTGCCGAGGTGGGTGTGGGTATACAACTCGGAAAAAGCCTGCTGACAAATGGGGACAACTTGAAATGGTGGAATGCTTATACCTTCAGCGATTTTTCTTTTCAAGGAGATGCTCAATTCGGAGACAACAGCATTCCAGGTCAGCCGGCACATTTTTATAACACAGAGCTCCGGTACGATCACCCGGATAAATGGTTTGTTTCCGCGAATATGCTTGCGGCGAGCGAAGCAGATGTTGATTTCAACAATACGTTTGTAGCCCCTGGCTATGTCATTGTTGGAATGGGTGCAGGCTACGAAGTCAACAAAACCACTAGTCTGTTCTTTGAGGGCCGCAACCTGTTTGATAAGAAGTATATCTCAAATTTTTCAACAGCTGTTACTGCCACCTCCACTTCCAATTTGTTTTATGCCGGTGACTTGAGGCGGTTTTTTGGTGGGGTAAGAGTAAGTTTCTAACTAGCAATTTTGTGCCTACCTCCTCCTAGGTGGCACTGGAAGGTTGGCATTTGGCACTGCTTTGGGAAGCGAGCCAGATGCCGACCCTCCAATAATTTATAGCATTATGAATGGTTTGAAAGGAAAGCGTTCATGTTAAACCCTATGAATTTATTTATTGCCATATGTTTGCTACTTTCTACAGTCTCTTGCGCAGGCTCTATAAAAAATTCGTCAACTCTTGTTGATCAGGAAAATGCGGATCAACTTGAACTTGCAAAAAAGGAAGGTTTGGTAAATTGGGAATCCAAGCCTCAAACAGTAGATCAAGGGAACGGACTCCAGCTTTTACTACAGGCTTCCGAAGGCATGAGTTTTATTTATGCGGCCCACAAAGAAAATGGAGGACAGGACCTTTTTTACACGGGCTCCCATAATATGGGAGACACTTTCTCAAAACCCTATGTCATTAATAAAGTAGCAGGGGAAGTGAGTTCTCATGGAGAGAACGGGCCAATATTGAGACAAGGACAAGGTATTGGAAGATTTGCGGTTTGGCAGGGAGGAAATGACCTTAAGTTTGCTCGCTCGATGAATTTTGGCAGGAGTTTTTCTCCGGCTATAAAAGTGAACGATGACAACGAGAAAACCTACCACTCCTTTCAAACAATGGAAGTTGGGCCGGATGGGACTATCTATGTAGCCTGGCTTGATGGACGAGATAAAAAGACTAATTTACCGGGAACCTCTTCACTTTATATCGCTCGTTCTTTTGACCAGGGAAGTTCGTTTGAACAAAACATTAAAATTGCAGGAGATGCCTGCCCATGCTGTCGCCCGGCTTTGGCATTTGATAGTTCTGGAAAGGTTTATGTTTCTTGGAGACATGTCTATAAAGACAATAACCGGGTCATGGCTGTGTCAGCCTCACTGGATAAGGGTAAAACATGGGATGCGAAAACCCTGGTAACGAAAGAGGGCTGGAAGATTAATGGATGCCCTCATTCTGGTGCATCTATGGAGTCTCAAGATGGAAAATTATTTGTTGTCTGGTATAGCGGCGCGGGTAATCGGGCTAAATTACGAGCAGGTATGTCATTGGATGGAGGCAAGAGCTTTAAGTTCATGGACGAAATACAAGGAAAGGTATTGGATGCCAACCACCCTGATATTCAAGTGATCAATGGGGAAGCCTGGGTTGTTTTTCAAGGAAGGGATCCAAAATCGGCTGATGGTTGGGGTGTGATTCGTCCCTGGTTGCTGAAAATTTCTGGGGAAGGAAAAATTAGCCGACCTGAAATGGTTCCATTTCTTGGAGATAGCGTTGCCTATCCCTATTTGTTCAAAGGAAATGGGGGGAGAATTTATGCTACTTGGACCGAGATTTCAGAGAGTGGACCCAAGGCGGTCCTTTGCCGTGGGCGAATAAATTAAGTAAAGACAAATTGAAACGTATTTCAATCTAATAGAGAGAAAGATTATGGATTCCATATCGTCTGCATTCGAATTAATGAGCAAGGGTGGCATTGTGATGCTACCTATTTTTCTATGTTCGGTCGTTGCCCTGACGGTGATCTTCGAACGCCTCTACTATTTCTTCAAGAACAACGAGGATACACAAAAACTATTCGGGTCGCTCAATGAACTTTTGCAACATAGGCGGCACCCTCAGGCATTAGAACTTTGTAAACAGTCGAAAGGGCCGGTCGGTCGGTTGTTGTCCGTCGGCTTGTCCCATAAAACCCAGCCAAAATGGAAGCTGGAGGAAACTCTCTCGGTGATGGGGCAGGAAGAACTCAACGATATGGGCAAAAATATCCGCACTCTGGAAGTCATTGCCGCGATTGCACCACTTATGGGATTGCTGGGAACAGTGCTGGGCATGGTACAGGCTTTTAACAAGGTTGCTGAATACAAAGGTCAGGTAGACCCAAGTCTTTTGGCAGGAGGTATTTGGGAAGCCCTGCTGACAACTGCGGCAGGACTTGCTGTGGCCATACCTGCGGTGGTGATGTTGCATTATTTCGATCGCAAGATGGAGAAAAACTCATTCATCCTGACCAAATTTTCCCAGTTGTTGGTGCATTCTCTGGATGATGATACCGGAAGTGAGAATCTATCTGCTAAACCAATAAAAAGGGATGAGCCAATAATTAATGCCGATCTGATGAAGGCCTCAACCTCATGATTGAAATTTCCAAACCCGAAAGGGATCGCTTTCAGGTAGATCTGGCTCCGCTGATAGATGTGGTGTTTCTACTGCTGATCTTCTTCATGCTGACTTTTGCTGTGGCAGGGCAGGGGCTTGATTTGTCGCTTCCGCAGGGAGAATCGCAAGCGGTACAAAAGGAACCGGACCTCATTGTGCGTTTTGAAGCGGGTGGTGATATTTTTTTGGGTGAACGGGTGGTGGCTCTGGATGAACTCGGATATGAACTTGAAGGTCAATTGAAGGAGCGCAAAAACAAACTGGTTGTGCTGGAACCTGATAAAAATACCCACTTTGATCTTTTCACGCGAGTACTGGATCTGGCTCGCAAGTCCGGTGCAAAGGACTTTGCCATTGTGCGTTGAATAATTACTTATCATGATTCATTTAAAACACAAAAAGAGTAGCAAAAACAGGCTCAACATCATTCCGCTGATCAATGTTGTGTTCCTACTGCTAATTTTCTTCATGTTGACTTCTACAGCGATACAGCAAGGAATGGAAGTTGAACTTCCTAAGGCTGAAACCGCAGAAGACAATGAGGTGAAATTGACCAGGTTGACCATTGCAAAAAATGGTGACCTGGAAATAGATTCTGAAAAGGTTACCCTCGAAATGCTCGGCGAGCGACTGGAGAATAAAATAACTACTAGAGAAAAAAAACTGATGATTGAGGCTGACCGTGACCTCGAATTTTCCCGTTTTGGGGATGTGCTGGATCGAGTGCGAGAGGTTGGGATCGTCGATTTTGTTATTGCTACGGAGCCTCTGGAGAACTCATCGTCATGAATATTAATACAATGGTGCTACCCAGGCCAAAACCGCTAAGCTATTCTCTAAGCATGTCCCTTTTATTTCATGCTTTATTTGTTTTGATGCTAGGCCGTAATTTTCTATTAGAATCCGTACCACCTCTTCTTAATGAATCGAAGACGGAGTTTCGAATTATTCCAAAAAGAACTCCGCCGCCTGCAATTAAGCAAGAAATTAAAGAGACGCATATTGAAAAACCCACCCCGATTACTCCTGTTGAGGCACAACCTGTCGCACCGCCTGTTGCTATAAAAGCAACATTAATGCCCACCGCAACTGTTGCTTCTTTGCCCATGGAGATGGCTCCACAAAGCATAGAGCCGGTTAATATGTTGCCTCATTCCTCTTCAAGGGCACAGGTTATAGAGTCTCTCGCATCATCGGCATTTAGTACCTTTAGCGCCGAAGTGAAACCCCGGCTTGCACAAACAAGCAGGGTCGCGCCACGTGGGTATGGACGAAAAGCTTTGTTTCAGAGTGGGGCATCAGCTTCTTTTGCACATAAGCTAAATATAGCTACGCCTTTGCCACGAGTCTCATCTACCGGCAGTATTCGCCGAGCCGCAGGAATCCGATCATCGACTTCCGTTAAGGCCTTTCAACTCGGATTCTCGGAGCCTCGTGTTGCCACCCTGACACAAATGACCAACAAAGAAGTTCTGAGAGGATTTCTTATAGGTATTCAAAAAGTTATTGCTTCGGCCAAGCGCTACCCTGAGGAGGAGCGCAAGGCCCTCCATGCAGGAAAGATGAAAGTGGCATTTACGTTGCTTAGAAACGGTACAATTGAAAAACTGCGGTTAAAAGAAAAATCGAAATACGGACGCCTCAATCAGGCGGCACTTGATGCCGTCAGCATGGTTGTGCCATTTTCCGGCTTTCCGGCTGGGATCATCGAGGACACCATTGATATAGTGATTCCTTTTCGATTTGATTTGACATAATTCAGGGAGAAACCATGAAAAAAAAACAAATGTTGTATATAGGAATGATACTGCTGATATTTGCTTTTCCAGTTACTATTGAAGCGGCGGTTAATGAGGTCGATACAAATTTTGATGGCAAACCCGATCAGTGGCAACACGTCTCTGAGAAAGGAAAGCTTTTTAAAGTTGAGCACGATGGGAATTTCAACGGTAAGGTGGAGCAGATTGAGTTCTATGGAGCGAGCGATAAGTTGGCACGAGTCGAGTTTGACCGCAACGAGGATGGCAACATAGATCATTTTCAATATTATGGCGAGGATGGCAAACTCAGTCGGATTGAAAAATCTGCCAAACAGAATGGAAAAATCGACTGGAAGGAACTATATGGACCCGGAGAGAAACTGCAAATTGTTAAAATAGACCAGGATCAGAATGGGCTTAGCGAGACTATGCAGTATTATAACGAACTGGGTAAACTTGAGCGGGTAGAGCGTGATACAAGCGGGGATGGGAAAATTGATGTTTGGCAACGTATTGGTTCAGGACAGAAGCTAAAGACCACCGCATTTGATACAGATGTCGATGGCAAACCGGACCAATGGCAGGTTTTTGATGATTCACAAAAACCCGTTCGTGTTGAATTTGATAGCAATAAAGATGGCAAGGCTGATCGTTGGGAGCACATGGATGGAACTGGCAAAGTGATCAAGGTAGAACTTGATCGAAACTTCGATGGCAAGGTTGATATGACTCAGAAAAAATGATGCGGGAAGCTATTTCTAGCGACTCTGCTTGTTCATGTACTCATCAAAATGTTTCTGGTACATGATATCCCATTCCGGTGAACCTTCGCGCGGGGCGTTGCTGTAGCTGTTCAATATCCGGCGTGCTTCGGCGTCCGCCTTGTCATCGAGTTGGAGAATGTCTGTCATCACCCGGGTGATATCCAGGCGCACGTCATTGAGGTCGACTTTATAGTCCAGTTCATCGCGTTTGGCAAAATCACGGACAATGAGACTGCTGATATGGTTGATTTTATCTCGGCTGATTTTCATAGGGGTCAGTTAGGGATTAAAGAATGAGTCCGCGTTCACGCACCAGTTTTGATTTCACCATTTGGAACACCCGCCCATAGTCCATCATACTTCTTTCATACTCTTCGGTTTTGGAGTCGAGCAGGGTTTTCACTTCTTCGTTGAGCCGGTCCTCCACCATAAGGTCTTCGGTGATGATTCCATTGACGATGGTTTGCAGTTTTTCTGCTGATTCTTCCCAAATAATCAACTCTTTATCCAGTAAGGATCTGACAATATTTTTGGCGAGAAGTTCGGTAAATTCTTTAGTAAGGCGCATTATTTTGACAATCAAATTTTAAATTTATTAAAGAGCGGGAGACGGGGTTCGAACCCGCGACACCCAGCTTGGGAAGCTGGTACTCTACCAACTGAGCTACTCCCGCCTAACGATCAGTCAGACTTTTTTTCACCCAGAATTAAAAAACAGTTATTGTCGGTCACTTGTATGTCTATGATCGGGATACCTTGTTGAGCCACTTCCTTGATGACCCCGTTCACCATGGTTTCGATTGCCGTTGCACCTTCTTCGGCAGTGTCGAGCACTCTAATGCCTGTGACTGTTTGATTGTGAAGGGGCATCCAATTATAGCTGGCAGGCTTATAGCCCATCCATAGTCCATTTCCCTTTGAAATAAAAGGGAAAACAAGTTTGACGCGAGACCAGATTTTTCCGCATTATCTACTATTTGCCACTTGTAATCAATCCTAATTGGGGATTTCGCATAGAAACAGAAGTAAATACCAGGATGGGCGATTCCCTAAGAAGGTTATTGAAATTATCTTTTCAATTGAGTAAGATGGCCAGTCTGAATAACTCATGAAAACACAAAAAGTTGCAGGAACTTAGAGGTTTTGAAGTTCCTATTTTTTGTTTAGAACCGGGCTTATAAAGCTCCAGCGAGGAGATTCGTGGTTAAAGAAGTAGATTTTACAGAAAAAATACCTGTTACACATCATCTGATAGAGCTTAAAAATAGAATGATACAGGTAGCCCTGGTTGTTGCCCTGTTTTTTGGTGTTTGTTTTTACTTCATCGATTTTCTTCTGTTATGGCTGGAATCCCCTCTGCCAAAGCAATATGCCGACCTGACCTTTATAACCCCTACAGAACCCTTTTTTACCGCTATGAAGGTCTCCTTCATGGGGTCCATGTTCATTTCCATGCCGTGGATTTTATACCATGTATGGGGGTTTATCGCTCCCGGTTTAAAGGTTAAGGAGAAAAAGGTTACTGCAATGTTTGTGTTCTTCGGAACGGTGTTTTTCCTTTTTGGTGGGTTGTTTTGTTATTTCCTGGTTGTTCCCCTGGGGTTGAAATTTTTACTGAACTACGGCACCACCTGGTGGAAAATGCAAGTCACCATTGGTTTTTATTTCTCCTTTGTGGTGAAGATGATTCTGGCTTTTGCCTTTGCGTTTCAAACTCCGCTCATTATGGTTTTGTTGACCAAGTTTGGGGTGATCAATACCGTAAAGATGAAGTTGTACCGAAAATGGGCTTTTCTCGGCACATTTGCTCTGGCGGCGGTGTTGACTCCTCCCGATATAATCACTCAGGTATTGTTGGCCTTCCCGCTTTATGGTTTGTATGAGTTTGGCATAATAGTGTCCCGATTTTTTGAAGACCCCAAAAACCGGGAAATGGCTGTCCAACAAATGCAAAGGGAAGCGGCGGCAAAAAAGGCCGCTAAAGAAGCCGCTCAAAGGGCTGCCATGGCAAGGAGTGCCGAGCAAAAATCCGCTAAGAAGGCCGCCAGGAAAGCTGCCTCCTGATCAAATAAAAAATACCAGAATGGAAATCAATCGTGGATAGTTAAACACGATTAAAATTTCTGCAATGGCAAAACCACTATGCACTAGAATCGGGACTATTATTGAGCCCGTTACCTTCAGCAGTCCTGCAGATAGCATGCCCAGGAACAAATTCCCTATGCTCGGGTTGAAGTGAAACAGTGGGTATAGCAGACCACCGCCGATAATTACCCGCCCGGTATTCCCTTTCATAAACAAATTATTGACAATTAAACCCATCACAAACACCTGATCGATAAAGGGAACGATCAGAGTTGCAAAAATGTTGCCTGCAGGAGAGATATTAAATCCCATTTCCTCCGGCACTCTCAAGTCTGCTCCTACAAATAATTCTGCCTGCGACAATCCTGTTTTAACCAATAGGCCGTCCAACAAAACAACGGCCACGACAGGGAGTGCCCCAAGCAGAAGACCTTGTGCCAGTGATTTTCCAATATTATTGAATCCTAATTGCTGGAAGGACGTGTGTTTTGAGGCAAGAATCCCTGCTAAAACCAGGGAAAAATATAAAATATGCCAGAACTCATAAACAAATTGGTTGCCAGGAAAAACAAGGTGGGTTGCTGGAAACAAAACCAGGAAGTAAAGGGCCAGGATGGGAGTGAGAATTTTCACATTGCAATATCTTGCGTTGAATCTAGAGTTTCTTGAGATTTGCTGTCAGAGCAACAGGAATTTTTATCGCTGGGTTTTAGATGACGTGACAAAACCTGAAATATGAGGTTTTTCTTCCGTTTCTTGACCACTGATATGCTTTGGCGATTCGGGTGGGGTGCCAACACCACTAATATGACTTATGTATGAAGAATCCTTACTGTTATTAGAATAAAGCTCTTCCTTCAGAAGCGTGGTGTTGAGATAAAACCCGGCAAATATCAGGGCAGAAAGTATGCAGGATTCGAGAAATACGTTTTTCCACATAGGGTCAGTTTTTTTTATAATATACCTCTAACAGTTTAATTTTTTTTTAAGGTAATTACAACCCAATAGCCCCCTATGCGGTTGACAAAACCTGTAGCTTTATTTAGTATCTTTTTTGAGTTAAAATATCCCAGTAAGTAGCCTCCCACCAGGGCATATATTTCATCATTCAGGGCCGACCATTCTCCTCAATTTTATAAGGTCTCAACAAGTTTTCAACCGGAAATTATCATGAAAAAAATTGCTTTAGCTTCCGATCACGGGGGCTTCGATCTTAAGGAAAGTGTCATCGCCCACCTTTTAAACACCGGCTGGGAGGTGGATGACTTGGGGCCTCATAGCGGGGATTCTGTTGATTATCCCGACTACGGGATAAAACTTGCCGAAGCGGTAGCCGAGAAAAAGGTGCAACGCGGGATCGTGATCTGCGGTACGGGGATAGGCATGTCCATTGTGGTCAACCGATATCCGGGGATTCGTGGAACCCTGTGTTCAGATCTTTTCACCGCCAAATTATGCCGCGAACATAATGACTCAAATATCCTGATTATGGGGGGTAGGGTGATTGGTAAAGGGTTGGCCGCTGAAATTGTCAATACCTGGCTGAACACGCCTTTTGAAGGGGGACGCCACCAAAGGCGGCTCGATAAAATTAACCAAATAGATGCGTCTTTAAAAACTAAAGGCAATCTTTAATTCAAGGAGAGATGTAAATTGTCACTTGCTGATTTTGATCCGGAGATCGCACAATCCATTATAGATGAAACCGAGCGGGAAAATAATACCCTCGAAATGATTGCCTCGGAAAATTTTGTCAGCCCTCAGGTGCAGGAGGCCCAAGGCTCGGTCATGACCAATAAATATGCCGAAGGCTATCCTGGCAAACGTTATTATGGCGGCTGCGAATATGTTGATGTTGCTGAAAGCCTTGCCATTGAACGGGCAAAAAAACTATTCTCTGCCGAACACGCCAATGTTCAACCCCATTCCGGCTCCCAGGCCAATATGGCGGTTTACCATACAGTTCTCAAACCGGGAGATACTATTCTCGGAATGAACTTGTCTCACGGTGGGCACCTGACTCATGGTTGCCCGGTTAACTTTTCCGGATATACCTATAACGTTGTTGCCTATGGCGTGAACCAGGAAACTGAGCAGATTGATTACGAGGAGGTCCGGAAACTGGCTCTTGAAAGCCAGCCCAAACTGATCATTGCCGGGGCAAGTGCCTATCCAAGGGTGATCGATCCTGTTAAGTTCCGCGAAATTGCCGATGAAGTCGGGGCAAAAATCATGACAGATATTGCCCATCCAGCAGGACTGATTGCGGCAGGACTTTATCCCTCACCGGTACCCCACTCAGAGTTTGTTACCACCACCACGCATAAGACTCTCAGGGGACCCCGGGGCGGAATGATTTTATGTAAGGAAGAATACGCCAAGGAAGTTAATAAAAAAATATTTCCCGGTATTCAGGGTGGGCCCCTCATGCATGTGATTGCCGCAAAAGCCGTGGCGTTTAAGGAAGCTTTGAGTGCGGATTTTGTGACTTACCAGAAACAGGTAATGGCTAACGCTAAATGCCTGGCGCAGTCTTTAATCGATCAAGGCTATAAAATTGTCAGTGGTGGAACGGATACGCACCTGTTGCTAGTGGATCTCAGGCCTCAGGATATTACCGGGAAGGACGCTGAGGCGGCGTTGGAAAAAGCGGGCATCACGGTGAATAAGAACACCGTGCCTTTTGAGACCCGGAGCCCGTTTGTGACATCGGGAGTTCGGATTGGGACGCCTGCGCTGACCACCCGGGGAATGAAAGAAGATGAAATGCGTAAAATCGGAGAAATGATTGTCCGGACACTCGAAAAAGTGGAAGATGATGGCCTGCATGCCCAGACACGTAAAAAAGTGCGTGAACTCTGCGACCAGTTCCCCCTTCACCTGGAATTAACCAAGCAATAAACTTGCCCTATGAAATGCCCTGATTGCGCCGGTATGGAGAACAAAGTCATTGACTCCCGCTTGAATAAAGAGGGGACTGTTATACGCCGGCGAAGGGAATGCTTGAGTTGCGCCGACAGGTTCACCACCTACGAAAAGCTGGAGCGGTCTTTACCACTATTAGTGAAAAAAGACGGTCGGCGAGAAGAGTTTGATAGGGACAAGATTATTGAAGGCGTGAAGAAAGCCTGCCAGAAAAGGCCGGTCAGTATCAAAGATATTGAAGACCTCGTTGACCGTGTGGAACAGTATATTCAGGAGTTGGGCGAGAAGGAAGTTTCTGCCATGAAGGTTGGCGAAAAGGTCATCAGTGAAATGTATAAACTGGATGATGTCGCCTACGTTCGTTTTGCCTCCGTTTACCGCTCCTTCAAAGACGTCAATGAGTTCATGGTTGAATTGAAGGAAGTACTGAAAAACAAATAACCCTCCCAGCCGCGATCACCTGTAGTAAGAGAAGTGCCTCCTCTTTCAATCCATTTGGAAGTCGGGTATGTTTAATGACTCCACATCAAAGATGCGAGCGAAACCTGTAGGCATTGCCCAAATAATATCAATATTATACCGGGAAAGTTATGAACAAGAGACATAGAGTGCAGTTTCCAAAAAAAGAATTATCCAACACCGATCAAGATGAAAGTTATTTTTTCCTTCATGGCACGAGTAACAAGAGGAAAATCAAGTTCCACGACTACGATGAGATTTATCAGGTACCCGGTTTGTATGAGCAAATATTCTATGATCGCCTAAAATGCACATCTCCCAGCAAAGTAAGCGCTATTCTTGAATCTTCTATTAAACAGTCCCAAGGTAATTTTACTGAGCTTCGAGTGCTGGATTTAGGCGCAGGGAATGGCATGATGGGGGAGGAATTAAAAAAGCGTGGCATATCTCGATTAATAGGTATCGATATTATTCCAGAAGCTTACGATGCGGCTATTCGCGATAGGCCAGGAGTATATGATGCTTATTATGTTGAGGATTTTTGCGAACTTAGTGAAGAAAAGAAAGAAGAAATAGAGTCATGGCAATGTGATTGTATGGTTACCGTTGCGGCACTTGGTTTTGGCGACATTCCAACAAAGGCATTCGTGAAGGCATTCAATATCATTAAGACCAAGGGGTGGATAGGGTTTAACATAAAAGAAACATTCCTTGATCGAAGCGATGAAACCGGATTTTCTACCATGATACGAGAGTTGATTTTCTCAAAATATCTTGATATCGACCATATCGAACGGTATAGGCATAGATTATCAATCGATGGAGAGCCGCTTTATTATTTTGCAGTTGTGGGTAGAAAAAATGCTGATATTTCGCCAGAATTTTTGGAGTCAATGGGAATTGATATCTGAGGTTTCTAACCCTATTGGATTCGAAACGTATCTATGATTGCCCTCGATCAAATCAGTAAATCTTATGATGGCGTTTCCAGAATCGTTGATAACCTTTCCCTGGAAGTATTGGAAGGCGAAATCCTGATGATCCTTGGGTCTTCCGGTTGCGGTAAATCAACAATACTTAAAATGATCAATCGTTTGATCGAGCCGACAGAAGGAAGGATATATTTAGATGGAAAGGATATTCAGCATCAAGATCCGATAGCACTTCGGCGCTCCATCGGATACGTTACCCAGGGCATCGGCTTATTCCCTCATTTGTCTATTCGAGAGAATATCTCCATGATGCCACGCCTTTCAGGTTGGCCCGAGGACCGGATAAACAACCGGTGTCGTGAATTGCTTGAACTGGTTCACCTGTCTCCCGAAATCCACGCTGATCGATTTCCCGATGAACTTTCAGGCGGCCAGCAACAGCGCGTAGCCGTTGCCCGTGCTTTGGCAACTGATCCGGCTTATCTCTTGATGGACGAACCTTTTGGCGCGTTGGATGCAATTACAAGAGATTCTCTCCAGCAGGAATTTCTGGACTTGAAACAACATCTGAATAAAACGATTATTTTTGTCACTCACGATATCGTTGAAGCCGTCACTCTAGGCGATCGTATCGCCATCCTCCACGAAGGGCGACTGGAACAAATCGGGACCAGTGCGGAAATCCTGGGAAATCCTGCCACCGAATTCGTTCGGAATCTATTTGCGAAATCTGTCAAGTACTGGAAGGATTTCAAAAATATTCTGTAATGAAGAATACACCCCTGACAGCTTACATTGTCGAACGCCTGCCAGAGATTTGGCAGCGCATCGGAGAACACATTTTTCTTACAGGGATATCTACCCTGACAGCAGTGCTTATCGGTATTCCTCTGAGTATTTTGGCTTTCTACCGACCTGGGTTGCGCGGTCCGCTTTTGGGAACAGTCAGTATTTTGCAAACGATCCCCAGTCTGGCTATGTTGGTTATCCTTTTAGCCCTTTTCCAGAAAATCGGAGTCATACCGGCAATTGTCGCGCTCATTCTCTATGCTCTTCTCCCTATAGTTCGGAACACTCTCGCCGCGCTTCAGGGAATTGCACCGGAGATCATCGAAGCGGCTCGGGGAATAGGCATGACAGAATGGCAAAAAATGCGGCTGATCAGGATTCCTCTGGGAATTCCAGTAATTATGGCGGGCATTCGGACTGCCTCAGTAGCGGGAGTAGGTATTGCAACCCTCGCGGCATTTATCGGAGCGGGAGGTTTGGGCGAATTTATCAATCGCGGTCTGGCTCTTTCCAACACCCGGTTGATTTTTCTTGGTGCGATTCCTGCGGCACTACTGGCCTTGCTGGTAGATTTTGTGCTGGGTTATATAGAAAAGGTTTGTGACCCGAAACGAAACAGACATCGACCCCATCGGTTTCATATTGCCATGAAGCTCTCCATAGTTCTGGTTTTACTTTTGATCCCCGTTTTTATGAGTTTTTCCCCCTGGTTCTCGCAAACAGCAGAATTTTCTGAAAAGAATGAAACGAAAGATATTAATGTCGTCCGCATTGCATCAAAAAATTTCACAGAACAGATTATCCTCGCCGAAATGATGGCCCAGGTGATTGAAAAACGAACTCACCTTTCCGTGGAACGCAAGTTCAACCTGGGCGGAACAATTATTTGCCATCAGGCCTTAAAACGGGGGGAGATTGATCTGTACGCGGAATACACTGGGACAGGCTTGATGGCTATTCTGAAACTTCCCGCAATAAACAATCCCGATGAAGTATATCATCGTGTGTCAGAAGAATACCGCAACCGGTTCAATCTGATTTGGTTGCAACCTTTTGGCTTTAATAATACCTATACTATCACCGTCCGAAAGCAGGACGCATTGCGAAACCAATGGAAAATTATTTCTGACCTGATTCCCATGTCTTCAGAATTGGTAGCGGGGTTTTCTGGAGAATTTCAGGAACGGCCTGACGGATATCCTGGATTTCAGGAGATTTATGGGTTTAAGTTTAGAGAAGTTCATGATCTGGACCCAGGTCTAACTTATGAGGCTTTGGCCAAGGGAGCGGTGGATGTGATCGACGGTTATTTGACCGATGGACGGATTCCAGCATACAACCTGGTTTCCCTAAAAGACGATAAGAAATTTTTCCCTCCTTACCATGCCGCACCAGTAGTTAGAGAAGAAACTCTGAACGCTTACCCTGATCTGCGCAAGGCATTGGCTCCTCTAGGCTCCCTCATAGACAACACAACCATGAGGATTCTGAACTTTGAAGTGAATGAGAATAAACGGGACATTCCAGAATTGGTGACAGAATTTTTGAAAGACAAAGAAATTTTATGATTTTGGAACGTCTTTTAACTTTCCCTCTGCTTTAAATAATTTGTAGCACCTGCATAAGCAAAAAGGCCTACGCCAAATCCACGTAAACCATTGATAGGTTGGTGGGCAATCTCGGGATCAAACAGAGTGCCTACTTATATAAGAGTTAAGTTTCCGGCGTGAGAGGCCGGGAGACCAAATAATCTTGCTACGGTGCGGTAGTCCTGCATAGGCAACCGCTTTTTTTATGTGAAAAATTGCAGACAAAGTGTAGGCAGTTAATTGCTAAATTTGAATTTAGCGTCTAGGGCTAACTCATTCTTAGTTTTCGTGTCCCTCATGGTTGGCTCCCTTTAAAACATATAGTCAATAGTGGACTTGACCCCTTGACTTGACCCCTTGATGTATTAACTCAATATGGCTAGGAAATAAGTTTTTGCCTAATCCTTATTTTAAATTAACGCTAATATCGAATCTAAATGCTCTAGGTAAGATCAGAGCTCCGGGAAGATTTGCCTACAATAGAGGAAGTCCCAACACCAAAAGGCACACCAAAGGCGAAAGCTATATAGGTAAACATTGAAGCTGATATTGCTATTGGATCTTCTATCATGTACTCCAGACTCCAATGCAAAGGGTTTTCCGGGAAGTATTGCTCGCCCTTCATACAAATAGGAACACCAAAATTCTCAATGTTTGCATTAAAAATCGGGGAGTCCAAATACAAACTGGTTTGCCAGCAATTCTTCAATCTCATCTTAAATTCCAAATTAGTAAAGCCACCTTTATACTTCAAATACGATACATACTTATTGACACTGGCGTTAATAACGCCAAATATTTGCAGACCATCTATAAACTTTAGCGAGGTTTGTGAAACGTTACCAATCAACGAGGAAATGACATCACGATAACCATTAGACAATTTTAAATACGACCATGTCCCCCATTTAAGTGGGATCAGGGCTTTAAAATTCCCAAATATATCAATTTCAATGGTTAATCCATTTAAATGGGTATCTGAAGCTTTTAAATTTCTCAATGAAATACTATCGTGGTAGGTCGATACTGTGTCAATTTCAATGTTTCCGTTAATGTTAAATTCTTCCTCACTTATATCTTGAAGTGTAAATTTGTAAGGTTCATTGAAATGCTTCTTTAGGTATTTTAAATTTTCTTCGTTATAAAAGTTGTCGATTGAAACACTCTTAAATGGCTGTATATTTCCGTATATTTCTAAAAAGGGTTGCTCGTCCTCCGCCTTACAAAAAGAAAAATCTAGTTTTCTGAATTCCTCTAATTTATTCATATAAGTTTTGGCTTTTTTATAAAGCTCATCGATCGCATGTCTATTATTTTCTGGAATGGGGTCTGAAGCTCCTCCTTGCCTTATATAAATTCTTCCACTTGAGTGAATAAAAGGCGGGTTCTTTCCTTCTGGGATAGCCACCATAAGGACATATAAGTTGTTTGAGAGTTTAATTTGATAAGTGTCGAAATAAGGAAACGGGTTTAAATGTCCTCTTACTGAATCTCTAATAAAATCGGGAAGGCAATCAACGCCGGGTATCTTTTCACAACAATTTGTCTGAGGTGATGCGCCCCTGATTTTCTAGACACTTCGTAGTTTCATGTTTTGCTGTCGTTCGAAGTCTATGGGTGACAGCATCCCATTCTTGCCATGCTTTCGTTTTGG